>Ga0233437_1000029_pt1 | contig 376739 bp, 360 predicted proteins | sample SI_122_August201_FD_182714 | JGI IMG/M metagenome (GOLD analysis project Ga0233437, IMG submission 182714) | Seawater microbial communities from Saanich Inlet, British Columbia, Canada - SI_122_August2016_200_MG | ecosystem: Environmental > Aquatic > Marine > Inlet | place: Canada: British... | reverse complement strand
TTAGAAAAACTTGTGCTTTTTCAAAAAATTTTGAAATGCATGAAGGAATACTTAGGTGGTTTATCCAAGATTATAATGAAAATATTTATCAGTCAAATTGATCCACCGCCTTCAAATATAAGGAAAAATAAGATTGAATTATCAAGTAGTGATTTTTGTTCTTTGTCAGCAGTCGTTGCGGATTTTTCAGAATATGGGAATTTAAAATCATATGAAGATGGAAATATAACTTTTTCTTGGTCTGCAGGTGCAAATGGGAATTCTAATCGTTGGCACGCTGAAATAATTTTTGGAGAAAATTTATCTAAATCCGAAACTGAAGAAGTTAGCTGCTCAGGATTATTACATAATTGGATTTTTAGATTAGATAAAGCAAAAAAATCTAAAAAATATATGAAGATCTTAAATGATGTCATGTATACACCAAACACTATTTTTGCAGTTTGTGCTCATGACCCAATTGAAGTTAATCAATCACATGGTGGAATCACACATAATTATACATTAGCCTTTGATACTTTTCAAAAGGCAACAAAAATTTGGATAGATAATAAATATGAAGGAGAATTTTTTGATTGTAATAGTGGAGGTGAAGAAGTAAATTCAATAGGCTTCACACTAGTAAACAATCAAGCACCAAATACACAAACATATAGTATAATTGATAACTTAGTTGTAAATTTGAATGAAAAAGAAGAAGAAAAATCAATTCATCCTTTATTGAAAAAATTTGCACCTGTTTTTGTTCATCATCCAGAAGAAATATTTCCATTAAATTCAATAGAGAGTATGCTAAATCAATCAAATTTAAGCAAAGGATTATTTAATGATGTTATAAAAGAAAGTCCACTAATAAGAGAAGATATAAATAATAAATCCGATAGAACCCTAAACCTTGATTTAAATAATGTTGAAGTAAATAATATAAAAGATTTACCAAATCCAGATGATTTTACATCCTTTGAAAAAAAAGTATATGGTAGAATAACTCAAGATCAGAATAATTATTCTTATTTACAATATTTTACATTTTTTCCATTTCAAGATTGGTATACAACACATCATGAAGGAGACTGGCAATTAGTTCAAATGACAATAAATGATATTGGAGAAATTGAAGATATTAGTTATTTTTTTAATTATTTATTTACTGAAACTTACTATGATTTAGATTTTATTGATAGAATAGAAGGTCATCCTTTAGCATATGTTTCAAAAGGAAGTCATAATATGTATGGATCTGATGATGTTTTTTATCCTTATTTAGATAAATTGAACAAATCTCAACGATTCTGGGCAGAACTTTCTTGGGGATTAAAACCATTAGATAAAATTTCAAAAGAGGGACCAAAGTTTGTGCCAAAGGATTCCAACATATCTGGAACGGAATACGAAATCGAGCAAATATATGACAATACAGGTTGGATTAATTATGAAGGATTATGGGGAGAGAGACATGTTTATCCACATAGAAGTGGGCAAAGAGGACCAAAATTTAATTCTCGATATGAGTTAGAATGGATGATACCTGGAAGATATACATATGGATATGAATTGCCTTTTATGGCTGTAATGCTTAATAGTCCATTGGATATTTATTTGTATGATTCAGATAATCAACTAAAAGATTTTTTATTTTATACAGGATCTGAGTATGAACCTGAAATAATTTTGACTACAAATTCCTCACCTACAAAATTGATATTAAACGCAACAAACAAAGGAATGTTTAATTTGAGTGTTTTCTTTTTTGATGGAATTGACGGAATAATTTTAAAATATAATGAGATAAATAACACTGCAACAACATTAGGAGTACTTAATGTGTCAAATATAAGTGATTTTTTACTTTGTTTAGATTTTGAACCTGATGGAATTTTTGATAAATGTTATTACCCAAATGAATTTTTATTACATAATGATTATGATTATGAAATTCCTGATCAAGATTTGGATTTTGTAGGTGATAAAATTGATAATTGCCCAACAATTTTTAACCCAAATCAGGAAGATTTTAATGAAAATAATTTAGGAGATGTGTGTGATAATCCACAGTACTACAAATCTTTAGCAAAAGAAAAATCTCAAAAGTCATTTGTTAAAAAACATATTAAATTCAGTTTGAAACAAAGATTTTGGAAGGATGAATTTAGAATTAAAACACCTGTTGTCTTTGTTTTAGAAATAGTAGCTTCAAAAAAAGCAACAAAAGAAGTAAAGAAATTATTGGCAAAAGCAGACCAGTTAATTGTTGAATATAGATTAAAAGACATTAATCCAGATAAAATACCTAGAAAATGGAAAAAAAGATTTGATTTATCTCAAAAATATTTTAGTTTTGGTAACAAAATGTTTGACAAAGAAAAATATAGTTTAGCAATAAAATATTATATGAGGTCATGGTTTTATCTGCAAAACCTTTAAAATCCTATTTTTATTTTAATTATTTTAATGAAATTATTATCTATAATTATTCCTGCATATAATGAAGAAAAGAGAATAATAAAAACATTAAATAAAATTCAAAAATATCTTTTAAAAAAGAAGATTTCTTATGAAATTATTGTTGTTGATGATGGATCAAAAGACAAAACAATTCAATTAATTAAAAAACTAAAAGACAATAAAATTATTGTTAAACAAAACAGCAGAAATAGAGGAAAAGGATATTCTACAAAAAAAGGAATGCTTGCTGCTTCGGGAAAATACGCATTGTTAACAGATGCAGATTTGAGTACACCTATAGAAGAATTGGATAAATTTTTAGAACTAATTCCTAAATACGATTTAGTTATAGGTTCAAGAAAAACAAAAGAATCTAAATTAGTTGTCAAGCAGCCATTTTATCGAGTTTTAGCTGGAAATGTTTTACCAATATTAGTAAACATTTTTGTTTTAAGAGGTATAAAAGACACACAATGCGGATTCAAATTGTTCAATACAAATAAATGTAAAATCTTATTTAAAAAACAAACTATTGAAGGTTTTGCATTTGACGTTGAATTAATGTATATAGCTAAAAAACATCATTTGAAAATAAAAGAACAAGGAGTTTACTGGTATAATGATCTTGATAGTAAGTTTAGTTTATTTAAACACACAATTCCTACGATTTTAGATCTTGTTAAAGTTAGATTAAATGATTTACAAAAAAAATATGATTAATTATTTTTCACAATAACCTATTAATGAAAGACCAAAAGGCAAACTTATTTTTTTTGAAATAAGATAATTTTCAAATTTTAAGATTAATAAAGCGAAATCATCCAAGATTTTTGGCAAATTAAAATTATCTGTTTTTTTCTTTTTAATTATTTTTCCAGGTAATCTGATAAATAAAGTAATAGGTATAAAGAAAATAAAATTCCAATAACTTAATGTCACTTTTTTAAATTTTTTAACAAGAGGTTTGAAAGTTTTTTTATTATACCTTCGAAAATGTCCTAATGCTTCATCATGACTACCAAAAATAAAATTGAATGCTGGAACACCAAAAATTAATTTTCCTTTTTTCTTTAGTACTCTATGAGCTTCTAAAAGAGCAAGTTTGTCGTTTTTTATATGTTCAAATACATCAAAAGAGATTACACTATCAAAAAATTCCTTTTTATATGGGAGTTTTGTTGCATTTGCAATTTTTTTTTCAAATACTAAATTTTTAGGAATTAAATCAAAAGCATTTTTATCAATATCGATTGCATAAATATCTCCAAATTTACTTATGATTTTCAAATCTTCTCCTGTTCCTGCACTTAAGACTAAAATTTTATTTTTTCTTTTTTTGAGATTCATTGAAAGAAGTACTTTCATTAAATCGTATTTTCCTCTAAACCAAAAATTATTTGCGAAATTTCCTCTTAAATGATCTTTATAATCCATTATTAATTAAGATAAATCTTGTTTTCTTAAAGGTTTCTTCAAGAAACCTTTTTTAATTAAGTAAATTTTAAGAATTGTATGATTTCAAAGAAGACAAAAAAAGAGTTATTATTGATTATTTCTTTTTTGATTTTCTCAATTGTATTTGTAACAACAGTAAAAATTCTAACAGGTTCTTTTACTTACACTTTTGGAAGTAGTGATATGCATATATATACAGCAGCACAGATGAAAATTCTTGAACCTGAATTGTTTGAAAATGATGTTTATTTTTCAGAAATTTTTAAAACATATCCAAACACAGTAAATTATTTTTTAGCTTTTTTGATTAATTTGTTTGGAAATATGAATATGGCGTATATTTTTGTTAATTATTTACTTTTTATTATTTTTTGGTTAGGGAATTATCAATTGGCAAAATACATTTTTAGGAGTAAAACAACAGGAATTATTTTTGCTTTATTATCTGCTTTTGGAACAAAAGCATTGTTTGGAACATATTGGGGAATTATACTAGGGCAAGTGTCAACAAGAGATTTTGTAACTGCTTTTGTTCCTTTACTGTTGTATTATTATCTGAAGTATTATAAAGATAAGAAAAAAATAATGTTGTTATTTTTTGTTATTGGTGTTTTGACGAATATTCATATGATTACAGCTATCTCTCTTTTAGGTATATTGATAGTTGATATAATATTAAAATCTGAATTCAAAAAAATTTTTTTTTTGATTACATATTTCGTGTCTTTTTTCTTTGGATCAATTCCTTTTTTTGTTAAAGGAATAATCCTCCAAAAAGTTAGTATTCCAGTAGAAATACTACATTTTAGAATTGGATATCAATATATGATTTCTTTATATTTTGTTTTTGTTTTATTTTTTGTTCCAACATGTTTGTTTTTATTAGGTATATCTTTGAAAAATCAAAGAAACATCAATAAAAAAGATAAAACTATAGTTTCAATGTTAATTGTTACAATAATTGCGTCAATATTTTTGTTTTTAATTTCTTTAAAACTTCCAATTATATCATCATTTCAATTTATGAGAATAAATAAATTTATAATTCTATTTTTATTATTATATGGGTCACATTTTTTGTCAACTTTATACACAAAAAAAGAAAAAAAATTAACTATATTTACAATTATTTGCATATTTATATTACTAATACCTTCTTCATACATTTTTTTGACACTTTTTCCAAATACTAAAACTATATTATTATATGATTTCAGAGGAGAAAAAATTCAAAAAGAAAGCGATTCTTTTGAAAATATATATTATAAACATAATAAGGAGAGCATCATAGAAGTTATTGAATGGATTGAAAAAAACACTCCAACAACATCAAAAGTGTTTATTAATCCTCATTATAGTTCTTTGTTTAGAGTTTTTTCTAAGCGAAGCGTTTATTTATCTTATAAGGATGGAGGAAATTTAATTCTTACTAGAAACGCAAAAATATTTAATTGGTATAATGAAATTATAAAAGTTATCCAGATATTAGAAGAGAATGATAAAATAGAATTGTTAAATTTACTTTCAGGGAATGTTGATTATATAATCTTAGAACAAACAGATAAAATTGAAGAATTAGAATTAAAATTTGAAAACGAAGAATTCACAATTTACTATTTACCAACAGATTTAAATTAGAAATTATTTTTAGACTTAGACATGAAACATGTAATAACCGGTGGAGCAGGATTTATTGGAAGTAATTTAGCAGAAGAACTTATGAATCAAGATGAAAAAGTAGTGGTTATAGATAATTTGAGTACAGGAAGTATATCCAATTTGAAACCTTTTCTTGACAAAATTGAATTTATCGAAGGTAGTATTTTAGATTTAGAGCTATTAAATAAGATAATTGAAAAGGGAGATATTATATATCATCAAGCAGCAATACCTTCAGTGATTAGATCTGTAAAAAACCCTATTAAATCAAGTGAAGTGAATATTCAAGGAACTTTGAATGTTCTATTATCTGCTAGAGAAAATAATGCAGATAGAGTTATTTTTGCCTCAAGTAGTTCAGTTTATGGGGATAGTAAAACATTACCTAAAGTAGAAACTATGCTTACAAATCCTAAATCTCCTTATGCCTTGACTAAACTTACTGGAGAATATTATATGAAATTATTTTATGAACTATATGGTCTTAAAACATTTACATTAAGGTATTTTAATGTGTTTGGACCAAAACAAAATCCAAACACACAATATTCTGCAGTCATTCCAAAATTCATAAGAATCTTTCAAAATAGAGAAAAACCAGTAATATATGGAGACGGGAAACAAACAAGAGATTTTTCATATATTACAAATGTAGTTCAGGCTAATATTCTATGTTCTAAAATCAATGAAGGTTATGGCGAGATATTTAATGTTGCATGTGGACAAAGGTATAGTTTGAATGAACTTATTGAACAATTAAATAAAATTTTTAATAAAAAAATTGAACCAATTTACAAAGAAGATAGACAAGGTGATGTAAAACATTCATTAGCAGATATATCAAAAATAAAAAAAACACTAAATTATGAAGTCAAAACAGATTTTTTTGAAGGACTTACACAATTGGTTAAATTAATGGAGAAATTATAATGAAGATAGGAATAATTGGACTTGGTTATGTTGGTTTGCCTTTAGCAATTCTCTGCGCAGAAAAAAAATATGAAGTTATAGGTTATGATATAAAAACTGAAGTTGTTGATTTAACCAATAAACGAGTTTCTCATATTAATGATAAAGCAATACAAAATTCTTTGAAGGAATTAAATGGTGACTTAACAGCAACTACTGATCCAGAGGAGTTAAAGAACTGTGAGATATTTATTATTTGTGTACCTACTCCAGTAGATAAAAACAAAGAACCTGACTTAAAACCTTTAGAAATATCATCAAAAACAATCTCAAAATATTTAAAAAAAGGAGATTTGGTTATTGTTGAGAGTACTGTTTTTCCAGGAACTTGCGAAGAAATAGTTGTTCCAATTTTAGAAGAATCGGGATTGCAACTTGGAGTTAATCTTTTTTTGGCACACTGTCCAGAAAGAGTTAATCCTGGAGATATTTTTTGGGAAACAAAAAATATTCCCAGAGTTGTAGGGGCATTATCAAAAATTGGAGTAGATAAAGCCGCAAAATTTTATCAAAGTGTTTTAGGTGGTGAGATATGTGATGTCAAAGATATCAAACAGAAATTAAGACCTAAAATTATAGTTGAAGATAAGAGTTATAAAATTAATACAATCCCGTTAGGTACAATTACTAAAATGAATTCAATAAGAGATGCCGAAGCTGTTAAAGCCATGGAAAATACGGTTCGAGATGTTAATATTGCTTTTGTCAATGAACTAGCAAAAATAAGTGAAGTTCTTAATTTAGATGTCATAGATATTATTGATGGAATGACAACAAAACCATTTGGGAAAGGTCCATTTTATCCAGGAATAGGAGTAGGAGGACATTGTATCGCTGTTGATCCAGAATGGCTTAAAGCAGCTTCAATAAAAGCAGGATTTTTTCCAAAAATAATTCAACATTCAAGAGACACCAATAATAGTATGCCAAATCATACGATAAGATTGCTTGAAAAATTAGTAAATTTACGAGAAAATAAAGTTGCTGTTTTAGGAGTGACGTATAAAGGTAATATAGATGATCCAAGAGAATCACCTTTTTATGATATTAAAAAAATTCTTTTACAAAAAAAAGTAGATTTTTCTGTTTTTGATCCTTGGTATAGAAAAGAAAATACTGTTGATAGTATTGACAAAGCGTTAGATGAGGCAAAAATTGTTCTCTTGGTTACAAATCATGATTTATTTAAGGAAAAGATAACTGTTGAGTTTTTAAAAGCAAAAGAGATAAAAATTGTAATAGATGGGAGAAATTGTTTAAATAAAGAAGAGATAATTAAACAAGGTATTGTCTATAAAGGTATAGGTAGATGAAACAACAAAAAATTCAAGATTTATTAAAATTTGTTGATTTTGTACAAAAAACATTTAATTCTTATTTAAACAATACCGCTTTAACAACCATAAACAAAATATTTTGTTTACAGATAAAATATAATAATCTTTTTTTAAAAGAAAAAGAAATAATTCTTAAATTTAAAAAATTTAAATCACAAACATTACTCAAAAAGAAAACATTAACAGAAAAACAATTTATTGAATTATTATTTATTTGCTTTGAAATTATCAAAAAGATTGAAGAGTCTTATATTAAGAATTTACAGAGTGTAAATTTAGTTTATTTAGATTATGATTCTTGGGAGTTAAAAAGAACTCAAGAGTTTCCTAATTCGCTTGTGACAAATATTGAAACAGCAATTGAAAATAAATCAATTTATGATATTATTTTAACAGGTAGTTTTGCTACTAACGATTATATTCAACAATGGAGTGATATAGATTTAATTTCAATCGTTGACTTAGATTATTTGACAAAAGAAAATATAAAATTGCTAAAGAGAAATATTAAAGAAATAGATTTGGAAGTTTTTAAAATATGTCCTTTACAACATCATACAAGTATGGTTCTTTTTAGATCAACTCTGAATTTGTATTCAGAAAGTTATTTTTTCCCTTTTTTTTTATTTACTAGATCAATATCTTTTTGTAAGAATAAAAAAATTAAAATTTCATATTTTGAAACGAATAACAAGAAATCAAGGGAAAAATTGATAAAAAAAGAACAATATTTTAAAGAAATTTACAAAAATAAACAACCAATAAATAATTATCAGTTAAAAGATATAATTTCCTCTGCGTTAAATATCCCGTTTACATATTTACATGCTAAAAAAATATACGTAGACAAGAAAGAATCTTTTGATAAGTTAAAAGAATATAATACTATTAAACTTGAAACTTTAAGTTATTGGTCAAATTTTAGAACTTCTTGGCCCAAATTGAATAATGATAGAAGAAAGATTAAACAAATTTTCTTTGGACAGTTATTACTTAATTTTTCTATAAAAGAAATTTTTTATAGATTTTATTTTGAAAAAAATAATTATTTAATTAATAGAAAAACATTTCAAAATAAAATAATTGAAACAATAAAATTACTAAAAATAATGAATAATGAAATAAAAAATGAAAGTGACATTAACAAATCCAATTTTGGATTTAAAACAAAAAGACTATGAAGAAGTTTTATTAGCTTCAATTAATGGTTTACGAAGATCTCAAGATATAGTTTCAATATATCAATTAGGTGAAATTAGTTCACCGGGATCATCTGATTTAGATTTAATTGTGATTACAAAAAATATAATTTCAGATTCAGAAAAAATAATTAATATTGAAAAAGAACTTTTGAATAAATATTCCAAAATTTATTTGCATGGTTTTTGGTATGTTAACGAGGCATTGTTTAAAGATATTCATTGGATACTTCCTGCCTTTAATTTAAAACACAGATATGGGAAAAAAATAAATTTAAATGAAAAAAATAAAGTTATGGATTTTCTTCATTTCAACAATGTGATGGTAGATAGTGCGTTTATACCTTATTTAATTTATTTAATCAAAAAAGGAAAAACTCGATTAAATAAATTGCAAGAAATCATGTCTATTTTTTTCCCACATACAATGGAAAAAATTCACATACCGAAGAATGTAGACCAAAGAAACATACTAAATAGAATGCATAGTATAAAATACCAAATTTATGTTCTTGAAAAAATAAAAATTGGAGAAGGTAATGAAAAGATTTTGCAAGCAAAAAAATTTTTAAACAAAGTTAAAAATGCAAGATCAAATTGGCCTAATCAATCAAACAAAAGTTCTACAATTTTATCTTTATTGGACGAACACTATAATTGTAGTCTAGAAATGATTGAATTATTTAATAATTTTTTTTTAAATAAAGTTTGTAGTGTTAATGATATTGAAAAAATTGTTTTGGTAAATTATCCAAGAAATAACCTTTTTGTTAAAAATTGGGATAAGAAAAATCATTTTAAAATAACAAAAAACCTTTATAATCAGACTGGAAGAATTGTTTCAATTTTTCCAATTAATTATTTGGTTCAATTGTTAATTTCTCCTAACATATCTAACTTTATTAAAAAACGTATGCTTAATGAAATCTCTATTAAACACAAGTATACTAAAGAGATTAAAAAAATGTATTCTATTTTAAAAAAATATAATAAATTTACAAAACAAACAAATCTTCCTAATGTTCCATTAAGAAAGATGTTAACAGTAAATCCTAAAACAAAAATAATAAATCAAATTATATCAAGTAATCTTAAAAGAAATTCATGATTTTATTAGTTGTACTATTTCTTTAATTGTGATTTGTTTTGTTATCAATATAATAACTCCAAACATTCCGAAATATAAAATAAATTTGAGAACAAAAACGAATAAAATGCTAGATGAGTTAAGCCAACCCAATATGTAGTTTGTTAAACCAATACAAATTCCCGAAAGAATAATTAGAGTAATTGATTTTAAAAGAGGGAACTTTAGACGTAAATTTTTTTTTATTACTTTAAAATTCAAGATGATTAAAGTTAAATATCCCAATAAAGAAGAAAAAGCGACACCAAGAATACCCCATTTAAAAATAAGTAAAAAATTTCCTATCATATCTACAATCATGGCAATAATAGAATTCTTTGCAACTTCTTTTGTTTTTGATAAAGAAAGAAGAATAGGATAAAAAATTTTATTTAATGGAACCAGAAGAATCATAAAAGCATATATTATTAGGCTAGAATGTGCATCAATATATTTAACTCCAAAAAGTAAATTAATTATTTCTTTTGAGTTTAAGATGATAAAAAGGCAAGAAGGAATACAGATAATCAATATATATTTTAATAGACGATTAAAATTTTTCTTGAAAGATTTTTTATTATCACGTTTTAACATTTCATTAGCAAGCGGAAAATATACTAAACTAAATGATCCAATTAATCCATAAATAGATTTAACAGTAGGAACTGAAACATTGTACCATGCTACTTCAGTTAAATTTCTAAAATATGTTAACATTAGAACATCGATTTTTCCAAACAACATTCCAAGTGCAGATGAAAACACCAAAGGAAGACCATATAATAACATTTTTTTTGATAGTTTTTTATTATACAAATTAACTAGTTTATTTTTTTTAAGGATAATTAAATTAATTATGATTAGAGCTACAAAAAAAATAAAGTAAGAAAGCATATATGCATTAATGGAGTTCTTTTTTGGCAAAACTAAAATAAATAAGAGTGTAAAAACAAATAAAATAATTTTTTCTAAGGCATTAATTAATGACATCTTGTCAATTTTTTGAATTCCAGCAAAATATGATTTTATTAACCTTAATGGATGAAGAATTAGAGCTAAAGAACCTATAATCAAAAGAGATGTAGCTTTATTGGTTTTAAAAAAGTAATTAGCTATTAATGGACTAAGACTCAAAATGACTAGGCTTAATGGAAACGTAATCTTAAATTGTGTAACTATTCCAGAAAAATAAGATTGAAGTTCTTTAAAGGTATTTTTTTTAGCTTTGAAATCTGATACAAATTTAATTACTGCATTATCAATTCCTAAATAATATATTAAATGAAAAAACTCAAAAAAAGAAATAACTCCAAAAATAAGACCGAAATCTTCAACTGAAAATTCTCTAGCAATAAGAATTTTTGTAAAATAGCCAATGAAGGCAAGAAACAAATTTGTTAAAATAACATAAGAAGTTCCTTTTAGAATACGTTTCATACTCTTCATCCGTATAAAAAATAAAACATAAGTTAAGAATCTTTTTATTTTAAGTATTTTAAAAGAGATTATTATATTCCTTCAATAGTTTCTGATTGAATCGTGAAATAGAAAATTTATTATTAATTTTATTATCAGTATTTAAGTTTAATGCAATTTTTATTTTATTGGATACATGTTTTGGATTCTTATTTTCAACTAAAATACCAAGTTTTTTATTATCAACAAACTCTAAATTTCCTCCTATATCATTAATTACTAGAGGAATATTTAAGGAATACATTTCAACTAACATTCTAGATAAGGATTCATATATATCTACAATTAAAACACCACAATCCGCAATAGAATAATATTTAATTAGATTTTTAGAATCGATAAAACCTACAAAAATTACTTTATCTTCTAGTTTTAAGTTCTTTCTTAATTTAACTAGTTCATTATAATATCTTTCTTTTTTTCCGACAATGATAAAAACGCAGTTGTCCAAGTATTTCATAGAACGGAGTGTATATTGTATTCCTTTTTCTTTCACAATTCTTCCCACATACAAAATGACTTTTTTGTTTTTTATACCTAGTTTTTCTTTCAGATTAGTCTTTATTTTTTCTTTTTTTTCAATGGGATTGTACATAACAGAAATTTTTTTTTTTGAAACTTTCATATTATTTATTAAAGGAACCATAGCATTACTAACAACAAAAAATTTATCAATGAAACTATATGAAAGTTTGAGCAAATTTATGTACCAAATGCTATAAATATAAGCAATAAACCCTTTAATAATTCCCCATTTATTCAAAGAGCATAGGAGGCGTTTATGTAGAATACAATTTATACAAATATTTTTTTTATAATCTAATCCATTTCCCGTAAAGCAACCAAAATTAGGTCCGTTTACTGTAGCAACTATTTTTTTTTTATGTATTATTTTATAATATATTGATGCTAAAGGTATGGATTCAAAATTTAATAAATGAATGACATCAGGATTAATTTTTTTAATAATTTTTGAGGTTTTTGATAGCATGGACAAATACATAAATTCTAAGCTAGAGAGTGATTTAAATTGTAAGTTCTTGATTGGAAATCTATAAATTTCAATATCTTCAATGACTTCTTTGAAAAATCCTTCATTTTCTTTGAATGTACATACATAGATTTTGTTTCCCTTTTTTTTTGCAGCCTTTGCTATGTAAAATGCACTAACTTCTCCTCCACCTTTAATATTTGGGTAAAATCGTCTTGAGATATATAGGATTTTCATTTTTTTTGTTCAAAACTTATTTAAGTTTAAAATGATTTTATTAAATAGTATGCGATATAAAAAGATTCTTCTTCTTAATTTAATTCCAGATACTATAGGTGATAATATATTATTAACTCCTTTGCCGAGAATTATAAAGTTTAATTTTCCTAATTCTAGAGTTGATTTAACAATTTCTGAGGGAAACAAAGAATTATTTCTTCACAATCCATATATTGACAACTTAATTATGTTTTCAGAACTAAAAGACATATCAAAAAAAAAAAGTAAAATATCTAAGATTACAAAGTATTTTCTGATGATTTCTCATAATATTAGTAAATTAAAAAAAATAAAATATGATCTAGGATATATTTTACTTCCAAATTTTCCACTAAATGTGGTTCTACCTAAACTTGCAGGAATCAAACAATTAATTGGATTCTCATATTCTGGCTCAATATTAGATTTTTTACTTGATAAGAAAATTACATATAGAGGAATAAAAGAAACACAAGATTATGAAAGACATTTTATAGAATCTTATTTTGATTTATTGAGATTAACAAATTTAAATTGGAAAAAGGGAGATGAAGTTTGTGAATTGTTTTTAAGCTTAAATGAACTTAAGGAAGCAGAGAATTTATTAAAAAATTATAAGTTGGAAAAACAGAACTATGTCTGTTTTCAATCGGGAAGTAAACATAATTCTTGGCCAGTGTCTAGATTTAGAGAATTAGCTGAAAAAATTATCAAAAAAACCAAATTAAAAATTGTATTGCATGGTTCAAAAGGAGAATATGAAACAAATGAAAAGATTGCAAAAATTTCTGATAGAATTATCAATTTATCAGGTCTTTCATTGAGAGAAAAAGCTGCAAATTTTCATTATGCAAAATTTTCAGTATGTAATGATTCAGGATTAGCACATATGAGTTCAGCAGTAGGAGTAAAAACTATTGTATTATTTGGACCTCATTCACCAAAACATTGCTCCCCAAAAGGGAAGGGTAAAGTATATGAAATTTACAAATATCACAACAAATTTCCTTATGTAATAAGAGGGTCAAAAGAAGGCATTGAGAGAATCAATGAAATTTCAGTTAATGATGTAATGAAAGTAATTAATCAGTTGATTGATTAATTTTAAATACAGGTTCTAATTAATTTATTGTATGAAAATCTTGCTTGTTGGATTCTATAATCCTGAAACTATGGCATATTATGTTGAAAGAACACTTCTTAATATGGACCATGAAGTGGAAGTATTTGGTTATAGGAGAATATTACAAAAAATTAAACCAGATTCTTTACTTTCAATAGGATTTAGGCATTTTCAAGGTCTTTCTAATTTATTTGAGATTAAGATGAATAAAGATTTAAGAAAAAAAGTGTCTAAGAAAAAATATGATTTGATAATAGTATTTAAAGGAGAAAATATATTTCCGGAAACTCTTAAATTTATAAAAAAACATACAAAAAAACTTGTTAATTGGTTTATGGATCCTTTTGTAGCATTATATAAAGGATATATGTTTGAAATTATACCTGAATTTGATAAGTTTTTTGTAAAAGACCGATTTTTAGAAAAAAGACTAAAAGAGATAGGGTTTCATAATGTAGATTTTTTGATGGAAGGTTTTGATCCATTGACGTTTTTTAGAACAAATCCAAGTAAAAAATATGAATCTGAAATAGCGTTGGTTGGAAATATATATCCTTATAGAAAAAAATTACTTGACACAATAAAAAAATATGACTTAAAAGTTTGGGGAGATGTGACTCATTTCAAACCAAAAAACAAAATGAAGTATTACCAAGGACGTAGGGCAGTCACAGAAGAAAAAAATAAGATATTTAATTCTGCAAAGATAGTTCTTAATTCACATAATCCTTGGGAAGTGATGAGCACGAATGTCAGAACTTTTGAGATATGTGGATCAGGATCATTTCAATTAGTTAATACAACTGATTTTTTATCTCAAGTTTTTAAACCAGGGATTGAAATTGAAACATATGAAAATCAAACAGAATTGAATGAAAAGGTCAAGTATTACTTGAAGAATCCAGAAAAGAGAAAGCAGATTGCAACAAAAGGGTACGAAAGAGCTAAAAAAGATCACACATATGAAATTAGAATAAAAGAATTATTTCAATCTCTAGAAATTAAACAATAATTTTCCACACCAAATTTAAATCTTCACATTCATAGTCTGCTTTAACATCATATTTTCCATCTTGTCCAGCTTTTCCAGTCTTTACTAAAATAGTTTTAATTCCAGCACCTTGTCCAGCTTTTATGTCCGAAGTTTTATCTCCAATCATATAAGAACTTTCTTTATCAATATCGTATTTTTTAATTAAATCAATAATCATTTTAGAACTAGGTTTTCTACAATCACAATTTATTTTTGGGTGATGTGGGCAATAAACTTCTTCTTGAATTTTAATTCCATTTTTTTCTAATCTTTTATGAATTTCTTTTTTTAAATTCAAATAATCTTCTTTTTTGTAATAGCCTCTTCCTATACCTGATTGATTTGTGACAATAAACAAAAGAAAGCCCTTTTCTTGGAGTTTTTTTAAAGTTTCAATAGAACCCTTATAAAATTCTAAATCTTCAATTCTATACACATAATCTTTGTCTACGTTGATTACACCATCTCTATCTAAGAATATTGCTGAATTTTTCATTTTTTTTAATTTCTTGATCAAGTAAATCACATATAATATGAATTATTGTAATATGAGCTTCTTGAATTCTAGGTGTATTATTTGAAGGAACAATTATTGAGATATCACATAAATCTATTAACTTTCCTCCATCTTTTCCAGTAAGACCAATAGTTTTGCAACCCATTTTTTTAGCTCTTTTCATAGCATTTAATACATTTGGAGAATTACCACTTGTGGAAATTCCAAAAAGTACATCTCCTTTCACTGCGTTAGCTTCAATTTGTCTTTCAAATACTTGATCATATCCATAATCATTAGCAATAGCAGTTACAACACTTGTATCTGTTGTTAACGCAATTCCTGGAAGTCCTTTTCTCTCAATTCTAAATCTTCCAACAAGTTCACCAATAAAGTGTTGTGCATCACTAGCACTTCCTCCATTTCCAAACGCAATTACTTTTTTTCCTTTTGCATAAGCATTGACAATTGTTTTTGCAGCATTTTCAATTTGATCAAGTTGTTGTTCAATTACTTTTTGTTTAACTTCAATGCTTTCTTTTAAAAAATGGTGAATTTCATCTTTTTTAGCACCTTTTAATTCATTAGGGGATATTGTTGCAGTTCCAGGTTTTTGTACAACTAAATGACCTGCAAAATTAGCAAGTCTTGCACTTTCAATTAATCCTAGATTAGAACATAATGCAAGAGTAGCGGAAGCAATAACAGTGTCACCTGCACCAGTTACATCAACAACTTTTTTAGCTTGAACAGGAGGTATGTGTGTATGAGTTCCAGATTTATCAAAAACAGAAATTCCTTCAGAACCTCTTGTAATATAGACATTTGATTTTAGCATTGAAGAGATTTTTTTTCCCATTTCAAAAATATCTTCTTCAATTTCTGACATCATAATTGCTTCATTAATATTAGGAACTATTAAATCACAACCTTTGAACATCTTAGGTGTTTTAGATTTTGAATCTACAGTTACTAAAACTTTGTTTTCTTTAGCAATTTTAATTAAACTTTTTGTTAATTTTTCAGTCATAACTCCTTTTGCATAATCACTTATTATTATAGCATCAATATTTTTAATTATTTTTTTAACTTCTTTAAACACATTAACAGCAATTTTTTCAGATATTGGACATTTTTTCTCATGATCAATTCTCATCATTTGAAAAAATCCTTTTGAAATTATCCTTTTTTTAACTGTTGTAGGTCTACTACTATCTTTAATTAGTATAGATTTAATTTTCTTTTTTTGAAGTAATTCCTTCATAACAACGGCGTATTCATCATTACCTACAACACCTATAACTGTAGCTTTTCCTCCTAATGAAACAATATTATTTGCAGTGTTACAAGCACCACCAAGTATGTTGTCTTCTCTTAGAATTCTAACAACAGGAACAGGTGCTTCAGGAGAAATTCTTTTTGTTTCACCATATAAATAATGATCAATCATTAAATCTCCAATAACTAAAATTTTCTTTTTTTTAAAATCATCAATAACATTCATTTATTATCACCACTAGTTTCAGTAATTTTTTTAATAATTTTTGTTGTACAAGGTTCATCTTTAGGAATAGGTCTAAAAACAATTTTTCCACCATTTTTCTCAACAATTTCAGTTTCAGGTAGTTTTCTTACATATTCACTTCCCTTAACATGAACATCTGGTTTAATTTTTTCTAAAAATGGAATAGGAAAAGTTTCATTAAAAATAAAAATATAATCAACAGACTCAAGTCCAGATATAACTTCAGCTCTTTGGTCTTGAGGGATTATAGGCCTTTTTTCTGATTTATATTGTTTAATTGAAGAATCACTATTTAAACCAACAATTAAAACATCACCCTGTTTTTTACAAAATTCTAAATTTCTAACATGTCCTACATGAATTAAATCAAAAGCACCATTTGTTGTTACAATGGTTTTTCCTTGTTTTTTAAGTTCTTTTATAATTTCAACAATTTCTTCAAGAGACTTTACTTTACTTATCATACATTTAGAGAATAAATTCTTATTTAAAAACCCTCTGGACTTCAAATCTTTTTTTTAATTGTTAAGAAAACATCATTTACAGATATGGCGCCCATATATTTCATTCTTTTTTCATCCTTAAAAATTGCTTTAACATTGTCTATTGAAGGAGGAAGTCTTGTTTTATATATTCCAATATTGTTTTTTCCATAAGGTCCCCAAAGAATTGGAGTGTTAGGACCAAATAATCCAATTGTTCTACAGCCTTGTGCTGCTCCTACATGCATTAAACCACTATCATTACTAATAAAAACACTACAACGACTAATTAAAGCAATTCTATCCTTAAGATCAAAGCCTTTTGTTGCAATATGAGCTTTTTGTGACATATGTGAAATAATTTCTTGAACAATGTAATCATTATTTGGACTATCAATAAATACAACATCTAGTTTTAATTCTTTAATTATTTTATCTGAAAGTGTTGCAAAACGTTTTTCATACCACATTCTATTTTTAGCAGATCCTCCAACACCAACAGAGATTCCAACACATTTCTTTATTTTGTTTTTTTTAAGAAAATCCTTTATTTTTATTATATTCTTTTTAGGAGGTGTCATTTTTTCAAGTTTATCAACGTCATACTTTTTTCCTAAAGACCTAACCATATCAAGATAATTTTGAACCATGTGTTGTTTTTTGTTAAATTTAATTTTATTATTATAAAGTAAACTTCTAAACTGATCACTAAAACCAATTCTTTTTTTACCTAGAATAAAACCATAAATTGCACTTAAATTAAGATAGGGCTCACAATCAATAACAACATCATATTTTCTAATATTTTTGAACATGAATTTTGTAAATTTTTTATCCATATTATGAATGTTATCTAGGGGATAACAATCAAAAATATCTTTATTTTGGTTTCTAATTAATACATCTACTTTAGCTCCATTATACAGTGTTTTTATTGCTTTAATTAAAACTAAACTGATAACAGAGTCACCTATAGCCCATAATTTAATTATTAGAAATCTTTTTTTTATATTCTTTTTTTTATCAAAAACTTTTAAAAATGATAAAAAGAAAATCAAAATGCTTCCTATATATTTATCAATTAATCTTTGTAATTTAATCATTTGATTTTCCTGATAACTAGATCTCTTTTGTTGTAAACTACAGAGTTATTTGGAATATCTTTATCAATAAAACACATTGCCCCAATAATAACATTGTTTCCAATTTTAATATCTCCTAGAATCATTGCATTAGCATAGATGTTTACATTGTTTCCAATTCTTGGGAATTTTTGAATTCCATTTTTTTTGTTTCCAATAGTTACTCCTTGTTTGATATTTACATTGTCACCAATAACGCAAGGACCTATAACTGTTCCAAGTCCATGATTAATTCTAAAATTTTTTCCAATTATAGCAAAAGGACTTATATCAATACTAAATATAATACTATTAATATATGAAATTAAAACTGCTAAAGGTTTTATTTTTCTAAAAAAATATGAAAATCTGTAAATTAAAACAATTAATTCTTCTTTAGGTCCTGTAAATTTTGTCATAGTATCACACAATTATTTTTTATTTATCTAATTTTTGTAATATTTAATTATTTGTTTAATTACTTTATTTTTATCAAATTTTTCTTTGTATAATTTTTTGCTTTCTTTTGAAAATTTATCACGTAATTTTTTGTTATCAATTAATAGTTGAAGTTTTGTTGATAAGTTATTTTTAGAAGATTCAATTAAAAAACCATTTACATTATTTTTAACTCCTTCTGGATTTCCACCTACGTATGTAGCTATAATGGGACATCCATGATAAAGAGATTCAATCATAACTCTTGAAAGAGGTTCAGGCCATAATGAAGGAATTACAACAATGTCTGCTTGAGAAAATAATGATGACATTGAATCATAATTAACATTTCCTAAATAAAAAATATTTGAAGTGTTTTTTTTGTTTATTTTATTTCCTGCTATAAATAAATCAGCATTTTTAATTTTTTTAAATGCATCCAACAGCAAATTTAAACCTTTATGTTTTTCAAGTCCACCAACAAATAAAACTTTAAATTTTTTTGAACTTAATTTAATTTTTTTTTTACTTTTACTGAGTTCCATAATGTTAGGAATTTTACTTTTATAAATGTTTTTTTTAGCTAAAGAATCAATAAAATCAGACAAAACAATTAATCTATTTACATTATTCAAGGCATTTTTATTTTTAATATAATCATAGTAAGAAAAGAACCAAGCAAAGGGATTAAATTTAATGTAAAAAGGCATCTTCATTTTACCAATATAAGTAGAAGAAGTAATACATGAAACATATTTTATAGGATTACATCCAGAACATGTTTTTTTTTCTTTATACCATAAGTTTCGTTTAGGACAAAAATTAGTATATCCATTAATTGTAGCATAAGATTTTTTTTTTGTTTTAACAATTGTTGTTGTGTTTAGAAAATGAATTAAGTCATAATTTTCTATTATGTCTAATTTTTTTATCTCTTTTTTAATTTGATTTTTGATAAACCTTCTTTTCACATTATCAATTAGTATTTTAGGATTTTTACCAGTTTTAAGTTTTCTATATATTTTCACATTATCAATAATTTCAAAATGTTTTAAACCATTAAAAAAAGAGGTTAAGACATGAACTTCAATCTTGTTTTTAGAAAGTTCTTTAGCAAGAAGACTAGCACTAATTTCTCCTCCACCATGGATTATTGGTGGGAAATATTCAGAGACTAGTAAAACCTTCATAATAAAAAAGAATCAAGAGGTATTTATTAAAATAATGCATAGATGAAAGGACTAACAGGAGTACTTTGTCCAAATATAATAAGTAATGCTACTAAAATTAACATGATAATTATTGGAGTTAACCACCAAGCTTTTCTTTCTTTTAAAAAATCCCAAAGCTCAGAAATCCAAGATTTGTTTTTCATATTTATTAGATCTCTTTTATCAATTAAATAGTTTCCTATAATTAAATAATCTATTCCAGTATTTTTAACACAGTTAATCGCGTCATTAGGAGTACAAACAATAGGTTCACCACGAACATTAAAACTGGTGTTAAGTAAGACAGGAGTTTTAGATAATTTTCCAAATTCTTTTATTAAATTATAATATTTTTCATTCTTCTCTTTTTTTATTATTTGCATTCTTGCAGTATTATTGACATGAGTCACAGCGGGAAGATTTTTGATTTTAACAGGACTAACCATAAGCATAAATTCAGCAGGTTTTTGATTTATATCAATCTCAAAATAAGTTTTTGCATCATCAAAACAAACAACAGGAGCAAAAGGTCTAAATGATTCTCTGTGTTTAACTCGAGAATTAATAATGTCTTTCATATTTGGATTTAAAGGATTTGCTAAAATACTTCGTGAACCTAGAGCTCTAGGACCAAATTCCATTCGTCCTTGAAACCATGCAATAATCTTGTTTTCAAAAATTAGTTTTGCTGTTTTTTTAATAAGGTCTTTATCAGTTAATTTTTGGTATTTTATTTTGTTAAGATCTAAAAATGTTTGAATGTTTGAATTGTTAAATTCAGGACCTAAATAAACATTTTCCATTTGATAATTTCTCTTATTACTTAGAATTATATTATAAGTATAAAGAGCGCAACCTATAGCATTTCCACTATCTCCTGCAGCAGGTTGAATCCAAATCTTTTCAAAAGAAGTTTTATTTAGTATCTTACCATTTAAAACACTATTAAGAGCTACACCACCAGACATAACTAGATTTTTACAATTTGTTTCTTTTTGAATATGATTGAGTATTTTTAGTATAATTTCTTCAGTTAGTAATTGTAATGCAGCAGCAAGATCTTTATGTTTTTTAGTTAATATTTCATTATTTTTACGTGGTTTTCCACCAAGTAGTTTTAATAATTTTTTTGAGTACATATAGTCTTTTGACATATATGAAAAATAGGATTGATCAAGAAGAAAACTTCCATCTTGTTTAATATCAATAATTTTTTTTAATTTTTTTAAATAAGGGTTTTTTTTGGTTTGGTTTCCATAGGGACTTAATCCCATTACTTTAAATTCACCATTATTAACTTTAAAACCTAAAAAAGCAGTTATTGTTGAATATAATAAACCAATAGAATGTGGAAAATGTATTTCTTTTAATAATTGAATTTTATTTTTTTCTCCAATTCCATATGAAGTTGTTGTCCATTCACCTACACCATCAATTGTTAATATAGCTGCTTTTTCAAAAGAGCTAGGAAGAAAAGCAGCAGCAGCATGAGCAGTATGATGTTTAATAAAAAATACTTCACCTTTATATTTGAGTTTTTTTTTGATTATTTTAGTTATTCTAAGTTTTTCACTAAACCAAGAAGGCATGCTTGAGGTAAAAGTTTTAAAACTTTTAGGAAAAGAAAAAAGATGTTGATTTAGAACTCTCTCAAATTTTAAAAGAGGTTTTTCATAAAAACAAATATGATCAATTTCTTCAATACTAATATTCGCAAAATCTAGACAATAATTTATAGCATTAATTGGAAAAGAATTGTCATGTTTTTTTCTTGTGAATCTTTCTTCTTCAACAGCAGCAATAATTTTTCCATTTTGTAAAAGGGCAGCAGCAGAGTCGTGATAATAACAACTTATTCCTAAAATATTCATTTTAACATCATAAGTATTAACGCTTTTTGTGTATGAAGTCTATTTTCAGCTTCATCATATACTATTGAGTTTACACTATCAATAACTTCGTTAGTTACTTCTTTACCTCTATGAGCAGGCAAACAATGCATAAATAATGCATTATTTGTATGTTTCATTAAATTTGAATTGACTTGGAATTTTTGTAAAATTTTAGTATTATCTTTTGTTACATCATAACTCTTCCAACTATCAGTAATAACTATTTGAGCATCTTTAACAGCAACAAATGGGTCTGTTGTGATTATTGGATTATTTCCAATTTTTTTTGCTTCAATTAATACTTGAGATTTAGGTATTAGTTCTTTAGGGCAACCAATTTTTAAATTTATTTCAAACATTGCACAGGCAAGAATTAATGAGTGAGTAACATTGTTGTTTGCATCACCTACATATGCAATGTTTATTTTTGAAAGATGTCCAAGTTTTTCTTTAATTGTGAATAAATCTGCAAGAATTTGTAAAGGATGATAATCATCACTAAGTGCATTAATAATTGGTATTTTAGTGTTGTTTACAACTTCATTAAAAATATTATGAGAAAAAACTCTTAAAGCAATTAAGTCTACATATCTTTCAAGGTTTTTAATAGCATCTTTCCAAGATTCCTTTTTTCCAATTGTTGAATCTTTAAGATTATAATAAATACAGTTTCCTCCTAGATGATTCATAGCAACTTCAAAACTAATACGCGTTCTAAGTGAAGATTTTTCTGTTCCAAAAAATACATTTTTTCCAACTAAGGAATGTTTGAATTTAAGAGGTTCTTTTTTTAGTTCTTTAGTTAATTCAAATAATTGAATTATTTGTTCTTTATTTAAGTTAGTAATTTTTGTTAAATTCATTTTAGTACATTCTATAAAATTTATTATCTTTTGAATAATTAATCCAATAAGATTTTTGTTTTTTTAAATTAAATAATTTTTTTTTTGAAAATTTATGAAGAATAAAAGATAATCCCATTCCAACAAAATATACAATTGATAAAAGAATTGTATTAATGATAAAAGGCGGAATTTGGAGAATCTTTTTTAGAAATTTCATAGTCATTTAATTTATTTGTTTAGATTTAAGCTTTTCCGTAGGATTTGCCCAGAAACCTTATAAATGCTCGTAATTTTTTCTATTCAATGATTCTAGGAAAAATCTTTGGTAAAATAACAACAACAAGTTTCAAATTTATAGTAGAAAAAGAGTCAAAAAAATTTGAATATGTCCAGGTTCTTCATAAAGTATATGATTATGTTCTTTGTCAAATTGTTGAAATAGAAAGAACAGACAAAGACATAGCAGAGTGTATAATTATAGGATATAAAGATGAAAAAGGAAGGATTAAACCAATAAGAATTCCTTTTGATCAAAATTCTGAAGTACTTAAAGCAGAAGATGATTTTATAAAATCAGTTATTAAATTAGAAGATTCTGAAAAAGGAGCATTTTTAGGAAAACTTGAAGGTAAAAATATTGATGTAAAAATAGATTTAAGAAAACTTTTAACAAAACACGTGGCCATATTAGCAAAATCCGGAGCAGGAAAATCATATTGTGTTGGAGTATTAATAGAAGAAATTATTGATAAAAAAGTTCCTATTCTAATTATTGATCCTCATGGAGAATATGGGTCCTTAAAAAATCCAAATAATGAAGATAAAGACGCTTTGTCAAAATATAATCTTAAACCTAAAAAGTTTAACAAAATTTTTGAATATGGTGATTCAAAAATTAATCCAGAATTAAGACCTCTTAGGCTTAACAATAATTTAACCCCTACAGAAATAACTCACCTTTTACCTGGGAAATTGTCTGGTACTCAAATGGGTCTTTTGTATAGTGCACTTAAACATATAGATAATGTGAATTTCACAAATGTATTATTAGAATTAGATAAAGAGGAAAATAACTCAAAATGGACAATAATAAATAATTTGGAACATTTAAACAATATGGAAATTTTTTCTGAATCTTTTATTCCTTATAATGAATTTATTCAACCTGGTAGATGTTCAATAATTAATCTAAAAGGAGTGTCACCAGATATTCAAGAAATAATTGTTTATAAATTAATGAAAGATTTATTTGAAATGAGAAAGAAAAATAAAATTCCTCCTTTTTTTACAGTTATTGAAGAAGCACATAATTATTGTCCTGAAAGAAGTTTTGGTCAGAAGAGATCATCTCAAATTTTACGAACTGTGGCGTCTGAAGGAAGAAAATTTGGTTTAGGTTTATGTGTTGTAAGCCAAAGACCAGCAAGAGTAGATAAATCCGTTTTAAGTCAATGTACAACTCAAATAATTTTAAAAGTTACAAATCCAAATGATCTTAAAGCAATAGTGAATAGTGTTGAAGGTATTACATCTGAAACAGAAGACGAAATTAAAAATTTATCCATAGGTACAGCACTTGTGACAGGAGTAGTTGACATGCCATTGTTTGTTAATGTTAGAACAAGAATGACAGAACATGGAGGACATGCAACAGATATATTACAACAAGCAGAAGAAACTGATTTTTTTGAAGAAGTACAAGAATTTGAAGAAACTGATTTACTTCCAATAATTAAACCAAAAATTACTGCAAAAGATATAAAATTAATGTCTGAAAAACCAATAAAAGAAATACATGAAACATTAGTTCCAGGTTACTTATTTTTATGCAAAGATAAAACACATGAATATAACTTATTAGTAGAATCTGTAAATGGCAAAATTATAACAAATGTAGATGAGTATGAATCAAAATCTTTACCAAATTTAGACATTTTAACTCCTAAGGAAATAAAAGTTTTACATACAGCATTCATGTTAAAATCTTTTTCTAAAGAGGATTTAATTAAAAAAGGACTTCCATTAGATATTGATGTCGAGTTAAAATCATTAGAATCAAAAAAATATATAATCAAAGGGGAAAAATATCAAGTATCAGATAATTTTATTCTTTCACATTTATCTAAGCACGCATGTTATAATAAAATTGATTTTTTAAAAATTAATTATGATTTAAAATTAGATCCAAAACAAGATATTGATAAAATAAAAGAAAATATTTCAAAATTTACAACAATTAAAGATCAAAGAGAGTGTTTTGTTTTAAAACATGAAATAATTTATGAAAATGGTAATTAAATCTAACATTATTAAAAAAGAAAAGATTGTTTCAAAAACAGAATGGTTTAATTATATTGATGAATTAAAAAAAGAGTCAAAAAGTCTAATAAAATTAAATGAAAAAGAAGCAATTAAAATTTTAAGTGAAGATTTTATTAACGCAATAAAATCTCGAATCCCAAATAAAAAATTTGGTATTTTTTTTTCTGGAGGAGTTGATTCTACATTAATATCGTATTTGTGCCAAAAATATGCAAAGGATTTTGTATGTTATACTGTTGGAATTGAAGGTTCTCAAGATTTAGAAGTCTCAAAAAAAGTTGCAAAAACATTAAAGTTGAATCAAGTGACAAAGACTCTAACATTAATAGAAATGGAGAATTTGTTTGAAGAGACTTCAAAAATTCTGGGACCGGATTTAACAAATATTGTAAATTTAGGTGTTGGTGCAGTAGAATTAGCAGCAATTAAATTAGCAAAAAAAGATAATATTGATATTTTCTTTGGTGGACTAGGAAGTGAAGAGATTTATGCAGGTTATAATAGACATGAAAAATCAGAAAATATTGATGAAGAATGTTGGAATGGTTTAAAGTCTACATATGAACGAGATTTTTTAAGAGATGTAGCTATAGCAACTGCAACAAAAACCAAATTTTTAACTCCTTTTTTAGATAGGCAATTAATTATTAATTCAATGAGAGTTCCCTCAACTCTTAAAATCAATAAAGGATTAAAAAAATACATAATTCGAAAAGTAGCATTAGATTTAGGATTAGATGAAGAATACGCATTTAGACCAAAAAAAGCAGCACAATATGGAAGTAATTTTGATAAAGCTATATTAAAAATTACCAAGTCTCATGGATTTAAATTTAAAAGAGAATATCTAGAATTTCTTAAGTCAAAATAAATAATACAACAACAATTAGTAAAACAATAAACAACAAAATATTAATCCAATCAACAGAATTGGTTTTTTTCACAGCGCCCCGTTTAGAATTTTTCTTAAATTTGGAATACATCCCTGTTCGGCTATACTGCATCATTTATAGTTTTAAGCTTTTATTTTGGATATAAAAAGCTTTCTATTTGGTTTTAAATTTTCTTTTTTTTAATTTTTGCAGGATATTTTTTTGATTCTAACAATAATGGTTTGTATTCTAAGAGACCATTTTTAGCGCCTCTATTTTGAACTACACTTCCAGAGTTAGAAGAAGCGAGTTTTAAAGAATCTATAATTTCTTTACCCATTATCTTACTTGCTAAATATGTTGAAGCAAATGCGTCTCCAGCGCCCGTAGTTTCAACAGCATGAACCTTATGAGGCACAACATTATAAAAATAATTTTTTGAAATAGTATATGCACCTTTTTTTCCATCAGTTATAATTACTTCCTTAGGCCCTAGTTCCATAAGTTTCTGAATCAAATGTTTTATTTCTCCTTTCCCTACAATTAATTCTGATTCTTCTTTATTTAAAATTAATAAGTCAGTATTTAAAAGAAGTTTTCCTAAAAATTCTGATCCTTTTTCAGCCAAATAATTACTAGGGTTGAATGCAATTTTAATTCCATTTTCTTTTCCAAAAATTGCAAGTTTTTCTAGTGTTTTATATGATTCACCAATCATGCTAGAAAAATAAAACCATTTTGCTTTTATTTTTCGTTTGTTTATTTCAGAAAATCTAAGGTGATTGTTTGCTCCTTTATATGTTAATATTGTTCGGTCACCACTTAAACTATCTAATATAACTGAGTAACCAGCATGAAATGTTTTAGAATTAACACCTACAAATTTTACTTTTTCTTTTCTTAATCTTTTGACAATAAGTCCTGAATTAGAACCTTGCCCCATTTTACCTAGATACGCAACATTTAATCCAAGTCTGGAAAAAGCAACAGCAGTATTAGTTCCACCACCACCAGTTAAAAAATTTAATTCTTTTATTAGAATTTTTGATCCAGCTGGATAAGCAATTAATTCTTCTTCTCCATCTTTAGTTTTAATTTTAATTTCTTCTGACTCAACATCAGCAAATACATCTATTGTAGAAGAACCTACAGTTATTACGTCGTACATGAAACTAAATTGAAGTTTATACTATATAAATTTAACCGATGCTGTCTAAAATAGAATGAGCATCTAAACCTTTTTCTAAATCTTTAATTTTTTCAAATCCTTTAATTGTTGATAACTTTAATTTTAGAATTTCAACTTCTTTATTTGAAACTCTGGCAAACTTATCAGCTTCAATAAGACCATAAGGATATCCTAGAAAAATTGGATCTACACTATTATTTTTAAGTAATGATATAAGTTCAGTTATGTTGCTTGAAAAAGAATCTAATCTAAATACATAGTTTGAATTTTTATTTAGTTTCAAAAAATATGTATCTTTATTTATTTTATAGTACCATGTTTTTATTTTTGTAGAATTTAATAAAACATAACTTACTGAATCACCATTTGTTGTTATTAAATCACTTGTTTTAGAAAGTCCAAAGACTTGTTCTTTATTGAAATTTTTAATTAATTCTTCTTCAAATGGAAATGTTGGATCTAGTGAACCATCAATTACTACATAATTTAAATTAACAACACTAGCAAGCTTTAATTCAGCAAATCTTCGAATCACATTTCCGATCTTGGATATTTTTGCTCTTTTATTTGAGGAAGTTAATTTTTGATCCATAGAATCAAATTCATATTCTTTTAGTTCTATTTTATTTTTTGTAAAGAAGAGTTCTGTTTTGTATATAATCTTATTATAGTTATTTTTAGAATTAATTAAGGTAAAAAACTCATAGGTTTTATTTTTTATTCTTGAGTTATTTTCATAAACTGTAAGATATAATCTATTAAAAAATAATGAAATTGTTGGAGATTTGATTAGTTCTTGAGATCCTCCATCAATAAAACCTATTTTCTTTGATGAATTTATATCAATAATAGATTTGAAATTATTATGATTTATTTCAAAACTTTCATTGTTAATAATAATTGGCGAATCTTTAATTTCATCTATTTTTTGAATTATTTTTTTCACAATTTCTTTCATTAATTTTTAAAAAGAGAAATTGAATTTTAAAGGTTTTCATTTCCTTAGAGGATTTTCTCGACGAGAAAAAACAGCACAAAACTTTTTATAAGACTTACAATTTTCTTGTTTTCTAATGTCTTACGAATTAATTATCACTGAAAAACCTTCTGCAGCTGTAAAAATAGCACAAGCATTATCAGATAAATCACCAAAAAAATTAAGCTCAAGAGAAAAAGTTCCATATTTTGAAATAACACATAATGGTAAAAAAATTAAGATAGTTTCAGCAGTAGGACATATATATGGATTATCTCAAAAAGAGAAATCAAGAAAGTATCCAACTTTTGATATTTCTTGGGTTCCTAGTGCAGATGTGTCAAAAAATTCTTCATTTACAAGAAAATATCTAAACACAATTAAGAGACTCGCAAAAGAAGCATCAGAATTTACAGTTGCAACAGATTATGATGTTGAAGGAGAAGTTATTGGATTAAATATTGTAAGATATGCGTGTAAAAAAGAAGATGCAAATAGAATGAAATTCTCTACTTTAACAAAATCAGATCTAGTTAAATCTTACGAAAATAAAAAACCAACACTCAATTGGGGACAAGCTAAAGCTGGTGAAACAAGACATAAGATGGATTGGTATTTTGGAATTAATTTATCAAGAGCATTATCTGCAGCAGTAAAATCTGTAGGAAAATTTCAAATTTTGTCAACAGGCAGAGTTCAAGGTCCAGCTTTAAAATTAGTTGTTGATAAAGAAAAAACAATATCCGCATTTATTCCAGAACCTTATTTTGAAATAAAATTTAATGGAACAATAAAAAGTGGTGAAATTGAAGCTTTACATAAAGCTGGAAAAATTTTTGAAAAAGAAGTTGCACAAACAATTTTTGAAAAAGTTAAAAATCAAAAAACTGCTATAGCAATAAAAGTAACAAAAAAACAATTTACCACAAATCCTCCAACACCTTTTGATTTAACAAGTTTACAAATTGAAGCTCATAAATGTCTTAAAATCACACCAAAAAATACCTTATCAACAGCTCAAGAACTTTATACAAAAGGATATATCTCATACCCAAGAACAAGTTCACAACAATTACCTAAAGAAATTGGATATAATAAGATTCTTTCAGAATTATTAAAACAACCAGCATATTACAAATTAGCTGAACAAGTATTAAAAAAAGGAAGTTTAAAACCAAATAATGGTAAAAAAACAGATCCTGCTCATCCAGCTATATATCCAACAGGAGTTGTACCAAGTTTTAAAAATGATTATGAAAAAAAACTCTATGATTTAATTGTCAAAAGATTTTTTGCGGTTTTTGGAGAGGCAGCAACTAGAGAAACAATGACAGTCGAATTTGATTGTAATTCTGAAATTTTTTTTACAAAAGGAACTACAACAGTTAAAAAAGGATGGTTTACGTTGTACGGAAATTATGTTATGTTAAAAGAGGTTGAATTACCATTAATTGAAAAAGGAGATATTTGTAATATAAAAAAAATTGAAAAACTCGACAAGGAAACAACACCTCCAAAGAGATACACTGAAGCATCAATTATTAAACAATTAGAAAAAGAAAATTTAGGAACAAAAGCAACAAGAGCACAAATTATTGAAACACTCAAAGATAGAGGGTATATTGAAGGAAAAGCATTAAGAGCTACTCAACTTGGAATTCGAACAGAAGAAACATTAGAAAAATATTCTCCAAGAATTGTTGATCCAGAATTAACTAGGAATTTTGAACTTGAGATGAAAGCTATAAGAGAAAAAGGAAAAGGACAACAAAAAGTACTAGATGATTCAATTGTAGCAGTGACCGAGATTGTTGATAAATTTAATAAACATTTAAATGAAATTGGTAAAGAATTATATTCTGCAAATAGAGAAACACAAGAGAATCTGTCAAGGATAGGAAAATGTCAAAAATGTGAAGACGGAGAATTACATTTGAGGCATGGAAAATTTGGTCCTTTTGTTGCATGTAATAAATATCCTGAATGTAAAACAACATATAAAGTTCCTAAAAATGCATTAGTTAAAGGAAATGGGGAAAAATGTGAGAAATGTGATTATCCTATAGTTTTAGTTCAAAAGGGAAAAAAAGCACCTCAAAAATATTGTATAAATCCAGATTGTGAAACAAGATCAAATGGAGATTCTAAAAATTATCCAGAAGAAAATACGATTTGTCCAAAATGCGGTAAAGGTAAAATGGTACTTCGTAAATCTTTTTACGGACAATTTTTAGGTTGTTCTAATTATCCTGAATGTAAAACTATGATGAAAATTGTAAATGGTAAAGTCGATAAAGAAAATATAATAAGTAAATAATTTATAATTTTTTTATAATTCTACTTTTTTTTTGATTACTATGTATAGTGAAAGATTTGCCACAATAAACACATCTTTTTTTTTTCTTATCTAAACTACCTCTAGGTTGATATTTCATATTATTTTTACAACTTGGACATTTTACTAAGTACATTTTTAAATGTTAAATTCTTTTTTGAGATCCAGGATCTCACTTTTTTTCTTTGAATTTTTTTTAATTTTTAATTTAGGTTTTTGTTCTGATTTGTTTTTTGGAATAATTTTTTCTTTCATACTATTAGGTTTTACAAATCTGACATATACTATCATTATATTAAAAACAAAACCAATTAAAAAATTAACAATTGAAAGTCCTTCCATTTCTAGGCTTTGAAATAATGGAAGGGGAGTAAACTTTCCTATACCATAAAAAACAGCAGAAATACCTAAAGGAATTAACATATATAATGGAACATTATCTGCAAGTTTTAAAAACGCAAAAGATACAAATACACTAATAACAGCAGGTAAAAAACCAACAATCACACTAACGATTTCTGCACCAGTTCCTGCAGCACCAAATAACATAACGCCAATTAGGATGGCTAGATATATAAAAAATACTAACCCTTCAAAAAGAGTTTTTTCTTCAATAATTTCAGCTTCTTCAATAACTTCTTCAACTAATTCTGTTGTGTCTGTATTTTTTAAATCTTCTTTAGCGTCAGTTATTTCTTTATCTGATGCTTGTGCCATAAATTTTCCAAAAACTCCTTTTAATTGAGAAACTAAATCATTTGCAACAGGATCTTTTGAATCACTTTTAGTGTTAGGACCTTCTTTTACTAATTCTTCAAATACTTCATCAATAATATTTTTTTTATGTCCAGCATCTAAAAGTACCTTTTCAATTTTTTCTAATGGGATACCTTTTTTTCTTTCAGCTTCAACATATTCTAGAAGTTGTTTTTTTAAATACACATGAAAATTATCCATAGAAAAAATAGAAGTAAAGAGGTATATAAGTTTTATTATAATTCACTAAATTCTTCATCCTCTTCATCAATGTTTTTTGTCTCTTCATAGTTTTTTTCACTATGTTCAATCGATTCGGAGATTTTTGTGGCAGCAATATTTGCATTAGCTAAGTCACCTATGATATTTCTTTCAAAATCATCAACTTTTGTTTGTGGGGGACTTCCTACGACTTTGTTAAAAACTTCTCTAATATCTTTAGATCCATCGACATCAAAATATTCATAAAATTTTTCTGTTAAATTTAATAAGTAACTTCGTCCACTTGTTTCTTTTCTAATAAAACCAAGATCAACAAGTTCAGAAATATGCTCATAAGCTTTATTGTGTCTAATATTCACAACTTCACTTTGTAAAACTGGAGAGCGCCAAGCAATTATTGCTAAGGTTTCAAGAATTGTTTTAGGAAGTTCTGTTTCAGATATTATTTTTCTAACTAATGAAAGATAAGTTTCTCGAACTGTTAATTTCCAACCATCTTTTTCTTCAACAACCATTAAAGGGCTTTCTCTTTCATCATATTCTTCTTTAAGTTTTCTAACATTATTAATTAATACTTGTTTACCTGATGCACCTGTTAATAATAATAGAGTGTTAGCATCCATAAATCTACCTGATGCAAAAAGTAATGCTTCAATTTGATTTTTATAGTTTTTTTCACTCATTTTTTTATAATAGCTTTGTATTTATCATTAGCTTTTTCAACTTTTCCTTCTTTAATTAATATATCAAGGACCTTTTTAATGTCTTGTTCTTTAACACCCATAAATGGTTGAATTTCTTTTAGATCCATGGGCCTAGAACTAATTAAAACAATTAAGAAATTTCTAAGTAAAACTGCTGTATTTTTAACATAAAACCTAATATTATCTTTAGCAGCAATATGTGCAGTATTAAGGGCATGAAGTCTAGCAAGTAAATCATTAATGAATCCAGTCATATTGTTATTTTTTATAACAAGATTTTCAGGTTCTAATATTTCAATACTTGCAGGCATGTAATCAAACGCAAAAGATAAGATATCATTAGTGTCTTTCATTAATATTTCAATTTCTGCAAAAGTACTAAAGAAATTTTCTTTAGGAACAGCATTTTCAAAATGTTCATTTGTTACAACATATTGTTCATTGAGTTTTTTTAGATAGTCTTTAAGAGCAGATTCAATATGATCCTTAGGTTTACCAACAATTTCAATGATTGATCTAACTAGAATATGTCCTTCAGCAATTTTTTCTTTGATTTCTTGATTCTTCATGTCACATAGAGATATGGGTTAAATTTAAAACGTTTTCGTTAAATTAGGAAATTGAGTCGTTAGTTAGATATATTTTTATATTAATACTTTTTAGAAGGTTTTATGGTTTTAGTTTATTTGTTAATAAGAGCAGAACACGGGAAAATAGGAATTGTTAGAGCACAATTAGACAAACTTCATGAGATTATTGAGGTATATGAAGTCTTTGGTCGATACGATATTATAGCTAAAGTTGAAACTGATTCTAATAAAGAATTTAGAAGATTCATTAGAAATAAAATTAGAGTGCAAGAAGGTATAAAAAGCACAGAACCTATTTTTGTAGCCGAAGAATTAGATTCTTAATCTTCTTTATAGTCTGAATCTATAATTTCTCTTATTTTACTAGCTTTTTTTTCGCCAATTAATTCAACATCTTTTAGTTGCTTAATAGAAGCATTAAGTATGTTTTTTACAGATTTAAATTTATTTAACATAGGTTTTGATAAAATTGGTCCAATACCGGGAAGAGCGCTAATTAAATATTCTTGTTGTTCTTTAAGAGTCAGGGGTTTTATACTATGGAGCGTAAATTCTTTTTTATCATTTGATTGTTCTTTTTTAGCAATCATAGCGAGCATTAACGCAGTATCATTAGAATTTTTTGTTTGAATTATTGGAACACCATATCCAACACTCACAGTTGTTAACATTCCTCTAATTGCGTTAGGATGAAGTTTTCTTTGTGTGTATAAATCCTCTGTTCCTTCAAGAATTATGAGTTGCTTTCTATATTTTTTCATTGATTTTAATTGTGTAAATAATCTTTTGTCAATTAATGAATCAATAAAGTCAGGAACAGTTTTATATTCAATACAAAGTTCATCACTTACTAGGTAATCTCCAACATCAAGTTTTTTTAAATTTACTTGAATTCCTAAATCAATTAATTTTTTTATTACTCCTGAAGATTTTTCTCTATAATCTGCATAAACTGTAATTCCTTCGTCAGGAACTATAAATTCAGTTAGTGTTGTTTCTTTTTTTGCAATAGAAAAAGAGGTTTTCAATTGTTTTAAGATAGTATTCATTCTTTTTTCTTTATGATGAGAAGACCACCTATACCCTTCATCTCTTGTATTTTTAGCAATTAAAACAATTACTTCACCTTTATCTTGTCGTCCTGTTCTACCTCGTCTTTGGATAGTTCTAATTGCGCTTGGAACAGGTTCATAAAAGATAACCATATCAACAGATGGAATGTCAAGACCTTCTTCTCCAACACTTGACATAACTAAGACATTAAATTCATCATTTTTAAATTTTTCAATGAGGGAAATTTGTTGTTTTTGACTAAGTCCAGTTCCCTTTTTTTTTTGTTGACCAACAAACATTTCAACTTTTATATCTAATTTTTTAATTTCTTTGACTAAATTTGAAATAGAATCTCTATATTGGGAAAAAATAATAATTTTTTTATTTTTATTTTCTTTTAATATTTTTTTAAGTTCATCATATTTAGGATGTTCAATCTTACTTTCTTTTAAATTTCTAGCTAATATTAATGCAGATTTAAAATTTAAATCAGCAACTAAATTTTTTACCGCTTTTGTTTTAGTTGTTTTAGCTTTAGAAACCAATTCTTCCATATAATCAAGTAAAGGAGTAACCCCTTGACTCTCAAGCATTTCTTGGGCATGTTGGATTTTCATTGCTTCTGCTAAAAGAGAAATTGCTTTCATACTTTCAATATCTTTGAATTCTTTAATGTTTGAAAGTAATTGACCTTGTAAAGCCAATATATCTCTTTTAGTTTCAACAGGATGAGATAGCTTAACGTATTGTTTAATTAATTCTATTTTTGATTTGTAACAATTTTTTAAATACCTTAAAACCGAACTAAAATATGTTGGAAGCTCAACATGAACCCACTTTATATTGATTTCTTTAATATAAGGTTTAACATCAGGATCATCATCAGTTCTAATTTCAACATCTTTAATATACAAATTTTTACAAACATCAGCAATTTTTTCAGCATTACTTCCTGGAGATGCTGTTAAAGCTAAAATTAAATCATTTTTTGCTTGTTTATTGTATTGTTTAGCTATCCACACATATGAATAATCTCCTATTGCTCTATGTGCCTCATCAAAGCAAATAAGAGAAACATCTTTTAAAGAAATTTTATTTGAGATAATATCATTTTCAAGACCTTGTGGTGTTGAAAAAATAATCTTTGATTTTTCCCATAATTCTTGTCTTTTTTCTGGTTTAACTTGTCCAGTAAATATTGCAAGATCTTTTTCATCAATATCTAAATGTTTTAAAAATAAATTATAGTATTGATTAATTAAAGGTTTTGTTGGCCCAAGCATTAAAATTTTTGAATCTGGAAATTTTGAGATTCTTTGAGCAGCTAACATTAAAAAAATATAGGTTTTTCCTAGACCAGTAGGTAAAACAACAAGTGTATTTTTGTTTGACGCTGTAGCTAGAATTGTTTGTTGGTATAATCTAGGATTGAAATCTTTGATCATTTTTTTTTAAAAAAGAGTTTTTGTTTATATAATTACTTTAGAAACAACTTTTAAATATAAAATCTTAATTCCAAGACGGATTTATGGTAAAAAAACCACTTTTTAGAGATAATGATTTGGTTGAAAATTATCCAGGAAAACCAATAGATTTAATGAGTGCTAGGTTAAGTATTGACTTGGATGAGCTTGTTGAATCTTTGCCTATGAAGGAAGGAAAGCGATTAGCTCAAATTATAAAATCTAGTTCAAAGAAGATAAATGGAGTTCATTCGTTATTAACATATCCATTTTATTGGTTGCGGAATTTTGTTTTTCCAATTGGTACAAGATCATTTAGTGATTTTGTTGTTGAAATGTACGGTGAAGAAACATCATTTGATTTTGATAGCGAACAAGTTGTTCATTTTCCTTCACAAAAAAATTCAATTAGGGATCCATTAGAATTGCTAGTTCTTAATACTATTATTAACCAAAGAGATCAGGGAAACAAAAATATAGGAATAGCAGTACCTCAACCTAATTGGCCAGGAATTTGGGAAACTTTTTTAGGTTATGAATTAGGAGCATATAAACCTCTTCCCTTTTCAGCTAGAACCGAAGACGAATACGTAAGAAACTTTAAAAAATTAGCTCAAAAAGGAGAAGTTTCTGTACATATTATTCCCGGTCAGATGAAGCCAGGAATGTGGAGTTTATCTCCAAGAGCACTAGAGTTGCTCGATGAAGTTCATAAAGAACATAACATTGTTCCAATTGTTGATGAATATTCAAGAAGTATCCAGTATATTCCTGAAAAAAGAGAATCTTTAGCATCATTTCTTGATAATCCTGCAGTTATATTTCATACGGCAAAATTATTTGGTCATAATCATCAAATTAATTCTGCAGGTGCAATATTGCCAAAAAATCATAAAAATATCGCATTTCATAATTTACCAGATGTAGTAGATAGGGTTTATGGGGATGCTTTACATGGGTTATGGTTGTATGGTGCTCAAGCAATAAGAGAACAAGTAAAACAAAGAAATGAAAAATTGGATGATCTATTAAATGAAGCAGGTGTTGATTCAAATGATATTATTAGATATTCAGATTCGCATCCTAATACCTCTATTCGTTTAGGAGATTATAGACCTAGGAATATAGATCCTGAAGTATTTTTTAGTGCAATTGAGAAAACACATGGTGTTTCAACAGTTCCGGCAGAAGGATTTTATCATCCAAGTTTCTTAGCTATTCAGAGAGGTATGACTGGAAGAAGAAAACCATTTAAACTTCCAGAGTTAGTGAGATTAACTGTTGCAGATCCCAAAGTATATGAAGAAGGTGCAAGAAGATTTGCAGAAGCAATTAAATTCTATAAGCAGTTTAAGTAGGTTCAGTCCAAACTTTTATATACAATGTCAAATTTTCATGCAGCATGGCAAGTTTTATGGATCCTGTACTTGGATGGTTGTTATATTTACATCCAGCACTAGGAATGATGGTTATTTCTTTAATTATAGCATTAACTACTACTTTTGCAATTAAACTTCTAACTAATCAATCTTTAATGAAAGATCTTAAGGATGAACTTAATGAACTTCAAAAACAAATGAAGGAACTTAAAAATAATCCAAAAAAAATGGCTAAAATCAATGAAAAAGTTATGGCAACAAATGGAAAATACATGAGCCATTCAATGAGACCAACCTTTTTTACACTTATACCTATATTATTGGTATTTGGCTGGTTAAGTTCTCATATAGGATATTATCCTTTATGGCCAGATCATAATTTTGAATTCACTGCTGTTTTTGAAGATGAAGCGAGAGGAGAAGTAGAGTTAATTTTGCCCGAAGAAATTAAATTAATGGAAGGAGAATTAAATAGAGAAATTCTTAGAAATGAGGTTACTTGGATTCTCTCGGGATATGAGGGAGATTACAGTATAGATTTAAAGCGAAATAATAAAACCTATTCTAAAAGAGTTTTAATAACAAAAGAAAGAGAATATGCGCCAGTTGAAAAAAGTTTTAGAAAGAAAATTTTATTTATATCAACCAAAGAAGAAAATGGATTAAATTCTGTAAAATTAAGTAATCAAGAAATAAAACCTTTTTCAGATGTATTAATTTTAAAGAGTTTACCTTTAATTTCTAAGTTTAATTGGTTTTGGACATACTTTTTGTTTTCACTTATATTTAGTATGAGTTTAAGAAAGATTTTGAAAGTTTATTAAGAAATTTTACAAAATACATGATATTTTAAGAATTCTGAGCATTAAACGTCTTTAATTTTCAAAACCTTTTTAAATGACTTTTTTTTCCTTTGCCCTATGCCAGAACCAAGACATAGATCAAGATCATCTAGAAGAGTTAAAACAAAACTCCCAGGCGGAGAAGTAGTCACACATTATAAAAAAAGAACACCAGGAATTTCTAAATGTTCAAAATGTGGTGAAAACTTAAAAGGAATTCCAAGAGTTAGACCTTATAAGATGACTAAATTAAACATTTCCAAAAAAAGGGTTGAAAGACCATTTGGTGGAAATCTATGTACTAAATGTGCTCGTTCTTTAATCAAAGAAGAAGCAAGAGAAGTCTCCTAATGCGATCAAGGTAACTGCGCAGTAAACTAAAAGGTGATTGTAAAAATGTATGAAATCGGAAGATTATGTGTTAAATTAGCAGGTAGAGATGCTAGAAAAAAATGTTTAGTTGTTGATATTTTAGAAAATAATTATGTTCTAATTGATGGTCAAACAAGAAGAAAAAAATGTAATAATAATCATCTTGAACCATTAAATAAAGTTTTGAAAATAAAAAAAGGAGCATCACATAAAGAAGTTGTAGATGCACTTAAAAAAGAAAAAATTGAAGTTGTTGATTCTAAACCAAAACAAAAAGTAGAAAAACCAACAAAGCAAAAAAAAGTTGATTCTAAAGTTGAGAAAAAACAAGTTAAAGTAAAAAAATTAAAAACTGAAAAAGTCCCAACTAAAGTTTCTGAAGATGATCTGAAATCTAAAAAGATTTCTGAAAAACCTAAAGAGTCTAAAACAAAACAAAAAGTAGAAAAAAAATAATTTAATTTTTTTTAATTCTTAATTATCGGTTTCATTTCATTCCAAGCTAAATCAAACATTTCTTTTAATGCGCTTGCAAAGAATGGAGTATTAACCCAAATTCCAATATCATAAGTTGGATGAACTTCTGTATCATCATTAACCATGAACATCATTTCTTTTCCATCAACTAAAACAAATCTTGCTTTTTTGTCAGTATGTCTGATTTCAGCATATTTAGAAATTTCTTTTAATGCTTTATGTTCAGGATCAACTATTGGAGCGGCAAGTCTTATTTTAACTCCCCGATTACTTAATTCTTCAAAAAGTGAAGCTAGTGTTTCGGCTTTTCTAATAATACCTTGCTCAGTTGACATTATTTCAACAGACTCTTCAGCACCACGAATAGTCATTTCCAAATGATTGTATAAATTATGTCTACCTCTTAAACTTCCACTAAGTTCACTAGGTTCAATTAATTCAACACCTTGGTTATGAAGTGATGTCAATTCTTTAAGAACATCTGTAGTTTTTAAGTTTTCAAGTCTATCAACTGCAGCATCAGCGTCTTTACGCATATTCTTTTTAACTCTTTCAACAACTTCAGAAGGAGGTACAGCAATGTATTTAATAGGTTTTCCTAGTTTCATAACAACAAAACCTTTTTTTTCAAGTGATTCAAGAACATCATAAGATCTTGATCTAGGGACATTTGCAATGTCTGATAATTCTCCTGCTGTCGAAACGCCTCTTGATAAAAGCGCTGTCCAAATTTTTACTTCGTATAAATTTAAATTAAAATATCTCCTTAATTTACTAAGGAATTCATCTTTAACAATCAATGTATTCACCCCACTAATAGCTAAAAAAGATTAATCACAACTAGTATTAATATGTTGCGGTTTTTTTACCTTTTTGTAGTATTAACAGTTTGTCCCTACAAAGAAAAACTATTTATACTCTTTTTATAATATTTATTATCATATGCTTATAAATCAAAAAAAAGCAGGTGAATTACTTAGAAAGTATTCTATTAAAACACCTAAAACAATTATATTTAAAGAAACTGAATTTAATAAGAAAATAAAATATCCTGTTGTTTTAAAAGTTGATTCACCTAAAATTATTCATAAATCTGATTTTGGTGTGATATTTCTAAATTTACAAAATAAAGAAGAAGTAAATAGAGCTTTAAAAACTCAAAATACAATTCTTAAAATGAATAATATTACAGATTACAATTTTATTGTTCAAGAGATGGTAACAGGCACAGAATTAATAATGGGAATGAAAAGAGATGAAACTTTTGGTCCAGTAATTTTGCTTGGAATTGGTGGAATTTTTGTGGAAATTTTAAAAGACACAAGTATGAAAATTGCACCATTAAAGAAAAAAGAATGTTATGATATGATAGAGAAATTAAAAGCAAAAAAATTATTAGAAGGTTATAGAAATACTAAAAAAGTAAATAAAGATGCAATTGTTGATGTGCTTTTAAAACTTTCAAAATTATCAATAGATCAAAAACATATTTCTGAAATTGACTTTAATCCTGTGATAGTTAATGAAAAAAAAGCAATTGTTGTAGATGCGAGGTTAATTGAAAATGGTTCTTGAACAATTTTTTCAACCTAAATCTATAGCAATTATTGGTGCATCAAGAAATCCAAATTCAGCAGGTCAAGGTGTTTTAAAAAGTTTGATTAAAGGAGGAGTTTTTAATAGTAAAACTAATAGACCTTTTCAAGGAAAAATTTATCCAATTAACCCCAATGCAGATAAAATTTTAGGGATAAAATGTTATAAATCTGTTTTTGAAGTAAAAGGTAAAATTGAGTTGGCCGTTATTGTTGTTCCAGCTAAAATTGTTCCTTACATTATGGAAGAATGTGCTAAGAAAAAAGTTAAAGGAGTTATTATTGTTTCAGCAGGATTTAGTGAAATTGGTGAAAAAGGAAAAGAGTTAGAAGAAAAAGTTGTAAATATTGCAAAGAAAGCAAGTATTAGAATAATTGGACCTAATTGTTTAGGTTTAATGAGACCGAAAAGTAGTTTAAATGCATCTTTTGGACCTTGTATGCCTAAATCAGGAAAAGTAGCATTTTTTTCTCAATCTGGCGCTTTGATTGATAGTGTTATAGACTGGTCACTTGAATCTAATTATGGGTTTAGTGCTGTTGTAAGTATAGGAAATAAAGCAGACATAGGAATATCTGAATTGTTGCTATGGGCATTACAAGATAAAGAAACAAAAGCAATTGCAATTTATTTAGAAGGATTAACAGATGGAAGAAAATTTATGAAAATAGCTAAACAAGTGGCTAAGAAAAAACCTATAGTAGCTCTTAAAGCGGGTAGATCAAAAACAGGTATGAAAGCAGTTTCATCTCATACAGGAAGTTTAGCAGGAAGTTATGAAATATATAAAACCGCATTTAATCAATCAGGTGTTATCGTTGCTGAGAATGTTGATGAATTATTTGAAACTGCAGATGTTTTGGCAAATTTGCCTCCTTGTAAAAATAATATTGCAATAATAACTAACGGTGGTGGAGCAGGAGTATTATGTGCAGATCATTGTGAAGAGTTAGGTATAAATTTAGCAAAACTAAGCAAAGAAACAGTAAAAAAGCTTGATGATTCAGGGAAAATGCATCCTGCATACTCAAGAAGAAATCCACTTGATTTAGTTGGAGATGCACTTCATGATAGATACAATATTGCAATTGATACGCTCATGAAACAAAAAAATATTCATGGTGCAATAGTTATTCAAACACTTCAAACTATGACTCAACCAATGTTAGATGCTCAAGCGGTTTTAAAAGCAAGAAAAAAATATCCTAAAAAACCAATCATTACAAGTTATATGGGTGGAAAATTTACAAGAAAAGCAGTTGAATTTTTAGAATCAAATCATGTTCCAGATTTTAATGTTCCATATAAAGCCGCTAAAGCTATGAAGGCTTTAATCAAAAGAGAAGATTGGTTAAAAAATAATTGATTCTATATTGAGATTATAATAATTCCCGTAAGAATTACAAGGATAGCAATGTATTGATAAAATTTTAATTTTTCTTTAAGAAAAATCCTTCCATATAATGTTGATACAAGTGGTGCAGCAGAGGATAAAGTTACAACCACACTAACTAGAGCATATTGAATTCCAAAGTTATATGAAACAGCCGCAGTAACAACAAATAAACTAATTAGAAATATTTCCATTATTGTTTTTTTAGATACTTTTTCAATTTTTTGCTTTTTAATAATTAAATGTGTTGTAGATATGATCATTCCCATAAATTCCATTAGAAATGATGTAAATACAGGCCCAAGAACATTAACAGGGAAGCTTACAAAAACAAAAAATATACCCCAGAGAATACTAGCAAAAAAAGCATATATTAATCCTTTTGAAAATTTAAATTGTTTAATATTTATGGAAAGAATAATTATTCCAACTATAATCATTCCAAAAGGAAGTATGAATTTAGAATTTAGAGTTTCACCAAGAAGTATAGCAGAACCAAGAATTGTAAACATAGCGTAAGAATTTGCAATAGGTACAACAACTCCAACTTTTGAGATTTCTAGAGCCTTATAGAAAAATAAAAGAGGGATATAACCAAATGCAGAGATTCCTAAAGCTATTAACATATATTTTAGATTGTAGGTTTTTTTAGAAAATAGTAATAAACAAAACAAAAGAAAGGTTGTGAATCTCATTCGAATTACTAATGTTTGTAATATCCCAATCTTAATTATTGGTTTTTTAGAAATACCATTACTTAAACCAAATCCAAACATTGAGATTATTCCAAAAATAATTCCTTGCATTGTTGTCATTTTTTATTTTTCTCTATCCAGTTTATTGCATCAGGCAATAATTTTTTTAAATATATGCCATTAGTCATTTCTTTACTTAGATTATGGTCACTACCTTTTTCAAAAATAAATTTCTTTTTTGATTTAATATAATATTCTAGTTTTTTTGATTGTGATACAGGAACACTTAGGTCATTTAAGATATGATACACATAAACAGGACAAGTTATACTTTTACATGAGTTGTAAATCCTATGTTTTAAATATTCTAAAACAAATTTGAATTTAGTAAAAATTCCAACGTTTCGTTTTTTAGTTTGGTTTGAATAAATTTTATGAGTTTTTTTTCTTAAAGCTAAATTTATCATATTAGTTGCAGGATTAAATAGTATAATTCCTTTCACTTTTTTATTTGTAGAAGCATCTAATAACGCTAAGTGGGCTCCAAAACTTACTCCAAAAAAATAAATTTCTTTGAAATATTTCATAGCATAATTTAAGACCAAATCTTTATCATGTAAAAAAGTTGATAAAGATTGTTTAGTAAAAATTCCTTTGCTTTTACCATGAGCACTATAATCAAAAGTGATTACAGAATATTTTTTTTTAATTAAATATTGTTTTGTTTTTATCATATGTAACTGAGAAGAATTTCCAAACATTCCATGAAATAAAATATAAACTTTATTTGATGAGTTTTTAATTAATTCTACATGTAAATCTATTCCTTGATTGTTTTTTAATTTTAGTTTCATTATATTTTATACCTTAAAATAGATCCAATACCACCAAGACCATCAAGTTTTTTTCCACCAGAATGTTCAGAACTAATTAAATGAATTTTTCCTTGCATTGATTCAACTTTTCTCATCAAAAAATCAATTTCTTCAAATTTCTCCTCTTGTCTTTTTTTATGAATCAAATCATCAGTTATTAGCAAATCAGAAACAGCGCCTAAATCAATTGCTTTTTTAACTTCTTTTAATCCATATTCTGCTTTTCCATTTTTTCCAATTTCTTCAAGTAATTTTTCAACTTCTTTAATTTCTGATGCAAATTTTTCCTGTTTTAATACTGTTTGAACTTCAGGTCTTTTTATTACCTCATTTATTCCATTTGAGCCTACAGCAGAACATGTAGCATAAACAATCTTTTTTTTAATTGGATCTTTCATGATTTTTTGAATATATTCTTTCCAAAAACCTGGACTTGCAATTATAATATTAGAAAAATTGTATTTTGCATCATATTCTTCTAAAACTTTTTTTATTTGTGGATAAAAATCACTACTTTCAGTTTTTACATCTGCTTTTTTAGCAACATTTCCTTTTATTTGACTAATTAGTTCAAACCCGTATTTTTTTAACATTGCAAAATAAGCTTCATCTCGATCATGAACACATATTAAGATTTTTGAATGTGTGTCTTTAGCAGATTCTTCAATTTTATCAATTTGATATTTTAAAAAAGAGGCTTTTTGTAAAGAAAATTCAGAACCTTCTTCAAGATTTATGGTGTGATGATCTCCAAGAGGAATATCTTCAGGACCACCTTTTATTATTCCAGATATTCTAAAGACATTTGTATATTTTGAAAATTCAAATTTTTCAATTTCAATAGCTAAATATACTGCTCTTTTAATCACTTTTTTATTTCTGTCAGTATCTTCACCAAGCTTAATCTTTCTATATGTTTTTGCCTTAATTATATCAGATTTGTCAATAATATAAGATGTATACCAAAGATCATCTAAATTTTCTATTTTTAATTTTATAAAACCTTTTTTATAGTCCTTTTTTATTATCTTCATATTGAGCTAAAAGATGAAAAGATTTAAATATCTAATTACCTGTTTTTAGTGATTATGAAAAAAGCGCAGCTTACTAATTTAAATCCTCAGTCAATGGCATCCCTTTTGATTTTCATCATAGGTTTAGTACTTGTTATCTACATAATGTTTTTACCTCCAGATGATAGAGCATTATTATTAGAACAAAATCGGTCTGATTTAGACGGAGATGGAGTAAAAGATATTAAAGAAATTATATCAGTTTTAATGACAAAAGAACCAGGGAGACTTACAAATTTAGCAGAGAACCAAGTTATTCAAGATTTACCTTCTTTTAATTTATTTACAAGAACAGATGCAGCTTCTTTAATTGATTTTGATTCAATTTATATTAAAAAATCTCTTTTTGAGGAGCAACAAAGAAATATTACTTTTAGAATAAATGACTTTGAAAACACAGCTAATTATATTTTATCTTTGACAGCACCAACACATAGAGGAATTTTAACAATAGTTTTGAATGGTAATATTTTAATGAGTAGAGAAGTATCAACTTCGTCCCCAGCACCTATAAGATTACCTAAAGATTATTTACAAGAAGAAAATTATATGGTGTTTAAAGTGTCGGGTCCTGGAATTGAATTTTGGAAAAGTAATGAATTCATTATGGAGAACATGAAAATTACTGCAGATATTACAGACAAAAGTTCTCAAGAAAACATTCAATCTTTTTATGTATCTGAACAAGAAAAAGATAATTTAGAATCATTTGAGCTTAGATTTGTAGCAGATTGTAAAGCAGCAAATTCAGGTCCAATTGAAATTTATCTTAATAAAAGATTAGTTTACAATAGTGTTCCAGATTGTGGTACAAAAATACTAGTGCCAAAAGTTGATGGGAGCAGGATAAATCAAGGAGAAAATGATTTACTTTTTAGAGTTGAAAAAGGAAATTATTTACTTTATGGATTGGAAACAACATACAACCTAAAAGAACCTATTTTCCCAACATATTATTTCCAGCTTGATGATAAAAACTTTAAAAAAATTGAAGATGATGATGCAGATATTAATGTAACAATTATCTTCCCTAACAGTGTTGACCGAAAAAAAGGCATTATTTTAATTAATGATTATATAACTGAAGTTGATACTTATGAATCAGAATATAGTAGAAATATTGATCCTTTTGTTAGAAAAAACAACAATGCTATTGAAATTAGACCTAAAACAGATAAACTTGATATTACAGAACTAAAAATCATTTTAGCAGAGTAAGATTTATATAGATTTATTTCTATGTTTTTATTAGATGAGTGAAGAGGTTTCTAAAAGTGAAAAAGTTGAACCAGGATTTCCATTAGCAGGAAGTATGTGGGTTCCTTTTTTAGTAGCTGTTTTATTAATGATTGTAGAAGGTGCTATGGGATATCAAAGTTGGGCTTTTACTTCTGATGGATTAACTAAAGCATGGTTATTAAATTGGAAACAATGGATCACTGTTGGTTCAGGCATATCTGCGATTATTGCTCTTGCAGTTTTTAGAGGCTTTCATGAATTTGTTAGTGATTGGAAACAATTATTTCTTCCAACCTTTTTTGTACTTGTATTTATTACACTTGGAGGTCCTATAGCTCTTCTCCATATTCTTGGAACTGGTCTAGTTTTTTTTACTACACCAATGGGAAATAGGTCATTTATCAAAGAATACAATTCTGCTGTTGTTATTTCTGCTTTAGATTTTATTATTTTTGGACTAATTTTAATGTTTTGGGGAGCAGATAAAACCATGCTTGCGGCAAGATATATCTGGAACATTAATCTTATGTTTGTTTGTGGATATGGATTACAGTTTCAACAAAAAGGTGCTTTAAAAGTTGTCATGGGTATAATTTTGGGAACAATGGTGTTTTTAGTAGTTTTTATTACTCCCCTTACGGCATCATATATAAAACATATAAATACTGTAGGTCCTGCAGAGCTTACAAATAGTATAGCCTTTGCTTTTTTAGATACTTCAAGCAATTTTATGAATTATCTTAAAACAGGTTCACACGGAGTATCTCAATTATTTAATATGTCACAGTATTCGGGTGGCGGGAGCTCTGAAGAACCCGAAGATCCCCAAGGATTATATTTAAAAGAATTAGATCAGGGAGATAGACCTTTTAGAACAGGGTCAAAAGTTTATGCAACAGCAATGCTTGAAGCAAAAACTCTTGAAGATCCTATTGTAGCTCAAGTTATTTGTTATACAACAATGGAAAATGATTTAGGTGATGAAGAAGCAGTTATGGGAAAAACAAATGGAAATATAGGAGCAACACAATTCACAATTATTTCTTTTTCTCAACATACGGTAAGATGTTCATTTGATCAGTTACCTGAAGGAGATTATGAAATTTATTTTAATGCTACTTTTGATTTTGCTGCAGAAATTAGAATGAAATTGTATTTAATGGATAGAGAAAGATTACTTAATGATCAAGTAAGTTTAGAAAATAAAGGGCAAGATTCTAGTTCTGAAAATGTGTTGAAAAGGATTTATGATATTGATGATACAGATCCAGAGCCAATTTATACATCTGGTCCAATAAAATTACAATTAGGTACTGATAATTTACCTATTGACATTGGTGCTGGGACAATTCGTCAAAGCCAATATAGTTTAATTGTTGAAAATGATTGGGATAAAGGAGGAAGAATTGATAAATTCAATAATATTTATATTAAAATTCCTGACACTTTTGCTCTATCAAATCCTGCTGATAGTTGTGATTTGCCTGCAAGTATAACAAATGAACAATTTGAAAAAGGATTTAAAACATATAAATTGGATCTTGATGATCGATTTACAAATATTAAAGACGCCATAGGTGTATCATGTATGATGGATTTAACGAGTAATAGTTTAGATCCTACACCAATAACAATAAGATATGTCAAAGCATATGTAGATTATACTTATGTTATGCAAGAGAAAACTGAAGTTGAAGTTGAAGGGAGAGGAACAAATAACAACGAAGTAATAATTAGAAATGATATTTGTTGTAAAGTAGATTATGAAGGAGGAGATTCTAAATATTATTATGTAATAAATGATGATGAATGTAAAAATTACAATTCAGATACTTCAACCTCTTCATTAGTTAATTCAGATTTGTGTGAAAATGAAAGCTAGATATTATTTGTTTTTTGTATTACTTTTTGTTTTATCTAGTTGTGACTCTATTTCAGGAGAAGGAGAATTAAAAAAAGATTTATATCAAGGAACAAGTGGGGTTGAGTTTGAGATTTTTGATTTACCTTCAGAAGTAAGTGAGGATGAAGAAATACCTTTAATTTTTAGAGTAGAAAATAAAGGACCTTATGTAACAAAAGGAAGAATTGTAATTAACACAGAAAAAGATTATGTAAATATAAAAGGAATGAATAACTATGCTGCAGTGGATTTTAATTTAGATGGAAAAACAGTATTAAATGATATTGATGATTTTGAAATATATAATGTTCCTTTACTTGCAGGAAAATTAGATCCTTTAAGTGAAGAACATGATACTTATTTATCTACATATCTTTGTTATGAATATAAAGGATTAGCATATGCAGATGTATGTGTTGATACTGATCCATATGAAGTAAGTAATGCAGATAAAGCATGTAAAGCACAAAGTTCAATTAGTTTATCAGGAGGGCAAGGAGGTCCAGTAATTATTGAATCTGTTGAACCTAAAATGTTAATTAATGGAGACACTATTCGACCTCAATTTAAAATTTATATCCAAAATGTTGGACAAGGTACAGTTATTCAAAGTGGATCAATATATCAAGTTTGTAGTAAAGATTCTCTTAATTTGAACACATATAATACTGTGTCATTATCTGAAGTTGAAATTTCAGGAAAAAAATTATCAGGAGGACAAATACAATGTGTGCCAAGTGTTCTTCAGCTTAGAAATGAAAAAGATTTTGTAACTTGTACTGTTGCTCCGGGAAGTGCAATTCCTCGAAATACCTTATCATATAAATCACCATTAAAAATTGAAATTAATTATGGATATATGCAAGCACTATCAAAAGAAATAAGTATTAGAAAAATATTAACATACTAAAATGAAAAAATATATACTTTTCTTAACCTTAATGTTTTTAGTTACTTCTTGTGTTGATGATTCCTCAGGTGGAAATTCTGGCACAAATAATTGGAGAACAGGAATAGAGGGAATAACAATGAGTTTAGTACCAGATAATCCTCCTTCTGAAGTTCTTAGTAGTGGAAAGGTTCATGTGATTTTAAAATATGCAAATAAAGGAGCATCTTCGGCAGCACCATTTTTTTATTTAACAGGATATGATCCAAATATTTTAAGTTTTTCAAATCCTTATGTTCAAGCTCCTGCAATAGGAGGAAAAGATCAATATAATTCAGTAGGAAGTCAAGAAGCATTTGTGCAATGGGAAGCACCAATAAACATGAATTCATTATTTGAAGTAGATAATTTTAAACAAGCACTGAGTGTAACAACTTGTTATGCTTATGAAACAATAGCATATCCAATGATTTGTATAGATCCTCAAAAATATAATTATGTGGAAGCTTCAAGTTGTGATTATAGTATAAAAGATTTAGGAAGTAGCCAAGGTGGACCTATAGGAGTTACGCAAGTTAAACAAAAGTCAACTGGTGACGAAGTATTTTTAGAAATTCATTTTCAAAATAAAGGCAAAGGAACTCCGTATATATCTAATGGAAATTGCTTAAATCTAAGACATGATGAAGTTGATATGATTTATTTATCAAGTGTTTCAATGTCTTCAGGAAGCAATTTTGTTTGTGAACCTCAAGCAATTAGATTAATTAATAACGAAGGATATGCAGTTTGTAGAAAAGGACTTGATAATAAAAATTCATATTATGAAAGTCCATTAAAAATTCAAGTTAGATATAATTATAGAGATACACTTCCAAAAAAAGAAATAACAATTGTTAATGTTAACCGGAAGTAGAAAAATTTATATTGTAAATTAATAAAAAAAATAATAAGGTGATATCATGAAAAAAATCAAGTTGTTGTTATTCTTAGTAGTTGTTTCATTTTTATTAATGGGACAAGAAGGTTGTCAATCAGGAGGAAATGGTGGAGGAGAATCTAAAAATAAAATAGATCCTTATATTGGTGGAACAAGAGGTCTTTCTATTCAATATGCAGAAGGTGCACCACCTAGTGAAGTATTTGATAATAAGCAATGGACTTTTGATGTTGAAGTCAAATTGAATAATGTTGGAGAAGCAGATGTAGATAAAGACGATGTATTAGTCAAATTATCTGGACTTAATCCTGCAGATTTTGGAAAAACAGAAAGTTCATTTATTAAAAGAGGAATAAATGAAGATATCTATTCAACAAGAAAAGATTTTGAAGGAAATGTAATTGAAGCACCAGAAGTTTATGTAACTTTTACAGGTTTAACTTTTCAAGACGAATTATCTGGAAATCAAGAATTTCCAGTTCGAGCAGATGTTTGTTACACATATGAAACAGAAGCACAAGCAGATGGCTGTATAAGAGAAGATGTATTATCAGTAGATGCAGACGCTGTTTGTCAAGTGAATGAAGAAAAAACTGTTTATAATTCCGGAGCACCAATTCAAGTTACAGCATTTCAAGAACAGTCTTCAGGATCAGATAAAGTCAGATATTTGTTCACAATTGAACACCAAGGAACTGGAAGAGTGTTTTTACCTAGATCTGAGTGTCCATCAGGAAGATCTTCTGAAAACAAGATTCATTTTAAAATTGAATCTAATGTAGCAGATTTAAACTGTAATGGATTAATTGATGGTAGTGGGAAAGAAGGAAACATACTACTTAATAATGGACAAAGAGTACTTCAATGTGTCCAACAAACAAAAAGCAATTTAGATTATATTGATAAAGTTCAAATAACCTTATCTTATGATTATAAAGAGTTTTTTGAACAACCATTATTAATTAAGAAAAGCTCTTAATTTAAGAGATTTGAAATTTTTTCTTTTAATTCTTTTTCTCTTTTAACATATTTTAGTTTAACAGATTTTAGTTCAGAATAATATCTACTAAGATCTTTTTGTAACGAGTCAATTTTAGATTTATATTCAATTTCTTTTGAAATATGTTGTTTTGTTATTTCTCTTAATTTATTTTCAAGTTCACTTCTTAAAACCTGCACTTTTTTTTCAAGAACATGTTTGTTTCCTAAAGATCTACTATTTAATTCATTTATTTTAAACACTAGTTTATTATTTAGAGCTTTTAGTTTTTGATTATCTTTAATAGAATCGACATTAGTTACTCTTAGATCATTATTTTTTCTTGCTAAAAACATAACTTTATCTTTTAGAATCTCAGTTTGTTTGTTTTTATCTAACTTAAAAGTTTCAACTTCTTTTAAAATATTTTTATGAGATCTTTGTTTTAATTTATGTTCATCAAGGAGTTTATTTACTCTTTTTTCAAAATCTTTTTTTAAACCATATTTAATTCGAATGTGTTGTTCTTTTATATTTTTATTTTCATCTTTAATTTTTTTTGTAAAAATTAGAAGTTCTGTATGTTTTGATTCAAGTTTTTTGTATTTTTGTTTTTCAAGAATTAAGAGATGATTTATGCCTTGTTTAAATGTATTATAATCAAGAATGATTTTTTTATGAAACTCTTGAAATTTTTTTTCCTTATGATTTAAAATATTAATTAAATCTTGAAATTTTTTTTCGTTTAAATTCGTTTTATGCTCTATTAAATGTTTTTTGAGATCTAAGTTTTCCTGCTCAATTCGTTTTATGCTTTTTATATTTTTATATATTTTAGAAAGAAGAGCTTGATTATTATTAGGATTTGAAGTAATAAATTCTAATTTATCATATTCAGGTAGTTTCATTGAAAACCTCAAGGATTACTAATTAAAGAGATTCCAGCTAGAAGAGCTTGTAGTTGAATAAATTCATCACTTCCTTCTACTAATCTAAATTCAATCTCTCCACATAATTTAATCATTGCAAGTTTTTTAAGGTTTTCTATATCTAATTTCCAAATTGATGATGATATTTGTTTAATAATATCAAGGCCAGAAAGACCATTTTCATACATAATATTTAACATTTCTTTTCTTGATTCAAGTATTTTACCATCAATTGATAAGGTTAGAATTTGAGTAATTTCTTTAGGTAAAGCTTGCGATGCTATTGAGTAGACTGTTTTTTCTGTAATTTCTTTAGATATAGCAGCACAACTTTGAAGAATATTTTCAACTTTTCTACAATCTCCTTGGCTTACTTCAAATAATGCAAGTTTTCCATCTTCACTGATTGTAAATCCTTCTATTTTTGCAATTTTATCAATTATTAAATAAATTTCATCTTTAGGAAGAGGTTTAAATTTGAATACAACGCATCTACTTTGAATAGGATCTAGGATTTTTGAAGAATAATTACAAGATAAAATAAATCTACAAGTTTTAGTATAGTTTTCCATTGTTCTTCTTAATGCTTGTTGTGCTTCTCTTGTTAAAGCGTCACATTCATCTAAGAATATTATTTTAAAAGGAACATCACCAATAGCTTTTGTTCTTGCAAAATCTTTGACTTTAATTCTAACAACATCAATTCCTCTTTCATCAGAAGCATTAAGTTCTAAAAAATTATTTCTCCAAGTGTCTCCAAATAATTCTTTTGCAGTAACTAAAGCAAGAGTTGATTTACCTATTCCAGCAGAACCAGCAAATAATAAATGTGGCATATTTTTTTGTTTTACAAATGCCTCTACTCTTTTTACAATGTCTTTTTGTCCACGAACTTCTAAGAATGTTTGAGGTCTATACTTTTCAGTCCAAATAGTAACATCAACCATAGAATCATAGAATAGTATTTAATTTAAAAAACTATAGTAATAAAATAAAAAGAAATAATTATATTATGTCTTCTTCTGCAATTAATAAAAATTTAAGAATTTTTAAAATTGCGTTCAGCGAATATTTAAATAATATCCTCTTCAGCAATTACCATGAAATCTCCCATGGCAATAACTGCACTAAAAGGAATTAATAATCTATTTTGTTTATCTTTTTCTAATTCTAATTTTTCAGTATACGTGCTTGGATTATTCACCACCATATGAATTAGTTCACCAGACTTTGTTTCAAATATTAAATCCCCAACTTCTCCAAATCTTTTTCCAGTTTTACTAACAATAGTTTTACCTAATAATTGTTTTGAGAACTTTCTTGTTTCATCTTCAATTCCTTTTTTAACCATGAATATCCCTCGCTTGATTGATGGTATTATTAAATTAAATTAGTTATAAATAGTTTTCGGTTAAATCTTATTGAGGTAAATAAATACTATTTCATCATAGAGTGCCACGGTTGGGCAAGAACAGCATCTTTTTTATTGAAATGCCAGTTAATCATATATGCACCAACAACAAATCCTAAGATTAGAGATACAACTGGAGGTAAAAAATATACTGTTGCAGCAGTACCAGCAACAAATGCCACAGTAAATGTCCAAAAATGAACATGAGGATAAAATAAATATAAACCCAGATTTTGAGGAAGTGGGATAATTGCAAAGATTGCAAATAATATGCTCATAAACATTAATTGACTAACAAAAGGATTGCTTTTAAATGGAGATAAAGCTATAGCTAAAACCATGTTCATAAAAGGTCCCATAAATCCAACTTTTGCCCATTCCCAATCATTTGTGTAATATCTAAATTCTCCAAGCCTAGATGCTGTTAAATGTCTAACATTTATTCCTCCTGGTAAAAAGAATATTAAAAGACCTCTAGATGCAAAAGTAATAACAATAGCAAGCATTAAACCCATCATTCCATATTCATAAACAGGATCATAACCATAGTAAACAGAAACAAAACGTTGACCTATTTGATTGAATAAAATACAAATTAATGCAAATAATGCCGAAGAAGCAAAATTAAACAAACCAGTAAAAAGACTGAATTTTTCACCACCCCAATCATCAAAAGACCATACAAAAGCAATCATGAAAACAGTTATTGCTACTTGTTTAATTTCTTCTTTAGATAAAGATAAACCATACCGTTTCATATTATACCAAAATGTTCGGTATTCTTTTGCATATGATCCCATACAGGTTATACAGCTTCGTTACTATTTAAAATTTTCTTAAGATATTTAGTTATTCCATTAACGTGTCCAGCACCTACAACAGCTAATATTTTATCATTAGGAAAAACGAGTGAAAGTGCAACAAGTTTCTTACCCATGTATATATCTCTTTCATAAACAAGAACTTTGTAGATTGTTGGATATTTATCTTTGACTTCAGATATGACAAACTCAATTAATTTATCAGATGGAACATTGTTTAAATCAATTGTTTCCTTTGTTTTAGTTCCTTTTAATATATCAAAAATAATTTTTACTAGCTCTTTAAATTTAAAAAATTTTGAAAATCTTCTAAGAGTTATTTGGATATCCCTATCAATTAAAGCAATTTTAGATTTGTTTTTTTTAGCAGTTTTATATGCTGTAAACATGTCTTCTCCTGGATTGATATCTAAAATTTTCCCAATTTTCTTTTGAGCAAATTCTCCAAAAATATAAAATAAGAATCCGCCTAGGCCAAGATATTTGATCATTTCAAGATTTTTTGGTCTTTTTGTATTATGTTGTAAACTATGAAGTCTATTTTTATCTAGTTCAATAGCAACAATTTCAGGATTTAATTCACGAATTTGTTTTTTAACTTGAGACACACTCTGCTTTGCTACATGTGAAGTTCCTAAAACATAAATATTGTTAATATTCTTCATTTTTAGATTTAGTAAAAAGAACTATTTCTTATTGTTTTTTAATTCATTAACTAAAATATCTAATAGTTCTTGTTTTTTATTGGCTTTTGCTACTTTTTTAGCTAATTTAATGTTTTTGTTAATATATTTAATCCAATTTTTAAAAGCATCTTCATCAAGAAGATGTTGAAATCTTTTTTGTTCCATATTTTGAATAGAAACAATGAATTCTGGGAGTGTTTTTGCTTTTCTTTCACCAAAGTTAAATTTATTTTCTAAAGTTTTTTTATTTATTTTTTCTCTTCTAATATTAATAGTACCTAATTTTTTTACAATAAAAACTAAGGCAATAACAAAAATTATTGAAATTAATAAAATACCTAAAGGCTCTTTGACAGAGTCTAAGCCAGAAGTAAATAAAATAGATTTTCTAAATGCTTCGCTGCCTGAAACAACAGGATTATATTTTATTTTTTCAATTATATATTTAGGCATACTTTCAATTGGAAATACAATTCCTGAAGTTAAAAGAAGTAAAGTAGCAACACTTACTGAAGCAAGCATTGACATTTCTTCAGTATTAAATATATCACCTATAAGCATTCCAATTAATATGAATAGGGACATTATAATGAATAAACTAAGAAGTAATATTCCAAAAGAATTTAGAAAACTGATTTTAAAATAAAATTGCGAAACAACTAAGATTATTAAAACTTGGACTAAAAGTAGAATTAAACTAGTCATATAAGTTGCGGTAGTATATAACCAAGGTTTAGTTGGAGTGGTGAAAATTCTAAAATGTGCTCTGGAATTTTTTTCCATAACTATTAAAGTTGAAGGAAGTAATAACCCAATAAACATAATTAAAATAACAATTAAACTAGGAAATAAATATCCAAGATTTGAATCTGACTGAACAATAGGATTAATTTCTGTGGTGATAGGAGAAACAATATTATCTGTGTTTGTTATTTGAATATTATTAATATTTGAAATTAATTCGTCAATTTTTTTGTTTAATTCTTCTGATTTTAAAGCAATCTCATCAGCGTTTGTTTTAGCAGTATTAATTTTGATTATAGCTTGAGAACTAACGTCTCCAGCATCTTCAAGTTTATCTGTAAGCTTACCTAATGAATCAGATATCTTAGCATTTAAAGCTGCTAGTTTTTTTGTGGTTGAATTATGAACATTATCTATTTCACCTTCAACATCAGTTACAGCGTCTTCAATATCTTCCAAATAATCAGATTGGTTTCCTGTTAAACTCGTATCATCAAGGTCATTAATAGCATCTATTGCTTCTTCAATCATCTCATCTGTATCTTTTTTCAAATTATCTAATTCAGTATCAATATCTGTTACAGAAAAACTAGCTTCACTCCCACTAGTATCAAAATCTATTTCTCCAAGATTTGTTGAAGAATCTTTAGTATTTTTTATAATAAGTAAATTTTTGGATTCAATATCTTTAATCATTGGATTTGAATCAATTAATCCTGCTTTTGTCATAAATAATGTAGTGATAATATCTTCTGTTAATCCTTTACTAATATCTGTAGAAACTTGTGCAAAGGATTCTTCTAAAGTGGACATGACTAAATAAACTAAATTAATTTTTGATTGATCTACATGAAATAAAATTATTTTTGATCCTTCATTGTCTAAGGTTAGATCTGGAGGAAAAACAACACAAGCATGAGTTTTTTGTTCTTTAACTGTATTTGTACATTCTAATTCAGAACCAACTTGAGTGATTGCAAAGCTTTCATTATCTAATTTAGCTATAAATTCTCTACTAAGATCAGAATAACTATCAGAATATACTGCAAGATTTAAATTAAAAGTATTAGAATTAAATGAAATTCCAACAAGTAAAATTATTAAAAGAGGACCTAAAACTAAAACTAAAGTTGATATCTTAGATCTTAAGAGCATCTTAATATTTTTTTTAATTGTTAATCCTAGTTTCATTTTTTTGTTAATTTTGTAAATACATCTTTTAAGCTTAATTTTGATATTTTTAAATCAAGTAAACTTTCATTATTTTTATTTACTTGTTGAAGTATCTTTGACAAAATTTTGTCTGGTTTTTGCGTATGAATGATCAAAGAATTTCCTGTATTTTCAATCCTTAAAATAAGAGGATCGTTTAGATTTTTGGTAATATTATCATAATCTCCAGGATATGTTTCTAAATGAATTTCTTGTCCTTTTGTTACCATATTTTTTAATGAATCTAAAGTTCCAACTCTTTGCAGTTTCCCATTAATTAAAATACCAATTCTTGAACAAACAGTTTCAACTTCTGAAAGATCATGAGACGCAACAATTATTGTTGTTCCTTTTTTGTTTATTTTTCTAATTAAATCCCAGATTTGTTTTGACAAAACTAAATCTAAATCTGAAGTTGGTTCATCTAATATCAATATATCAGGATTATGAATCAAAGAACAAGCAATATCTAATCTTCTTTGCATTCCTCCAGACAAATTTTTTGCTAATATTTTACTAGCATGAGATAAATCAACTAATTCTAAAAGAGTTGAAATATTTGTTATTCTTGCTTCTTTTCCTAAATCATACAATGCACCAAAATAATCTAAATTTTCTTCAACAGTTAATTTTTCATAAAATGAAGGATGTTGCGCTGCAAAACCAAATAGTTTTTTTATCTTGTTTACATCTGATAATTTTGTGAATGAAGGAATGTCAGAATCTGAAGTATTAAAAAAAATATCGCCTGCATCATAATGTAAAAAACCAATCATAGTTTTGAGAAAAGTAGTTTTACCTGAACCAGAAGAACCAATAATACCAAATACTTCTCCTTTTTCTATTTCTAAAGAAACACCATCAATGACTTTATTATCGCCAAAATGTTTCTTAACCTTCTCTATTTTAAGTACAGTTCTGGTCATTTTCCCCTTTTAACTGGATTAATGAGGTAGAGAATATAAAGGTTTCTGTTCTATATTTTTTATTTTTTCTTAATCCAAGTAGTATAAATAAAACTTAGTAAAATAGCGAACAAGCTTCCAGCTAAAAACCATAAAGCCAAATCATAATTTGGAACAAAAGATAATGTTGGTTCAACTGATTTGGTTGCTACGTCTAAAGCCATACTTTCAGCAAATTCATTTTGAATTAGGTCTGTGCTTCTTCCAGCAGCTATATTGCTTATTTTTAAGTTGGCTTCTGAAAAATATTTAATAACTAAACTGGCTAGTCCTGAGATTAAAACAATAGGCAAAAAATCTTTTAATTTATCAAATATTTTTGAAGATTTTTTTGGAGCAATAATAACATATTTGTTTGATAGAGAATAATGGTTAATTTTTTTCCCTTTTTTAGAGTACGTAAATTGGTCATCATTGACTAAATCAGATTTTACTAAAAGATTCAAATTATAATGAGCAGTTGATAAGGGAATATTAAGTTCTTTTGCAATTTGTGTTTCAGTCATTAAATCTTTTTTTGATAATAAATCAAGAATTTTTCTAGAAGTATCATTACTCAAAACTTGAGCTAATTTTTTAGATTTATCTTCATCTAAACTTACCATTAAAAAAGATTCGTCTGCCATAGGAAAAGTTAAACTGAGGATATATTTAAATAATTTGATGACTTCAACTCTATTTGAAACTATCTGTTTCCTTAACTAAATAATAGGTGAAGATTAATATGAAAAAAGAAGATATCAGATTTGAAATTGATCAACTTAGAAAAGATAAGATGATTTATGCACTTGAATCAATAGCATTAACATTTGTAATTGAACTAGGTTATGTCTTAGTCACACTTCTTATAGGAAAACCTTTAAGATGGTTGGCGATACTTGGAATTTTAATTTCTCTAGGTTATTTTGTATTTATGTGTGTAGGAAATTGTAAGAGATATTCAAAAATTAAAAAACTAGAACATGCATTAGACAAAAAATGAAAAAATTATTGATACGTTTTAGGAATTTAATTATTAAACTTAAAGTTTATATGGCTAGAACAACTAGTTATATTTCACTTATTAATTCTGCAATGATTTTATTTTTATTTTTGTCAAATCTTGAAAAATATAATGTTGATATAGATATAAGAAGGTGGATAGTTCCACTTTTTTTTGTAGGAGTTATAGGAATGCTTACTTTTGGGTATTTGGAATATAAATTTGTATATCATCAAGAACAAAAAACTACTCAAAAAAAGAATCCTTATCTTCAAGAAGTTATTGAAAGACTTGATAGGATTGAAGAACAACTAAAAAACAAATGATTTTTAATTCTATTTTTAATTCTAATTTTTTGTAGGACAGTGCTCAACTATCTTGTAATAAAGAGGAAAGTCCACCCACTATCGTAATCACTCGCTAAAGCGAGCTTGAGAAATTGAGGGCAACCACTCAGAAACGAAACCACCTAAATTTAGGATGATGTGTTGAAAATGGTAACATTTTCAAAATGCTCAGAAATCTTTGATTTCTGACAGATGTGAAGATCTTGGCGACAAGATTGAGTTAACCCACAGACGTTTTTTTAGGAAAGGATGAAACGGTGAGACCTGATTTGTGCAACTCCTTTGAGAGGCTAAGTTGAATGTTGAGACAAACTTTTATCTAATTTATTAGATTAGTTTGACAAAAGGTGGCTTATAGCTGTTCTACACTTTTTTTAATTTTAAAATATTAAGAAAAAAGAAAAAATTTCTATCCGTAATATGAAGGTTTTGTGTCTTTCATTTCTTTACCACGAGCAGCTCTAAATTGATTAAGTAAATTTTTATATGCATCTGCAACATCCTTAGTGATACTTGGACTAACTTTTTTAAGAGCATCGTTGAAATGTTTTTTACTAACTTTTTTAGCTTTAATATCTTCTCTTAAAGCTAGTAAAGCAGCTTCTCTACATACGGCTTCTAAATCTGCTCCAACATATCCTTCTGTTTCTCTAGCTAATCCTTTTATGCTAATTCCTTTATCAAGTGGCATATTTTTAGTATGAACTTTAAGAATTTCTTCTCTTGCTTTTAATGTAGGTGCAGGAGCTAAAATGATTCTATCAAATCTTCCAGGTCGAAGTAGTGCTGTGTCTAACATATCAGGTCGATTTGTAGCAGCTAAAATTACAATGCTGTCAAGTTCAATCATACCATCCATTTCAGTTAACAATTGATTTACAACTCTTTCAGTTACGCTGGAGTCTTGACTCATACCACGTCTAGGAGCTAATGAATCAATCTCATCAAAGAAAATTATGGTTGGTGAAGTTTGTCTAGCTTTTTCAAATATTTTTCTAACCGCTTTTTCAGATTCTCCTACCCATTTACTAAGAAGTTCAGGTCCTTTAACTAATATGAAATTAGCTTTGCTTTCGTTTGCAACAGCTTTAGCCATAAGTGTTTTTCCAGTTCCTGGAGCTCCATAAATTAAAATTCCTTTTGGAGGTCTTACACCCATATTGCTAAATACTTCAGGATGTTTAAGTGGCCATTCAATTGCTTCAGCTAATTCTTGTTTAAGATCTTCCATTCCTCCAACATCTTCCCAATTTACATTAGGAACTTCAATTAAAACTTCTCTTAAAGCAGAAGGTCTAACAACTTTTAATGCTTCATAGAAATCACTTTTTGCAACAATTAATTTTTCTAAAACTTCTCTAGGGATTGGTTGATCTTCTTCAAGTTTTAAGTCTGGATATACTCTTCGAAGAAGAGTCATGGCAGCTTCTTTTGCTAATGAAGATAAATCTGCTCCAACAAAACCATGAGTAATTTCAGCTAAATCTTTTAAATTAACATTTTTTGCAATAGGCATATTTCTTGTATGAATTTTAAGAACATTAAGTCTACCATTTTTATCTGGAACACCAATTTCAAGTTCTCTATCAAATCTTCCAGGTCTTCGTAGAGCAGGATCAAGTTCATTTGGAATATTTGTTGCACCAATAACTACAACTCGTCCTCTAGATTTTAGACCATCCATTAAGGCGAGCATTTGTGCTACAACTCTTCTTTCAACTTCTCCTCTACTTTCTTCTCGTTTACTTGCAATAGCATCAATTTCATCAATAAATATAATTGATGGTGAATTTTTTTCAGCTTCTTCAAATTTCTTTCTTAAATTTTCTTCTGACTGTCCATAATATTTAGACATAATTTCAGGCCCATTAATTAATAAAAAATTAGCATTTGTTTCATTTGCTACAGCTTTAGCTAAAAGAGTTTTACCTGTTCCTGGAGGACCATGAAGCAAGACACCTTTAGGAGGTTCAATTCCTAAAGCTTCAAAAATTTCAGGATGCTTAAGAGGTAATTCAACCATTTCTCTGATTTTTATAATTTCATCTCCTAGGCCACCAATATCTTCGTAAGTAACTTCTAACGCTCTTTCTTCAACAATATCTGTTGCTTCTGGATTAAATTTTACTTCTGTTTGTTCTGTAATTAAAACTGCAGTTTTAGGATCACTATCAATAACAATGAATTTTAAATCACCTAAACCAAAACCCATTAAACTTTCGTCAAGCATGTTAAAAACATCTTCACCAAATTCTGGATTGGCAGAGAGAGTTGATCTTCTTCTTTTTGTTCCACCAAGTGAAACAATATCTCCTTTTACAGCAGCTCTTCCAAGTAATCCTTGTTTAAAAATAACAGGATTTGCTCTAATAACAATCCCTTTTCTTTGTGGTGCAATTGTAACCTTTTTGGCTTCAGTAACAGTAGCTTTTCGAACTTTTATAATTTCACCTATACCAGCTTTGGCGTTTCTTCTAATTAAACCATCCATTCTAATTATATTTAAACCAATATCCCCTGGATAGGCTCTGTCAGTAATAGCTACAGTTTTTCGTTCTCCTTCAATTTCAATTATATCTCCAGGTCTAATACCTAGTTCATGCATAAAAGAACTATCAATTCTAACTATTCCTTTGTTAACATCATCTTGAATTGCTTCAGCAACTTTTAATTTTAATTCTTTGACCATAAAATCACCTATTCTTTTAAAATGACTATTGAATAAAAAGGTATCGGTATCTAAACTAAATTTAATAAAAAAAGAAAAAATAGGGATTTATTTCCCACTAACTCTAGGCAATTGAATATGTGCAGGTAATTGCATATCTCTTCCTAAAATTAATGATTGAACATTGCATTTATGTAAAATATGATTATAGACTTGTTCAACGACATCAGGAGTTAATTTCTTTTCTTTTTGCCATTTATCAAGAATTTCTTTAACTTTGTCTTCAGGACCCATATAAACAACAGCACCTTCTAAAGTTATACTTCCTATATCTGGAGTATATTTTACAGTGAATTCAAAACTAAACTCAATGCCAGCTTGTTTACTAACACCCATATTTAATTTTGCTTCTTGTAGTTTACTAATTACAACATTATTATTTACACTAATTTTGCCAGTTGCTGGCTTTTTTTTCTCAGCTGTGATTTTTTTAAAATGAAATCCAACTAATGCCATGATAAATCACCTTTTGATATTTTATTATTATGTTCTTTTTTTATAAATATTTAAATCTATTGTGAAGCTAAAAATAACTTCACAAAGAATTATTTTGAAAATCTCAAAATAATCTATTTTTGCCAAGACTTAGCGTCTTCTAAAAACTTTGCAAGGCCTGAATCTGTTAAACTATGTTTAAATAATTTTAACATAGTACTTGGAGGAATTGTTGCAACATCTGCTCCTATCATTGCACTTTCTAAAACATGTGCTGGATGTCTTAATGAGGCAGCTAAAATTTTTGTTTCAAATTCATAATTATCATAAACCTCTCTAATTTGAGCAACAAGTTCCATACCACTATGTCCAATATCATCAAGTCTTCCAACAAAAGGACTAACATAAGTAGCACCTGCTTTAGCTGCAATAAGAGCTTGCATAGCACTAAAAACTAAAGTTACATTTGTTTTGATATTTTTTTTAGTCAATATTTTGACAGCTTTCATACCTTCAGGGGTCATAGGAATTTTAATAACAATATTTTTTCCCCATTTGACATATTTCTCTGCTTCATTTATCATACTATTAGAATCAATTGCAATTACTTCAACACTAATTGGACCATTAATAAAAGAACTAATTTCTTTAATTGTTTCACAATGATCTCTTCCGATTTTTTTAATTAAAGAAGGATTTGTTGTAACACCATCAACTAAACCCATGTCGTTTAGCTTTTTGATTTCATCTACATTTGCAGTATCAATAAAAAATTCCATATTATCACCTATTTATTTTGAAAACAAGTTAATTAATAACTTTTACGATATGAGTTAAAACAAAAACTTAAATAGTTTGGTTCTTCACACGTAGAGTATGAAAAAGCTTTGTTTTATGATTTTTGTATTAATTTTGTTTCCTGTAGTATTAGCTAATTCAGGAAGTATGAAATTAATGGCAGTAACTAATCCAGATGATAATCCTCGAGGTAGTGTAGCAAATATGTTTTTAGAAATTGAAGAAGGTACAGGTAGAATATTTATTGACTCTTATCCGTTATCAAAGCTTGATACACAAATAAGCACTAGATTTGCTAAAGAAGTAGCATGTAATTATTTAGAAAAAGATTGTTCACGATATGATTTTTTTTACACAATTAGATCAGATTCGTCATTAATTGGAGGACCTAGTGCAGGTGCGGCTACAACAGTTCTTACAATGTCGGTTTTAGAAAATATTCCTCTTGATGATAAAGCAACAATGACAGGAACAATTAATACAGGCGGGATAATTGGACCTGTAGGAAGTATAGTTGAAAAAACAAGAGCAGCAGCAAAATCAGGAATAAAAAAAGTATTAATTCCTAAATTTACAGATATTAATTCAACAAATCTAACTCGTTTAGAAGAAGAGCTTGGAATTGAAATTATTGAAGTGTCTCACATATCTGAAGCAGCTGAAGAATTTACAGGTAAAAAATTCTCAAATAATAATGAAGTTAATTTAAGTAATTCATATGTTGAAGTTATGAAAAGTATTTCTGATGATATGTGTAGTAGAGCAAAAGAGTTATATGAAGCATATGAAAAAAATAATCGGACTTCGCAATTAATTGAACTTGGAGATAAAGCAATTAATTTATCACAGCATTATAGTGCTGCAAGTTATTGTTATGGGGCATTGCTTAGAATTAGACAAGAAAAACTTAAACAAGAAAATTTAGATAAGAAAAAACTTCAAGATTTAATTGAGAATACATTAAAAAGAGCACAAGAATTTGAGAATTCTACAAACAATAAAGAACTTAAAACGTTAACAGATTTAGAAACTTTTATGGCAGTTTCTGAACGAATTGCAGAATCTAAAGAAAGATTAATTGATTCATTATATGAACTTTCTCAAAATAATACTGTTTCAAGTATTAATCACTTAGCATATGCAACAGAGAGATTAAATAGTGCAAGATCTTGGTCTGTATTTTTTGGAACACAAGGTAGAGAATTTAAATTAGATAAAGAAGCATTAGATGAGTCTTGTTTAAAAAAAGTTTCTGAAGTAGAAGAAAGAGTTCAATATTTAGATTTATATTTTCCCGAAGGAACAAAAGAAGCGAGGGGATCTATACAAAAAGCATATGGACTATATAACAAGGAAAATCCAGAACTTTGTTTGTATACTGCAAGTATTGCAAAAGCTAAAATTGATTTAATTTTGAATAGTATTTCAATTGATCCAGATTTTACTGAGGAAGTTATTGAAGATAGATTAAGAATTGTAAAATCTTTAATAGCTAAACAAACAGAAAGAGGAATATTTCCTATTGTTGCATATAGTTACTATGAATACGCGGATTCATTAAAAGAAACAGATCAATATTCTGCACTTTTATATCTTGAATATGCTTTAGAATTAGGTAATTTAGACATTTATTTTGAGAAAAAACAAATTAAATTACCTAAAATTAAACAAGAATATCTTCCTGTTTTTGCTAGTGGTATGCTTGTTGGAATTTTATTAACAATGGTTTTAAAGAGGAAAAAAACCAAAAAATAAAGTTAATTTTATAAATATCTCTTTTCTCCATGACTATATTGCCAACTGTAGAAGGAAAGCTTAATAGGACTTCTACAACACTGCTGAGGCGATAAAAAAGCAGTAAAGATGATTTCTTTACTGGATAATTAACTAAAGGTGAAATAATATGGCTGATGAAGAATTATTAGTTCCAAATGACACATACCTTAAAGCAGGTATACATATAGGAACAAAATTTAAAACAAAATTTATGGAAGAATTTATCTATAAAACTAGACCCGATGGATTATCTGTTTTAAATGTACAAAAGATTGATGACAGAATTAAAACAATGGCTAATCTTTTAGCACAATATGAACCAGAACAAATTTTAGTTGTTTCAAGAAGAGAAAATGGATGGCTTCCTGTTAAAATGTTTGGAAAATTAACAGGTGCAAAAGTATTTGCTGGAAGATATCCTCCAGGTATTATGACCAATTCAATGCTTAAAAATTTCATAGAACCTAAAATTATTGTTGTAACAGATGCATGGCCAGATAGAAATGCAGTTTTAGATGCAATTAAAATGGGAATTCCTGTTATTGCTTTATGTGACACAAACAATCAAGCAAATAACATTGATTTGGTTGTTCCATGTAACAATAAAGGTAAAAAATCATTAGGATTGTTGTTTTATATTGTAACAAAAGAATTCTTGAAACTAAAAGGTATGATTAAAAGTGATAGTGAATTCAAATCAACAATAGAAGATTTTACACCTGAGTAAGGTTTTTATTCTTACTTTATTTTATTATTTTTATTATGATTATAAGTTATAAAGAGGCAAAAAGATTGCTTTTAGGTTCAAAAGAGATTTCTTTAGATTTAGGTTTAACTAGAACGAGAGTGATATTTAAAGACGATAAATATTTTTTTCCTGAGAACCAAACACTAACAAAGCAAGACTTAAAAAAAGTAATTAAAAAAGATAAGATCTGCTTTTTTATTGAAGAAAATACAATTGTGCCTATTTCTATTTTCTCTGAAGAGACAAATAAATATTATAAATTGGTTCCAACAATAAATTGGCCAACTATAGAATTATCTGGAATTAGAATGCATGTTACGTCTTCTATGGCACCTAAAGAAGATACAGAAAAAAAAATCTCCTTTGTTTTTCCTCTTCAAGGAAATATTTTAGATACTTGTACAGGTCTAGGATATACTGCAATTATGGCTTCAAGAACAGCAGATATGGTTTACACATATGAAATAGACTCTAATGTTATAGAAATACAAAAAATAAATCCTTATTCAAAAGAATTGTTTAACAATCCTAAAATTAAGAGACATAATGCGAATTGTTTTGAACGTATAAAGGATTTTAAAGGATGTTTTTTTGATGCAATTATTCATGATCCACCTAGACTAACTTTAGCAACAACATTATATTCACAAGATTTCTATAATGATTTATTTAAAATCCTAAAATCAGAAGGAAAATTATATCATTATACAGGAGATCCAGGAAGTAAAAATAGATCAATGGATATACGTTCAGGAATTTCAAAAAGACTTGAAAAATCAGGATTTGTAAATATTAAAAGAGTATTTAATGGCTTAACAGCTTTAAAACCATAAACAAAAGACCAAATTTATATAACTGAATTTTTTATATATTATCTATATGATAAAGACAGTTAAATCTCATTTTCCTGCTGTTAATTATTTTAAAGATTTTTTTTCTTTACAAAAGATTGTAAAAACAAGTACCTTATTTTTAAAAAATTATTATTTTGGAAATGGAACATCTTGTTTTCCAATAAATTTTGACTTAGTTATTACTTCAAGATGTAATTTAAAATGTTCTTTTTGCAATTATAAACCTTGTCTAAACAAAATTAATCATGAACTTACAACAAAAGAGTGGATTAAATTTATTGATTCTGTTGCATACAACAAACCCTCTTTTTTTTTAACAGGAGGAGAGCCTTTTGTTAGACCTGATATAATGAAAATTTTAGAGCATATGTATAAAAAAGATCTTAGTTTTGGAATTGTGACAAATGGAACATTACTCAATGAAGAAACAAACAAATTATTAATTAAATACAAAACAGAAAATTTATTTTTTTCGTTACATGGTACAAAAAAGACACATGATGAATTAGTATGTCAAAAAAATGCATTTGAAAAAATTACAACAAATATTAAATACTTTACTTCAAAAAAAAAGAGACCTAAAATTGTTATTAATTTTGTTGTGGACGAAAAAAACATTAATGAAATTCCTGAAGTACTTAAAATATGTGATGAATTAAAAATTGATTATTTTAGGTTTCAGCATAAAGCTTTTTTGTTACCTAGGGAAGTAAAAGAACATCAAGAATTGTTTAATAAAAAATTTCCAAATATAAATTACAAAATAATTAATAATTTTGTGAGCAAAGCTCCAAAATTAAGTGAACCACTTATGAATATTAATGAAACTAATTCTTTTCCAAAATATTTCCAACCTTATTTATCTAAGAAAGAAACAAAATCTTGGTATTCAAATAATCATAATTTGAAAAGAGTTTGTCCTATTGTTTGGTTAACTTCAACAATACAATCAAATGGAGAAGTTATTCCTTGTTCATATTATGACTTGAGTTTTGGGAATATAAAAAATCAAAAATTTGAAAATATTTGGAATTCACAAAGATATAAACAATTTAGAATTGAATTAAAAAAAGGATTGTTTCCTGGATGTAAAAGATGTACAAGACTTTAAAATGAAAATACTAATAACAGGAGGAACTGGATTTATTGGTAGGTATTTAGTTAAAAATCTAAATAAAAAATATCCAAACTCTAATATTCTAATTTTAATAAGAAAAAGTTTTAAAGACAATATAAAAAAAGAATATGATGGTAATAAAAATATTGAGTTTGTTTATGATATGGATATATCAAAATATGATGAAATTGAACCTTATTTTGAAAATATAGACTATGTTTTTCATTTAGCAGCAACAAAAAAAACCTCTAAAAAGTTTAGTAAGGAAATATTTGAAACAAATGTTATAGGTACAAAAAACGTTATAGGGGCATCAATAAAACATAAAGTTAAAAGAATTATTTATACTAGTTCAACAAGAATTTTAGATGGAAAAAATAAGATCCTAAATGAAAAAAATATTGCATTGGAAGAAAATCTTAAAAATTATCCTTATGCTTTGTCAAAATTATATGCTCAAAGAATAATAGCAAAGTATTCAAAACAAATTATAATTAATACAGCAATACCAAGTTGGGTTTTAGGGGCAACAAATAAAGATACTCCTCTTTTGAAATTTTCTAAAAGTTTTCCATATATCTCTCCGCCAGGGAGTACAGCAATTATTGATGTTAGAGACTTAGCAGAAGGATTAGTTCTTTTAATGGAATCAAAAAAAATAGGCTCATTTATTTTTTCAGGATCATCCCTAAAATATACGAACTTAATATATAAGCTTTCCAAAAAAAGAAGTAGAGGTTTTGTTTTACCCATGTGTTCTAAAAAAGCTGCAACTTATTTTTCTCAAATATATAGTTCTGTGTTTAGAAATACTAACATAACTCCAGAAGTAATTTCAATATTATATGAAGAAAAGGAATATAGTTCTCAAAAAGCAAATAAAGAACTTAATTGGTATCCAAAATACTCATTAAATCAAACAATTAAGAATTTACGTTTCAAAGTTAATCATTAGACTTTTTGCTCCCATTTTGATTTAACATTAAAACCTATTATGCAATGCTTGATTTGTTCTTCTGGAACTAAGTTACATTTTTCTTCTTCTTCTTTGAAGTTTCTACCAAAAGACCACCAAGCAAGATTTCTACCTAAAGCATTATAACATGAGGATTTTTGATTTATTGGCATTTCGTTACATAAGTCAAGCATGCCTTGTAAATCATCCTTATAATAATTGACAAGTCTAAAAAACATACCAGTATAACAAGAATCCCTATATTCATTTGGAAATATATTACAAACGTCATTAATTTTATCTGGGTCTTCTAGTTGTATAGAATTTTTATCTCCAAAAGAAGTTCCTAGTCCCGAAAAACAATCAATTTTTGCATCTTCTTTTTGTTCTTTACATAAACTAATTGCAAATTCAACTTCATTAATTAAATTTGAATCATTTAAGTTTAAAAACAAACCAGCAAAACACGAGTATCTTGAACAATTATTCAATAAATTTGAGCAGTTAATCATTCCATTATTAAAATTATTAGAGTTAGACATTCCTAATAAAAAACCATAAGTTTCTTGGCATAGGCATTGATGTTCTACACTAACTTGATTACAAAATTTAGGAATTGCTTGAATTGGAAGGTTATGAGCGACATGATCAAAACATTGGAAATCGTGTGAATTTGTTGATTCATTACAAGCATAATATATTTCATCAATAAATTCATCGTTGTTTTCTAAGAATGAAAATTCATCAGCAAATAAAAAATAACATTCAGATTTCCAAAAAAAGTTAGAAAAAGATTCGCAATAAGGTTTATAATTTTTGGAAATTTTGTTTGGTTCAAATTTAACTTCTTTTGCTAAATTAAATAAACTAAAAAATTTACATTCATCAACAAAGTTTTCATTATTAAATTTATTGCATAAAAGAAAACTTTGAGTCAGATTACTCTTTCCTATTTTTGCAATTGAGCTGTATGTACAAAGCATATTATCTTTTTTTCTTAAATGATTACATTCTGGAATTATTGATGTTTCTTCGATTTTTTCAGAGATTCCTGTTGTTGTAAAAGCAAACATATGTGGCCTATATGGAAATCGATTACACATATATTTTAAATATGGGTCTTCTATAGAACTACAAGTTGGACACTCTTTAAAACTTCTACAATTATCATAAATATTGTAAATGACAGCATCGTTGAAAAAACAAATATCTTGTTCTATTTGATTTTTTATACTATAGCAATCTCCTTTTTTTTTATCAGAAAAATTATTAAATATTGAAATAGATAAAACTAGAATAATTAAGAAAAAAGTACAAATTAAAATTAATTCTCTTTTTTGCATTTTATTTTATTTAATTTATCTTCATATTTATTTATTTGTTCACTTAGTGGAATAAATAAGTTAAATGTAAATAGTTTTTTATTACAATATATAGGATATATTATAGATTGGTAGTGAATTAAATCTTTAGAACATGCACCAAAAGTTAATCTTTCTGTAGCGTATACAATTAAATATTCTTTGGGATAATTTTCAATTTTTTTTGGTAAATAATTATTTTCACAAGAAACTTTGTTTGAGACAATCCCAGGGTATGGAGAATGAATCTCTCTGTACAAGGATTCAATTTCAAAGAATTTTTTTTCAATTGTTTGATTTACATTATTAAAGGATATATTTTCAATTTGAATTTTTAGAATTTCATTTTTATTGTTACTTTTAATTATCAGATTATTACTTTCATTCATTATTAAATCAAAATTAAAACTATTAACAAATTCACTTTCTAAATTTTGAAGAATATCAACATTATCTTGATTTTTACAAGAAGTAATTACTAAACAAAACAAAACAATAAAAATAATTTTTATTTTTTTCATTCTTGAAAGCATGATCTATTTTATTATTGAATTAATTAATTCTCCTTCAACAGGATGTGATAATTCGTAGCCAGATAGACTCATAATTGTTGTGTATTGATCTACATGTTGAATTGGATTTTCAATGAAATATCCCTTTTTAACTCCTGGTCCCATAATCATAAATGGGGTCCACATTCCTTTTGTTTCATTAGCAAAAATTGCTTGTTTGTAGCCTGTTTTTAATGGGATAGAAAAGATTTCTAAATTTTTTGTCATTTCTTCATTCCAACCATAGCCTGCAACATTAGCAACAACTAAATCACCAACACGATCTTCAGGTAAATCGAGATATTCTTTAACTTCTTCCCATTTTACAACCGCTTTAATAGGTTTAATTTTAGTTTCTTCATCAACCAATTCTAAAAGAGCATTTGTAACTTCTTCTCGAAGTAATTCATATTTTTCTCCTGAGCCTCTAGTCCAGTTTCCAGCAAGACCTTTTGGATTTACATAGATATTATCCATTTTTAGATAAATTACTGTTGAATTTTCCCAATCAATTATAGGTTCACCAGTTTCATTATTTATTTTGAATTTTAACCATCCTTTTTCTGAGAATAAGTTATTTAATCTAACCCATTTATCTAAAGGAACTGCACCATGATCTGAACTAATAATAATTAGTGTGTTTTCATCATTATTCTTTAGAATTTCACCAATTATATTATCCAGTTCCTTATACATATTTTTTACTTCATTAAATAATAAATTTCTTTCTTCTTCTGAAATGTCATTATATCTTTGACTAGATGGATCAATATATCCAAGCCACCACCTGCTTGTTAACATTTGATTTGGACTATAAATATCATGAATAACAACATCTACATCGTAATTATCTTTAATGTATTTGACAGAATCTTTATGCCAATCAAAGCTCATATTCATTTCGTGTAAAAATGTTTCTTTATCTTCATCATAATATATTAATTGAGGTGGAAAATTATCAACAAAATCAACCATTGGCCCAACATTTGAAACAAAACCTTGTGCAGCAGTAGAAGGTTTAGAATTAAATTCATTTAATGTATTAAATAGTACTCTTATTCTAAAAAAACCTTTTTCATCTAATTTAATTAAATTAATTTTTAAATCAGAAGTAACATCAAAATTATTCCATTTAAGACTTACATTATTCCAAGAACTCCATTCACCTTGTTTTAATACTCCTAGCTTATTTTTTTTATCAAATGAAAATAAAATTCTGTCATAGTCTTCTAATCCATTGTTTTTACTGTCATATATGTAACCATATAAAGAGGAACCAAAAAAATCAAGTTTAATTTCTTTACTAGGAGAATATGAAAGAGGATTTAATGACCAATTTGAAGGAACGGAAGCATCAAGATATTTTGTTAGTTCAGGTCCAAAAAAGAATAATCTATTTCCTCTTCCTTGTATTTTTCTTTGTGTTAAATCTAGTTTTTCTTCAAAATTTATTGCATGAAAATCAGGTCCCCATCCACCCCACCTTCCTTTGATTGTTATTCCTTTTTCAAGTTCAGGAGGAGTTGAGCCAGGCATTGAAAGTAAAAGAACATTTGCACCTTGATTTTCTAAAGTGACCCAAATAGGTTCAACTTTTTTTGCAACAGATGAAAATCCACCTACAGCAACCTTATTTAATGGTCGTCCTTCAATATGCATAGGTCCATCTGCAACTCCGTGAGTTTTAGGATATGTACCTGTTAATAATGTTGCGAAATTTGTAGGTGTGTGACTTGGAAATGTTGGGATAGAATAACCATAAGAACCTTGGTCCATTAATTTTTTAATGTTCGGAAGATCTCCTTGATTTGCCCATTCATAAATATTAAATAATTCAGGATCTGCTCTCATTCCATCAGGAATAAACCAATGAATTTTTAATTTTTCATCACTATAAGATTTATTATCTATTGAACAAGAAGTAGTCAAGAATATCAAAGCAATTATTATTAAAAATTTAATCTTTTTCATTAAATCACCCACGAGAACCACAAAACAAAATCTTATTAAAAAAGGTTTCTAATTCTTTACATAAATTAAGATATTTGATGTTTCATTATATTGTAAAGGTACATTTGAATAATTTGAAAATAATGAATAATTAGTTTTACAATTTTCAAAATTCACTAGAATTTGATTTAAGACTTCAAGTCTTTCTTTATACATTAATTTAATTTCATTAATTTGTTGTGTTCTCATATATTTGTTAGAATGAAGAATAATATCAAAAGAGCACAATTTATTTTCATTTAAATATAAAGATGTATTGCATTCAATATCACTTTTTCTAGTCGCTGGATCAGATAAGCAAAAAAAGGGATGATGTACTATAAAATCATTATTTAGTCTATAGTTTAGTGCGTGCATTATTGGAGAATCTTGTAAAATTAATATTTCTGAATTATTTTTTGAAACTAACTTTATATCTTGAGTTATATTTTTTAGAGACTTAAATTCAGAACTAGGAGAAAGTATACCTTTAAAATAAACATCTTGAAAATGATTTTTCTTTTTTTCTTTAATTAATCCAATACTAAATAGTAAAATTATAAAAACTAAAACCGTTAACACAAAATGGTTGAAATTAAATTTCTCTAATCTTTTCTTTTTTTTGAGATAATTATAGATCTCTACAAAGTTAATAGATAAAAGAATAATTAAAAGAGGAACTAAAGGGAGTATAAATCTAGGAACCGGACCAATATAAATTACTAAAAAGAATGATAAACATACACACATAATTAGAGGTCTGAGTATTTTATTTTTTAAAGTGGTATATAAAGAATAAATAAAAGATAAAATAATAAGAGGATAGATTCCTAGAAACAAAATATTTGATCTTTTAATAAACTCATAACTAACTTTAAAAATATAAGTTATAATATTTCCAGAGCCAAAAGTTGTATGGGCAATTGATAAGTATCCTAAAACTGAAGGCCAAGCACTTTTTGAATTTATGAAAGCAGAAGAGGAAGAAAAAGAGAGGTAACCAAGTATAGAGATTGTGAGAAAAGTGCATACAAAATAAAAAAAATTCTTTATTTGTATTTCTTCAATTAATTTATTCTTTTTTTTAATATTAGTAATCAAATTTTCAAGAAGAAAAGAAAAAACAAATGGAAACAAATATAGTACAAAAGTATATTTTATTAAAAGTCCTAAAGCAGCAATAATGCCTAAACCAAAAGAATAATTTGTTTTTTTGAAATTCTTTGTTCTTAAAAAAATAAAAACACTCAACATAAAAATTGAAGTCAAAGGAAAAACAGGTAAATAAACCCTACTAAAAGATAGAATTCCTGAAATAAATAATAAAATTAAACATGCAATAAAACCTGCTTTTTTGTTTTTTAGTTCTTTTCCAATAAAATATGTTGAGAAAATTAAAATGAAAATATAAGGAATATTGGAAAATGCGGCAGAATCTTCAAAAACTCCAAACACATAAAAAAAAGGAAAGGGTTGAAGTATAAACAATATCGGATAATCTTTATCATAATCATTTGCAATTGAATAAAATAAACCAGAAACTCCAAAGGTTGTAAAAGAATTATATAGTTTTTTACTTAGTAAATAACTGTCTAAAATATCATAGTGAAAAGGAGTATTATCTTTAGTTAATATTAGATAATTTGAAAAAGAAAAACAAATACACAATAAAAACAAGAGAAGTAAAATTTTGTTTTCTTTTGTTTTCTTTTTTGTCATTACTTATTAAATATCAAGTTTTTATTTTAATTGTTTTGTTTTTCTATTGTTAAATAATTATATAAAGTTTTGAGTATTATTTTTAATTATGCAAGTACTGTTAATTTATGAAACACCTGTTCTCAAACATTTATATTTAAATCAAATTCAACCTTTGGGGATTTTATACATTGCGTCATATTTAGAATCAAAAGGTATTACTACAGAAGTTTTAGATTTAAATGTGGATAATAATAAAAAAATAAATTTCAAGAAATTTGATTATATAGGTTTCTCAGTTAATGCAGGAAATATTGAAAATACAATTGAATCTGTTAAAAAAGTTAAACAAAAGTCTCCCAAATCAAAAATAATTCTAGGAGGACCTCATATTAAAATAGTACATAAAAAATTATTGGAATTGCCTCAAATTGAGTGTTTGATAGCTGATGAAGCAGAAGACATTATGTATAAATATATTATTTCAAAAAATAAATTTAAAGTTAAAGGAATTTATATTAGAAAAAAGGGGAAATCTTTTTTTACAGGTAAAAGAAAACCAATTCAAGATTTGGATTCGCTTCCTTATCCAGCAATTGATAAAATACCATATAAAAAATACGATATGGTAATAAAAAAAGAGTCACCGACTTGTGCCATTAATACTTCTAGAGGTTGTCCATATTCTTGTGTATTTTGTTATCATTCACTTGGACACAAGTATAGAGCAAGGAAACCAGAAAATGTTGTTAAAGAGATTAAATGGTTAAAAAACAAAGGAATAAATGAGTTATATATAACTGATGATAATTTTACTCAAAACATGAAACGAGTAGAAGAAATATGTGACTTAATTATTAGACAAAAAATAAATATTTCTCTCTCATTAGCTAACGGAATTAGGGCAGATAAGATAAACAAAAAACTTTTGAGAAAACTTAAATCTGCAGGTGTTTGGAATATAACTTTTGCTCCTGAAGTGGGTAGTGAAAAATCCATGAAAAAAATTAGAAAAGGATTTACAAAAAAACAAGTTATTAAAGCTGTTGAAATGAGTAAAAGATTAGGTTTGTTTACAATGTCAAATTTTGTTATTGGTTTTCCCTGGGAAACTAAAAAAGATATTGAAGATACAATTAAATTTGCAAAGGAATTGGATACGGATTTAATGAATGTAAATCGATTAATACCTTATCCAGGAACATTAATTTGGGAACAAACTCTTAAAGGACAATATAGTTTATATGATGAAAAAAAAGATTTCTCAGATATTAGATTTAAACATAAAACATTAACAGAAGATCAGATCCAAAGATATATTAAAAAAATGAATAGAACGTTTTATACACCTAAAAAAGTGATTTCAATAATGCATAAACTTGGAATTAAAACTGTTTTTAATCTTGCAAAATATACAATTTATTCTAAATTAATATGAGTTTTAAATATAATAAACTATTTAGTAGAGTTAATATTAAAATTAGTAAAAGAAGATTATTAAAATTTAAATATTGTTAGGAAGATAGAATGATGTATAAAATAATTCAAGGATCAAAAACACTCACTTCTTTAATAAAGAACAAGTTAGGAATAATTACTCCAATATTAGTTCAATTAAAACCTACATTTCGATGTAATATGAAGTGTCCTTATTGTTCTGTTCATGTTCATGGGACAAAAATTTATCCAGAAAAAAAAGAAGCTACTACGAGTGAATTTTATAATTTACTTGAAAAATATTCAAATAATGGTGCCACAATTTTAAATATTACAGGTGGAGAACCATTACTAAGAAAAGATATTGTAGAACTTTTAAAATATTCAAAAAAAATTGGGTTTTATGTTATTTTAAATACAGATGGGATTTTACTTAATAATTTTTTAGATAATAATGAATTTGTAAATTCAATTGATAAATTAAGAATATCTTTAGATTCTCCAACAATTCATGATAAAATTAGAGGAACAAAAAATACTTTTGATAAAATAACGAAAAACATAAAAAAAGCTAGAAAAAAGAAAGTTGATGTTACTATTAATTCAGTGATATTTAAAGATAATTTCCATGAAATGGAATCTCTTTGTAAATTGGCTAAAAAACTTGATAGTAAGATTACATTAACTCCTGCCAACTACTATGAATTTACAGTTTCTTCAAAAAAAGAGAATCCAACCAAATTTAATAATATAAATAGAGAACTTTTTGTAAAAAAAGTTAAAAAGTTAAAAAAAGAATATAAAAATCTAGTAAACACAAATCAACATTTAGATCATTTAATCAATAAAGAACAATCAAATAAAAAATGTGATGCACTTTCTTATGTCGCAACAATTTTACCCGATGGCAAATTAGCCCTACCTTGTGAAATATATGTAAAAGAAAGTATAGATATTAGAGAAAAATCAATTAAAGAAATAACCAAATCAGAAAAATTCATTCAATATAAAAAGAAAACAGGTAAAATATTGGTTTGTAAAGAATGTGAATCAAGATGTGTTTTGTTTCCACAAACATTATTGAATTTTAGAAACATTTTGGACTTAATTTTTAATTGGAATTTATGATGCTAGGTATTTTTCTAAAGAACCATATTGTTTATAGTTTTTATCATCTATAAATTCCATACACCACAATTCTAATGAAAGTAAAGTCATGATTCTATATCCGTGATTTGAAAGTTGACAAATATGTTTTTTTGAGAGTTGTTGTTTTTTATGTTCTTTGTAAAGCTTATTTAAAAATTTGAGGTTATACCATCCTCTTTTTTTAAGCCTGTTAAATAATAAATAGACAATTTTTGGTCTATTTTCAAACCATCCATGAAATGGTTGATCAAAAGGAAGCCCTATTGATTCTACAAATTTTTCAGAAAAATGTTTTTTTAAAGCTAATTTATGAAAAAACATTTTATCTGCTTTATTAGTAAGTCTTTGGAAAGTATTTCCTTTATTCATTAATGAATAAGGTAAAGAACAAATAAAATCCATTAATTTTTTGTTTTGATAAGGTGGAAACAAATTTAGATTTAATTCTTTGGCAAAATGTTCATGAAATGTTGAAACATATTGCATGTTTCCATATACAAATCTTGCATTTATTAAATCATTATCAAATGAGGTTTTTTCAATTTTGATTTGGCCTAAATTATTGGTTTCATCAAAAGTTTCAAAATAATTTTTATTTAACAACCCTTTTCGTTGTTCAGGTGTAAAATGTCTATAACAAATTAATTTTTGATAATAATTTTTATATGGATTTTTAAAAGAAAAGGGATAAAAAGCATATTTTAATTCCCATAACCTTTCTGATCCAGTTACTTGAGCAAAAAGTTTAATAGATTTATACAAAATATTTCTTAAGAAATAAGGCATATTTTTCACATAATTATGTATTTCTGATACTGGGTATAAATGATGAAAAATATTATTTCCTCCGTCACCAGTAAGTATGGTATCAACTTTTTCTCCCCCAATTTTCATCATTTTATATAATGCTATTGATGAAGAAAGAACAGGTTCTTCACTAATCCTAATTAATTCTGGAAGTAAGTCAAGATCTGATTCATCAACATAAATTTTATGGTGAATGCCCTTGACTTTTTTTGTTACATGATATGCTTTGTCTATTTCATTAAATAGTTTGTATTGGTAATAACAAGTGTAAGTGTGGATTGGTTTATTAAATGAATTAGCAGCAGACCATACAACATAACTAGTGTCTTTTCCTCCACTTAGAGCACTACCTACTGATTTTGTTTTGTTGAATTTAAAATATCTTGATAATGCATCATGCCATAGTAGTTCATATTTTTCTACCGCTTTTCTCAGATTTTTTATAGGTTTTCTATTAAAACTCATGTTTGAATATTTATGAAACGAAATCTTTTTTTTTTGAAATTTAAGATAAAAACCGGGAATTAATCTATTAATATTTTTTAAATAAGTTTTTTCCGAAAATGAATAACCTGAGTTTAAAAATAAATTAATAACATCCATATTTGGAGATTTAGTAAGTTTAGTTTTTTTGATTATAGGATTAATTTTATCGCTGAAAACAAAACCTTTTTTTGATTGATAATAGTAACAAGTAGTATTTGAATATCTATTGTTAAACAAAAATACTGAGTTGGTTTTTTTATCGATTAGAATTATGAAGAAATATCCATCAAGAAAATTTATGAATTTTTCTTTATAGTCTTTGTATAATTTTGAAATAATTTTTTCTTGGTTATGAATTGTTAATTTATAATTGTCTAGATATATGTCTGTTATTTTTCCATTGAGAAATATTTTTACATCTTTGAATTTTTTGAATTTGTGGGTTGATTTAAACTCTAGTTTAATATTTTTAGAATCATAATTTAATTCCCCAAAAAACTTCATAAAATATGTGAAAAGAAAAATAACTTATAAGATTTGTTCTCAATTATATTCTAAATAGTCCTTTTTCTTTTATTTCAAAGCGAATTTCTTTATTTAATTTATAATATGAAGTATTTTTGCTTTCTAATTTTTTTTTCATAAGTTTCGCTGTTCTAATGTCATCATCAGATCTTTTTAGTTTAATTATATCTTTACAAAGATTATAAACTGGTTTTCCACCAACTGTTGTAAAACTATTTTTATTCTCAAGATTAGCAACAACTTGATTTGAAACAATAACAATTTTATCTAAATCTCTCGCGATTCTAACAAGTGTTGCCATTTGCTCAACGAGCATAGAATTTGCTTCTTTTAAATTATTTTTTTTAAAAGTCCTATAATGATTTCCAATTGTGTCCACAATAATTAATTTTATTTTATCATTCTCACAAAGTTTTTTTAGTTTTAGAATTGTTTCATGTTGTTCTTTAAATGATTTAGGTTGAATTAAAAATATATTTTCCAATAATTTATTTATATCTCCATCATATAGTTGCTTGATTCTTTCAGAACTAAAACCTTTTTCAGTATCAACATAAACAACCTTGTGGTCTTTTGCACAAAGACTTGCTAAAAAACAACAGGTTGTTTTGCCAGATGATGAATTTCCATAATATAAAGTAATTCTCCCAGATTCATAATTTTCTATAAGGTTTTCTATTACTTTGGTATTAGGAGGTAGAAAGTACATGATTATAAAATAAATAAAGGAAATTTAAAAAATATTCCATAATTAATTATAAACTTCAGAGTTTAAAATTTTCAATTCTTTGAAAATTCTTATAGAATTTCACAAACTTTTAAATAAAGCCAGATTTTAACCAATTCTATGGACTTATCTATTGTTATTCCAGCATATAATGAGAAAGAAAACATAGTAGAATTATATAAAAGGCTTTCTGCAGTTTTAAAACAATTAAAAAAAACATATGAGATTATTTTTGTTGATGATGGATCCTCAGATGGAACTTTTGTGGAACTAGATAAAATATCAAAAACAGATAAGAATGTTAAAGTAATAAAATTTAGGAAAAATTTTGGTCAAACAGCAGCGTGGTCTGCAGGATTTGATAGTTCTAAAGGGGATTTAATTATTACAATGGATTCAGATTTACAAAATGATCCAAAAGATATCCCTAAATTACTTAAGAAAATAAGTGAAGGTTATGACGTAGTTTCTGGATGGCGTCATAAAAGAAAAGACAAATTTTTCAAGAAGTTTTTTTCATTATTTTCTAGATTTTTAAGAAAAAAATTAATCAAAGATCAAATTCATGATTCAGGATGTTCACTTAAAGTTTATAAAAAAGAAGCAATAAAAGAATTAGAACTTCATGGAGAGATGCATAGATATATTGTTGAACTTTTAGCATTAAAAGGATACAAAATTGGAGAAGTAAAGGTTAAACATTATCCTAGATTAAAAGGCAAAACAAAATATAATTTAATCAGACTTCCTAAAGGATTTTTAGATTTGATATTAGTAGCTTTTTGGCAAAGATATTCAGCTAGACCACTTCACTTATTTGGAGGAATAGGATTACTTTCAACTTTTTTTGGAGTATTAATTGGAATATATCTAGTTTATATTAAATTTAAATTTGGAGTTGCAATTGCTAACAGGCCTTTACTTCTATTATGTGTATTATTTATTGTTTTAGGAGTTCAGTTTATAATTTTTGGAATAATAACTGATATTTTAACAAAAATATATTATTCAGATAAAAAAAATTATTCAATTGAGAAGATTTTAAGATGAAAATTCTAATGCTTAATTATGAATTTCCACCTATTGGTGGGGGTTCCGCAAATGCTACAAATCAAGTTTTAAACGAACTGGCAAAATATGATGATGTGGAAATTGATTTAGTGACGTCTTCGAAAGGTAAATATCAAGTAGAAAAATTTTCAAAAAATATAACAATTTATAAACTCAACATTAATAAAAAAAATCCTCATTTTTTTTCAACTAAAGAAATCTTTTTATGGTCTTTTAGAACCTTATTTTTTTTACCAAAATTATTTAAGAAAAAAAATTATGATGTGTGTCATTGCTGGTCAGGTTGGCCTCCAGGATTTTTTGGTTTTTTTTTTGAGAATAACCAAAATTTTTTAATTGGTCTTAGAGGAACAGATGTTCCAGGATTTAATCCAAGAATGGGAATTCTTGATAAAATTATATTTAAACCTTATTCTAAAATTGTTTGGGGTAGAGCTGTAAAAGTTATTGCAAATTCACAAGGATTAAAAGAATTAGCACAAAAAACATGGAAAGGAGATATTGAGATAATATATAATGGAATTGATACTACTGAATTTAAACCTGGAAAAAAAGTAATAAAAAAGAATAAAATAATTACTGTTTGTCGTTTAATTGAAAGAAAGGGTTTAAAATATTTAATTTCTTCACTAAAAAATTTAGATGTTGAGTTAGATATTATTGGAGAAGGGCCTGAATTATCTAATTTGAAGAAACTTGCAAAAGATCTTAATGTGAAAGTAAATTTTTTAGGTTATGTTAATCATAAAGATCTTCCTAAACATTATCAAAACGCAACTTTATTTGTTCTTCCATCTTTTTATGAAGGAATGTCCAACTCAATACTTGAAGCAATGGCATGTGGTCTTCCAATCATTACAACAGGTACAGGAGGATCAAAAGAATTAATTAAAAGAAATGGAATTATTATTAAACAAAAATCTGAAAAATCAATTAGAAAAGCAATCACAACAATAATAAATAATAACTTATCTAAAAAAATGAGTAAAGAATCTCGAGAAATTGCTTTGAGATTGTCTTGGTCAAATGTGGCCAAACAATATATCGAAATTTATAAACAAATTTAAAGAAAAATGTGTGGGGTTATTGGATTTAATTGGGATGATAAAACACTTCTCAAAAAACTGAGTAACATTATTGAACATAGAGGTCCTGATGATGTGGCTTTGTACACAGATAGACATTATTCTTTAGGAATGAGAAGACTAGCGATTCTTGATTTAAAAAAAGGATTGTATCCAATTTATAATGAATCGGAAACAATATTAACAGTTTTTAATGGAGAGCTTTATAATTATAAAAAAATAAGAGCTGAATTAATAAAATTAGGACATAAATTTAAGACTGATTGTGATGCAGAAATAATTCCTCATGCATATGAAGAATATGGTCCTTTATTTGTAAATAAAATAAATGGAATGTTTGCTATTTGTTTATATGATTTGGTTAAGAAAAAACTTTTTTTGTTTCGAGACAGATTAGGTATTAAACCATTATATTATTACTCTGAAGGTAAAAGATTTGCGTTTTGTTCTGAAATAAAAGCCTTGCTTGTTATTCCAAAATTTCAAAAAGAAATTAATGAATCTGCGTTGAATAATTACTTCACTTTTAGATATGTTCCTGGTGAGGATTCTATTTTTTCAAAAATTAAAAAAGTATTACCTGGACATTATTTAGAGTTTGATGGAAAAATAAAAATAAAGAAGTATTGGGATTTACATTTTTCAAAAAACAATAATTCATTAGAAAAAAATGCAATTTATGTTAAGAATTTATTAGAACATTCTGTAAAAAGAAGATTAATGAGTGATGTTCCTTTAGGGGCTTATTTGTCAGGTGGTCTTGATAGTAGTGCAATTGTAGCATTAATGTCTAAACATTCTAATAATGTTAATACTTTTAATGTGTCATTTTCTGACTCAGAATTTGATGAATCAAAATATGCTCAGATTGTGGCAGATGAATTTAACACTAATCATGAAGTTATTGATGTTGATGTTAATGCTATTGATACATTACCTAAAGTAGCGTATCATTTAGATGAACCACTTGCTGACGCCGCAACAATTCCTACTTATTTAATGTCTCAACAAACAAAGAAGAAAGTTACAGTTGTATTAAGTGGAGAAGGATCTGATGAATTATTTGCAGGATATGAAAGATATAGGCACATGAATGCAGCATTTAAATTTAAACACGTCCCTAAATTTATTCGAAATATTCCTTCAAAGATAAAATCAGATAATATAGTATTTAATAGAGGAAAAGAAGTATTGTCAAAATTAGATAAACCTAAAGATGCATTTTTAAGTTATTTCACCTTTTTTAATGATAAAGATAAAAAATTACTTTATTCAAAAAATATTAATAAAAAAAATTATGATTTAAATGAGTATTTTGGTAAAAGTATTTTTAATTCTATGTTAAAATTAGATGTGAAAGAAAGACTGCCAGGAAACATGTTATTAAAAAATGATAAAATGACTATGGCAGCTTCTTTAGAAGCTAGAGTTCCATTTTTAGATCATGAATTAGTTGAATTTTCTTCAAAAATTCCTTTTAATCAAAAAATTACATTATTTAAAGATAAATTAGTTTATAGAGAATCAATAAAAAAAATAGTTCCAAAAATAATATATAAAAGAAAAAAAACAGGATTTACAGTTCCAACATCTGCTTGGGTAAAAGAAGGATTGAAAGATCATTTATTTGATTTAGTAGAACAAAATAAAGAACCTTATTTAAATAAAAATTATATTAAGAAGATAAGTGATAAAGTACATAAACATTTTTATTACAAAAGACAATTTTGGTCAATATTAATGTATGAACAATGGTATAATGAGTTTATGGTGAAAAGATGAAGCAAGAAAAAATTACTGATGATGTATCAAAATTCTATGATGTTGTTTGGTCAAAATATATTCCCGAAGTGGAAGAGCAAAAAAAATTCTTAAAAAGATATTTAGGACTTAAAAACATTAAAGGGAAAATTATTTTAGATGCAGGTTGTGGGACAGGTGTAGCTGCTGTATCATTAAAATTACTTGGAGCAAAAGAAGTATATGCTATTGATATAAGTGAAGGGTCATTAAAAACAGCAAAAAAATTAGCAAAAGAACACAAAGTTAAAATTACATTTAAAAAAGAAAATTTACTTGATTTAAAATTAGACAAAAAATTCGATGTGATTCATTCTTTTGGTGTTTTACATCATACAGCAGACTGCAGACTTGCTTTTGATAATGTTTTAAATTTATTAAAACCAAAAGGCAAATTTTATGTAGCACTTTACCTTAAAACTCCTTTAACATTTCTGCAACAATCAGCAAGGTATGTATTAAGAAAATTACCTAAACAATATTGGATTCCAGTCTCTAAAGCTATTAGGGGACTTTTTGTTAGAGGTAGTAAAAGAACAAAGAGAGGATTTGATGATGAAGGTGATATGCTTGATTGGTTTTTTGTTCCTCAAAGAACACATCACACACCTAAAGAACTAGCAAAATGGTTTAGAAAACATAAGATGAAATCAAAACTTCTTATTGCTAAAACAGGAAGATTTGCAAGTACTTCGAATTTTATGATGGTCGGATGGAAGTAAAAGAATTATACAAAGATTATCTTACAACACATTTTTCTACAGGTCATAAAATTCGAATTGATAAAAAAACATATGAAAGATATTTTAGATATTTTAAATTGAATTATGAAAACTATTTACCAAAAAATAAAAATGCTAGAATTGTAGATTTGGGTTGTGGTATAGGGCATTTTCTTTTTTATCTTAAAAAATCTAATTATACAAATTTTATTGGTGTAGATTTAGGAAAACAAGCTGTGGAGTTTTGTAAAAAACATAAACTAGCTCCTAAAATAGTCTATTCAGATGCACATAGTTTTTTGAAAAAATCAAAAGAAAAATTTGATGTCATAATTTTTAATGATATTATTGAACATATTCCTAAGAAAGATATGATTCCATTACTTAAATTGATGAAAAATAGATTATCCAAAAAAGGTGTACTGATAATTAAAACACCTAATTGTTCAAACCCAATTACTGCAGGATCTAGTAGGTATATTGATTTTACTCATACAGTGGGATTTACTGAAGAAAGCCTATCCCAGGTTTTAAAATTAGCGACGTTTAAGAAAATTAAAATTATTAAACAAAATATTTTTGTGTTTAATCCATTAATTAATTTAGTTGGACATATAATTCAAGGAATTTTAAATTCAATTATGTATTTATTATTTTTAATATATGGTAGAAAAACAACAAAAATATTTACTAAAGACATAATTGCTATAGCATACAATTAATCAATAAGTTTTTTCTAATAATATATAACCAATTAATCCTAAAATTGTTGCAAATAGAATTTGAATTATATGTGTACTAAATCCAAGTAATATAGCTTCTGAAGCAGCATATCCAAAATAACTTAATGTTAAAGCTATGACTGCTTCTACAGTACCAAATCCTGCAATTCCATTTATTGGAAGTGCTGCAGATAATGCTGAAATTGAAATCATAATAACATAAATATTTAGAGGAAGTAAAAAACCAACACCTAAAACTAGAATGTAAGTGTAGATCATACTAACAAAATAGATTCCTAAAGTTATAAAAAATGTTTTAAACAGGACATGCCTAGATTTAAGGTCATTAAATGGTGTGATAAGTCCGCCTAATTTCTCTAGTTTTATTTTTTTGAGAATTTTTAAAATAAGATCTGGTGAGATCAATAAAATGATTAATCCAAACACTAAAATCAAAAGAAAGAAAACAGTATAAGGGATTAATTTTACAAAAACATCTCTATTAGGTAGATTACTTGAAAATATTGTAAAAATTATAAATCCAAAAACAATAATAACAAAATCAAAGATTCTAGCTACAATTAAACTAGACATGCCTTTTCCAATTGAGTGATTTCTTTTTTTTAACATATATACAATACTTAAGTCACCAACTCTAAATGGTATGATAATTTTAAGAAGAGTATGAACACAAATAATTGGAAATAATGTTTTACTAGGAAGTGATTTTTTAAGTAAAACTTGAAATCTAAATACTCGAAGTAATGCTAATAATATGTATAGAATAAAAGAACCTAACAAAAGTATAGGATTAACTCTTAATAAAACCTCATAGAGTTCAGATAAATTAATTTGTTTTAGCAGGAAATAAACTAAGATAGCTGAAATTAAAAAAGAAACAATAAATTTATGGGATTTTTTCATTCAATATCAACATGGTATATTTCATATGGTCCAGATGTGAACCAATATTGTGTTTTATGTATGGGTTTTCCTGCAAGTAAATCATTAATTTTTTGATCATCAAAAGTTCCACCTTTTCTAAATACAAAGAATATAGGAACTGCTTGATTATCATTTAATCTGTATCCAAATTGAACTAATCTATAATTTTGTTTTATATGTTCTAAAATAATAGGATCTTGTAAATAATTTTGAATTCCCCATTGATAAACAAATAACCAATTAACATTAAATTCTGTTTCGGCCTTTTGTAAATTTTCTAATTTTCCTGGACCCTTATATCCTGGCATATTTGCATTCCATAAAAATCCAAAAGATTGACCAGAAGAATGCATAACTCTATCTGTGTCCTCTTTATGAATATTAATGTAATTACCTGCAATATCTAGACCAGGAAATTGAGTATTGTACATTCTGTCTCTAGAGTCTTTACTAGGTCCCCATAAAAGTCCTGCAAATAAAATTGCAATGGTAAAAAAAACTATAACATGAAGAGTTTTATCTTTTACGAATTGGTTAATATTTTCTGAAATAAACTCAACTAAAAAAGCAATCATGAATAAAATAAAAGGAGCTATAGGGAATTGATGATAATTATGTCCACTAAGTTTGAAACCCATAACAAATAAAAACATAATTGATCCAACAAAATATCCCATCATAAATTTATAACCTTCTTTATCTAAATTTTTCCAAAAGAATGCTAAGAAAACAGCTAACCCAAATATAGCAAAAGACATACCTCTAAGAGTAAAATTATCAGCAACATAACTTTTCATAGTTAACCAAAATTGTTTATCTGCAATAATACTAAAATCAATTAAACTTGAAAGTTCATATTTTGTTTGGCCTTGATCAATTAAATGTCCAACTAATTTAGGTTTAATAATTTTTTCAGAATATAAAAACCAGGCAGGAAAGATAGATGCTACTAAAAGAACGATTACGAAAACACTATAGTATTTTTGAGGATTTTTGAAAATCTTTTTGTAAGGAAATGAAAACAAAATAGGAAGTAGGATAACAACAAATGTATATTTAGTCATAGCACTAATTGCAATAAATAACGCAGCAAAAACTAAAAGTTTAGATTTTTTAATATTTTTTAACCATTTAGCATAAAAATAGCTTCCTAAAATCATAAAAAATAGTGCTGAGTTGACTACCTGGATATTATGTGTAAAAAACACAAATAAAGGATTTATTGCTGCTAAAAAAGCACACATTAACGCTAATATTTCTCTGTTAAATAATTCTTTTATTAGGAGATAGAACGCGAGAATTGATCCCATTGAAAAAAGAATTTCAACAAATCTAGCTAATTTTAAGGAAGGACCAAAAAACTTAAACAAAAATCCAATAATTATAGGGTCTAGTGGAAACGTGTCAGCATGAGCTCCATTAGGTTGCTCATTTATCTGGTTCATTGTGTCTCTTAGGGGCACAAAGAATCCTGCTTTAAAAAAACCTTCATCAGCAAAATTTCTAGCTTCTGTTAAATAATGTGCAGATTTCCAGTTATGATAACCTATAACAGGATAATCAACATGGTAGAATCTTAGATAAAAACCCATGAACAAAAAAAACACGAGAAGAATTATACTGTAATTTAATTTTTTACTCTGAAAAAAATCAAATATTGTTTTTTCCCCCATAAAATCTTTGATTACAGTATATTATTTAAATTTAGCTTTTTTCATAAAATACATGATATTTGAACATCCTCCAGAAAATTTTAAATCAGAATTTGAAGTAGTAACTTGTTATGTTATTGTTAATGGTCAATATTTAATGGTTAAAAGAAGTGAAATTGAGAAATATCCGAATCTATGGTGTGCACCTGGTGGAAAAATAGAGAAGGGAGAAACAAAAAAGCAAGCATTAATTAGGGAATTTATTGAAGAAACTAGTATTAAACTTGATATTGAAAAACTTAAATTCATAAAAACAATGTATGTGAGATATCCAGAATTTGATTTTATTTATAATGTGTTTAAAACAGAGTTAAATGAAATTCCTAAGATAATTCTAAACGACGAACAAGAAGATTATGTTTGGGTAACTCCTAAAGAAGCTCTTTCTTATGATTTAGTTCCTGATGAAGAGGAAAGTATTCGAATAGCCTTTAATCTTAAAGAATTATAAAACCCCAAGAAAGCCTCCGAAGAGACTTCCCTAGGGAAAAAGAGGTGAATATGAGTTATTGATTTAGTCTATAAAGAGATGCTAGAATGTCCAACACTTCTTTGGATACTACTTTAGAATAGTCATAAAATATTTAAATATTTCTGTTTTGACTAAATTTGAAAGTAGTAACACTTTTTGCTAGATAATCTTTTTAAACAAGCATGAATTATCTAGTTTAATGATCATAACCGTCCAGGAGATAATTGAAATTGTAATTATGGCCTTAGCAGTAGGGTATATTTTTTCAGGTTTTTTTAAAAAACGATATATTTCAGATGATCCTTTTGTTCAATACTCAAAACCTTCTATGATTGATAATCTTATATATGGAATTAAAATAGCAGCTCCTGCAGTGATTCTTCACGAATTATCTCATAAATTTGTTGCAATGGCTTTTGGTGCTCAAGCAGTAATTCATGCTCCTATTGGAATGTATACTATTGTAATTTTGATGAGATTGCTTAATTTTCCAATTATTTTCTTTGTAGGTGGTTATGTGAGTATATTTGGTAAATTATTTGCCTGGCAACACGCACTTATCTCTTTAGCTGGTCCATTAACTAATTTGATTATTTATTTGGTATTAATTAGTCTTGTTAAATTTAATTTAGTCAATAAAAAACATTATGAAATGATTGGTAGAGCAGCAAAATTGAATTTATTTTTATTTGCTTTTAATATGATTCCACTTCCTGGTTTTGATGGATATAGCTTTTTTAGCGCTATTTTAAGTTATATTTTCTAATTATTTTCTATTCTTGACAATACATAATTTTAAATATTTATTTTTACTGTCCCTAATAATGCACACAATTGATTTTTCTATAATTTATTGGAGGTTGAATTAATGTCAGAATTACTTAAGAAGGTATCAAAAAAATCTATAGACCATGAATTTTATAGCCCATATCCTAAAGGATATAAAAAAGGCAAAACAAAGTATGTAATTATTTTTGGAACAGTTATGTCTGGTTTAGGCAAAGGAATATTTGGAAGTTCTCTGGGGAAATTATTACAATATAAGGGATTAAAAATAGCACCAATTAAATTTGATGGTTATTTAAATCAAGATGCAGGAACTTTAAATCCATTTAGACATGGCGAAGTTTTTGTTTTAGATGACGGAACAGAGTCAGATATGGATTTAGGAACATATGAAAGATATCTAGATTTAAACATTACTAAGGATAACTATTTGACAAATGGAAAGCTTTTTCAAATGATTTTAAATAAAGAGAGAAAAGGAGATTATTTAGGAAGAGATGTTCAAGTTATTCCTCATGTTACAGGTGAAATTAAATATTTTTTAAGAAATTTAGCCATGAAATCAGAGTCAGATATTGTACTTTTTGAAATCGGAGGGACTGTTGGAGACCTTGAAAATGTTTTTTGTATTGAAGCAGCTAGACAATTAATGTATGAAGAAGGAAAAGAAAATGTTTGCTTTTTATCATTAACTTATGTATTGGAACCTCAATTTTTAGGAGAACAAAAGAGTAAAGCAGCTCAATTAGGAATTAAAAGTTTGCTTTCTATGGGAATTCAACCAGATATTATTGGATGTAGAAGTCATAATCCAGTAACCAAAAATGTTAGAGAAAAAATTAGTGTTTATTCTAATGTTTTAATGGAGAATGTTATAAGTGTTCATGATGTGAAAAGTATTTATCTTTTACCTGAAATGTTAAGAGAAGAAGGTATGGCTGATAATGTTTTAAAACTTTTAAAATTAAAGCAAAAAACATCAAAAAGTGAAGAAGAAAAATATTTAAAAAAATGGAATGAATTTTCTGAAAAAATAAGACATCCAAAAAAAGAAATTACAATTGCAATGACAGGCAAATATACAAGTTTAAGAGATTCATATGCAAGTATCATTAAGGCTCTAGATCATGCAGGAGCATATATGGACTCTGAAATTAAAATTAAATGGATTGAAACAACAGACATTGAAACTCATAAAATAAATGTTGAAGAGGCATTATCTGATGTTGATGGTATTTTAGTTGCTCCAGGATTTGGTAAAAGGGGAACCGAAGGTAAAATTATGTGTTTAAAACATGCTAGAGAAAATAACATTCCATATTTAGGTGTTTGTTATGGGATGCAAATGGCAGTAATTGAATTTGCTAGAAATGTGTGTGGACTTAAAGATGCTAATTCAACAGAAATAGATCCTACAACAAAGGAACCAGTTATTGATATTTTACCTGAACAAAAAGAGATTGAAGGACTAGGTGGAAATATGAGGCTTGGTGGAAAAGAAGTAGAAGTAAAAAAAGATACAAAAGCCTATAAATTATATGGAAACAAAACAAAAATTCGAGAGAGATTTAGACATAGATATGAAGTTAATCCTAAATATATTCCAATTTTAGAAAAAAATGGAATGGTATTTTCAGGAAAACATCCAGATTTTGAAATTATGCAGATTATGGAATTACCTGATAAAAAATATTATACGGGTGTTCAATATCATCCAGAATTTACTTCAAGGCCTCAAAAACCTAATCCGATGTATTTAGGTTTAATCAGAGCAGTTTTAGAGAATAAAAGATAAATTATTTATACCCTAACTTATCTTTTAAAGATTGGGAGGGCACATTGAAGAAATTTTTATTAGTTTATGTTTTATTTATCTTAGTTTTAATTAGTTCTATTGTTATTTCAATTGATAAAACTACTCATAATAAGATAAGTACAAAAATTTTAAGTGATGCAAAACATAAAAATAAAATTGATGTTGTAATAAAATTCAAGGATCCTCTTTCTTTAGATTCCAATGCTTTTGAAGCTTTAAATGCATATAATAAAACTCAATTTGCTAAACAAGAAGTAGAAAAATACAGAGAAAGGATTCTTAAGCGATTTGATGAAGAAGGAATTAAGATAAAAAATAAGTTTAATCTCTCAAATACTATTACTGCAACAATCTCAAAAGAAATGTTAGAAACACTTAGAGATAGTAGGTATGTTGAATGGATTCAAGAAGAAATTACTCTTTCTAGTTTTTTACAACAATCAACGGGAATAATTCAAGCAAGTGATTTTTGGAATATTGAAATGGACAATTTTCCAGTTAATGGAACCGGAGAAACAATTTGTATAATTGATTCAGGAGTTGATTATAGACATGATTCTTTAGGTGATTGTAATATTGTTAATCATACATTAAATGGAAATACTGAACTTTTTTCAAATGCTTCAGATCATCCATATGCTAATGATCAAAATCAAATTTTTAAAATTAATAGAACAGGATTTGAAAAAATTGCAATTCATTTTGATAATATTACTATGGAACCAGAATGGGATTTTTTAAAGATTTTAGATCCAAATAATAATAACAATACAATTGCAGTTTATACAGGTTATCACACAGACATTTGGACACCTAGTGTTGAAGGAGATACAATTTTTATTTTGTTGGAATCAGATAGTTCAATTAATACTTGGGGTTTTGAAGTTGATCAAGTTTTAAATGGAAGTCATGACACAACAGTTAATTGGTCAACATGTGAGAAAATTATTGGTGGATGGGATTTTGCTGGTGCAACAACAACAATGGATGATCAAGATCCATTGGATGATGCAAGTCATGGAACACATGTTGCAGGAATTGTTTCTTCAACAGATTCAACTTATAAAGGTGTAGCACCTGGTTCAAAAATAGTAGCAATGAAATCTATGAATTCTGCAGGTAAAGGTAATGTGACGGATGCATTAGCATCAATAGAGTATTGTGTTGAAAACAAAGAAAGATATAATATTTCAGTAATCTTAATGAGTATAGGTTCAGGTCAATATTCAGGGTATTGTGACCACAATTCTCCTCTTTTTGAATTATTTTCAGAGACAGTAGATTATGCAATTACAAATGGAATTATGGTTGTTGCTGCAAGTGGAAATGATGCTGCAACAGGAATTGCTTTTCCATCATGTTTAGAAAATGTTACATCTGTAGGAGCAACAACAAAAGCAGATGCAATTGATGAAACATATTCAAATACAGCATCAATTCTTGATTTGCTTGCACCAGGCACAGATATTTATTCATCGAAATTTAATACAGATACTGAATTTTATTCAAAACAAGGTACTTCAATGGCAGCTCCTCATGTAGCTGGAGCAGCACTTTTGTTAAGAAATTTTAAAAGACTTGAAAATGGAAGCATACTTAATCCACTTGAAATTAGAACTATTTTAATAGAAACAGGAGATAATATTACTGATTCTAGAACTGGTTTAAATTTTTCTAGAATTAACTTAACAAAAGCCTTGACAAGGATTGACGATCTTCCTAGAATTGAATTTATTTCAGGAAATAATTCAGTTAATTTAACTGTTGATTATTTATTTGTAAATATAACAACAAGCGAACCATCATCAAATACCACAATAGAAATTGATTCAATAAATTATTCAATGCAAGGCACAAACAAAAATTATTATTATAATATAACAAGTATAGATATAGGAGAACACAATTTCTCCATTTATGTAAGAGATTCAACCAATAATTCTATTGTCACAATTCTTTACAATTTCAGTGTTGATAGTAATTCTCCGTATTATTCAGAAATAAGCGTAACACCAATAAGCAATTCAACATATTCTTTGTTGCAAAGATATCAATTTAATGTTACCTGGAATGATGAAGAAATGTCAACAGTATTTATTGAACATAATTTTACAGGTTCTTTTGTTAATTATTCAGTAAATGAAAATTTAACAAATATTTACTTTTATAATTATTCAGAACTAGGTGTTGGTAATTATGTATGGAAAATGCATGCATATGATTCTGTTGGAAATCACAATTATACAGAATGGCAAAACTATTCAGTTAGAAAAGCTAACTCTACAATTAGTTTAGAATTAAATAATTCAGAACATAATCTTACATGGGAAAGGGGAATTCCACTTTTTATAAATTCAACACTTTTGAATGGAGAAGATAATATTAATTTATATTTTGATAATGTATTAATTGATTCTTCTCAAAATACTGTATTTAATTACACTTTTCAGACACTTGGATTAAAAACTATTTTAGCAAAATATAATGACACACAAAATTATTCTATGTCAAATCAAACTTGGTTTGTAAATATTACAGATACTATAGGACCAATAATTACAGTTTTAAGTCCAGAAAATAATTCAATAATCAATCAAAGTTATAATGTGGATTTTAATTTTTCAACAAATGAAAATTCAACTTGTGTGTTTTATTATAATGAATCTGTAAATGTTACAGGATCAAGAAATTTTTCTACAAGTATTTCTCTTTATGAAATAAAGTATACAAATATATCTTTAAACTGTACGGATTTAATAAATAAATCAACAAATTTAAAATTATTTTTTACTATTAATGATACTGCAAATCCAATAGTCTCATCATTAACTGAAGCATCAACAGCATCAACAATAACTCTGAATTTTAATTCAAATGAACCAGTTAATATTTCAGCAACTGTTGGAGATGGTGATGTTAAAGATACAACATATACCTTAACACATGAGATAGAGTTTAGTTCATTAACTTCAGCAACAAATTATAATTATGATGTCAATGTTTGTGATAAACTTGGAAATTGTTATTTGTTTAGTGGAGATGATACAACAGAAAGTTCATCAACGTCAACCAATTCAGGCGGAGGAGGAGGAAGTAGTGTTGTTGAAACATTAGAAGATGAAACAGATGAAGTAGAGTTAGTAAGGTTTCTTTATAATCCTAATAAAGGTGAACATGTAATGACAATTAGTAAAGAAGAAATAGCATTTAGTGAAGTAAATTTTGATTTAAATAAAGATTTTGATAAATCTATTTCATTAGAATTTAGAAAAAAAGAATTACCGTCATCATTAGATAAACCTAAAGGAGAAATATATCAGACAATTGAAGTTAATAAAAATAATTTTGATAATTCTAATCTTGAAGAGGTTGAAATATATTTTGAAATATCAAAATCTTGGATGTCAGATAATGGGTTTTTAACAAAAGAAATTGTTTTAGCAAGATTTGACAAAGAGTGGGAATATTTAGAAACAAAACTTGATTCAGATACAGCAGGAAAATATTTATTTAAAGCAAAATCAAGTGGATTTAGTTATTTTAGTGTTCTAGGAATAAAGGAAGAAATTGAGGAAGTAAATCAAGATATTCAAGAAATTAAAGAGGAACAATATGAGTTGAATGTTACTGAAGAATCACCTACAGAGATTATTGAATCAGAACTAGATGTGAAAAAACCTTTACGTTATTTAATACTCTTTTTAGGAATTTGTTTTATGATTTCTTCAACAATGGTTTATTATGTTTTTAGACAATAGTTTTGAATATAGTTACTAAAAGTAACTAATAATATTTTTATATAGTATTTTATATTCTTAAAGTAACCATAAAGTATATAAACTAGATAATAAGTTACAAATAGTAACTAAATGGTCGATGCATCAGTAAAATTAGATAGTGAATTAAAAAAAGAGATAGAAGAATATCTTTCTAAAGGTAAGAATCGAATTGAATTTCCGTCAGTTAAAAATTTTGTAGATAAAGCAGTATTAAAATATCTTCGTGAGGTTAGAAATGAAAGGAAGAAGTAGACTTTTATTTTTAATCGTAATATTTTCATTATTTTTTATATTTAGTATTAGTGCTGTACAAAATTTATCAGAAATTACAAATACATCAATTAATGCAACAGCTTATAGAATAACATTTGATGTTACATCTGATTCTAATGCAACAATATTTTATGGAACAACAACAAAAAGTTATGCATATAATATTTCTAATATTAGTTATATACAAACACATAATATTAGTATTGTTAATCTATCAGTAAATACTACTTATTTTTATTATATTTTTGTGGCTAATACATCCACAACAAATGAAACTAGTGAATTTAATTTTACAACAATATTTGCAGATATAGAATTTCCTTGGTGGGAAAATAATGTTACATACCCTGTGAGTCCTGTAGTTTATGAAAAAGATTTAACACATCAGTTTAATGTAACATGGCACGATTATAATATGAGCTATGTTGAAATTGAACATAATTTTACAGGAACTCATGTTAATTATTCAGTATCAGGAAACATATCTAATACTACTTTTTATTATAATTATACTACACTTACTCCAGGTAATTATACTTGGAAAATGCATGGGTATGATAAATCTGGAAATCATAATGAAACAGGATGGTTCCATTATAATTTTTTAAAGGCAAATTCAACATTGAATTTGACACTTAATTTTCAGGAAGATAATATCACAATTGAGAAAGGTGAGTATGTATTAATAAATGCTACAAGAATTGTTGGAGTGCGAAATCTAACATTATATGTCAATGGTGTGGTGTCTAATACATCAGAGAATCCAACTATGAATGTATCCTTTGGTTCTGTTGGAACAAATACTATTTCAGTTGTTCATGAAAACCATGAAAATTATACTTATGCAATTAAAACTTTAATTGTGACTGTTATTGATACAACACCTTCTAATATCACAGTTTCATCACCTTTGAATAATACTTATTACTCAACACCTTGGCTTTATATGTCAATTGAGACATCTGAGGCTGCATTTTGTGAATATAAATTAATGAATAATACTTATGATTTTTCAGGAAATAATAATGATGGTTATATGTATGGTGATATGTTATGGAATCATAATGGTTCGATTGGTGGTGCTTATGATTTTGATGGTGTTGATGATTATATTAATATATCAAATGATGAGAGTCTTAATTCAGGTTCTTTTTCAGTAGCATTATGGTTTAAAACAAATGATTTGAGAATACAAGGAATTATGCATAAAAAAGATTCAGTATGGAGTGAAGGTTGGAGATTATTTTTACAAGCAAATAAAATTGAATTTGATGCTTCAGGTGAAATTGGAAATATTCAAACAGGTGTACTTAATGAATTTGAGTGGTATCATTTAGTTGTTACTTATAACTCAAGTAATAATGTTTCTAAAATTTATTTAAATTCAACGTTTGAAGCTTCTGCAACGAATGTAGATATGCAAAATAATAATCTTCAAGATATTCAAATTTCAAGTTCTGAAAATAATTTATGGAATGGAACACTTGATAATATAAAACTTTATAATCGTGTTTTGACAGATATAGAAATTTCTGCAGATTACAATGGAAGTCATAACACAAATGGATTAGTATTATATTTACCATTTGATCAAGATAATTACACAACTGATTATTCATCAAATAATAATACTGGATATATTCATGGTGCATCATGGACTAGAAATGGAATAAATAATGGTGCATATGATTTTGATGGTGTTGATGATTATATACAAGTTAAACATACACAAAATTCAAACATTGATTTTGATTCAAATGACAATATTACTTTTTCAGCATGGATAAAAACAACACCTAGTGACAATTATCAATCAATTATTGATAAAAGAAATACGCATGGATATTTATTAAGTATTACACCTACTGGAAATCTAGATGGGTATATTACAGATGATAATTCAAATTCAAGTGGCAATAAAACATTAAAAACTATTACTGATGATTCTTGGCATTTTGTATCCTTTGTAATCAATAGGAGTTCAAATGCATATTTATATATTGATGGTGTACTGAATACAACTTTTCCAGTTACAAATGTATCAAATTTATCAAATTCAGCGGATTTAATTATTGGACAGGGAAATTTAACTCTTTCTGGGAGTATCCATGGATACTTTAATGGTTCAATTGATGAAGTAAGAATTTATAATAAAATATTAAGTGCAACTGAAATTTTATCAAATTATAATGGCGTACCAATAACAGATGGTTTAGTTTTATATCTACCATTTAATAAAACTAATTTGTACAATAGAACCACAGAGATTGATAGTAATTCATCATATTCATACATGGATTTGCGAGATAGCTCAAATTATAATTTAGATATAATGTGTACTGATTTGTATAATAATACAGCAAACTCATATGTATATAATTTAGGAATTGATACAATAGAACCTGAATTATGGATAAATTATCCTAATGAAACAGTTACAGTAACAAATAGAAAAATTGAATTGAATTATTCATTAAATGAATCAAATTTAAATTATACTTGGTATACTAATGATTATAACATATCACACAATTTACTATCTTATGATAATACACAAGGCATTAATTTAGAAAATATTACTTTTGATTATCCAGGCAAACATCTCTTATCAATTTTTGTTAATGATACTTTTGGAAATACTGCAACAGACACAGTTACATTATATGTAAATGATTATTTAAACACAACACAGTGGAAAACAAATTTTATGTTGTATCAGTCAAATATTACAGGTCTTAATATCTTAAATGATTCTGATGAGGTTTATAATATTAATATCACTATGAACCAAAATTTAACATTAGAAATAAACATGACAAATATTACAGCATATGTTTATAATTTCTCAGCATTAGAAACAATGTGGGAATTCTTTTTTGGAATAGAAGATAATAGTTCTTATGTAGTATCACAAATCAATACATTATATGGAAAACAGCCAATTGATTATTTACATGTAAAGAATTTTAGTAAATTCTTTTCAAATGAAAGTGCATATTATGGGAAGGTTGCTTTACCATCAAATATAAGTGGATATGACCTAATTTATTATTGTTCAGAAGATGATCTATCAGACTGCGTTCAAGTAAGCGTATGTACTTATAATTATACTAAGTTGAATACAAGTGCCTGTTATTTAACAGACACTGAAAACGTGAATGTGTATGTTCCTGCTTTTGGATCTGTTTTAGGGATAAATGATAGTATATCACCAACAATAACCTTTACACTTCCAACAAATAATTCAATTGTAACTGAATCATACAATCAAAATTTTTCATTTACAACAAACGAAGAGTCAACTTGCACTTATTCATTTGATGAAACTTTATTTGCTTCTTTAGGAACAGAAACATCATTTAGAAAGATGCTTAATTATACAGAAAATAAGTATATGAATTTAACAATTAGTTGTACAGATGCTAGTTCAAATTCAGTTACTAGTCAAATATTTTATACAGTTAGTGATACAACTGCTCCGGCAATTGTAACTTATTCACCAACAAATGAACCTGATGAAATTGAAATATATTTTACTACTGATGATCCTGCAAATTCAACTATTGAAAGACTTGGAAACGAAACCAAAACAATTACAGATTATGAGTTTTCACATAGGAAATCTTTTACTAATTTAACTGAAGATACAGAATATACATTTAATATTACTATTTGTGATTGGCTTGACAACTGTTATTCAGAATTAAAAATAGTTGAAACAGATTCAGTAGGAGGAACTGGAGGATCTAATGATGGTGGCGGTGGTGGTGGCGGAGGTTCATCAGGATCTGGAAGCACAACTGAAAATTATGTTTATAATACTGTTTTCTTTAGTTTAGCAAAAGGAAATCATGCAATAAATATAGCTAGCACTGAGATAGCAATAACAAGAATTTCACTTGATTTAAAACATACAGTTAATGGAACAATTCTTTTCACTGTTCATAGAAAAGATTTACCTGCAATTTATCCTGGGTTAATTGATCCATATCAATATGTTTCCATTGATAAAACCGTTTTAACAAATGAAGATATCTTGTCTGCATCAATTAGATTTAGAGTTGAGAATGATTGGATAGAAACTAATGGGATAGATAAAGATACAATTAAACTTTATAGATATACAACAAAGTGGAATGAACTTCCTACAGAAAAATTATCTCATGATTCAAAATATACATATTATGAATCTGTTACAACAGGATTTAGTTATTTTGGAATAAAAGGAGAAAAAGCAAGTGAGCAAACAGAAACAGAAATTAATCAAAATGAAACTGATGATGATTCAGAAATTACTGCAAATGTTATTGATGATATTGATCCTGATGATACTCAAGAAGTACCAACAGATCCTAAAAACAATGATGATTCAGATAGTTCACTTTCACCGTTAGCTATTATTATTCCAATAATTATAGTGATTTTAGTAATAATTGTTATAGGAGTTATACTATTGACAGGTAAAAAGAGTGTTGAGAAACCAATTCAACCTTTACAACAAGGACAACAGTCTCAAAATGCATTAGGTCAGCAACCATCTGGTATGGTTTTATCAGACCAATCATTATCACAGCAAGCATCACAACCTTTGCAACAAACACAAGAAAAACAACCAATGGATTTTGCATTGGATTCACAAGGGATAGATCCAGAATTACAAGGTTTAGTTGATTATGTGTCTCAATGTAGAAGTCAAGGAATTGAAGAACATTCTATTAAGGAAGTCTTAATACATACAGGATGGAACGAAGAAATAATTAACAAAATTATGTCAACAGAACATATGCCTGCTGAAGATATTCAAATGATTACAACATATATTATTACATTAAGAAACAATAATATTCAAGATTATGAAATTAGACAAAATTTAAAGGAAGCAGGATGGCAGGGTTATGCAATTGAAGAAGCTTTTAGCAGTTTAGAAAAAGAGCAAAGATCTAAAACACAAGTACAAGATTTTTCAGAACCTGTTAATCAACAGCCTCCAACAAATAATGATAATAATGACATGTTTATTTGAGTATAAAAAAGAATTAGTTAATTTATTTTTTAATTGTTGTTAAAAAAAATTAGAAATTTTTTGGTCTGCTTAAGATTACTTCTTGATCTTAATCATATCTCCAATTGTATATGTTTGTTTTTTTGTTTGAATTTGTTGAGGTTCAAGTTCTTTTTGTTCAACAATTGTAATTCCAAGTTGTTTTTCTAATTTTCGAGCTAATTCAATGGAAGGTTTGTAACTTCCTGATTCCATTTTATGGATTAATGATTCTCTTTCTGCTAGAAATTTTGCAAATTCTTTTTGTTTAAGACCCATTTTTTCTCTTTTTTCTTTAATAATTTTAAAATAGTCTTTTACAATTAGTTCAAGGAGTTCTTTTTGTTGTTTTTTAATAATTGGTCTATTTTTTCTAAATAATGATTTAGGTGGTCTTTTTAGTACTTTACCAAATGAAGAACAAGTTTTACATACTTTTAATTCAACATCTTCTACCATAGCATTTATTAGCGAAGTTTCTGTACCACACATTTCACAATTCATTTATTCCACCTGTTTAAAAATAATAAAATTGAATTCATCTTTTCCTTGATTTATTAAATATTTTTTAGTTATTTTAAATTTATGTTTTTTAGCATTTTCTTCTAAAAGTTTGAAATCTCTAGTTAAAACACTTATAGTTCCTTGTTTTTTTAAAACATACGCTGATTGATAAAAAAACTCATGATAAATTTTTCCTAATTTTTTTAAGTCTTTATGTTTAGAAACTCTAGGTGCATCTGTTATGATTTTATCAACTGAATTTTTTTCAAATTTTGTATCAAGCCATTCTACATCGATTTTACTTAAAATTAATGATTTGTCAATTCCTGCCATCTTAGCATTTTTTTGTGTGGCTTTTAGAAATCTTAATTGATTATCATAACCATATATTTTGGTTGTGTTTTTTTTAATTAATTTATCATGTTTCTCAAAAAATTTTAATGAGTCTTTTTTAAAAAATTCATAATTTGTAAATGCTAATCTTTCTTTACTATAATAATGAACAGGAAAATTAAGATTATAAAGTGCAGCTTCAATAATAATCATACCCGATCCCATAAAAGGATCAATGATCATATCTTTTTTATTATATTCTGACATTCTTAGTAGGGAATACGCTGTTGTGCCTTTTAATGATTCGGGATGCTGAAAAATTTTATACTGTCTTTTTGACAAATCAATTCCCGAAAAATCTACTCCAAAATAAGCTAAATTTTTGTATACATAAATAAAAAATATTATGTCAGGAGAATCATAGTCAATTTCTACTTTTGTTTCTTTAATTAATTTTTTTGAAATTCCTGCACTTATATCAACACTATTAAACTTGTGTTCTCCAACTCTCTTACAATCAACTCTTATTTTTTTTTTGGACCATTGTTTTATTTTCGAATTAATATTGAAATTTTCAAGAGTTTTTTTAAGAGTTTTTTCTACATCAAATTCTGATAAAAGCAAAACAACTTTACTAATAGATTGAGATTTATAGCAAACAGAGCATAAATCCAAATTTGATTTAATTGGAAATTTGATTATGGTTTCTTTAACATCAGGTTTTGTTTTTATTAATTCAATCAGTTCACAACTAGCGACGTTTTCAGTTCCTTTGTTAACAAGTACAAAACCATTCATAATTTAGAGAAACTTGAAATGGTTTTTAAAATAAACTAATAATATCTTAGAATAACAATAATTATAGCAGGATCTGGACTTGATCTCCTTTAATACTTAATTTTAAATTTCCATATTTTTTGATTTTAGGAAAATCTTTTTCTAAAATTATAACAGACTTGTTATATTCTCTCGCAACAACAGCAAGATGAGATAAAGCAGAACCAGAATTTGAGATAATAACATCTAATTTATTTAGTATTATTGTGTAATCAGGGTTCAAGAAAGGAATAATTATAGTATTACTGTTTTTGTAGTCAAAAATAGAATTAACTAATTCATAGCTAAGATTGGTGTTTTTCAGAATACCCTTAACAATTAATTTTCCTTTTAATTTCATCATATGTTAAATCAAATATTTTCTTTACTTTTTTTTCTTTTTGGTATTTTAATAAAACTAAACGAATTTGAGCTATGTTTTTTAGAGCAATATATTTTAATTCTTCTCTTAAAGTAGAATAGATTGCATATAAATTTTTATTTCCTTTTTTATTAATATAATCTTTTAAAGAATAGGTTTTTGTCATTTTGAAATTATCTGTAAATTTAATAATTTCGAGCAACTCTTTATTTGAATATTCACTAAATCTTTTTGAAGAAAGTTCATATGCATTTAAAGCATAGTGGCCAAATAATTTATTAAATTCTTTTCTTGAAATTGTTTTCTTTTTTAATTTTTGCAAAGCAAGAATTTTTTGATCTTCCTTTGTTATTATTGGGTTTATGTGCTTTTTCTCAACCTTATATGCATAGACCAAGAGAAAATTGTTTAATGCAATAAAATAACTTATTTTTTGAAATGACTCGAAGAACTCTTCAATTTCATCATTTTTTTCAAACTGAAAACTTCTTATAAAATTAAATGTATTTGTATAATTAGTCAAGTATTTAATTCTAAAATTAACTTTTCCAAAAAAAGAAAGCCTTGAAAAGTTGTTATGGACACTCTCTTCTGATTTTTTAACAATTTTAAGGATTTCTTTGGATAAAGTTGAAGGATTAATAATAAATTCGGGATATTCTTTCATATATATAGGAAATAAAATTATAGTTCTTTAATGTTTTGTGTTTATTAAGAAGATACTACGATGTGATCAAGAAGAGTTGTATAGTATGAACTATAACCTTCATTATACAATTTGTAAGCAATTAAATGACTTCTCCATCCACTCAAACAAACAAATAACAATTTATCATTTTTAGAAATATTATTTGAATGCAAAACCTCTAAAGAGTTATTCTTATTGGAATTATTCCAAATATCTGTAAATGATAATTTTATTTCACTTTCTAAATATAAATAACTTTGATTAGATGTAAGAGAAACAATTTTAAAAGAATTGTATTGATCAGCAGTTATTTGATCTAGATTAATTAATCTCTCTCGCATAAATCTCCTATCTAGAATTACTAATCTTTGATGAACTAAACTTTTAAATTCTTCAAAAGATAGATTCATTAGCTTTGAAATGTGTGTTGCATTGGGTTTAGGACTATAGTTCATATTGCGAAACTTCAATAGATTATTATGTGTGTAGTAATTTTTTTTAAAATTAGTAAATGAAAGAACTATGGAAACGCAAAAAATAATGGTGTAAAATATCAAATAACTTTTTTTGTACTTCTTAATTTTTTTTGTCTGCAGAATATATAGAGTTGTAAGAGAAACAAATATTATTAACAAATATGGGATGACTGAGAGTATAGCAGAACTTAACGAATAAATTCTAGTATTGCTTAAAAATGCATATCCTTTATTGAGAGATAGAAAAAAAAATAACAAAGACAAATATTTTTTAAACATATAATAACTCTCTTTTCAGATTATTAAAATCTTTCTTTTTCAATGTTTAGAAATGATCTTTTTCTACTTTTAATTGTTAATAGGAGGCAACATAATCAATTACAGAAGAATAATATGAATCATAACCCTCAAGAAAAAATCTATATGCTATAATCTGCGCTTTGACTCCTCCATCACATATGAACAATAACTTACTATTTTTAGTCATTCCATTAAATTCTAGTTCATTATCTCGGTCTATATTAGGTAATACTTCTTCCCAAAATGTTTCAAATGAAGAAGTAGTCGTATTAATTAAGATCATAACTGATCTATTTGAGAAAAAAATTTTATCATACTTAAAAAATTCCTCATTTGATAAATCCTTTAAATCAATGTATCTTTTCTTTAAGAAATCAATATCATATTCAATTAAATTAGCTTCATGCATTTTGTAAACTTCTTTAACAGTTTTATGACTCAAATTGGATATTGGTGTCTTTTTTGTATCTTTTAAGTCCCAATCCGGATAGTTTTTTATCAAAAGATCTCGCGGAGTGAGAGTAACTAGTCCCCTTGTTTTATATTGATTAATTGCAATAGAGCTAAGCAGGAAGATTAAGAGAATTGCCATTAGAATTTTGATTTTTTTCTTTATTTTTGTAAAAAAAATTATTATACTTGATAAGACAACAATAATAAGGTGTTGGATCCAAGGACCAATAGAAGGCCCTATTGTGGAAATTAGTGGGTTTCCAATAAAAGAGACAGCATTTTTAATTGCTACAAAAAAAATAAGTAATGAAATATACTTCTTGAATAATCTAAATATTTTAGACATAATGTTTTCATGAGGGTATCAATTTTTTATATTTGTTTCTATTTTTTTATCCAATAATTTTAGCAGCATCAGCTACTTTATCACTATCATTAAGTCTCATTAATGTAACTCCTTTAGTGTTTCTACCAATAACTGAAACATATTTTGCACTTGTTCGAATGACTTGTCCATTAACACTAATAAACATGAGTTCATCTTCATCCATTACAGATTTGATTGCAACAACTCCACCATTTCTATGGTCTGTTTTGATATTAATAACTCCACTTCCCCCTCTATTAATTAATCTATAATCTGCAATTAAAGTTCGTTTACCAAAACCATTTTCAGTTATAGTTAAAAGTGTTCTTTCAGGCTGCGCAACTACCATTCCAACAACTTGGTCGTCTTTTTTCTTTAATTTTATTCCTCTAACTCCTTGCGAATGTCTACTTACAGGCCTAACATCTGTTTCATTAAATCTAACAGCCATTCCTTCTTTAGTTGCTAAAATAATTTGTTGTGTTCCATCAGTTTTAATTACATCAATAACATCATCATTTTCCATTACTTTAATTGCCCAAATTCCGCCTTGTCTAGGTCGAGAATATAATTTTAAACTTGTTTTTTTAACTAAACCTTTTTTAGTAGCAAAAACTAAATAATGGTCATCAGTAAATTCTCTAACAGGAATAACTGTCGAAATTTTTTCATCTTTATCTAATCCTACAAGATTTACAATCGCTTTACCTTTAGAATATCTACCAGTTTCAGGTATTTTGTAAACTTTTGTCCAATAAACTTTTCCTTTATTGGTGAAAGTTAATAGATATGAGTGAGTATTTGCAATAAAGAGATGATCCAAGAAATCTTCTTCTTTTGTTTCAGCTCCTCTAATACCTTTTCCCCCTCTATGTTGTTGTTTATATTCTTCAAGTTGCATTCTTTTAATGTATCCAGAATGAGATATAGTTACTACAACATCTTCTTCTTCAATTAAATCTTCAATATCAATGTCTTCTTCATAATCAATAATATCTGTTTTTCTTTCGTCACCATATTTTTCAATTAACTCTTCTTGTTCTTTAATTATGATGTTTAAAATATTATTTCTATTAGCTAGAATTTCTTCTAATTTTTCAATAAGATTTTGTAATTCTTTATGCTCATCTTTGATTTTTTGTTGTTCTAATGCAGCTAATTTTTGTAATTTCATATCAAGAATTGCTTTTGCTTGTTCTTCGCTTAAGTCATAATCTTGAATTAATGTATTTTTAGCTTCTTCAGCATTATCAGATTTTTTTATTTTAGCAATTACTTGATCAATATTTTGTAACGCAATTAATAAACCATCAAGAATATGAGCTCTAGCTTTCGCTTTTCTTAAATCATATTGAGTTCTTCTAGTTATTATATCTACTCTATGTTCAATATGATGTTCTATCATTACTTTTAGATTTAGAGTTTTAGGAACATTATTGACAAGGGCTAAAAATTGAACACCATAACTTGTTTCAAGTCTTGTATGTTTAAATAATAAATTTTTAACAATTTCGGGATTTGAATCTTTTTTTAATGTTATTACAATTCTCATACCATCTCTATCAGACTCATCTCTAAGTTCAGAAATATCTGTGATAATTTTTCTTTTAACTAGTGAGGCAATATCTTGAAGTAGCATTGATTTATTTACCATATATGGGATTTCATTTACAATTAATGAGACTCTATTCTTTTTTTCTTCAAGTTCAATTCTTGCTCTAAGTCTACTTTTTCCTCTTCCAGTGTTATATGCTTGAATAACTCCGTTTTGACCACAAAGGAGTCCACCAGTTGGATAATCTGGACCTTTAATTATATCAATTAATTCTTGAATAGAAGTTTCAGGATTTTCAATATTTAAAATAACAGCTCTACAAACATCTTTTAAATTATGTGGTGGAATATTTGTTGCCATACCTACAGCAATTCCAGAAGAACCATTAACTAATAATGATGGAATTTTACTTGGAAGAATAACAGGTTCTTCTAAGGATCCATCAAAGTTTTCTCGTTTATCAACAGTGTCTTTTTGAATATCTTGTAGTAATTCATCTGAAATTTTACTAAGTCTTGCTTCAGTGTATCTCATAGCTGCAGCACTATCACCATCTATACTACCAAAGTTACCTTGTCCCTGAATTAATGGATAACGCATTGACCAAGGTTGGGCTAGTCTAACAAGGGCATCATATACAGAACTATCACCATGTGGATGCCATTTACCTAAACAATCTCCTACAATTCTTGCACATTTTTTATAAGGTTTTCCAAAATCTAAACCAAGTTCCATCATAGTGAAAAGCACTCTTCTATGAACTGGTTTAAGTCCGTCTCTAACATCTGGTAGAGCTCTTGAAACTATAACAGACATAGCGTAATCTAGGAAATCTTGCTTTAGCTCGTCTTCAATTACAGCAGGTATGATTCTGTCATTTTCTTGTTGATTATTTTGAGTATCTTCATTATCCATTTTAACATCAATTGTTTATTAGAAAATTCAATAATTTTCCACTAAGTTCTCCTCTATAAAATTAAAACTTTATGTATTTAAAAAGCTTGCTATTACTGACGTGAATTAAAACAAAAAAGAAAACAACAATTATTCTAGTTGAAATTCTGTTGATATATATTTTAAACATAATATTTATAAAGATTTATAACTTTTAAGGAATATTAAAAGTTGTAAAAGAAATGAAAATGGAATCAATTGAATCAGAATTTACAAAATTTTGTATAACTTCTGGAAAAGGATATGGATTAGACTCTTTAAGTTCAAAATTATTTAGCATAATTTATTTGGAATCTTCTGAAATTGCATTAGATCAACTTGCAAAAATAACTGGTTATAGTTTGGCATCTGTTTCAAATAAAATGAGGCTTTTGGAGTCTTTTGGAATGGTTCAAAGAATAAAAAAACCGGGTAGTAAGAAAGTATTTTATTATATGGAAAAAGATGTTATTAAATTAACAAAAATGCATTTTGAAAAAATAATTCAAGCAGAAATTGAACCAGCTAAACAAATGATGCCAGAATTAATAACAAAATTTAAGACAAAAAAATTAAACAAAAAAGATAAAACAAAATTAGGAATAATTAAAAACTATTACAAACAAATGTTGGGTGTGGAAGAAATTATGATTGATATGATACAAAAACTGGATAAATTAAAATGAATAAAAAACCAATAATTAAATTAAAAGATGTTTGGAAAACCTATGAAATGGGAGACATTAAAGTACATGCTTTAAGAGGATTGGATTTGGATGTGTATGAAGGAGATTTTTTAGCTATTCAAGGTCCATCTGGATCAGGAAAAAGTACGGCAATGAATCTTATAGGTTGTTTGGATATTCCTTCAAAAGGAAGTGTTTATCTAAGTGGGCAAGATATTTCAAAATTAGAAGAATCAGATCTTGCACAAATTAGAGGGAAAAAAATTGGATTTATTTTTCAACAGTTTAATTTGATAAATACTTTGTCTGCTTTAGAAAACGTTATGCTTCCTATGATGTTTCAAGATGTTCCTGAAGCTATCAGAAGAGCTAGAGCAGAAAAATTGCTTAAAATGGTTGATTTAGGAGAGAGAATGCATCATAAACCTAAAGAATTATCTGGTGGTCAACAGCAAAGAGTTGCTATTGCAAGATCTCTCTCAGTAGATCCTGATGTTATTTTAGGAGATGAACCTACTGGAAATTTGGACTCAAAAACAGGTATTACTGTTATGGATTTTTTAAAGAAATTAAATAAAGAAGAAGGTAAGACAATTATTATGGTTACACATGATGATGTTTTAGCTAAACAAGCTCAAAAAATTACTTATCTAAAAGATGGAAAAGTAGTAACAAAATCAGAAATTAAGAGGATGTAAAAATGAAAAAAATAATGTTATTAAGTTTTTTAATTATGATGATTACACTGTCCGCAGCTATTGCTGCTGAAATTCCAGCAATAAATATTTCTCTTATGAATCAGGATCCTGATCCCGCTGGTCCAGGAGAATATGTTGAATTAAGATTTTCTATTCAAAATACTAATGGAGGAAGTGTTGCTGAGGATTTTCAAGTGGAATTAATTCCAGGATATCCTTTTGCAATTGACAAGGGTGAAAGTACATTAAAAAGTCTAGGTGATTTACCTGCCTTAGGACCAGGTAATAATGTTTTTGTTGTAAAATTTAAAGTAAGAGTAGAAGATGATGCTATTCAAGGAAATGTTCCAGTTAAAGTAAGATACAAACATAAAACAATTTCTTGGGTTTCAACAGAGTATGATGTACAAGTTCAAACATTAGATTCTAATTTAGCAATTGTTTCTGTGGTTTCAGATCCAGATAAGATTAAACCTGGTGATGAAGCAGTTGTGAAAATTAAAGTTAAAAACATGGCAGATTCAACATTAAGAGATGTTACTTTAAAATTAGATTTAACTTATTCAGATATAATTGATAGTTTATCTGCTACTACAGCATCTGATAAAATTGCAGCGTTTGATTCTTTACCTTTTGCACCAATAGGAAGTGCAACAGAACAAAAAATCTCTAGTTTAGGCGCAGGAAAAGAATATGAATTTGAATATAATTTAATTGCATTTTCAGATGCGGAATCTAGAATTTATAAAATTCCTATTGAACTTAGTTACTATGATGAACTTGAGACACAGTATGTAAAAGAAGATGTTATTGGACTTGTTGTAGGAACAAAACCAGATTTGTCTGTTATTGTAGATGAGTCTGAGTTATATGTTGGAAATAAAATGGGAACAGTTACAATTAGGTTTATTAACAAAGGATTTTCAGATGTTAAATTTTTAGATGTTATTCTTGATGAAACTGAAGAATTTGAAATTTTATCAGCAGAAGAAGTGTATGTTGGTAATGTTGATAGTGATGACTATGAAACTGTTGATTTTGAATTGTATTTAACAAATGGAGCAACAAAAGAAGAAAAAACAATTGTTTTGCCTTTAAATGTTGAATATAGAGATACAAACAATAACTTGTATGAAGAAAAATTAGAATTAGAAATGAAAGTACTTAGTGCAGAAAAATTAGGTATTAAAACTAGTTCAAATGGTACAGTAATGTTACTATTAATTATAGTCATTATTGTTGGTGTTGTTCTTTATAGGAGATCAAGAAACAATAAAAAGAAATGAATTTTTGTTTTTTATTTTTTTTAAAAATTAATTGAAGAATGTTAAAAGAATATTTTAATTTGGCATTTGTAAACATATCTAGTAGAAAACTAAGATCCTGGCTTACAATGATTGGAATTTTCATTGGAATAGCTTCAGTAATAGCATTAATGGGTTTAGGTTCAGGACTTCGAGTAGCCATTATTTCACAATTTGATTTTTTAGGAAGTGATATTCTTTCTGTTCAAGCATCTGGAATTGCATTTGGTCCACCAGGGTCTGGTGTTGTCACGCCATTAAGTGATGAACTTATTGAAAAAATTGCAAAAGTTGATGGTGTAGAATCAACCTATAATCGTTGGATAGAGTCTGCAATATTTGAATTTAATTCTATTCAGTCGCTTCTTTTAGTAACTTCAACACCTGAAGGAGATAAGAGAAGGATGTTTGAAACAATGCTTAATTTTAAGGTAAAGGAAGGTAGAATGTTGCGAGACTCAGACACATATAAAATTGTTGTAGGTGGTAATTATGCAGAAAATGAAGATACTGAAGAAAAAACAGTTTTTAAAAGACCAATTCATGTAGGAGACACAGTTTATATTGATGAAATAAAATTTGAAGTTGCAGGGGTTCTTGAGAAAAAAGGAAATTTTATGTTGGATGGTGCAATAATATTAAATGAAAATATTTTGTTAGATATTTTTGGTGATGATGGCACTACTGATCTTATTGCTGTTAAGGTTCGTAATGAAAAAGAAATGGCTAAAACAAAAGAAAATCTTGAAAAATTATTAAGAAAAGAAAGAGATGTTGATATAGGTGAAGAAGATTTTGAAGTTAGTAGCCCTCAAAATATATTAAATGCATTAGATAGTACCCTTGCGGGGATTAATATTTTTGTTGCAGTTATTGCAGGAATTTCATTATTAGTTGGTGGAATTGGAATTATGAATACAATGTATACATCTGTCCTTGAAAGAACAAAAGAAGTTGGAATAATGAAAGCAATAGGAGCAAAAAATAGTACAATATTTACTTTGTTTTTTATAGAATCTGGATTTTTAGGAATGGTTGGAGGATTAATTGGTGTACTAATTGGATTAGTATTAGCATATGGAGGAGCATTTATAGGTAGACTAGTTTTAGGAGTTAATCTTATTCAAGCAAATGTTTCTTTATCATTAATTATTGGAACACTTGTTTTTTCATTTGTTTTAGGTACACTTTTTGGAGTTATGCCTGCGATGAAAGCAGCAAAGTTACAACCAGTAGATAGTTTAAGATCAAAATGAGAATAGAGCAAATAAAATATGCATTAAAGAATGTTATTCATAGAAAGACTAGATCAGTATTAACGATTCTTTCAATTTTAATAGGAATAGCTGCAATTTTTGCTTTAATTAGTTTTGGTAAGGGGATTCAAAGTTATATGGATGTTTTAGCTGATGAAGCAGGAGCAGATAAATTATTTATTCAAGCAAAAGGATTTGGCCTACCTGGATCGGATTCTAATTTTTATATATCAAGAGAAGATATAGAATTTGTTGAGAAAATAAAGGGAGTTAATGAAATATCTGGAATGTATATGAATCCAGCTCAAATAAAGTTTAAAGAAAAAATTAAGTATTCTTATATGGTAGGTTATGATACAAAAAAATTTGAATTTGTTTTTGAATCATTTAATACCGCAATATTAAGTGGTAGAGAATTAAAAAAAGATGAGCAAAATAAAGTTTTATTAGGTTATAATTATCAAATGCCTGAGAAAATTTTTAAAAAACCTTTAACACTTGGAGAAACAATTGAAATAAATGGTGAAGATTTTGATGTTGTTGGTTTTATTGAAGAAGTTGGTAATCCTGCAGATGATTCTAATGTATATGTAACTGAAGAAGCTTTTGAAAGTTTATATCCAGATAATAAGGATAAATTTGGATATGTTATGGCTTCTTCAGATAAATCCATTAGTCCTAAAGATCTGGCTGAAAAAATTGAAGAAAAATTAAGAAAAAGAAGAGATCAAAAAGAAGGTGAAGAAGATTTTTCTGTTGAATCTTTTGAAGATTTACTAGAAACCTTTGGAACATTTATTGATGTTATAAATGGTATTTTAATTTTAATTTCGTTAATTTCTGTTGTTGTTGCATCTGTTAATGTTATGAATACAATGTATACTGCAGTTCTTGAAAGAACTAGGGAAATTGGAGTAATGAAAGCAATTGGAGCAAAAAACAGTGATATAATTTTTATTTTTGTATTTGAATCAGGAACTTTAGGTTTAATTGGAGGGACTCTAGGAATACTATTAGGTTATTTTATATCTAGTACAGGCGGGAAATTTGCAGCAATAAGTGGTTACTCATCTTTATATCCAATATTTCCATTATCATTAATTATTGGTTGTTTATTATTTTCAACAATTATTGGTGCAGTATCTGGAATATTACCTGCTATTCAGGCTTCAAAATTAAAACCTGTTGATGCACTTAGATATGAATAAACATAATAAAAAGTCTATTTATTCAATTTTTACCTTAAGATATACGTAAAAATACGTGTAAATCTAAGAAATATTTTTAAAGACGTATTTTTTTAGTACAGATAAGGTGATTTATTATGACAGAAGCATATTGTGTTAAATGTAAAGCAAAAAGAGAAATGTCTGAAGCTGAAAAGACTACTATGAAAAATGGTAGAAAAGCTATGAAAGGAAAATGTCCAACTTGTGGCACTGGAATGTATAAAATTCTAGGAAAAGCTGACGCTTAATTTTTTTTTAAATTGAGATTAGGTAACTAATCTTTATCTCTTTTTTTTTGACGATATATTTATATAGTTTTTATTTCTTAATTTATTATCATGGTTAAGGCTAATGTTGATAGAATACTTGATGAATTAAAACAAAATAAATCTGTTTCAATTTCAAAATTAGCATCTGGGTTAAAACTTAAAAAAGAAGACATTCAAAAATCTGCAGAGTATCTTGAACAAGATGGGATTATTAAAATAGAACATAAATGGCCTAAAGTAGTTTTAACATTAGTAAAAGATGAAACAACACAAGGAAAGGAAGGACTACCTACACCACCAGCTCAAGAAGCAAAAGAGGAACCAAAAGAACAATTAAAAGTTGAGCAACCTAAACAAGATCAGCCTTTGCCACCTATGCAAGCACCATTAAATAGAAATATTCAAAATCAGTCACCTTCTTTAAATCAACAAGGAGCACCAACAGCTCCACAAGCATCTATCCAATTACAAGCTCAAAATATAACTTTAGTTCAAGGACAGCCAGGACAATTACCTACGGCACCTGTGGCACCTGTTTCAACGCAAAGCCCAAGTCCTCAAGTTTCTGCTGTGATTAATAATCCTAATTTACCTCCACCGCCAAGACCTCAAAGTTTAATTCAAAGTCATACAAAACTTCCTCAACCAATTGTTCAAAAGAATACAAACTTAGATTATGCAAATACTCCAATGCATGAATTACTTAAATCAAGTCGTCCAGCACCATTAAATATTAATGATGAAATTAACAGAACACAAAATAGTTCAGAATTTGATCCTTTAAATCCAGATAAACCACATTTTGATATGGCCATACCTGAACCAGGTAATAATTCTACAACTCCTGTTTTTATGAGTAATGATTCTTCTTTTGCTAAACCAACTCAAACACCAGTTGTTACATCAAACATCCCAACAAATGTTTCAAAAGATACTGAAAAAATTGAGTATTTGTTAGATAAACTTAATTTTAAATTAAATAATCAAGATTATAGTAATATTAATACATTTTATAGAAATATCTATAAATTATTTTTAGAATCTGAACAAATAAGTCCAAATGAAAGATATCTTTTAAGTGAAAAAATAAATGAAATTTTTGATAGAATTAAGCATACCTATGTTATTGAAGGAATAGTATAAATTTTTATAATCTTTTTATTTTTTAAGTAATGAATTTAGGGGGAGTTATGTAATGACAAATAATAAAATTTATTCTTATATTCCAAATAGTGTTCCAAAAATTAAAGAATTTATGCTAAATGAAGTTGGTGTAACTAGTGCTGAAGACTTATATGAATCAATTCCAAAAGAATTAAGGTTTAAAGGAGAATTAAAGTTACCATTGCCAATTGAATCTGAACAAGAATTAAAAAAACATGTCAATAAAATTCTAAATAAAAATAAAGATTGTGAAGAATATTGTAGTTTTTTAGGTTCAGGATGCTATCAACATTACATTCCTGCAGTTGTAAAAGAAATTGCTAATAGAGGAGAATTTTTAACTGCGTATGGCGGAGAAACATATTCAGACCTAGGAAAATTTCAAGCAGTTTTTGAGTATGCAAGTATGTTAACAGAACTTCTTGGAATGGGTGTTGTTGGTGCACCTACTTATGATTCTTTAGCTGCTGCAAGTACAGCTATTCGAATGGCAGTAAGATTAACAGATGAACGAAATGAAATTTTAGTTTGTAAAAGTATACATCCACAAAAAATATTGCATATGAAAAATTATTGCAAAAATATAAATTTGGTTTTTGTAGATTATGATAAAAAAACAGGAGAAATTAGTTTAGAAGATTTAAGAAAAAAAATATCTAAAAAAACAGCAGGAATTTATTTTGAAAATCCAAATTATTTTGGAGTAATTGAAACAAATGGAAAAGAAATATCAAAAATAATGCATAATAATGATTCAATTGTAATTGTGGGAGTAAATCCCATTTCATTAGGTGTTTTAGATGCTCCTGGAAATTATGGTGCAGATATTGTTTGTGGTGACGCTCAAACACTCGGAGTTCCAATGAATTGTGGTGGTGGTGCAACAGGATTTGTTGCTGTAAAAGACGATGAAGAGTTTATAGGTGAATTACCTACATTATTAATTACCATTGCAGATCTAGAAAATGGAAAAGAAGGTTTTGGATTTGCTCAAGCAAGGGCAGAAAGAACATCCTACGCTGCAAGAGAATTTGCTAGAGAATTTACAGGAACAGCAACAGGTTTGTATGCAATTCATAATGCTGTTTATATGGCACTAATGGGTCCTAAAGGATTAGAGGAAGTGGGTGAAACAAATATTTTAAATTCACAATATGCAAAAAATATGATTTCAAAAATTGATGGAGTAAATATAAGATTTTCTTCACAACATTTCAATGAGTTTATTGTTGATTTTAATGATTCTAAAAAAATAGTTTCAGAAATAAATAGAGAGTTAAAGCAATATAAAATTTTTGGAGGCAAGGATTTAAGTAAAGAATTTCCAGAACTGGGTGAAGTGGCAACTTATTGTGTTACTGAAATACATTCAAAAGAAGAAATTGATAATTTAATAATAGCTTTAAAGGAGGTGTTAAAATGAACCGTCCTAAATTAAGAAAATATCAAGCTCATAAATGGGATGAACCCCTTTTAATGGAACTTTCAACATCAGGTGAAAGAGGAATTCATGTTATTAAAGCAGAAAAAGAAATTAAAGAATTAATTGGAGATATAAAAGATCTTATTCCTGAAAAAATTGTACGAGAAAAAAAACCAAATCTTCCAGAACTTTCACAACCTCAAGTTTTAAGACATTATCTCCATTTATCACAAATGGTTTTAGGAACAGATGTTACAATTGATATTGGTCTAGGAACTTGCACTATGAAATATAGTCCAAAAATTCATGAGCAAATAGCAGCTTCATCAAAATTAACAGAAATTCATCCAAACCAAAATGAAGAAACTATTCAAGGAATTCTAGAAATTTTATATAAATTCGGAGAAATTATCAAAGAAATTTCAGGTATGGACGCAGTAAGTTTTCAACCTGGGAGTGGAGCGCAATCTATTTTTTTAAATACTAGTATGATGAGAGCTTATCATGAAAAAAATAAGGATCCAAGTAGAAAGGAAATAATTACTACAATGTTTTCTCATCCAACAAATGCAGCTTGTCCAGCAACAGCAGGGTATGATGTATTAACTCTAATGCCTGAAGAAAACGGTCTTCCTAGTTTAGAAGCTCTTAAAGAAATGGTAAGTGAAAATACAGCAGGACTATTAATAACAAATCCAGAAGATACAGGTATATTTAATCCAAAAATTAAAGAATTTGTTGATACTGTTCATAATGCTGGAGGACTTTGTATTTATGATCAAGCAAATGCTAATGGAATTTTAGGAAAATTTAGGGCAAGGGATATTGGATTTGATATGTGTCATTTTAATTTACATAAAACTTTTTCTTCACCTCATGGAAGTATGGGTCCTGCATGTGGAGTTGTTGCATGTACTAAAGAAATTGCAAAATTTTTACCTAGTCCAATAATTACTTTTGATGGAGATAAGTATAAACTAGATTATAATAGACCAGATAGTGTTGGAAAAATAAAAGGCTTTTTTGGAAATATTGGTGTTGTTCTTAGAGCATATTCTTGGGTAATGAGTTTAGGTGCAAAAGGGCTTAAAGAAGTTGCAGAAATATCTGTTCTTAATAATAACTATTTGGAAAAACTATTAAAAAAAATAAAAGGTGTTAGTGTACCTTATAAAACAGATAAAAAAAGATTAGACCAAATTAGATTTAGTTGGGAAAAAATGACTGATGACACAGGTGTAGGTAGTTATGATGTAGAAAGAAGGATGACAGATTTTGGTCTTCAAAGTTATTGGACGAGTCATTATCCTTGGATTGTTCCTGAACCGTTTACTCCAGAACCTTGTGAGTCTTACTCACTTAGAGATATTGAATATTTTGCAAGTGTTATGGAACAAATTTCAAAAGAAGCGTATGAAAATCCAGAATTAGTTAAGACTTCACCACATAATTCACCAATTTCAAGAATTGATGAATCTGTTATGTTAGATGCTTCTAAAACAGCATTGACTTACAAACAATATTTAAGAAAAAAAGGTAAAGAAAATGAAAAAACTTGAAGGTAAAATTGCAATTATAACAGGTGCAGCAAAGGGAAATGGAAAAGGAATAGCAAAAGTATTTGTTAAGCATGGTGCAACTGTGATTCTAACTGATGTAGATCAAACAGTAATAAAAACTGCAAAGGAAGTTGGAGGAATTGGCTTTGTTATGGATGTAACAAATAAAAAACAAATTAGTGAAGTTGTAAAACAAATAATTGAAACTCACAATACTATAGATATTTTAGTCAATAATGCGGGAATTGTTCAGCTTATTCCTTTTCTAGAAATGAGTGACGAAGTTAGAGATAAAATGTTTGATGTGGATATTAAAGGAGTTTGGAATTGTACAAAAGAAATTCTTCCTATTATGGTTGAGAAAAAATATGGTAGAATTGTTAATATTTCTTCAGTTACAGGAGTTTTAGTTGCAGATAAAGGTGAGACTGCTTATGGTGCAGCTAAGGGAGCTGTTTGGGGATTTACAAGAACTTTAGCGTATGAAGTAGCAAAACATGGAATAACTGTGAACGCTGTTCTTCCTGGAATGATTGATACTCCTATGGTTAGAAATGCATGTAAAGAAAGTTTTCCAGATAATCCAGAACTACTTATGCAAATGATGTCAAATGGTATTGCTTTAGGAAGGCTAGGAAAACCTGAAGAAATAGGAGAAGTTGTAGCTTTTTTAGCATCAAATGAAGCTAGTTATATAACTGGAAGTCCAATAATTGTTGATGGGGGAAGTACAATTCCTGAAAGTGCAGGTCTTGTAGGTTTGGAAGAGTGAGGTAAAAAAATGGAAAAAGAAATTATGCAAGGTTTTAAGGATGAATTTGAAGGAGATACACTAACAATTGAATTTGGGAAAATGGATATTGAAACAGCTCAAAAAGCAGCAGCAGCATATCAAAAAGGGCTTAATGAAAAAGGAATGAAAAAAAGTTTATTAATTATTAGAAAAGAAGCAAATTTACTTGGAAGAAATTTTCAAAAATTATGGGCAGAAGCTTCAAAATATGAATCTGATTGGGTTGTTGCGTCTGCAATAGTGGTCCCAAGTATTACATTGAAATTTTTATTGACTCAAATTACTGCAGAGGATGATACTGATATCCAGTTTTTTTTAGATAAAAATAAAGCACAAAAATGGTTGTTAAATTGGGAAAGTAAAGAACAATCTAAGCAATGGTTAAAAAATAACTAATGAAAAAAAAAATTGGTCTCATCATTAATCCTATTGCAGGATTAGGTGGAAAATCTGGATTTAAAGGTACAGATAATATTGAAATTAAAAACCAAGCTCTAAAAATGGGATATTCTTCTGAGTCTATTAGTAAAACAAGATATGTATTTGAAAATATTTTATCTCTTTTTAATAAATTTGAAATTATTACTTGTCCAGGTGAGATGGGAGAGGAAGCAATAAAAAATTTAGATATTAATTATAAATTATTTGAACAAACTTTCAAAAAAAATACAACCTCTAAGGATACAAAGAAAGCTGTAAAAGAATTGTTAAAAGAAAATATTGATCTACTTATTTTTGCAGGAGGAGATGGAACTGCAAAAGATATTTATGAAATTGTAAAAGATGAAATTTTGTGTATAGGAATTCCAACAGGAGTAAAAATTCAATCCGCAGTATATGCAAAATCACCTAAATTAGCTTCAGAAATCATATCAAGATTTATTTTAAATAAAACATATTCAACTGAACTACGAGAAGTTATGGATATTGATGAAGAAGAGTATCGAAATGAAAGAATTAAATCAAAATTATATGGATATCTAAAAATTCTTTTTGATAAAAAATATGTTCAAAATATAAAAGCAGGAAGTATTAGTTCTAAAGAAGATCAAAAACTAATTGCGCATGAAATTATTAATTTACTAGATCAAAATATTATTTATATAGTTGGAGGTGGATCTACAACAAAACAAATATTTAATGAATTAAAATTGGAAAAAACACTTATTGGCGTAGATTTAATCCAAAATAAAAAAATATTATTAAAAGACGTAAACGAAAAACAAATATTGGAAAAAATCAAGAATAATAAGGCAAAGATAATTGTAACAATTATTGGAAATCAGGGATATATTTTTGGAAGAGGAAATCAGCAAATTAGTGCAAAAGTAATTAGAAAAATTGGAAAAGAAAATATTTACATTGTAGCAACAAAAAAAAAAATATTAAATTTAAAGGGAGAACCTCTTTTAGTGGATTCAGGAGATCCTGAACTTGATAAAGAATTGTCAGGATATGTAAAAGTTATAACTGGCCAAGGTGAAAGGCTTGTATGTAAAGTAGGTGTTGAAGAATGAAAAAAATAATTGTTATTACAGGAGCTAATTCTGGTATAGGAAAAAAATGTGCTGAAATATTATCAAAAGAGTATAAAATCTACGGTACAACATTTGGAGATGATGAAAAAAATAATCTTAAAACAAAATATAATTTAATTCCTTGTGACATAACAAATGATAAATCTGTAGATGTATTTTTTAAAAAGATTTTGTCAAAAGAAAATAGAATAGATGTTTTAATTAATTGTGCAGGATATGGTTTAGGCGGAGGTGTTGAAGATACATCGATTGAAGAGGCCAGACATCAATTTGAAGTAAATTTTTTTGGAACTCATAGAATTGTAAAGAATGTTTTACCAATTATGCGAAAACAAAAATTTGGAAGAATAATAACAATTAGTTCATTAGCATCAGAAGTAATTATTCCTTTTCAAAGTTTTTATTCAACTAGCAAGATGGCTTTAACTGGAATGATGGGTGCAATAAGGTCTGAATGTAAAAAATTTGGAATAGATTCAACTACGGTTCATCCTGGAGATGTAAAATCAAAATTTACAATTAATAGAAAAGTGGCAAAAGCTTGTACTAAAGGAACACCTTATTATAATGAATGTATGAATAGTATAAACACTATGAAAAAAGATGAAAGAGCAGGATTAGATCCAAATGATGTTGCCAAATTTGTTTGTAATTTGGTAGATCAAAGAAATTTGAAACCCAAATATTTTATTGAACCAAAATATAAATTTTTAATGTTTGCAAAAAGATTTATGAGTGATAGTTTAATAGAAAAAATAGTAGAAAAAATGTATCTTCCTTGAGTTACCATTCAGGGGTTATTTTAAGCATAAACTTCATAAAAGGTGAAAAGTATTTTGGAGGCACATAACCTTTTTTTATACTATCATTAAAAATTTCATAACTTCTTATAGCGTTATATTCTAAGAATTTTTCACCAATTTTTTTGTTTGCTTTTGAAGGATCTCCCAAATAAAATCTAGATTTAGGGTCTTCTACCCAATCACATACTGTTCCCATATCTTTTTCTCCAAATAATCTAATAAAATTTCCTAGTTTTGATTTAAATTTTGGAAAATATTTTTTATATTTCTTATAATCTTTGGCTACTTTTTTTTCATCAATAGCAAGCAACAAAGAGGTTTCATTTGTTCCTGCATGATAATCTATCATGCCGCCAGAAAATTCTTTAGAGAGTTTTAAATCTTCATTTAATTTTTTTGATTCATGAAATATTGTTAAAAAAGGGATAATCAAATTAAATCCTTTTTTCTTCATTATTGTTGAAGCTTCACAAAGAGCAAGAATTTGATTGGCGGCTCCATGACCATTAAAAATTAGCCAATGCTTAAATCCCATTTCTTGGAGTTTTGTTGCCCACATAACAATAATTTTTTTTAAGGTTCTATAGTGAACTGGAAATGAACCACCAGCAGGCATAACATGTGCACCCATAGCTAAATCTTCAATATGGATTAAATCATAATTTTTAATTTTTTGACATGTTCTTTTCATAATTTCTCTAGCAGCCATTAAATCAGAACCTAAAGGAAGATGAGGACCATGTACTTCAATAGGAGAAATTGCACTTACAAATATTGTTTTATTTCTATTAAGTTTATCAAGTTGTGATTTGGTCAAATCTATGAGTTCTATAACCTTTACCATACTCTTTTTTTAAAATCAGCAAAGATATTTAAAATAACCTCTTATTCTTAAAGTCAGCATGTCAATGATGATACTTTTGGAGTAGTCCATTATTGGATAAATAAAGTTAGCAGAGGCATGCTATTTTTTTATAAAATTTTATATATCTCAATTTTATTTTAAATAATTAAATATGTTTTTAAAGGAGGAATAAGATGAGGATGAGTAATTCAACAAGGACAGATTTGACAGCAATGAGAATAAAATCCTCAGGAGATGTAATTGTTAATGAAGGTTTGACTTCACATAAGGTAATTTCTACAATTTCAGGAAAAACTTTTACACGAATGTGGCCAGGTGGAATTGTATTGAACAAAGAAGTAGGTACTCCCACTATTATGTCGAAGAAAATGGGATCAGGACTAGTTATAAAAACTTCTAAAGCAAAGGAATTTGACACTATGGCTGTTCGAATTAATGCTGGAGGTAATGTTGGTATAGGTGTAGTTCCTCAAACAAAATTAGATGTTGATGGTCCAATTAGAACGAGGCCATCAACACAACCAGGTTGTAATGCAAACAAAGAAGGATCAATATATTATAACAAAAATAATAAGCATTTCTTTGGTTGTGATGGTACTTCTTGGAAAAGATTAGATAATTAATTTTTTCTTATTTTTTTTCTATATTTAATCCCAATAATTATTTAATATAAAATAGATTCTTGCAGCACATGCGCCAGTAGCTCAGCTTGGATAGAGCGAATGCCTCCTAAGCATTAGGTCGGGAGTTCAAATCTTCTCTGGCGCGTTTTATCTACGCTAGGTTTTATACCTAGCCAACGTTAGCTGTCAACTGGTATCAGTTGGTGGTAATCTTCTCTGGCGCGTTTTTAATTTTTATCTAAACAATTTTAAATATGAACTTTTTGCATGGGTTGTAATGAAGAAAAAAACAAAGATTATGGTTATTAGTTTACTAGTAGGTTTTTTTTTGATATATTTAAATTATAAAAAATTTGGAATTAATGAGGTAATTGATTCTTTTAGAAATTTTAATTTAAGTATTCTACCATATTATTTGGGTGTCATAGTTTGTTTAGAACTTTTAGGAACCTTTAGATGGTCTATTGTAATTAAAGCATTTAAATTTAAAGTACCTTATTTTAATTTATTTTTTTATAGGATGAGTGGTTATGCCGTAGGTTACTTAAGTCCACAAGCACATATTGGAGGAGAACCAGTTAGAGCATTACTTCTTAAAAGAAATGGAATAAATTTTAAACAAGGAATTAGTACAATTCTAATTGATAAGACAATGCTTCTTGTAACAGATATTGTATTTATTTTAACAGCAGCAATTATGATGTTTTTGCACTATTCAATTTCAAATAATATTAAAATTATTTTTTCTGTAATACTTACAGGTGTAATTATTTTAGTAGGGACTTATTTTCATTGTATGTTTACAAAAAAACCATTTTTTAGTGCTATATTTAATATCACATTTTGGAGACATAATAAAAAAATCAAAAAAATCAGAAAAGAAATTGAAGAAATTGAACATACAATTCATACATTTTATAAAAAACATTTTAGATATTTTTTTGTTGTTGTAGCAATTCAGATGATTATGTATTTACTAATGTTTTTAGAATATTATTTTGCTTTAGCATTATTTAATTTTGCACCAAATCCTTTTGTAGTATTTATGTTAATGGGGGCTGTTGCAATTTCTTATTCAATGCCTGTACCAATGGCACTAGGCGTCTTAGAAACATCTCAAGTTTCTGCACTAAGTATGTTAAATATGGAAAGAGCTATAGGTCTTTCAATTAGTTTACTTGTTAGAGCAAAGGATTTACTTAGGACATTAATTGGAGGTTTAGCATTATTATATTTTGGAGTGATTGAAGGATTATTTAAAAAAACTAAATCAGAAAATGAAAAATCAACTATACAATTTATATAAGTTAAGAAAACAAAGAATTTTATGTAGACTTAATGAGTTTAAAACTTTTTTTTCTAATAATGTTTGCTGGAATTTTACAGATAATAATATTGTTTTAGTAGAATCTAAAAAAAATCATAATGAGCGATTATTTGAAGAACTTTCATTTTGTTTACTCACAGCTAATACCTCTGCAGCAATGAGTGCAAAATCAATTGATAATTTAAGGCCAATTTTAGAAGTAGGAAATCTAGAGAAGTTACAAAGAAAATTAAATGAATCAGGATATAGATTTCCTAATATTAGAGCTAAGTATATTATTGAAGCAAGAGATAAAAAACTAAATTTAAAAGAATTGGTTTTATCAAATGAAAAATTTAAACTTAGAGAATTTTTAGCTTTAAATGTAAAAGGATTAGGATTTAAAGAATCAAGTCATTTTTTAAGAAATATTGGAGTTTTTGGGCTTTCAATATTAGATAAACATATTATAAGATCAATGCAAGAATTTGGAGTTATAGGTCAAATTCCTAAAACAATAACTCAAAAAAATTATTTAGATTTAGAAAAAAAATATTTTCAATTAAGTAGGAATTTGAAAATTAATTCAGATGAGCTTGATTTGCTTTTATGGTCAATGAAAAATGGTCAGATTTTGAAATAAGTAAGATTTAAAACAATCTTATTCTTCCTAGTGTCTTAAGCGAAGGTAGCGAAGCGGTCAAACGTGCTGGCCTCAAGAGCCAATCTCTTAGTGAGTTCGCAGGTTCGAATCCTGCCCTTCGCATTTTTTTCAAAAATTCTTGTTTCTGATTCGAACGTGCTAGGAAATTAACTGAATAGTAAACTAGATTTCCTGCACCCATTTGTTTCACTCATTAGGGAATCTTGCCCTTCGCATTTTTATTTCAAATGTTTGTCAAAGAAGTTTATTATTTCTGACCTGTTTTTTTCAAATGCATAAGGTACATGCATAAAAGGTATTTCTAGAGTACTCCAATCATCAATGTTTTTATGATATTCATAGAGTTCAGGATAAATTTTGCAGTGAATTATTCCAACCTCTTCTTCTTTAACAAAATTTGTTATGAGTTCATCAAAATTCCAAGTATTATCAGTTACTAATGCTTTGATGTGTTTAGTAGTTCTAACAAGTAAATTGGCAGTTGTACTGCCTCCTGAATGTCCAATAATTCCAATGTTATTTTGGTCAACATAGTCTAATGATTTTAAATATTTAATTAGGAGTAGACTTTCATACATTCTTATTCCCATCAAAGAAAATCCGTTGTTGTATAAATAAGTTGAAACATTAACTTCTTTTGCTCCCCAATCTTTCCCTTCCATTGCTCTAAATTGAGGCATAATTACAACATATCCTAAATTTGCTAAATCTTTTCCCATATATTTCTCTTTAAAAATTTGATTTGTATCATCATGACCATGGAGTCCAATAATTGCGGGAAGTTTTTTATTTATTATACTCGGTGTCAACAATAAAACATTATAACATCCAATATACTCATCAAAGACAAGCAATTCATGTTCAGTATAATTTTCATATTTTTTACTATTTATTGTTCTGACATCTAATGATTTTTTTTCTAAATTATTATAAAGTTCATCTATGTTTAAGTTAGTTATAATTTCTTTTCTCAATTCTAAATACAATAATTCTTTTTGTGTAAATTCCAAATTTTTTAATTTATTCAAATCATTTGATATGTTTCTTTTTTCTCCATTTACTTTACTTGGCAAGTTATAATATGCATCAACTGAAAGAGAATCTTCACAAATTACAGAACTAGAAATTCTAATAGTTTTGCTAAGATCTATAGTTGAAACTAGCATTGCAATAAAAAGTGCTAATATAGCAATAAGAGGGTAATTAACTTTTTTCATTTATTAATAGATATTTTTTTTATAATTAAACTTTATTAAAATTTTTAAAATTCAGTAAGCATTTTTTGTCTTTTTCCATTAACTTTTATAAAGGGTTTTGCTCTTTTAATGAAAACACCAAATTTATTTAATTCATTATAACTTGAGATTTTTGTTTTATGATGTACAATTTTAACTGCAGTTTTTGGTCCGATACCTGGAATTTTAATAAGGTCTTTAAAATTAGCTTCATTAATATCAAGTGGAGAATCAAAATTTGCCTTTGCTAATGCAAGTTTAGGGTCAATTTTTGGTAACATTCCATTGTCAAAAATTGAGTCAAATTCTTTTATTTTATAATTATAACCTCGAACTAAAAAATCAACATTATAAAGATGCGTTTCTCTTTTTTTATCACACGCAGAATAATTTTCTAGAGGAGTTCCCTTTATAGGTTGAAATGCAGAATAATAAACGCGTTTTAGTTTCATTTCATTATATTCATAGTTCATTGTTTTAAGAACTTCTTTATCAGTTGACATATTGTTAATAATCATTTGTGTTACTTGTCCACTTCCTAGTTTAAAATTTTTAATCCATCTTTGTCTTTTTAGTAAATCATTTTTATAATCTTTACAACTTGAAAGTTCTTTTAGAACGGATTTGTTAGGAGCTTCAATATTAATGCTCATTCGATTACTTAATTCAGATGCTTGTTTCATGAGTTCGTATGAAGTTCCTGGTAATGCTTTGAAATGTACATACCCTTTGTAATGATATTTTTTTCTAACTATTGTTACAGCATCAATCATTTTTCGCGTAACTTTATCCGGATTACCATTCACTGCCGAACTGATAAATAAACCATTCACATCTAATTTTTTATGCATAAAATTAAACAAATTTGCAAGTTCTTTGGGTTCATATTGAGCTTTCTTTTTTTTACAATGATTGGAATTAGAACAATATTTACAATCAAAACTACAATTATTATCCATTAAAGTTTTAAAAATTTTACAAGTTTTATGCTCAGCTTTTGCGTGGTAAATTCCACCAAGTCCTTTGTTTACATTAACTTCGCACATTTTTGGGCCACAACTGTCAAAATGTCCAGCTTTACTTAATACAGAAGCTTTTTCTAAAATATTCATTTAAGAAATTATGTAATTTGAGTTTATATATCTCACAAGATAAAGTCCAGTGATGAATCCAAACTTTAATAAGTTAATCAAATATTTTTTTGACTATGAAGTTTGAGGGGGTTAAAGCTTTTGGAGTGTATGAATTTCTTAGTTTAATTTTCATGGGCGTAGTTTTTATTTTTGTTTTTAATAAGAATTTTTATTATGGAACTAGGTCTTACATATATTTAGGAATTATGGTTCTTGCATTTTTAGGTTATGTTTTAAGAAAAGTTTTGTATCCAGGAATGTTTAATCAAGAAATTCATTTAGATTCAACAACCTTGACTTTGAAAGATAATAATGGGAATAGGAGAGTAAATATTGATGCAATACAAGAGTTTGGATTAATTAGGTTTGGTAAAAGAGGCCAAGGAGTATTTGTAAAAACAAAATCAAAAGAGACAAAATTTTTAGCTAAAAAACCAGCAAAAATTATTTCTGAATTAAAGAAAACATTTCTTAATAAAAGATATAATGTTGAAAATATGCCTAGAAAGTTTAGACTATATTTTAATACAGATAAAGTTGAAATTTATAAAGTAAGGAAAATAAAAAATGAAAATAGTAACGTGGAATATGGAAGTAACAAACAAACATTTCAAACAAGGGTTTGAGTATATTTTTAATCAAAATCCCGATGTTGTTTGTTTGCAAGAAGTTAGTAATCAAGGATTAGATTATTTGAAAAACACAAAATTTAAAGTTCATAATGTTTGTAATGCAATTGGAAAAAACCAAAAAATGCATAAAGTAATTTTAACAAAAAATGCATCAAAAAATCACCAAACATTTATAACATTTAATAAAAATATTAAACGCACAACTATAAGAAAAATAATTCTTAAAACGTTAGGGATAAGTGAACTATTTCATAATGCTCATTATGTAGATTTGGGAAATAATTTGAGAATATTTAATTTGCATCAAGATGCATATGCAGGTCCTAAAAAAAGGATAGAACAATTTGAAGCGGTAACTAACGAATTTCACCCAGAAAAACATAATATTGTTTGTGGTGATTTTAATTCTTATGGGAATCTTTTTTTTAATTCTTTATTATTTCCTGCAATTAATATGCCCTTAAATGAATTAAAAATAAATGAAAAAAAAGGACTCTATAAGATATTTAAAAAACATAATTTTCAAGATATATTTAAAGGGCATGTAACTTGGCCATTATTAGGTGCTAGACTTCAAATAGACCATATGTTAATTCCTAATAAAATTAAAGTTAATTCTAAAGAAGTTGTAAAGAATAGGTTTACATCAGATCATAGAATGCTTATTGCAGATATTAATCTCTAGCACTTCAACATCATCTTTATAAAACAAGTAGTATGTTTTAACTATATGAAGTATTTAATTGCATTATTGCTTGCAGCATTAATAATAGGGTGTAGTACAAAAACTCAGACTAAAAAAGAAATTGATTTATCAAAATATGATAAGGCAATTTTTGCTGGAGGATGTTTTTGGTGTATTGAAGCAGCATATGAAGATTATGAAGGAGTAATTGAAGCACATTCAGGTTATATTGGTGGAACAAAAAAAAATGCAAAATATGATTTAGTAGCAAGTGGAAAAACAGATCATAGAGAAGGAGTTATTGTTTATTTTGATCCTAGTATTATTTCTTATCGAGCTCTAGTAGAAATATATTGGACTCAAATTGATCCAACAGATTCAGGTGGACAATTTTCAGATAGAGGACATCAATATACAACAGCTATTTATTATTTTAATGAAGATCAAAAAAATATTATTGAAGAAACAAAAAAATTGGTTAAAGAAAAGCTTGGAGAAGAAATAGCTACAGAAGTTTTGCCCCAAACAGAATTTTTCTTAGCTGAAGAATATCATCAAAATTATTCAAATAAAAATAGTTTTCAGTATGAATTATATAAAAAAGGTTCAGGAAGAAAAGATTATATAGAGGAAAATAACTGTGGAGATATATTTGAAAGTGAAAATAATGATTTAACAGAGATTCAATATAAAGTAACAAAAGAAGGATATACTGAACCTCCTTTTAAAAATGAATATTGGGATAATCATGAAGATGGAATTTATGTTGATGTTTTAACAGGAGAACCTCTTTTTTCTTCATTAGATAAATTTGATAGTGGAACAGGTTGGCCTAGTTTTACTAAACCAATTAATATGGATATGATATCCGAAGTTGATGATACGAGTTTAGGAATAACTAGAACTGAAATTAAGAGTAAAGATAGTGATTCTCATTTAGGTCATGTTTTTGATGATGGTCCTAATGGAGGAGATAGATATTGTGTTAATTCTGCATCATTAAAATTTATTCCTAAAGAAAAATTAAAAGAAAAAGGTTATGAAGAGTATTTGGAACTCTTCAATTAATTAATTTAAAAAGTTCGTTTTTTAATTCACTTATTTTAACTCTATGTTGTTTAGCTGAATCTCTTTCTCTAATTGTAACACTGTGATCCTCTAATGAATCAAAATCAATAGTTATACAATATGGAATTCCTTGTTCATCTGCTCTAGCATATCTTCTTCCAATACTACCACTTTTATCATATGTTGTAGTGAAACAAGATTTTATTTCACTAAATACAACTCTCGCTTTATCTTGTAATTTATTTACAAGAGGAAATACTGCGATTTGCATAGGTGCAATTTTAGGATGAAGTTTTAAAACAACGACCTCTTTTCCTTTTTCGTCTTTTCTAGTAGAATATGCATCATATAAAAATGATAAAAATGCTCTATCAACACCAAAACTAGGTTCAATAACTCTAGGAATAAATCTTGTTCTAGTTTCTTCATCAAATATTTCCATTGATTTTCCTGAATGTTTTTGATGTTGAGTAAGATCATATTGTCCTCTATTAGCGTTTCCATAAATTTCTTTCCATCCAAAAGGAAAATTATAATCAATATCAAATGTTCCAGTTGAATAAAAACTAAGTTCATCACTTGTATGTTCTCTAATTCTAAGGTTTTCAGATCTAATTCCTAAATTAACATACCATAAATAACTTTCCGCAAGCCAATAAGCATGCCATTCTCCAAGAATTTTATTTTTAATTATGTCTTTTAGTTTGACCTTTGTTTGTTCTTTATTTTTTTCTTGATTTTCTTTTGAGAAGAATAAAAATTCTAAATCAAGATGGCTTTTATCTAAAAGAGAACATTTTTTTTCTTCAGGATGAACAAAATATTCAATCTCCATTTGTCCAAATTCTCTTGTCCTAAAAAGGAAATTTCTAGGACTAATTTCATTTCTAAATGCTTTACCGATTTGAGCAATCCCAAAAGGAATTTTTACTCGAGCAGTATCAACAACACTTTTGTATGCAACAAAAATTAATTGAGCTGTTTCTCCTCGTAAAAAAGCCTTTTGACCGGTTTTCTCATCAGCTCCTAAAGATACAGGAAACATTAAATTAAATTTTTTAATTTTATTAAGATTTCCTTCACAATTTGGGCATTTTAATTTATTATCAACAATTATTTTATCTAGAGCATCTGATTCAAGACCTTCAACACTAAGTTTTAAGGAATCTTCAATCAAATGATCTGCTCTATGATTTTTTTTGCATTTTTCACATTCACTAAGCATGTCAAAAAAAGAGTTCATATGTCCAGAAGCTTCCCAGACTTTTTGTGAACTTATAATACTTCCATCAATTCCAACAGTATCTTCTCTATTTTTAACAAAGGAGTGCCACCAATTATTTTTAATATTATTTTTTAGTTCAACACCTAGAGGTCCATAGTCAAAAAATCCAGCCATACCTCCGTATATTTCAGTACTAGGATAAACAAATGCTTTTTTCTTTGCAAATATTGCAAAATCTTCGATTGATATCATGTAATCACCTTTATAGTTTTATAGATTTATAATTATTAATAAATATTTAACTATACTCAAAGACACAACTTTTTGTAATAATCAAAGACATGTTGTGTCTTTTCTATAAAGAATTAGTTCCCATTTCTCATTAGAAAGGCAAATGTTTGGAATTTTGTTTCAATTGCTTTATGGTACATGGAAGTATTATAGCCTTTCTTTATATAAAAAGGTTATCAAAACGATGTTACTACTAAGAGATAACTAAAATCGAAAAGTTTAAATAGTAGTACTACTATACAGTTATAAAAAAGGTGATAATTCAAGATGATACTCGAAGAATTAGCTCAAGAACAAATTTCCAAAGACGTTGCTGACGAAGCCAAAAAAGCTGAGACAGAAGATTATTACACCTCATAATTTTAAACACCCTCCGTGTTTTAAAATAAAAAAGGTGGAGAGCGGCTTTCTAACCAACCCCCCCACAAAAAACTACTCTCCCCTTTTTACTTTTCTAAATATTTAATAAAGAATTATTTTGTAATTTTTATCTAAGGGAAAAGTCCCTTAGGATCCCTTAAAAAAAGAAATTATAATTCTAGAATATCGCCATTTTTTAAAATTGGAACATTGTATTTATGATAACCCATTTCAAGAGCCAAATTTTGGAGAGCTTGTTTTTTGTCTAATTTTGCATGAGATGGTAAAACATATTCAGGGTTTAGCATTTTAATAAGTTCTCTATGATCTTCTCTAGCTCCATGTCCGGATTGATGAATATCTTTAAAGATTCTAACTTTTTTTTGTAAAAGAAGTTTTTCAAGAACCTTTCTATTTTTTATGTTAATCTCACTAGGTATAACTGAACAAGAAAAAATTATATGATCTTCAGGGAGTAAATTAAATCTATATTTTCCTGTTGCAATTTTTGATAAAACTGCTTTAGGTTCTGCTTGATGGCCTGTACAAACAATTAGATATTTTTCTCTATTTTTTTCAATTTCATCTAATTTTTTTTGAATTTGTTTACCATAAGTACAAATCTCTACTTTTTTTGAAAATTTAACAAGTCCAATATCCTCTGCAGCATAAGTATATTTTGCTAAACTTCTACCTAAAAAAACAATTTTTCTTTTCATTTTTTTACCAAATTCAATAATTGATTTTAGTCTAGCAATATGCGAAGAAAAAGTTGAAACAATAACTGCTCTTCCTTTTGAATCTATGTTGAGCATTACATCTCTAAGCATTTCTTTAGCAATAGATTCAGAAGGTGTTTTTCTATGTTCATCAGCATATAATGAATCAATGATTAGTGCTTTAATTTCTTCTTTACCTAATTGTTTTAATCTTTTATAATTAGGTTTATCACCTAGTGTAGGATTATTATCCAATTTGAAATCATTAGCATATGCAACCTTACCTTCAGGAGTATGAACAATAATAGTTGAAGCTTGAGGAATGCTATGAGTCATGTTTACAAGTTCAATTGAAAAATTATCAGATAATTTGATTTTTTTATTCAATTTTAATGAAACAAGATCATTTTTAAGATCTTGTCTTTTGTCTTTCATAATAGCTTTAATTACTGAAGCTGTATAAGGTGACGCAATTATTGGACAATTAAATTTAGCAGATAAAAAAGGAATTGCGCCAATATGATCAAGATGACCGTGACTAGGAATAATTGCTAAAACATTTTTTTTAATATTTTTTAAAACTGAAATATCAGGAATTGCTTTAGCAACAGTCATTTGTTTAGTACTAATAAATTCTAGATCATCATGTCCTTGTAGGGTAATATAATTTTCTAGATCAATTCCCATATCTAAAATAACTGCTTCATTATTACTTTCAATACAAGTCATGTTTCTACCAACTTCACTGTAACCAGAAACTGCGTAAATCTTCATTTAATAATTTAGCAATTAAATAATATATAAAATTTTGGTAAAAAAAGAATTATTTTTTATTCAATAATAATAAAGTAAAATATATATAGGAGTAAATCTCAAAAATATGCATGAAAAAGTCACAAGTAAGTCTATTTGTAATAATTGGGTTGATTATAGTTATTATTGTTGGAACACTAATCCTTCTTAGGATGGATAATTCAAAAACAGAATTTGATATTGAGCGTATAAGATCTGGAGACGCAAAACTTGATCAAGATTTTCTTGATGCATATGTAGAACATTGTATTGAGATATCTACTATTGAAGCGGAAAAACGGTTTGGTTTAGATAAAAAAGCTTCAATAGCACCTATTGCTGCATATGTTGAGTATTCTATGCCAGAATGTTTAGATAATTTTAATGCATTTGAAGAACAAAATTTTGACGTGACATCTAAAGACCCAAAGGCTAACGCTATTCTTACAAATAACGCACTTATTGTTGAATTAAACTATGAAGTTAGAATGTCAAGAGGAACATTAAAACTTAATCATGATGATACAACTTATACTTTACCTAGATCTGTGACTGAAGATATTAATCCAGACAAAACAACTCTAATTACTTCAACTGATGGAGGATTTGTGATTGAAATTGAACCTGGAACAAAGGCATATGTAGGTGATGAAGAAGTTGAGGAAATAACTTTAAAAAATCTTGATAAACACTTTAATGGCCTATCTAATTCTGTACTTCTAGGAAGAAGAGCGTTTTACGCTGCACCTCATGGAGTCTCATTTTCTAAACCGGTAAAAGTTATAGCATATTATGATGATATAGATGTTCCACCTTTTATTAATGAAGAAAATTTGAAGATTGGTTATTACCATGATACAATTGGAATTTGGGTTGGTCTTCCTACAGTTGTTGATTCAGAAGTAAATAAAATGACTGCATATACAAATCACTTTTCTGTTTACGGAATAACTATTAATTGTGGTGGAAAAGATGAACCTATAACAAGTGTAGCAACACCTACAATTGTTAAACAAATTTGTGATAACAAAGTTGGTGGTGGTTGTGAAGGTTGGAATGAAGGAACCGCAGAAGGTCTAGGTGAATTATATAAAAATGAAGATGATATTAAAGATGATATTGATTTTGTTGAGTATGCAGCTAAAAGAAATGAAATGATAGAGCTTGTTTTTAAAGAAAGTACAGACAATGAAATTGAAAAATTAATAGATGTTGATGGTTCAGATGTGAAATGGGATGAAGATGATGAAGCTGCTAAAACATTGTGGAATGAAAAAATAATAAAGCAGCATATATTAACTTGCGAAGTTGTTGAAAGAGAATTAACCTTAGATGATTTAACAATTTTTGATGAAGGATATAGTTTAAGTGAAGTTGATGAAGGCACTATTGAGTGTCCAGATGGATCAATCGTTGATGACTCTACTGTGACTGACTGTACTTATGTTGAAAATATAGTTACATATCTTAAAATTAAAGATTTAATAACTCCAGATAACAAAAAAATATTTGCAAAAACAAGTGATTGTGAATCAGTTTGTGAAGGAACATGTTATGCTTTTGCAGAGAAAGATAGTAGAGAAGTTTCATTTTGTTATTTAGGTAGTTTAAAAGCATATAAATATGCAAAGACAAATAAAAATGCAGATGGAACTTGGAAGCGAACAAGTCCTTCAGAACCAGAAGTTGGGCTTATGGGAAGAGGTTATTATCAAGTAGAATTTGAAAAAAATGGAAATGCTTGTGTAGCTAGTCAGGGAACAAATTCACAGCAACCACCAACAGGTACATCTTTAAGTTATAGTGATTGGACTTCTCAAATTCCTTCTACAGAATCAAGTTCAGTAGAAAAAGGAGATAGGTTTCCTCAAATAGTTCCTGTTAAACGTTTAAATCAAACAGATGGAAATTATAAAGATACTTTTAATGTAGAAATTGTTCCAAAATGTTTAAGTGAAGATGATTGTGCTATTAGAAGCGCGTATTTTGATGAAACAGGTGCAGGAAATCCTCGTATATATTTCTTTTTAGAAGTAGAAAATAATGGATCTGATCCTGATGCATGTATTCAGGGAAGTGCAGAGATAAATTTTATGGGGACAGGAGTTAAAGCAGATCATAGTTTGCTTTGTAATGCAGAATTAGTTGGAAAAATCGATTATGTAAAAGGTTTTTGTAGTAGCTGTTTAAGACAAATTTGTAATAAAGCAGGAAGTAGTTGTAAAGATGATGCAGCTAATGCACCAGATGCGGCAAAAGAAGAAATAGTTAAATATATTTGGAGACCTACAACAGATTCAACAACTTGTTTAAATTATAATAATCAAATTTGTGCAGCATCAGTTATAGGTAAAACTTATCCAAATCCTACAAATGAACCTAATTGTGTATTTTGTAAACCTGGAAGCAACCCGTTATATGGTGAAGTTGAAATAATTGATGCAGATAATTGTGATTGTTTATCTAAAGCAACATTACCTGCAACAACAGAAAATAATGGATTTCCTACAGCGGTGACTGATAATTTAAATCCACCTACAACTGAGGAGGTGCCATAAAATGAAATCGAGAACACTTAAGAGCTATATTTTTGTTTTAATTTTCACTATTTTTTTGGTATCAGTAAATGCTGAAGTAGATAAATTTGACCCTGGTAAGGAAATGACTTGGTCTGAGTGTGCGGCATCAACTAATATTGAGCACATTGATACCTCACAAGACAATGTGTGTAAATGTTTAGGAGAATATAAATTTGCATATTGTGAAACTCTGCTTTATACTGATTCAGTATGTAAAAGTTCAAATGGAAAAATATGTGATAAAAAAAATGGTAAAACAAATCCAGATGGACAATGTAAAATCTGTCCTATCGGGACTGTTTGCAAAGGAGATTCAGGATTTGCATACTGTGATAGGATAGCCGAAATAGATCCAGATGAATCAGGAGAAGAACCCGAAGTAGCAGTTGAAGAAGATTGTAATCAATTTACAAAAGAGTTTGATAATTTAGATGGTTGTGATAGTGCACCAGGATGTGAATTAAAAGAGAAGAAATGTGTGCCTTCAGATGGAAGTGGAGGTACAACAGGCTCAAGTGGACCTTATGATTCTTTTGATACTAAATGTTTATGGGAAGCAACATTGACTTCAGATGGCTCTGCGATTGATACAACACCTCAATTTCCTAATACAGGAGGATTTCCAATTGCACCATTATCACCATTAACACCAGTTGAACCTATTCCACCAATTGAAACTCCTTTACCAGGAGAACCTGAACCAATTGGATGTACAACTAACGAAGATTGCGCAGCAGATGAAAAATGTAAGGATGGTGCATGTGTTCCAGATGGAGATGATGAACCTAAAGAATATGATCAATGTCCTGATGACTTTGATAATTATATGGGGGCAATTTTTAAAGTTCTTGAAGGAGAATCATTTATTATTAGAGATAGACAATTTAGAGATAGTTTTGGGGCAAGTGAAGAAAAAGGAAAATATCCAGATGCATTTGAATTTAGTTATGATGTTGAACTTGAAATTTTAGATTCAGCTTATAGAGAAGAAATTTGTTGGTTTTTTTTAAGAGCATTAGAAATTTATGATGGAGATGAACCTGAATTTTATGCAATGTTTAGTGACATTGAAGAGTTTATAGATTTATCACAAACATGTGAATCAAGTGATGATTGTGAAGAAGATTATTATTGTGGTGAAGAAGGGATTTGTATAGAAATTCCAGAATGTACAAGTGATGAGGATTGTGTTCCTGCAACTTGTTGTCATGCAGATTCATGCACACATGTTGACGCTGCGCCAGATTGTTCAGCAGTCGATTGCACACAAGAATGTGTTCCAGATACTTTAGACTGTGGACAAGGAAATTGTTTATGTCAAGAAGGAAAATGTGTTACAGAATTTACAGGAGAAGACCCTAGAGAAATTTCAGTCATGCTTGGTTTTTATCCTGTTCTAGAAGAACAATTTAGACAAGTAGATGATCTAGGTGCAGTAACCGCAGGTTATTATGACGAAGATAATTCAGAAGACTTAAATTTGGATGATGAAGGACTTGAATTATTTATAGCGTTAGATGATACTAAATTTGAAAGGCATGAAGAAATTGATTTTGATGACATTCAATTTGATGATATTATTTATGATGATAGTTCAGTTAAAGGATATTTAATTTTAGATGATCCTTGTAATGAAGATAAATGGGATATAAGTGCTAAAGATTTAGTTGAATTATACAATATGTTTGTTATATCAAATGAAGAAATTCCAGTGATGATTAACTTTAGAACACTCGGATGTGCTGAAGAATTTTTTGATGACACAGATGAACAATTTGTAGATGTTGTGTTATTTGAATCAGATAGTCCAGATAATGATGTTGATCAAGTAAAAGATATCTTAAAAATGACAAGTCATTATATCAAATTTATTCCAATGGTTAATGTAATGGAATCTGGTTCAAAAGTAATGGAACCTGATGAAATTAAAGATCTAGCAATGGAAACATTAAATAAAAAATATCATGGAGTTATTTTTTATCCTTATGATGAACTTGATAAAGTAATTAATAAGATTGATTATAAAAATACATTTTTAGAATTCTTTTGTGAAGCTGAACAATATTATTTAGGCGAAGAATGTGAATTTGAACCAATTGATGTTGATGAAATTAGAGTTGCATTTATAGGTAATTCAGGAACAGAAGCATATGCTCAAAAAGTGTTAGAATTAATTACAGAAGAAGATGCTGACGTTGTAGTACACCTAGGTAATTTAGGTTACAAAGCAAGACCTGTAGAATTTGAACAAATGTTAAAAAATAATCTTTCAGAAGATATTTCATTTGTTGCAGTTATAGGACAAGAAGAATTTCTAAATGAAAGTTGGGGAGATTATTCAGTAGTTCTTGAACCATGGACAAATGAATTAGAATGTAAAGGAATTTATGGAAATAAACAAACATGTGTTTATGATAGTGTTTCTTTTATTCTTTCAGGTGTTGGAACTGATTTCATGACACAAGGACATGAAGCATTTATTACTGATTCATTGCAAGAAGGAAATGAATGGGTTATTTGTAATTGGCATAAATCAAACAAAGATCTAAGAATTAGTGCAAAAGATGATAATGATGATCTAGGAATGAAATATTATGATTTATGTAAAAATGCAGGAGCCATTATTGTAAGTGGATATGATGAAGCTTATACAAGAACAAAACTTCTTGCAACATTAGATCCAATAACTACGCAAGATAACTTAGATCTAAGTAAAGGAACAGTGTCATTAATATCTGGTTTAGGTGGACATGGTGCAACTCAATATGATTGTACACTTCATGATACAGATAATTGGTGGGATGCTATTTACACATCAAACGCATTCATTACAAAAGATTCCAATTTAAAACATTGTGAAAATGATGTAGTTCCGAGTTTTGTACCTGGAGCGTTATTTATAACTTTTAATTATGATGATGATCCTAATATTGCAAAAGGAGAATTCATTACAATTAACAATGAAATAATTGATACTTTTGAAATAACAAAATAGTTTTTTTTTCTTAATTTTTTATTTTTATAATAAGTTTTGAAGAGTTATATTTCTAAACTTTTGAAAATCTTTTTTTAGATTTTCATTAAATTTATATAGGTCATATACTGATGTAGTTTCTAGGTGGGTATTTAATGAGGAAAGCACAAGTTAGTTTATATGTTATTATTGGAATATTAGTTGTAATAATTCTTGGTAGTTTTTTTATTATTAGACAAACAACACAAGATTCAATTCTTTCAGATTCAGAATACGTTTTTGAAATGGGACCTAAACAAAGTTCACTTCAGTCTTTGATTTACGAATGTGTAAAACAAAATATAATTGATGCTGAGCTTAAGTATGGGCTTAGAAGAGATTATTCTCCTTATTATATTGAGGAACATATAAGACAAAATTTACAACCTTGTATTGATTCTTTTGCTAAAGAACGAAGTTATAAAGCAAAATATGGAGTGCTAAATATTGAAGTTGTTATCGAACAAGAAGCATTAGTAGCTGTAATTGAATATCCCATGGAATTTAAGAAAAAAGATACCCTTCTTAGATTTGAAGGACAAACATATAGATTACCTAGAACTGTAATGGAAACTCTTGACCCATCTAAAACAACTAGAGTTGTCAGTGCTGATGGTTCTATGATTTTGGAAGTTCCACCTGGAACAACAGCAACAGTTAATGGTCAACCAGTTGATAAAATTGGAATCAAACAACTTGATAGAGAATTTAATGCATTAAGTAATTCTGTTGTAGCAGGAATGCTTGCTTTTAATGGAATTCCTCATAATACTGTTTTTAGTCAACCTGTTAAAATTATTAAGTATTTTAGAGAAGAAGATTTAGGTTTATTTCATCAAGGAGATGATGTTAATATAGGTTACTATGATGATTTACTAGATGTTTGGATAGGTATACCTACTGAAGTTGATCTTGAAAAAAGAAAATTAACTGCAGAGATTAAACATTTTACACCTTTTGCTACTGTTACTGAATGTGGAAAAGGAACTGGCGGAACAATTACACTAGATAATGTTATTTATCCTCATGTTATTGGATGCGAAGGCTGGACTATGGAAAAAACTGAATGGATGCCTGCAAAAACAAGTGGAGGACCAAATGTAGAAATTCCTGATGGATTTGAATGTGAGGGTTTTGGTAATGGGCCAAGTGTAGTCTGGTCAATATATAAAAAAGCTAAGAGTTTAAGTGAAGTAATAGGAAAAGCAGATGATCCTGAACCAATGAGTGCATATATACTTCCTTCAGATCTTGGTAATCTTGATTTAACAGAAAAATATGCTGGAGCATATTATAAAGATTGTATAAAAAAATATGATTATGATCCTGAAGATCCAAGTGCATTACCAACACCAGACCCAGGTAACTTTGATGAAATTATGACTCTTTGCAAAGAGGAATGTCCTTTAGAAAGTGCTAGGTATTGCCTTGATGATTCTGTTGCTGAAAAAATTACTTGTGAAGCAATATATTTTGGATTTAAGGAAAATGATGGGTCATTACCAGGAACATTACTAAATAAACCAAATGCAATTTTTAATGTTGAAATTTTATTTCAGGATAGTGGAGATTCATGTATTTATGATCCTGATGGAGGAAAAACTTCTGAAAAAACATTTACTAATATTGAATGTTTAACTTCTGCACTAGGTGAAACATGTGAAATAATTTCAGATGATGATGGTCCAGCAATTTTAATTACACCTATTTGTGAAGCAGATAATTGTATGATTCCAAAAGGACAATTAAAACCAGGTGAAGCAAATAGTCCAACATTAGATTTTAATTTATATGTTGTTAATTCAGAAGAATCAACAGAAGAAGTGTGTATTAATGGTGGAGCAGAAGTAGCACTTGCTGGTGTAGGAAGTGTTAAAATGGAATATAATTGTGAAAATTTAGAAGATCCATTATATATGGGTGGAGAATGTTTTTTATGTGGTGAAAAAGAAGGGTTAACACATCCAGTATATAGTCTTGCAACTAAACCAGCTGAAAAAGAAGGAGATGATCCAGTCTCAGATCCTGCTGCTTGTTTTGATAAAACTGAGGGTGGAAAATGTGCAATTGAAGGTTGTTATGTAAGTTTTGGTAAGGAAGATTGTTTACATTGTGTAGACGGAACATTTCAAATTTCTTCAGGTGATGATTGTCCATGTAGACAAGGAAAAGGACTTTTATCAGGAAAAGTAGTGGGAATAACCGGAATGATTGGTGGAGTTGATCCAACAAATGAAGGACTATGTTTAGATGATTTTGATCCTGAAGATCCTTTAGGAAATGGTGGTGGCGGAGGAGGCACTGTTACTTGCACAGATGATAGTACTTGTCCAGAAGGTCAAACATGTAAAGAAGGAGTATGTGCAGCAGGTGAAGGTGGAGGAGGTAGGGGTGCTCCGTGTAGTGAATCAAGTGGAGCATGTACAGAATTTGATGTAAGTGAATTTGTAGGGCAAAGAGTTACAACAAAAGAAACCCTTGATACAAGAGATAAGAAATATTGTGATTCATTTGGAGATTTACCTGGTGGAACAGAAGTTCTTATTATGGATGACGCTCAAATGCTATCAGGAAGATGTTGGGTATTTGTGGAAAGTCAAACACAAACAGATGGATTTAAACCTGATATTTTTATTCCATATGAAAAAATCAAAGATCTTTTAGGTGTTAATGAATCTTGTGAAACAGATGAAGACTGTGAAGAAGGTTATATATGTAATGAAGATGATCTTTGTGAGGAAATTGAGACCTGTGAAACAGACGAAGATTGTGAAGAAGGATATATGTGTAATGAAGATAATGTCTGCGAAGAATTAGAACCAACATATGATGTTAAACCTATTGTAGGATTCTATGGAGTAACTCCAGATATGACTGTTGAATTTGATGCACCAGCACTAGGATACTATGCAGAAGATAATACAATAGTTACAACTAGTGATTATGATTGGTTTATTAAACTAGACTATGATCAAGATACAAATTTAACAGAAACAATTGTTGATTTGAGTGAAATTATTGGTTACTGGTTACTTGATTTAGATTGTAGTGAAGACACTAATTTAACAGCACTATATGATGAATATCATGAACTAACAGAAATTCCGTTAATTACATACATGACAAAAGAATGTGCTGCTCAAAAACTTGCAGAAAATGAAACATTCACAGATATTGTTTTATTTGATTATTATGGAGGAGATGAATTACTTGACATTAATACAACTGTAAAAATTATTCCAATGGTTGATATAACTGGAAAGGATGCAGATTGGATTAATTTAACAGCTAAGGATATCTTATCTCAAGATTATCATGGTATGATCTTTTATCCATATAATGAAACAAATAGAGTTGAATATCCTCATATCAATGCATATGGTGAAGCATTATGTGAAGCTGATGAAAAATTCAATAATAATGATTGTAATTACGAATCAGTATTACCTGAAGAAATTGTAATTGCTTTCTTAGGTAATCAAGGATATAATCAAACAAGTGAAGATGTTGTTCAATTATTAATGGATGAAAGTCCAGATTTAATTGTATTAAATGGAAACTTAGGATTTGATTCATATGATGATTGGTCCGACATGATGAGTTATTTAGAAATTCCGTTTATTTCTTCAATTGGAATTTATGATGTGGCTGAGTGGGAAGATTATAAATCAGACATTGAAAGTAGTTTTGATGATGATTTAGTTTGTACAGGTGAAACAGGAGATCAAATGACTTGTGAATTTAAAGGAATTTCATTTGTGGTTTCTGGTGTAGGAACAACATATGGAACACAAGACCATGATGATTTTATTAATGATTCATTGCAAACAGACCATGATTGGAAATTTTGTATCTGGAATAAAGCAAATAAAGATCTAAGAATTAGTAACAAAGAAGAGGTAGACAATTTAGGAGTTAGTTATTATGATTTATGTAGAGAAGCAGGAGCATTAATTGTTACAGGATATGATAAAGCATATGCTAGAACAAAAATGTTAAGCAGCTTAAATCCAATAACACCAATTGTTACTGAATTACTTGAACCAGGAAAAACAATGATATTTATGTCTGGTTTAGGTGGTGTAGGTAATGATATGTATGATTGTGCACTTCATGATACAGATACTTGGTGGTCAACAATTTTCACTGAAAACTATTATTTAAGAGATGAAACAGAGGTTGTAAAAGATTGTACAACTACAATTAATAATGCTTTTAATTATGGTGTACTCTTTGTTACAATTAATGATGGTGGTGTTGAAAGAAGAGCGTCAGCAGATTTTTTAACTTTAGATTCAGATTTTGTTGATAGCACAACTATACTTTTAAATTAATTATTTTTTTCTTTTTTTTAAAATGATTTCAGAGATTATATTAGAAGATAAAGGAGAAATTAAGGTAGCTAGAGTTCTTTTAAAATATAATCTTCCTGTTAGTAAATATCCTGAATTTGGAACTTGGTGTTATTTAATTAATGCAAAAAAAAAAATTGTTGTATTTGATACTGGTCCAAAATTTAAAGCATTTAGACCAATGTTTAGGAAGTTTTCAAAAAATCTAAATAATGATGATTTAATTATGCAAACTTTAGAAAAATATTTTCCAGGTAAAACAGTTAGAGAGATTATTTTTTCACATTTTCATTACGATCATTCTGAATTAGCTCCAGAACTTCAAATTAGAATAAAAAAGAAGTTTGGAAATATTCCTCCAATAAGACTCCATAAAATGGACTCAGGATCAAAAAAAATTCTAAATGTATATGAACATGGGATAGAAAAGGTCTATAAAGAAGCGGGTTATAAGGAGTGGAAACTAGGTTCATTTGTTAAAGAAGGAGAAACAATTAAAGATACAGATTTCAAAATTATTCATCTTCCAGGACATACTAAAGGAACAGTAGGATTAATTAGTCAAAAATACAAAATTGTTATATGTGGTTGGTGGATAGAAAAAATAGAAAAAAAAGTTGTTGCTTTTTCTATGAAATTAATTAATGAAGATAATAAAATTTTAAAAAAATCTATGAAAAAAGGTAGTTTTGAAGGGTATAATTATTACTATTATCATCCAAAAGTTCAAAAAAAGAAAAGAGTACTTATGTTTATTAGAAAGATTCTAGGAAAAAGAGTTAGTGTGTTTTGTTCATCTCAAAATAATATTGATGAAAAATATTTGGATTTGGCAAATGCACTAGGGAAAGAATTAGTTGCAAGAGATGCTAAAATATTTTTTGGAGGACAAGATTCAGGAATGATGAAAAATTTAGCAGATTCAGTATTAAAATATAATGGAAAACTAATTTCTGTGTTTGCAAAAACAGATAAAAATGTTTTTAAAAAATGTAGAACAATTTCAGTTATGAATTCAAGAAGAAGAACAAGAGTATTAATTAATAGATCTGACATCATTGTTTGTTTACCTGGAGGTTTTGGAACATTAGAAGAACTTCATAATTCGATATTAATTAATCAAACAAGTAAAACTAAAAAACCAATATTGCTTTTGAATTTAGACGGGTTTTATAACCCACTTTTAGCTCAATACGATAATATTTATAAAAATAATTTTTCTAAGCAAGAAACATTATTTGAAGTGTTTACAAGTTTAAACGAACTTTTAGTATATTTAGATTCAATAAAACTCTCATAATTAAATTTTGAAAGAAAGATTTTTATAAGTTAATGTCTGACTTTTTAATAATGAAAAAATTATTGTCTTTTATTTTGGCAATTCTTCTTGTAAATATTACCTATGGGGCAACATTATATGGATCAATTTATGATTCAACATTATCAAAAACGAAAGATGTTCTAATTATTATTGACTCAAATCCATCTCAAAAATTTTTATCAAAAGATGGGAGTTATGAATTTGAAATTCCTATTGGAGACTATAAACTTTCTGCTCAGAAAAATGAACTTAAGGCAATTGAAAATATTTCTATAATTGATGAAGGAATATATGTTATTGATTTATTTTTATTTCAAGATTTAAGTGAAGAAGAATCAATTTATAATAACTTAGATTTAGAAATAGAAGGGCTTGATGATAGAGAAATAAAATATTTGAATTTGTTTTTTTTAATTATTTTTTTGATGGGAGTTTTTTCTTTTATTATTATTCAAATAAATAAAAAAATCCAAACAATTAGACTAAAAAAACATTTAAACCTTATGGATGATGATTTGAATAAAATAATTCAACTTCTTAAAAAAAATCAAGGAAGAATGTCACAAAGAGAGTTAAGAAAACATTTTGCATTATCAGAAGCAAAAATTAGTTTGATGATAACAGAACTTGAAACTGAAGGAAAACTTAAAAAAATAAAAAAAGGTCGTGGAAACATACTAATTCTGGAAAAATTTAAATAGCATCATTCGTTAAAATTACCTAAAATGGCAAAATCTCAAATTACTGTATATGTTATTCTCGGTTTGGTATTAGTAGCACTAGTAGGAAGTCTTATTTATATAAGTCAAAATCCTATAGATAATATAGTCAATAATAAACCTCCTTTACTCGAGTTTTCATCTGATTATCTAGAAAAATCAATGGATGATTGTATTTATTCAATTGTTCTACGAACAATAGATGAAGAAGGTATATGTGATTCAAAACCATTTAAACAAAACATAGAGTCTGAAATATATGGGTGTATGAATTTTTCTAATTTTGAAGAACAAAAATATATTGTTACAGCAGAAGATAAGCCAGACGAAGTTGAAGTTGAGATAAGAGATGATGAGATTTATGCCTATGTTTACTATCCAATTATCTTGAAAAAAGACACTAGAATTGAATTTTTTGATAGAACTTTCAAATTGCCAAGAACTAAAACATTGTCTTTAGATTTGAGTGATGGAGTTCTTCAAAGAGAACAATCTTTAATTTCATCAGATTTAGATTTGGAACTTAAAATTCCTAAAGGCACAACTGTTGAAGGTGGAAATAAGATAAGTTTATACTTAAAAGAAATGTGTCCAGATGATCCAGCAATTCTAGGAAGAGTAAAGTATGAATTTAGTCCACACGTTACATTTAGTCCAAATGCATTTTTAACTATTAGATATGAAGATGAACATGTTTCACATTTAGCAAAAGAGCAAGCATTTAAAATAGTATTTTTAGATAATGATCACTGGGAAACATTACCTAGCTCTGCAGATGTTGAAAAAAATAAAGTTATTGCAGCAACAACTCATCTGTCTGAATGGGGAGCAACTTGTCATGGGGCTAATAAATATGGTATGCAAGTTATGTGGGATGAACTTGTTGAAACTGGTGTTGTCGGTAGAGTTGATAAAAATCTTAATTGTGCATATAATTTTTCAGGTGCATGTGGATTTGTTAAAGTAGTTGTTCATAATGAAGCATTTACCGATAATGAATTAGATTTTTACAAAGAAATTTTTGATAAATTATATGATATGGAATTGACTCCAATAATTAATTTAAGAGAAGTATTACCTCCTAAAGAAAATAGAGTTACAGAGTATTGGACACATCCAGGTATCTGTAATAATGCAAAATCATTTTGTAAACATGAAGAATATATTGGAGAAGATTCATCATGTGATTCCTATTCATTAGATTGTTATTATGGTGAAAATGAAGATGGTGGAGCACTACCGTCTTATGATTATGGAGATTCATCAACAGATGAAACACCTGTTTGGTACATTTTAAGTTTACTTGATAAAATTCATAAAGATAAACCTCAATGGCCTATATATATAGAAATAGGAGATGAACCAAATTTAGCAGTTGAATGGCATAATATTTCTTTAACAAATTATGAAATAATTGAATATGCAAAATATTATGTAGAAGTAGGAAAAGCAGTAAAAGAAGAACTTGATAGTTTTTCAGGTGTAGATCATTCAGGATCAATTAAATTGCTTCCTGCAGGATTAGCACCAACTTTAGGAATGAAAGAATGTAGATTAACTCCGGCATCTTCTAAAGAATATCATGATGAAGCTTTTACTTATAAAATTGAAGATTGGGGTGACGGATTTTTCATGAAGAAAAGTTGTGATGCCCTTTATGAAATGTATAATTATTTAGTTGATGATAATAATTATTGCACAGCTGAAGAATTACCTGAAGTGCCAGATCATGGAGATTATGGTCTTTGTTTTGATGGAAGTGCATTGAATGACAAAGGGAAAGATTATTGTCCTGGGTGTTGTGATTCTACATGTACGGTACAAGATGATAAAATTTGTGGACCAACACCAGGAACTCATGATATAACTGACAAAGAAGAAGCATATTTGGATTGTTTAAGAGTAGAAAAACCATTTTTTATGGAAATGAAAAGTTGGTTATCATTTTATCTAGGATTTGACTATAGATATGTGTTTGAAGATATTGATATAGATCATTTATTAGAACTTGATCCAAGTGCTTACTGTAATGTAAACTCAATACCAGATAAATCAAAAGCATCAGATAATTCTAAAGCATTTACAGTTGCCAAAAATATAAGAACAAGAATCTTAGATACATTCAACACTTATTGTTTTGAAAAAATAACTGAAGTACATCCTGATGAATTTATTGAAACAATATATTCATATAATAATAATGAGATTTGTAATTATTTAGATCTTTATGCAGATCATACTTATCCAGATCCAGATGATATGACTTATCCAGGGGGAGACGATCCTTTTGGAGCGCAAGCATATGAAGCTAGGTTTGCTAAAGTTTCTTCTTATTGTACAGATCTTCAAGATTTAAAATGTACTGCACCTGATGTAACAGATGCAGATGCAGATGGTGTAATTGATTATGAAGATAATTGTCCTAATGATGCCAATCCACTTCAAGAAGATTGGGATGCTTGGACTGGAGACGGTAAAGGAGACGTTTGTGATGACTCAGATGGAGATGGAATCATGGATTCAGAAGATTTATGTCCTGGATCAAATCAAGTTGTTACAGATGAAACAGATACAGATGAAGATGGTATGCCAGATGTCTGTGATAATTGTGTAAATATTGCAAATTATGATCAGAGAGATAGAGATCATAATGATATTGGAGATGATTGTGAAGATATTGATGGAGATAGTGTTTCAGATTTTCCAGCTTCAAAAATATGTAAACAATCAGAACTAGGAACAGGAGATTGTATTGTTGATAATTGTCCATCAATAGTTAATCCAAATCAAAATGATGAAGATCAAGATGATGTTGGAGATGCTTGTGACAATTGTGTTAATTATCCTAATCCTTTGCAAAGAGATGATGATTCTGATGGAGAAGGGTATCCTTGTGATGAAGATGATTTTGATTTATGTCCTAATATTGCAGGAATCCAAAGAAATCCAGAAGAATGTCCAGCTCAAGATTTATGTGAAGGAAAAATTTTGATTACTGAAATGGCTTGGGCACCTCATCCATATGAAGTGTATAAAGAATTACCAAGTTTTAATGTTGACGATTATGTTGATGATGTAACTAGAGCATATGAAAAATGGACAAATGATCAAAGAGTATTAGCTATTATTCCATTCCATGTAGGAGAGGGATATAGTGAATTAAGTGATTATTCATGGTCAAAAGAGATGTGTTCGAATAATTGTGTTGGAACAGATTTATTTAATCAAGTATCAAAAAATGAGAATCCAATAGATTCATGTTCTGGATCTAGTGGAGGTGGAGGATTTAGTTCTGGAATTTGTACAGATAGTAGAATTTTGTTTCAAAATCTTGGAAAACAAGTAGGTAAGGGAAATTTTGTAGCTACATATCAAACTTGTGAAGGGGCTGAGCTTGGATCAACAAAAACTACTTTTTCAAATGCAGGCACAAACTATATCTATAAAGGATTAAGTGAAGGCTTTGATGTAAAAGATCTTGAAACTGATTTTGAATGTGTTGAAAGTGACGGAACTATAGATGAAGGAGCAGCTTGTTTAGAAGAAGAAATTGATGGTGAAAATTACTATGGATTATTAGTATGTGCGCCAGATCCATGGTTTATGAAATGTGGAACAGTTGAAGAATGTGGAGGAGATTCTGCCAATTGTTGTAGTAGAGGCGGAGAATATGGTAATTTCTGGGCTGCTTGTATAAGTGGGTGTAATAATTCATCAGACTGTTCAGATGGATCAAGTTGTATTGATGGAAAATGTGTTTCAGATGATATGTGTATTTCTGAAGGACAAGATGAAAAAACACCAGATTTAGGTGATGATGATCCTAACAAAGACAAAGAATGTTGTGAAGGATTGGATACTCTTTTACCTACAGATATTTTTGATGATTCATGTGAACAAACTGAAACAGAAAATATAACATATATTTGTTCAAGTTGTGGAAATAATGTATGTGAAGATTGGGAAAGTGAATGTAACTGTCCTGAAGATTGTTCAAGTCCATGTGATCCAGCATGTACTGATGACTTAATTTGTACAGAAGGAAATTGTGTTGAATGTGTAGATAATGGAGATTGTTCTTCGGATAAAATTTGTATTGAAAATGTTTGTAGTGACCCTGAATGTGATGCAACTAATCCATGTACCGAGCCACTTGTATGTGAAGTAGGAAGATGTGTTGAAGAACCTTGTGATGATACAACAAATCCATGTACAGATCCTCAAATTTGTGAATTAGGAGAATGTGTTGATCCACCAGCTCCAACAGAATGTATTGAAGTTGGAAACGATGAAAAATCACCATACTTAGGAACTGAGGACCCAAATATTGATAAGGAATGTTGTGAAGACTTAACAGCAATTAAACCTGCAGAAACATATGATGTGGATTGTAATGATGCTGGACTCACAGAATGGACTTATGTTTGTTCAAATTGTGGCGATAGTGTTTGTGATAGTTATGAAACAGAATGTACTTGTCCAAATGATTGTCCGTAAATAAATTAACCAGATTTTCTTATTTTTCTTTTTGTTAATTCTTGTTTAAACCAGTTTTCCCACTCTTGATAAATTAATTTATGATCTAGTTTACCGGTTCTTTTTTTAACTTTCTCATTAAATATGTGAAACATATCATTACATAATATAACAAATGGTGCTTCTAACATGTCAAAATCATTTCTTTTAACAGCTTCTTCAACAAGTGTTTCTCTATATTTGGCACGAACTAAAATATCTTGCCAGACAGCATCCCAATTTCCAGCATAATCTGAAATATTTCCTGCAATTGTTTTTAGAACTTCAGATTCACCATTAATTAAATCTGCAGTAGGAACAAGTTCATCTTTTTGAGCATCATATTTCATTAAATCCATAAATCCGTGTTCAAGTAAAGGATCTTCTTCCCAGTGTTTTTGAACTTCAGTAATTTTTGTTACTCTTCTATATTTGTGTAACCCGTCTGCAGATTTTATTGGGGAAGCAATAACAATAATGTCTGTAGCTTTAAAACTAGTTTTAGGAACACCAATATCATTTACAACTCTATCATATAGTCCATATGGTGAATCTGCGTGAATTGTTCCTGCAACTACATTTGCAGCAGCTCCAACCCTCATAGCTTCGTAAAGAGCTACAGCTTCAGTACTTCTTACTTCACCAACGATTAAAGATGAATCTCCTAACCTTAATGTAGCTCTAATTCCAATTGTAGCATCAACCTCACTACCTGTTTGAGTAAGTGAAGAAGCAACTTTCATTGATTGAATATTAAAACCTAATTTTCTAAGTTGAGGAACAGGCAATTCAAGAGTATCTTCGATAGTAATTATTCTATATCTTCTCATAATTTCAACAATTACAGAAGATAAAAATGAGGACTTTCCACTACTTCTTGTTCCACAAATCATAAATGTTCTTGTTCCATCAATTAAAAAACTTAAGAGACCGGCTGCAAGTGGATTAATCATCTTATAATTCATAAATAAAGGAAGAGTCCAAGGTTTGTCTCTATGTCTTCTAAATGAGAAAGCGAGTCCTGTAGGATTTAGTGGTTTATTAATTACAGAAACCCTAGTAGAAACACCTGGGAGTTCTAATTCTGTATCTAAAATTGGATTAGCTTCGTCTAATGGCCTTCCAGAAATCATTCTGAGTTTAGATGCCCAAGACTCAGCTTCTTGAGGTGTGGGAATAATATTTGTTACACAATCATCATATTTACCATGAACAATAAAAATTTGAATTCTACCCATAGGACTATTAATAGAAATATCTTGAATTTCTTCATCTTGAAGTAAGACTTCAATTAATCCAAAACCTACAGTATATCTGACGAGAATTTTTGTTAATTCAAGAATTTCTTTTTCTTTAATTCTTACTTTTCTATATGAGGATAATTCTTCAATTAAATCTTTTCCAACATTAAAAAATACTTCTCGCATTCTTTGAGGATCAACAAAATCTGCTTTTGCAGGTTTATGTTCTGCCATTATATTTCTAGCAGTATCTAATAATTCATATTTTTCTTCAGATAACTTGAACTCAGGAGGCATTATATGATAAAGAGTTTTCACGTTTTCATTTAATCTAAAAACAGTTATTTCAGTGTCTTCACCAACAGTATAACTGTCAATTTCTTCCCCATCTTTAGGATAAGCACTCATAAGTTTTGTGTACATGAAATCTGGTTTAATTGTAGGGTTGAAAATTCTACGATATATGATTCTGTTTCCTAATTCATAGCCTGCCAAATAGGGTTTAGAAATAATAATTAATTTAGTGTTTTCTAATAATTGGACTAAATAATCAATAATAGAAACAAAATGTGATATGCAAAAAGTTTCATTTTCATCGTTACTTTTTTCAAATAATATTTTTTGTCGTCTTCTAAGTCTCTTTAATTCTACATATGCGCCAAGAGGATCTTTTAATAAAAGATTAGAGATAATATTTTTTAATTTATTATACCAAGATTCAGCATAAATACTACATCTTCCTGCACTTAAATTTGCTAGAGAAATTTTATCTTCTTTAGATAAATCTCTATATATTGATGCAATTTCACTTACTAAGAGAGTTTGTTGATAATCATATTCATACTCTCTTTTTTGGTAGAAGACTAATTTTGTTACTCCGTGGCTTTTTGCAAGTCTTTCAATGACTTTAGCCATGGTAAATTCACTATCTTCAATAGACGGAACATGGGATGAATTAGAGAAATCACATTTAAGAGTTGTGTCTTCACCTATCCGTTCAACTGAAAATTCTATATCCATACAAAAATTTATAATATTCAAACAACTTTAAAAAAATTACTAATGAGCTTTCTAAAAAAACCACCTGTAGAAGAAAAAAAACCAGTTCCAAATGGAATTGAGCCAAAAAAGGATGAAAAAAGTATTCCTAAACCTATTTCTAAGAAGGAAGAAGCTGCAATGGTTATGCCTAAGCCAGTTTCTAATCAGTTTGAAGAAATTATGAGACGATTAAGATTACTTGAAGAAAGATATTCAGGTCTACGAAAAAAAACTCAATTTACTGAACAAAACATGCTTAAAGATGCTAAAGACATATTTTTAGAAATTAGGACATTAAATGAAACAATTTCAGGTATCAAAAATGATGTTTCTATGTTAAATGAAAATATTGTTAAACTTGAAACAGAAATTGAGATGTCAGTTAATAAATCAGAATTACAAACCTTATCAAAATATGTTGAATTATGGCAACCTATAGAATTTTTAACTAGAAAACAAGCAGAAGAATTGTTAAAGAGATGAACGAAAGTTATTTATACTCTAATAATCTTAAATTAAGATAAAAAATGGCACAAGGAAACCCTATAAATGAGATTATTCAAATGAGGCAACAAGGCCTTTCAAATAATCAAATAATCCAAAATATGCAAAGAAATGGATATTCAAATACTCAAATATTTGATGCTATGAATCAAGTAGATACAAAAGTTGCAGTTGAAGGATTACAACCTGTAACAAATGCACCTGTTCAAGCTACAACAGGAGGTTCAGATTTATTTTCAACACCTCCAGTAGGACAACCTGAACAACCTCAACAAGCAGCTGTTCCTGCAGCAGCACCTGTGCAACCAGCTCAAGACGGAATGCAAACTATGCAATTTGATTCAAGTACACCAACAAATAATTTTCAAACAAGTCAAGTAGAATCAACATCATCTCCTCAACCTTCTGTAAGGGATATATTCGGAGAAAACCAAGTTAAAATTGAAGAATTAGTTGAGACAATAATTGAAGAAAAATGGGAAGAATTACTTAGAGATGTAAGTAAAATTGTAAAATGGAAAAATAAAGTCGAATCTAGGATTTCAGAAATGGAAGTAAAAATAGATCATTTAAAAGAAAGTTTTTCAGATTTACAAAAAGCTATAGTTGGAAAAGTAGGAGAGTACGATAGACACATTATGGAAGTAGGTTCAGAAATTAAAGCTATGGAACGTGTTTTTTCAAAAGTTTTGCCAGCTTTTACAGAAAATGTTAGTGAATTATCTGATATTAGTAAAAGAATGAAAGAGGTAGATAAAAAATGAATAAAAGAGCACAAGCTGCTGTTGAAACCTTAATGATATACGGAGTTACAATTTTTATTGTTATGTTAGCTATTGGAGCATTGATTGGATTTGGAGTCATTGATTTAGGTAGACTTCTTCCTGATAAATGTGATATTTCAAATGCATTAAGTTGTGAAAATTATAATGTTGGAAGTTCTAATGTACAATTAGAGTTAAAAAATATTTTATCCAAAAATATTCAAGCATTTGTTGTTGATATTGAAGGAGAAGGAAATGATATTGGAATTTGGAATTGTGATCCAGGCCAATATGGGGCATTAGATATAGATGGAGATAATCTTTATACTGGTGCTGGAGAATTTGATGCAGGAAACGGCATATTAGTTAATGGAGTTATTAGTGATGTTGTATCTTTAAATAATTGTGATATACAAGTTCCTTCAGGACGAAAAATTAATGGACTTATAACACTACATGTTTGGCCAGTAGGAAGTAAAATAAATCAAACAGTTACAGGAACAATAAGAGCAACAGTATCTTAGAATTTTTTTTAAATTTTTATTTTCCAAATCTTCTTTTTCTATTTGTGTATTCTTCTAAGCAATTAATAAAATCTTTTTTTTCAAATTCAGGCCACATTTTATCAACAAATAAATATTCAGAATAAACTCCTTGAAACGCTAAAAAATTACTAGTTCTTTGTTCTCCACCAGTTCTAATAATTAATTCAGGTTCATCTTTTAAATATAAATTATTTTTAAAAACTTCTTCATTTATATCTTTAATATCTAATTTACCTTCCTTAACAGCTTTTGCTATTTTTGTTGCAGCATCAATAACTTCTTCTCTTCCCCCATACGCCATAGCAAAATTAATAATATGTTTTTTATGATTTTTCGTTCTGTCCATAATTTCTTGGATTTTTTTTTGAATATTTTCTGGAAACATCCACAATCTACCAATAACATTTATTTTTATATTATTATCATAAATTCTTTTGTCGTCTTTTAAAATATCAAAGTTTCTTGCAAATAAATCCATTAAATAATTAAATTCTTCTTTAGGTCTGTCAAAGTTTTGAATTGAGAAAGTGTATAGAGTTAGTTCCTTGATTTTATATTCCTGACACCATTCAAAAACTTTTTCAAGTTTTTTTGTTCCCCATTCATGGCCTTTCCAAGGTTTAGCTACTAAACGACGCGCAAATCGTCTGTTTCCGTCCATAATTATGCCTAGGTGTTTAGGAACTTCCATGAAAGAGGAAAATAAGAATGATTATTTAAAAATTCCTATCCAAATTAAAGAAACAACAATACCAGTTAGATATATAACTTTGACAAGAGTTTTTGATAATTTTTCATTTGGATAAAATACAGAAATTAAATAAATTAAAATGCACAAATTCAGAAAATTACTAACAATAAGAGAATAATTAATGAAAATCTGTGTAAAAAGAGTTAATAAAAGTGAAAATAAGGCACTAACTCTTTTTCCGTAAACTACTGCAAAAGTTTTTGTTTTAGATTTTTTATCTGCTGAGTAATCCATAATTGTTGTATATGAGTGAAATCCAATTATACAAATAGTTGCTCCATATATTTGAGGTGTTAATTGTGAAAATGAACTGTTATAACTAAATCCTATTAAAAAACTAAAAAAAACTAAAAGACCATTTGAGATTGAATCAAATGGTGGTAATTCTTTAAAGCGAATAGGTTGAGTTGAATACATATGAGCAAAAAAAACAACTAAGATTGTTGAAATTATATTCATTAGATTTTTTGAAAAAAAGGAAACTAGAATTATGAGTAAAGAGAACAAATAAACATATTTTAAAACAAATTTATGATATTTAGGAGAAAGAATAATTCCTTCAATAATTTTTTTCCTAGGATTGATTAGATCTGTTTTATAGTCGTGTATGTCATTTATTCCAAATGTGACTAAAGATAATGGAAATGACATTAAAATTAATTGAATAAATGCAAGAACAGAGATAGTTGAATTACTTACAATTATTCCAGATATAAAGATCAAAGGACCTACAATCCATAATACTGGTCTACTCACTTTAAAGAGTAATAACAGGTATTTTATTCTCTTATTCATAATCAATAGATAAATACAAAACTTTTATAAATTTAGTCAGTATCCCTAATATAGTTATATAAATGGGTCCTCTTATGAGATCCTCGACGAGGAATTTGATGAGTTTGAGACACTCTTGTATAATACAGCCCGCCACGAGAGTACCTAATGGAGCTCACGACAAAGTCAAGCAATGAGCTTAGGGGTTAGTGGAGCGGGCAACAATTCATAATCATTGAGAACAAGTAATATTCACTAATATCACAATATATCACATAAATTGAAACAATTTGTTTACTTGTTCTTGCCCTAGATAAAAAGGTAGATCATCATGTTCACTGTATCACAAAATAACAAATATAATAAAACAAATGCAGAACTTTTTTCTAGGGCTTAATAGAGAATTTTACGTATAGTAGAAACTCTATAAGGAGGTAATTAAAAATGGGAAAAATAAGCCCTATATCAGCAAAATACATTATTCACGCAAATATTGATATTGAAGGAGTCGTAGATAGACCTGATGTTATTGGAGCAGTTTTTGGTCAAACAGAAGGACTTCTAGGATCAGATTTAGAACTTAGAGAATTACAAAGATCTGGTAGAATTGGAAGAATTGAAGTTCAAACAGAAACTAAATTAGGTAAAACTACTGGAACTATAACTATTCCTTCTAGTTTAGATAAAGCAGAGACAGCAATTGTTGGAGCAGCTTTAGAAATTATTCAAAGAATAGGTCCGTGTAATGCAAAAATTGTAGTTCAAAAAATTGAAGATATTAGGATCTCAAAAAGAAATCAAGTTATTGAAAGAGCTAAATATCTTTTGAAAAGATTAATGGAAGATGTTATGCCTGATTCTCAAGAAATTAGTGATGAAGTAGCATACTCAGTTAGAGTTATGGAAATTCAAGAGTTTGGAAGATCTAGACTACCTGCAGGACCTGCAGTAGATGAATCCGAAGAAGTAATTGTCGTAGAAGGAAGAGCAGATGTCTTAAATTTATTAAAGCATGGGTTCAAAAATGTAATAGCAATGAATGGAACCTCAGTACCTCCAGAAATTGTTGAACTAGGAAATCAAAAAATTTTAACAATTTTTGTTGATGGAGATAGAGGCGGAACTTTAATTGTTCAAGAATTAATGGGTGTAACAGAAGTAGATTATGTAGCTAAAGCACCAGATGGAAAAGAAGTTGAAGAAATAACAAAAAAAGAAATTCATAAAGCAATTAGAAGTAGAATTTCAGCTGAACAAGTTAAATTAGATGCTAAAGAAGGTAGAAAAACTTCTTCATCTAGATCTTCATCAAGAACAGAAAGAAAACCTGTTGAAAAAAAAGTTGTTAAAGAAATCACAGATGAAGAAAAATCAGCATTCAATGATATGTTAGAAGATTTAATTGGTACAAGAGGGGCATATGTGCTTGATGATGGACTAAATATTTTAGGTAAAGTTCCAATCTCAGAACTTCAATCAACTCTTAATTCCTTAAATACAGGAGTTCATGCTGTAATCTTTGATGGGATTATTGATAAAGATCTTGTAGCTGTTGCTGAGAAAGCAAATGTTGCATTCCTTATTGGAATGGATAACAAAGTTAAAAGTAAATCTTCAAGCGTTGTTCAAATGACTGTTGATGATTTCTAAAATTGTTAACTCAATTTTAAAATTAAAAACATCTTTTGTTTTCTTTTTTTAATTTATTTTTTTATCTTACACTTTTTTTAGTTTTAATTTAAATTATTTATATTTTTTATAATATAATCTAGAAAGTAAAGATAATTAATTAAAAAAATTTAGAAAATAAAAATAAGTTTAGAAAAGTTATTCTTCTCCTTCTAAATCAAAATAAATTATTTCAGTTTTGTTTCTCATACCTTCCATATAAACTATATATGCTCCAGACTGTAATTCATTTAATAGAGTTTGGTTGATAGCGTTTTTGACAGTATCTAGTTCAAGAGTTTCTTCTGGTCTGGTTTCAAACACAGTGATTATATGATAACCAAAGATAGTTTCAACAGGTTCTGAAATCTCTCCAACTTCAAGTTCAAAGGAAGCATCTAAGAAATCTTGGTCAAAAGGAATTTCTCTATTAACCCAACCTAAATTTCCTAGAGTTTGTTGAGCTGCAGGTTCATCTGAATATTCTAAAGCTATACTAGCAAAATTATCTTCATCTATTAATTCGATAATTTCATTAGCTCTTACTAAAGATTCTTCTTTTGATAATTCAGATTCACATCTTTCACTTTCATTATGACATACTAGAATATGTGAAACATTGATACTTTCAGGTGTTTTGAATGTTTCAATATTTTTATTATAGTAATCACTAATGTCAATTTCACTTATCTCTAAATCTGAAAAAACTAATTGTTGAACAACTTGATTTAAAGTCATAGATCTTTTGTAGACGATTTTTGCGTCATCTAAAGTTAAACCATTTTCAGATAACATTGCTTCAAAATCTTCAATAGTAACTCCTGCTTCAGTAGTTAGGTTTGTCATATATTCATTAATTTCTTCATCAGTAATGATAATACCCATTTCATTGGCTTTAGCTAAAAGTAGTTTCTCGTCAATAATTTGATCGAGTAAATTATCTTTAGTTATATAATCTTTATACTGTGGTGGGATTTGTTCATATCTTTCATTAAATTCATCTAGTGTTACAGGTTCTTGATTAACAATTACTGCATATTTTTCTTCTTCTGGAAAAACACTTGATATCTTCTTAAAAAATGGAAGATCGATGTCACCTTTAAGTAAAATTACTAAACTTGAAATAATAATTAACACAAGTAAAGCACCTAGCGCTAAATTTACAAGTTGTCTTTTTTTCTTAATTTTCATAACTTTTTCTTTGTACTCATTTTTAGATTGAGATTTTTTTTTTGGAATCTTTTTAGCCATAATCATAACCCCCGATTAGGAGGTGAGAACTTGATAATATATAAAAAGATTATGTAGAAATGGGGTTTTTAATAGTTTTTTTTGGATTGAAAATCCTCCTATAGATTATGAAAAATTATATAAACGTCGCTTCTATTAAATTAAACATGTATGACATCGTAGTTGGAAGAAGCCAAAGTGACTTTAAAAAGTATGGTTTAAGAGGTACAGTATTGCTTGGAAAGCATTATGTTCAGATGGGTCAAGTAACTTCTCTTTCAAATAAAATGTATTTGGATGTCACTCGATCTCATGTTGTGTTTGTATGTGGTAAGAGGGGTGGCGGAAAAAGTTATACAATGGGTGTAATTGCCGAAGGAGTGTCAGATTTAGAATCTGATATTAAACAAAACATTGCAATTGTTATTTTAGATACAATGGGAATTTATTGGTCTATGAAATTTCCTAATCAAAAAGAGCGAGATTTATTAGATTTATGGGATATTAAACCAAAAGGCTTGGATGTAACGATATTTACACCAAAAGGAAGTTATGAAGAATTTAAAGAAAAAGGGATTCCTACAGATTTTCCATTTTCAATTAGACCAAATGAATTAGATATTGAAGATTGGGTACTTAGTTTAGGAATCGATAGAAATAGTGAAGAAGGAGTATTGTTTGAACGTGTTATAACAGATTTAAAAGTATCAATAGAAAATTTTTCATTAGATGATATTCAAGAAAAAATTAAAACAGATGAAAAAGTTTCAAATAGAGCCAAAGATAAAGCATTAAATTTACTTGTAAACGCAAAAACCTGGGGATTATTTGATAAAGACGGAACACCAATTAATGATCTTGTTAAAGGTGGGCAAGTAACAGTATTAGATGTAAGTATTTATGCAACTACTCCAGGAGGATGGAACATTAAATCTCTAGTTATAGGCTTAATTTCAAAAAAACTTTTTATCCAAAGAATGATTTCTAGGAAAGATGAAGAATTTCAAGCAGTCCATGAATCTGTTCATTTTTTTGGAGAAGAAAAACAAAAAAAGATGGAATATCCAATGGTTTGGTTAATAATAGACGAAGCACATGAATTTTTACCAGTTTCAGGAAAAACCGCAGCATCAGATCCTTTAATTACAATTCTTAGAGAGGGTAGACAACCAGGGATTTCATTAATTTTAGCAACACAACAACCAGGAAAAATCCATACAGATGTTATGACTCAGTCAGACATTATTTTAAGTCATAGAATTACAGCAAAATTAGATACTGATGCTTTAGGAATGTTGATGCAATCTTATATGAGAACAGGTCTTTCACAATATTTAGATAATTTACCTCGGGAAAAAGGAGCAGCAATAATATTAGATGATAATAATGAAAGAATGTATCCTATGAGAGTTAGACCTAGATTTACTTGGCATGGTGGAGAAGCACCTAATGCTGTTCCTTCTAAAAAGAAAATATTTGATATTTAATATTTACTTAAATTTTTAAATACAATTATATTACCCTTCTTTTAGGTATTAATAATGTTTAGCAAATCATTTCCTCGAACAACTGACAAATCTTCTTATCCTATTTGGGAAGAGATTGTGTTAAGTGATAATGAAGAAAAAGAACAAGAAACACTTGCTAGAAAAGAAAATATTGAAAAAATGCGTGAAAGCATTAGTGACGCAAAAAAAATTATTGAAGCAAATTCTTTAAAGCCTTATCAAACAGACATGATAAATATAGCAATTGCTCTTTTTGAAAAAAGAGGATCTCATGAAATTTATTATAAAGAAAATAAAGCCAAAGAAAAATTTGATAGTAAATTCAAAATAAATTAAATTAATTCTTTTTGCATAGATTTTAGATAGATTTCTAAAACCGATTTTAATTTTAAAATTCCTTGAATTTCTTTTTCAAATTTTAAAGGATAATTTTTGAATTTTTTTTCTAAGATAATTTGAGTTATTTGATTAATGTCTAAATCAGGTTTTAAACTGGTTATAGAACTATGCATTACTTGTTCAATAGACATATTTTGAATTTTATTACCATACTTTGTTAGACTGTGGATAAAATCTTTTGCTGTAAAAGTTCCAAGATGATTTTTTTCTTCATTGACAATAAAAAAAAGATTGTTATTTGATAGCATTAAATCTCTAACATGAAGAATGGTTTCTTTTTTATCAATAAGGTTAATATTTTTACTCATAATAGTTCTAGCAGTTATATTTTTGGAAATATCTCCTTTAAATTTTGAAGCTTGTTGTAATAAATCTATGGAAGAAATTTGACCTTCTAAAACATTATTATCTGTGATACCAATAACATCAACATTTTCTTGAGTGACTACATAAAATGCTTCTTCAATTGATTTATCATTTTCGATAAGAACGACATTTTTAGACATAATCTCTTTTGCTTGAATATTCATTAAGTCTTTTTTTGTTAAATCAATTTTTAAAATATCTTTTTCATCAATTTTACCAATACATCTATTATTATTTACTACAAACACAATATCAGATCCTGTGGCTGACATCATAGCAAGAATATTATGAAGAGATCCATTAACTGATATTTTTTTACAAGAGTTCATGATAAAACCAACTTTTTTGTTTAAAATATTCCTAGAGGAAGCTTTAGTAGGTGATAAAGTAATTTTTGAAACAGTATTGCTAAAAAACTTTGTTGAAAATTTAATTAATAAAAATAAAATAACTAAACCTACACCCACTATTAATAAAACAATGAAAATATTGAAAATATCTTTTGCCGCTTTTGATCCTTGCTTTTTTACATTATTAAATGTTGGACTTTGAACAGATTCGTTAATTAAAACAGGGTTATTTTTTGATATATTGTAATTTAATTCTGTTTTGTCTTGAGAGTCTTCATATTGGTTTAATTCTTCAAGTTTTGTATTAGATGAATTAATTAAAGCTAATATTTCTTCATTATTTTGTGATTGTGTTTGATAATTAATTTCTTCCGTTACATTTGTTGGACTTGAAGGTTGATAGACAAAATTTAATGAAATTGTTGTGACCTCAATACTATATCCAGGATTTGCAGGAATAATTAAATTATGATTAGTTTGTTTTAAATCTAAAATAATATTTGTACCTTTGACAGCTCTAATTTCATCAAAAAAATAATAACCCTTTTGACTTGGATTTCTTCTTTTAATTGCAGTTTCTTTATCAAGAGTAAAAGTTGTTTGGGTTTGTAATTCACCTGATATGTCCAGGTAATGAACAGTAATTTCAAAATTTTCAATAGGAATATTTTTTGCTAAAATTTGACCAGAGATTTTAGTAGGAAGAATATAGTTTTGAGCATTGCAAATTGAAATAGTTAAAAGAAAAAAAAGAACAAGAAAAATTTTATTTTTCATTTATTTTTTTTTGGCTTAAAATCTCCTTCTATTTCAACAAAATCATCAGGATTTGCAACAGTCATTGAAACCATTGAATTAAAAAACATATATGCAAAAAATATTGCAAAAGTTAATCCCCATGTTTGAGGTGAAATAAATAGTTCACCTGATAATTTGTCAGAATTTATATAGTAATAAAATATAATTGAGGCGATTATACCTAGAATTGATACCATCATGTAACCTAAACTAGATTTTCCTTTACTAAGTGCTGACATGATAAATAATATTATAAAAAATGCTGAGAAAAATGAAGAAATATTAATTGTAGGGTATATTACATAGTATATTGATATTAAAAGACCGACAATAGATACACCCATAAAAGTTCCATTAAGTGGAGCGAAGCTTGATTTTGCCATAATAATACACCTCTTTACATATAATTTAATATAAAAAGTATATAAATTTATTCTCTTAGCATGTATTTATGAAATGTTTTTTTAGCTTTTTCTCTTCTTTTTTGATGCTCAGCTAAAAACTCATTGATTGTGTCTACACATATTTGTTTTAGTTCTCCTGATAGAAGTTTACCAGATTTATAATCTCCATAAATCTTTTTTAGTTTTTTATCATCTGGTTCAAGGAAAGTTAACATGTGATATGATAAATCAACATCAGGATTACCTCCATATTTTCTATGTTCTTCAATAGTTTCTCTTCCTCCAGAGAATGCATATTTCATGATCTTTTTCCTAACAGTTTTGGGATCATCTGTAGTATAGATTGCACTTTTTGGATCTGAAGCAGACATTTTACCACCTTTTCCAAATCCTTTCATAAAACCACAATGCAATTGACAAGGTTTAGGAAATCCTACCTTTCCAGCAATATCTCTAGTAACTCTCCAGTATGGGTCCTGATCAATAGCTGCTGGAATTAATGTTGGAATTTGTTTTTTCTTAAGATAAGAAGGTAGATAACAAGGAGCTGCTTGAACAGCCGGGTGAAATATTAGACCAATATTAGTTTCATTATTAAATCCAAAAACAGCTTTTGCAGTTGAAAAATTAATCTTTTTTGCTATTTGATTTGTAATTTTAAATCTTGTTGCACTCATTTCTGAATCCAAAAATATAAATGTTTTTTTAGGATTAAAACCAACAGCAATTATATCAAGAATATTTTCATAAGAATAATGTATAGCGTCTTTTAATTCCATATTTTTTACTAAAAACTTTTCTACATCAGTTAGTTCAAAGTATAAATCAACATTAAAATTATCTTGTAACCATTTTGTAAATAACCAAGGGATAATATGGCCAATATGAGTATTACCTGATGGGCCTCTTCCAGTATAAAGAGCAAATTCTTCACCTTTTTCATAATGATCTAAAATTTTATCAAAATCTCTATGAGAAAAAAATATTTTTCTTTTTAGGAAATAATGAAGATCCCCTGTATGTTTTTTAATTCGTTTAAGAAGTTTTGAATCAATTCTTGATGTTCCAAATTTTCTTATTAATTTGTTATAATCAACATCACCTTTAACTTCCCAAGGAGTTACAATAAAATTTTCCTCTTTTTCCTTTTCTTCTTCAACTTCAAAGAAATTTAGCTTGGTATCTTTGGTTGAAATTAATTTGAGATATTTTTTTAAATCATTTTTAACATTTTCAACATTTTCATCTGTAAGCTTAACATCAGACCAAATCATAAAACTAGCATCCTTGGTTTTTTCAGATACTAGCGAATATTTTCCTGCACCATATAAATGAGTGATTAATATCTGATTGCCTTTTCTTAAAACAATATCATCTTTTTTTGTTTTTAATTTGGTTCCATCCATATATATAAAATCTTCATTACCTTTTGTGATATCAAATTGAAGATTTTTACCTAATTTTGCAAGATCTTGAACATCCATAATAACACAATTCTTTAATTCTGTCATAAAAAACAAATCTTTTAGAACTGAGTGTGTTGGAATTTTTTTCCCTTGAGAGATAGTTTTTAGTTGGTATTCAATTGGAAAACTTTTTTTGTATTTTTCAAAAAACACTTTTTTGTTTTTGATATCTTCTTTATAGTTTTCAAAATTAGAAGTGATATATTTTTCAAGTTTTCTTTTTTCTTTTTCCAAAATTGGAGATTCTTTTACATTTTTTATATTTGTAGCAATAACCCCAATGAACCTTGCAAAAGGATATTTTTCCAGTAGTCTTTGTGTAATTGAAAATTTAGGTATCATATATTTCACCTGTAATCTGATATTTTATTTAATTCTTTCTTAAATGACATTATATTAAATTCTAGGACATTATATGCAAATAGTGATTTAATAGTTACATTATCTATTTTTTTCATTTCCTTTCTCCAAATATTTTTGTTCCTACTCTAATCATATTACTTCCTTGTTCAATTGCAGTTTTATAATCTGAGCTCATACCCATTGAGAGAATTTCTAGTTGGGTAGAATCAAATATTTTTTTCATTCTTTTAAAATATGGAATAGGGTCTTCTCCAAAGGGATGTATGCACATTAGTCCTTTGATTTTTATATTTTTATATTTTTTTATCTGAGCAACAAATTCTACTGTTTTTTCTGGTTTAATCCCAAATTTTTGTTTTTCTTCACCTATATTTATTTGAATTAACACTCTTTGAATTTTGTTAATTTCTTTTGCACGATTATTGATTTCTTGTGCAAGTTTTAATGAATCAACAGTTTGAATTAAATCAAACATTTCAACAGCTTTTTTTGTTTTATTTGATTGTAAATGTCCAACAAAATGAAACTCAACATGATTTTCTTTAAAAAATTCATTTAATTCATTATATTTTTCTTGTGCTTTTTGAATTCTATTTTCTCCAATTATTTTTATCCCAGCGTTTATAGCTTGTTTTATTTCTAAAACAGATTTTTTTTTTGATACAGCTACTAGCTTAGCTTTTCCAATTTCTTGTATGATTTTTTGGATGTTTGATTTCATCATTGTATTAAAATAAAAAATAAAACAATATATAATTATCTGCTTGCAATAAATTTAACATTTTTATACCTCTAAACTATAAGTTAGACAATTTGCTCTAGAATGATCCAGTTCTCTGTCTAATTTTAGTTCTCCATTTGTAAAATGACCTAATTCTTGGTCTTTTATTAAAAATGGACAACCATAAATTTTATTATTAGGTGTAATTACAAACAAAGATTCACCAGCGGGACAATAAGAATTTTGTAATGAGAGATCTTCTCCTTTAGATCCTTGTCTAGGACCAAAATTTCCATGAATTTTAATATTCAATTCTTCTTGTGAATAAATTGATCGTGTTTCTTGAACTAAGTCAAAAAATTGAAGGATTTGTTCCTTATCTAAACTAAATTCAGGATGATTAGCACCACTCCCTAACTCCAAATATCTAAGAAATCTAATTTCTTGAGCACCCATTTCATAGGCTTGTTTACACATACTTAAGACATCTTGATAGTTTTTTTCTGTAATTAAAGTTGTTAATCTCACTTGAAAATCTCTTTCTACCGCTAATTTGACAACACGTTCAACAAGAGTTAAAGGAACACTTGACATATCACTTTGTACTCCAAAATCTGCACTGATTTGTAGAGTGTTTATTCCATGTTCTTTTAACAAGCCAAAATATTTAGAGTTTTGTAACAAGAGTAAACCATTAGTTAATATATAATCTTGACCTGCTTTTTGATAAGCATCTAGATAATTTGTATCCATTAGAGTTTCACTACCTGCGATTGTTACATCAAATCCTAACGAATGAAGTGTCTCAACATCACGAATAGTATCTTCAGCAGATTTGACTCCTTGGAAAGGTAAATAGCACTTTTTACATGCAATATTACAAGCATCTTTATCATTAACCATTAATACAACTTTTTTTTTCATTTTATTAACCTCCATATGGAATTTCTCTATCTATTATTATAGGGTTATAACTTCCTCTCATTTCTTCTCCTAATTTATATTCTATTGTTCTAAAATGTCCTTGATGTTCATCTTGAACTATGTAAGTTTCATCTTGACCCAAGGTAACATATGCAAGATATATTCTTTCAGGATTATCCATTTCCCATGATAAAACAGGTGACGCAGGTAAACTGTAAATTGTATGCAGAAAAATTTCTAATTCTGCAAATTCAGGCGTTTCTCTAATTTGGTGGGTCACTATACCAAATATTTTTTCTTCTATTGTTTTCTCTTCCATTTTTTTATCCTCCTTAATATTTTAAAATGGGGCTACTTGGACTTGAACCAAGAAATATCAGGTTGGAGCTGAAAGTTTTATCTTTAAACTATAGCCCCACAAATTAAATTTAATAGAACAATGAGAAATCTAACTAACACCAAGATTCAATATTCAAATTATTGTTAGTTAACATGATTTAAAGGTAATACATAACTTATTTATATAGTTTACGAAATATATTTTGTAGAATATAAAAGAGTTAACACTATAGAGGGTAAAGAACAGTAAATTTATATTAAAAAAAGTTAAAACTAACGCCAACATCCATATAATAAATCTTTAGAGTTATAACTAGAAAAAACTAAATTATGTACGCCACGGACAACCACTTTTTATTGTCATAAGAGATAGTAGGTAATTATTATATATAAGTTTTTTTATCTGAAAAACTTATGTTCAAAAATCTTTGATTTTTGTTGTAAAAAACTTGTCAAATTCTTCATAGTTTTTTAGATATTTGTAAACTGTTAGATAATGTCCTTTTTTTTCTTCTAAAATTTCTTCTACATCTATTTTCTTTTTTTTCATTTGTTCAAAAAGTTTTTTTTGAAATTCATAAAGTACTACCTGATCATTTAAAGAAGTATATAATTTAATTTTTGTTTTTTTAATATTGTTTAAATTATTTATGGGTTCAATTTGTTTCCACTCTTTTTGTAATTTTTTAAGATTATATTTTTTTTTCTCTAGTTTAATTTTTACTTCATCTGCATAACTAGTGAAACAAGTTTTTGATAAACTACTTCCAGCAACAAATAAAACCATTTTGTCAATTTTAATTCTATTAGCAATCTATATAGAGAGAAAACTACCTAAAGATGCACCAAATAAATTAAATTTTTTAACTCCTTTTTTCTTTAATTTGTTTATTGCTTCTATTGTTTTATTTTTGACTTCTTCAAAATAATTTACAGTTTTAGTTGTATCTTCTGAGAGAAGTTCTCTAGGACAAAAAAATAAAATAATATTGTATTTATGTTTTAGAGGATTGTAAATATCTTTAAAATGTTCTGGAGAAGATCCCCAACCAGTATAAAAAAATATAGAATTTTTTGAATTTGAGTATAAAATCTTATAATATACTTTGAACTTTTTAGGTTTCTTGATCTTTCGTTTATATGATCTAAGTGTATTTAGAACTTTATCATCAATTCCATTCATTTTTAATCATTGCAGTTACTATGTCAATTGCTGTTTCTCTTTTATGAGGATATGCAGCTATGGCTATATTTAAATGAAAACAATTTCCACTCTCGGTTATGAAAAATTTATCTTCAAGAAGTTTTTCTTTATCAAATCTTATATAAAAATGTAATGATTTGTCAAGTCGACTTTCTAATTGGTTAATTAATAATTTTTTTTGGTCCAAATCTAAATTTTTCATTAAATTTTTAATAAAAGCAGTTGTGTGTCTTTGTTTTTTTATTGATACTGTCAAAATTTTAATTTTTTTATTTTCAAAACCTTCAACAGTTTTTGATATGACTTCAATTTTCTCTTCTTTAAAATCAAAAGGAAATAGATTCAAAATTTTTTCTTTGATAAGATCTTCATTGTCATTTTCTTTAGAAAAAACTCTCATTTCAATAAAATGTGCTAATTTCATATAGAAAAAGATTTATTAATTATATTTAAATCTAAGGTAGTATGAAAAATAATTCATTAAGATTCATATTTTTTAATTTGAGGTATTTAAATTGAAAATACTAGTCACGGGTGGTGCAGGATTTATAGGAAGTCACATTGTTGACGCATATATTAAAGAAGGCCATGAAGTAGTTGTAATAGATAATTTATCCAATGGTAAAAATGAGAATTTGAATTCTAAAGCAATTTTTTATAAAATGGATATTAGAGATGAAAAAATCTCTGAAATTTTTAAAAAATATAAATTTGATCTTGTTAATCATCACGCAGCACATATAAATTTAAGAAAATCAATAGAAAATCCAGCGCTTGATACAAGTGTAAATGTTATGGGTCTCTTAAATGTTTTAAAAAATTCAACTGATAATAATGTTAAGAAATTTATTTATGTTTCAACAGCTGGAGTTTATTCAATTGAAAATGATATTCCAACAAAAGAAGAAGGCAAATTAGATCCTAAGTCTCCATATGGAATTAATAAACTTGTAGGAGAACACTATGTAAAAATATTTAGTGAATTATATGGGATTGATTATACTATTTTTAGATATTCAAATGTTTATGGACCTAGACAAGATCCACAAGGAGAGGCAGGAGTAGTTTCAATTTTTATTAATAATTTAAAAAGTGATAAAGTGTCAATAATTTTTGGTAAAGGATCTCAAACTAGAGATTATGTTAGTGTATTTGATATTGTTAACGCAAATATTTTAGCAATTACAAAAGGAAGCAAAAAAATAATTAATCTTTCAACAAAAAAAGAGACAAGTGTAAATGAAATTTATGAAATTATTCAGAAAGTTTTTGAAATATCAATTAAAGCAAATCATATTGATCCTAAACCAGGAGATTTAGAAAGAAATTCTTTGGATAATTCATTAGCAAAGGAAATTTTAAGTTGGGAAGCAAAGATTAATCTACTAGAAGGAATTAAGTTAATGAAAACAGGTTAATTATATGAAACATACGCTTAAAGTTACACTTTTTTTATTGGTTATTTTTTTCACAGCACAAATTGTAGGATTATTTTTAGTTTCAGAAACAATTTATCCTCAAATGGATGATAAAGGTGAAATCGCTACAGACAACACAGGAAATATTGTAATTGAATATGATTTAGACTCAGAACCTCCTTTTGAAACTTCTGGGAATTTAACTTACTTAGTTGTTATGATTTTTGTAGGAACTGCACTTGTTCTCTTAATGAATCGATTTAAATTGTTTAAAGTTTGGAAAGCTTGGTTTTATATAGCTATTTTTGGAGCATTATTTTTAGCATTAAAAAGAATAATGCCTGATTTACCTGCAATGATTATTTCAATAATTCTTGCTTATCTTAAAGTCTTTAAACCTAATGTATTTGTTCATAATATTAGTGAAATTTTTATTTATGGTGGTATCGCTACAGTTCTTTATAGATGGTTTACTGTTCCTTTTGCTATAGCAATGCTTGTTATAATTTCAGTTTATGATATGATTGCTGTTTGGAAATTAAAACACATGATTACTTTAGCCACTGCTCAAGCAGATCAAAAAATGTTTGCAGGAATATTATTGCCTTATAATAAAGCAAAGTCAAAGCAAAAGAAATCTAAAAAAAAATCAAAGCTTAAGTTACCTAAATTTAAAACAAAGAAGCTTTTGGCACCAATTCCTAAAAAAATTCAGGCAACGCAAAAAGTTAGATCTGCAATTCTCGGTGGAGGAGATGTAGCATTTCCATTAGTTTTTGCAGCAGCAATTATGAATGATATGATTATTAAAGCAGGACCTTATAGTTCTCATCTTGCTTTTATAGTAGCTAAACAAAATGCCTTTTTTATTTCAATAATAATTTCTATATTTGCAGCAATTGCATTATTTTTATTATTTTTAAAAAGTGAAAAAGGAAAATTCTATCCTGCAATGCCTTTTATTTCTGCAGGATGTATTGTAGGATATCTAATTACTTTATTGTTTTAAAATGAAAAACAAACATTTAGGAATAAATGTTGTGATAAAATTTATTAAAATAGATCAAGTAAATAAAGCAATCCAAGCATTGGAAAATCTTAATGTAGATTGGATTAGAATTGAATTTGATTTTTTTGAATATTTAAAAAATAAAAAATTAAATTACGAGTTGTATGATAATTTCTTAAAAAAAGTTTTAAAGAGTAAAATAAAAGTTTTAGGATTAATTTCTGGAAAAGTTCCTGGAAATTTAATGAATTTAATTGATCCAAAGAGAAAATATCCTTTTGTTTTAGATAAATTAACAGAGTATAAAAATTTTTTAAATATTTTAATTTTGAGATATAAAAAATATATTAATCATTGGGAAATTTGGAATGAAGAAAATTCTTTACGGTTTTGGATAAATCTTCCTAGTCCTAAAGAATATCTTAAGCTTTTATCAATATCATCAGAGATAATTAAAACCCAACAGAAGTCTGCAAAAATTGTCTTTGGAGGCATTATGGGAGATGATAGAAAAAAACTTATCTTTTTTCAATATCTTAATTTTTTTAAAGATAGTTGTAAAAATAAGACAAAAAAATTATTTGATGTTACTAATTTTCATCCTTATGATTTTGATTGTTATTTATCTTTTAAAAGTGCAAAATCTTTTTTTAGAAAATATGAAAAAATATTTTTAGATACAATTAATTATTCTAGAAAGTATTCAAATAAAAAAATATTTTTTACAGAATTTGGAATAAGTAGAAAATTTACTAAATTTACAAATAAAGAAATTGCTAAAATTTATTTTGATCTTTTAAAACTCTGTGAACAAGAAAAGGTTGTATTATTCTTATGGACATTAGTTGGGCCTTATGGCTTTGAATATAGTTGTTTAAATCCAGAGACAGAGTTTTGTTTGTTAAATAAAAAAATGGAGCCTTTACCGTTATATAAAGAATTAAAAAAGAAATTTATTTAGAAAGTCCACCAGCAACTGCACCAGCACCAATTATTCCAATATCTAAGTTTTTAATTAGTGATATATGGACTTTATTTAGTAATTTTGCATATCTTTGATTATTTAAGAATTCTTCCATAAAATATTTTTTAAGATAGGGTTTTATTGCTACAGAAATTCCACCAACTAAATATACTTTTGAACTTAAAAGATTTAAACAAGTATCTCTAATGAATCTAGCATAAAATTTTGTAAAAATTTGTAGAGTTAAATCACAAAGTTCATTGTTTGAACTATATTTGGTTATAACTTTAGCTTTGTAGAAAGGTTCTTTTTTGATTAATCTTCGAATTTTGATATTAGTTTTAAGATTAGACTTGATTTCTAGGTGTTCATAAATATCTAGTAATCCATTTCCAGATAAAACATCTTCATAAATAGGCATTCTTCTATATTTTATTTTTAAGAAATCAAATAATGCATAATCATCAATATTTTCAATAGTTAATGTTGTACCTCCAGGTTCACAAGGATATACATTTCCATCAATAATAAGTGATTTTCCTAGACCAGTTCCTGCACCAACAACAATGGATACATTATTTTTAAAACCTTTTCCTTCATTAATAATAATTTCATCGGATTTTTTAATATATTTTGAACCAACACCATTTGCATAAAAATCATTCATTAAATAGATTTTTTCTACATTTGTGTTTTTTTTAATTTCCTTTGTATCAATTTTTAAGTCTGCATTAGTTAATTTAGCTTTATGACTAATAATTGGTCCAGCAAAACCTATACCAATAGCTTGAGGTTTTTTTTTAAATGAATTAATTAAAGAAGAAATGCTTTTTACTTCATTTGTTAAGTAAGTTTTTTCTTTAATAATCTTAGGTCTTTTTTTAATTTCTACAAGTGCGATTCTAGTATTAGTTCCACCAACATCAATTCCTATGACTTCCATAAAATCAATCAAATAAGTGTTGTTTAAATAATTTTTCCCTAACCTCCTATTTTTATTATAAAATAAACTGCAGTTTTTTGCAGTAACCAAATAATACATAAAACAGTTAAAAAATATATTTTAAAATTAAAAAACATAATTACCATATAAATACCACAAATAAAATCAATAACACTTGCAATATCTTTACTAATAATAATAAAGATAATTCCTTTTAAAAATAAATAAATTCCAGAGTATAAAATTAAATTATTTGGAAGAATATTAGATAAGATTAAAATTATTACAGTTAGTAAATCTAATATGTAAAAAATCATTTAATAAGAAAAATTTAATATCCTTTAAGGCTTTTTTGTCTAACTGTCGTAGAAAAACTAGTAGGATTAATACTCATACCATCTTTAGCTGCAATAACTTGAACACCAGTATTTTTTTGAATGTCTCTAATTTCATACAATGGGTCAGCTTGGAGCATTTTTATGCCAAAACCAGTTAGTATTGTTAATTGAGGTTTAACTTTTTTAATAATTTCTTGTGCAGTTGTACTAGTTAGACAATCTTTTTTATCTGAAGAACTAGGTTCTCTAACTGATAAAATTAATATGTCAACATTTGAAAGTCTATCTGCTAGATTAGGATCATATTGGGTGTTAGGAATATATGCTAGATTGAATCTAGGTGTAATAAATTTATAACCACATTCTTTTGAGAGAGGTTTTTTTAATTCTATAACTTCAATTTCAATATCATTTATACCTAATTTTTTTGTATTATCAATTATCATTACTTTTTCTAAATATTTTTTATATTCTGGATTTAAGAAGGGATAGTTATCTTTTTCAATCATAGCAACACTTGATGGACAAACAAGAACGCCTCTTTTATCTAATCCATCATGACTCATAGCACTAATAATAGCGTTTACATCATTTGCTTTAAACATTTCATTTCCTGTAATTAAAATTGCAACATTTTCTCTTAAATTAATAGACATCATTTTTGACATCATTAGAGCAGAAGGTCCTGGATCAATATGAAATTGGTTGCTTCCATAAGTGAAAATAATTCCACCACTAGTTCTTTTTTGTTTTCCAATAACAAATTCATCTCCGCCTGTTCCTAGAAATAGAATACGAGTATTCATACTATTCTTAAATGATAACAAATATAAAAACTTTGTGGAGATACTTAATAAAAATTATAAATTAGTGAATGATTTAACTCTTTTATGAGAATTATTTTAGCTTCAAAATCATGGACAAGAGCAGAGGCATTAAAAGAACTTGGTTTAGAATTTGAAACAATAGCAAGTAACTTTGATGAAAAATCTATCAGAGATAAAGATCCAGAACGACTAGCGTTAAAATTATCTGAAGAAAAATCAAAAGCAGTTAATGTTAAAGATGCCTTAATTATCTCAGGGGATTTATTTGTTGTTTTTAATAACAGAGTCTATGAAAAACCTAAAACTAAAGAAGAAGCATTTGAAATGATAAAATCCTTTTCAAATAATTCTCTTGAAATAGTCACAGCAATAGCAATTAGATATAATGGAAAATTAAGATCTGCTGTTGAAACATTTAAGGTTCAATTTAGAGAATTATCTGATAGTGAAATTTGGGAGTATATTGATGAGTTTCCTGTTATTCATTGTGCAGCAGGTTTTGAAGGACAAGGACTTGTTAGGTTTTCAATTGATCATAAAGATCCTACATTTCATGGAATTTCAAAAAAAAATATTTTAAAATTATTAAATGAATTTGGTGTAAAATATGATAAAAAAAATATTAAATGATGTTTTTGATTATAAAAAAGGAGATAAAATTGTAATTTTACATGATATTATTACAAAAAAAACTTCTAATTATTTTTATAGAATTGATCTTGCAGATAAATGGTATAGTGAAATAAAAAAATTTGAAGAAAATGTTTTTTTAATTAAGTATAAAGAAACAGGTTCACATAATTCTGATTTTCCAACTCATTGTTACCAAGGAAGTAAAGAAACTACTTTTGAAGAAGTTTTTAATGAAACAAAAATTGTTATAGCTTTAACTGAGTTTTCAGCGACAGCTCCTTTAGTTAAATTTTCAAATAAATATGAATTTAAAGCTGCAAGTATGCCAGGATTTAATAGAGAAATGTTGCCAGCAATGAATATAGACATTAATGAAATTAAAAAACGAGTAGGCAAGATTTATGATTTATTATTTGATGCAGAGTCATTAAATATTGTTTTTGATAATACTGAATTATTTGTTGATTTAAAAGATTGTTTTCCAAAAAAAGATGATGGACATTTTATTAAAACAAAAGTTATTAATTTGCCAACAGGAGAAGCGTTTATTGTTCCTAAAGAGGGTATTGAGAGTAAGACTAAAGGTTTTCTTCCTATTCTAGGAAATTTGTATAAAATTAGTTCGAATCAAATTGTTTCATGTAACAAAGAGAATGATGAATTAATGGAAAAAATTAAACTTGATCCAATGGTTGGAAATATTGCAGAAATTGGACTTGGAGTTCTTGGAAGCTTTGGAATAAAACCTGTTGGAGAAGTTTTATTAGATGAAAAAGTTGGATTACATATTGCATTAGGAAGAAGTGAACATTTAGGAGGTCATGTTTCTCCTAAAGAATTTTTAGATTCAAAAAATGTTTGGCATCAAGATTATGTTTTTTTAAAAGGGATCAAAGAAATTATTGTTAATAAAGGTAATAAAAAAACAGTTCTTATGAAAGAAAATCAATATACTATTTTTTAAAATTTTAAAATTCTTAGTGGATAACAAACAATAAGTTTATATATTAATATACCTTTTACTATATTAGAATATATTTATGTGGTTCTAATGTGTAGGATGATAATTGCAGTAGGAGAAGTCCAAACTAGGGAGTTACTTAGAGATCTCATCATTATAGCAAAGGGTAATAATGAATTACATGAGAAAAACCCTGTTTATGGGAAACTTATTCATGGTGATGGATGGGGAATTGCTTATCTAAAAAATGAAACTTGGCATACATATAAATCTTTAAAGCCAATATATGAAGATGAAAAACTTTTAGAATTAGAACTTATTAAACCAAAAGTTATTATTTTACATGTTAGAAAAGCAACAGTTGGAGAAAAAGTTATTGAGAATACTCAACCTTTTTCGTATAGTGATATGAATGGAGATTTTGTTTTTGCTCATAACGGAACTATAAAAGATGATATGGTTAGTGAAAAAAACTATGTTAATGGGACATCTGATTCAGCTAAATGGTTTAATAAAATTTTGAATTGTTTTGAAAAAAACAATTTGCAAAAAAGTTTTTTAATGGAGAATTACACAAGTGCAAATTTTATATTAGTAACTCCAAAAAAAATTATTGTAGGGCAAAATTACTGTGAAAACCCAAAATATTGTACTATGAAGTTATTAAAAGAAAATAATTCTGTTGTTGTATCAAGTGAGATTCTCCCAACGTTTAAGCAAAAAGAATGGAAGGAATTAGATAATAAGACTATAGTTGAAATTAATCTTGCTGATTATTATTAATTAAAAATAATATAAATTCTAGAATTTTTTAAATGCTGCAATTGTTTCAAGTAAATCACTTTGACCTAAAAATTGTGCTCTACAACAATATCTATCTACACCAAGATCGTCAAGTGTTTCTTTAACTTTTTGTTTTCTATTATTTGTTTTTGTCATAAAGTCTTCCCATAGGTGAGCTATAGGTTTTCCACAACTCCAACATCTAATTGGTATTATCATAGGGTCTAGGAAAAACGTATTGTTTATAAAGATGTCGAAAAACAGACTCAATCATTTATCCGCTCTATACCCTGGCCAATGAATTTTTTATATATTTTTGATAGTTTTCTTAAATATACATCTTGTATGAATGAAATTTCTTCATCACTTAGTAGCTGTGATATTGGGAGTCTTTGATAAGGATTTATCATTTGGATGGTATGTTGTGGAATTTGACGGACAAAATCACTTAATGAAATTAAATTATCATCTAATGTGTCAAGATAGTATCTATCTAAAGTATCATACAATCTTTTTCTTTTTTTTTTTCTAAAAATTTGTACTCTGATCTGCTTATTCCAGTTGGTTTTTTAAGGAATCCATCAACTGCATGTACAAAGTTACACCCCAAATCATTATACACTAATCTTTCTAGAGTTGGGTCCCAATAATAATTTTGAGCTTTTTTTTCAATATCTGCAAGAAAAAGCACTTCTCTATCTAGCCTTTCTTTGTCCATATGCTTCTGAACTACAGAAGAAGGAACCTTTTGTAAACTATTCGGTGAATAACTTGGTGAAATAAAAGAAATAAAGTAGTAATGCATAGTATCTGAAAATTCAAGTTCATGTGTCTCTACATTAAATAAAACCTCTTCACAATTTTCTAAATTTTTCCTTAAAATAGCATATTCAGGAACCATAACACCAATGTTTCTAGCCATTTCATAACTTAAAGCTTCATAGATAGGTTGACATTTAAAATCAAGAGGAGTACTTGGAGGTAAACCTCTTATTCCATAAGCATGTTTTAGATAGGCGTTTTGTCCTCGTCCTCTAGCATCTTTTTTCGATAATCTAATTTTTCCTCCTGGATTACTACCTTTTCTACCATCTGTGACATAGATTTCTAGAGTCATAAATCTGGCATTAATATGTAATTTAAAAATATGTTTGTTTTTCGGTAGTATTTGAATTAATTTTATTAAATAAAGTAGCTTTAAATATAAGATTTTTTTGACAATAATCATGGCAAAAACAAATGAGGAAAAATTATTTGATCAAGCATCATTAGCATCACAGGCATTATTTCAAAAATTTGGAGAACAGATTCCAGATTATTTTATTCAAGCAGGGACAGGACTTCAGGGAATTTTGGATCCTAGAGAAGGATATAAAATTGAGGTTATTGATACTATTCCCTTTTCTAAAATTGATGGTTTTCCTGAAATTAAAGCAAGAGATCATGGAACTGATCTTGTTTTAGCAAGGCTTTCTAGAGATGATGGAAGTTTAGATTCAAAACTTATTGCAGTAGCAAAAGGAAGAAAACATGTTTATGAGTATGATGGAATTGATCAACAAGGTCAAGGGATAATTGATGTTTGTACTGTAGCTGTATCTATGGCATTACTTGGTGTAGATAAATATATTATTACAAATGCAGCAGGAGGACTTCAACATTTTGATGAAGAAGTTCCATATCTAATGGGAATAACAGACCATAAAAATGATACAGATGTTTCAATTTTAAAAGGACCTGTTGATGGACCACTTTTTCCATTTTATACTGGTTTTTCAGGAAAAGATAAGGATATGCCATATCAATCTAATTTGTTAAATACTGCAAGAGTTGTAGCAGAAGAGAATAAAATACCATTTAAAGAAGGACGTTATGTTGTTCAACATTCATCAAGAAGATATGAAACACCTGCAGAAACAAATGACTTAATGGCAGCAGGATATGGGGCAGTTGGAGCCTCAACAGTATTTTCTGTAGAAGCTCTTACAGGTATGATGCAACATAAAGATAGAGAAGAAAGAGATCTTCAAATACTTGGAGTATCAGCAATTACAAATCATTGTGCAACAGAAGAAAACCCTGTTCGATCAAATCATGTAGCTAATGCTGGAGAAATTTTAAATGAAAAAGGATACTTAACAAATCTTATATTTGAGACAATGTTAAGAAATTAAAAAAAAATTATTCAACTAAAATAGCAACTTTTCCTGGACTAGCTTGTTGTGCTTTATTTTCTTTACTTTCTTCAGCTTTGATAACATTAATATTTGCTTTGAACTCTTGTTTAAAAAAGTCAACACTTTCTTTTATAACTTTGAATTCTTTTTCTTGAGATGAAACATTATCAATTCCAGTTTTTACAGTTTTTTGAATTATTTTCATTACTTCTTTACTGTGTTTTTTCATGTCACTATTTTGCATAACTTTTCCCATTATTACCTTAAAGTCTCTAGTTTTTTCTAATTCTTTTTTTATGATTTTATATAAATCATATTTCCATTTTGGACTAATAAATAAACTAATTTTCTTTGGTTTGACTTTGACTAAATTAAGAACGGAAAAAATATCTTCCATAGTAGATTTAACAAAATCTTCACTATTGTCAATTTTAATTTCTTTGATTTTAGGCCATGATGCTACAGCAACAAAGTCTTTTTTTCCAAGAATTTCCCAAATTTCTTCACATACAAAAGGAGTTATTGGTGCAAGTAATAATGTTTGAGTTTCAATAAATTTGTTTATTGTTTCTAGATTTGGATTATTTACACATCTTCTTAAATACCATTTTAATGCGTTTTGCATATCAAAATAACTTATTTGAATTGCACTTCTAAATAAAGTTTCATTATAGTATGAAGCGGTTTCTTTGACAATTGCATCAATTTTATCATCCATCCATTTGTCAATACCTAATTTTTCTTTTCTTCCTTTATTATAATATTCTTTGGCGAAATCAAGCATTGATTGTAATTTTAAAATAATTGATTTAGCTAAGTCTCTGTCAAAATTTGCATCATCAATTCCTTCTCCACCTGATAAAGCAGTAAATCTAGATGCATCAGCACCATAATCTTTTTGAGCTTGTCTCATAGTAATAAAATTACCTTTACTTTTAGACATTTTAACACCATCAACCATTACATGTCCATTTAATCCATAAGATTTAGGCCAATGTTTTTTTGGAAATATTGCAGTATGATTAAAAATTGCAAATGACATGTGATTTTGAATTAAATCTTTTCCAGTGTTTCTAAAGTCCATAGGATACCAATATTCAAATTCATCTCTTAATTCTTCAGCTAGTTTTTTGTCAACTTTTACCTCAACATTTTTTCCTAGTAATACATAATCAAAGAAATTATCATTTAATAATTCAGGATTTACATCTTTAATTTTATAGTATAATGTATAAAATGCCATATAAATAGTACTATCTGATAATGATTCTATTAACCATTTTTCATCCCAGGGTAACCTTGTTCCTAGACCAACTTCTCTTGTACATGCCCAATTTCTTAACCAATCAAGAACATAATTAAATTGTTGACGAGTTTTTTCAGGATAAAGTTTCATTTGATCTAAACAGTCGTGTGCTTGCTTAGTCCATTTCTCATCTCCATATGCTAAGAACCATTGGTCTTCAACCATTTTGACAATTCCTGGAGTTAAACATCTACAAACAACTTTTCCAGTCATTTCATAAAACATTGCACCATCATTGCTTTTAATTAAATCTTTTTTAATTAATTCTTGAGCTTTAGGAACTTCCATTCCAGAATATTTTCCACAATTATTTTTTAAAATTCCTTTTCTAAATATGGTTTTATTTAATTCATCTTTAGCATTTTTAACTTTCTCCGATTCTTTAGGAGATGTTATTTTATATTTGTCAATCATGTCTTGTCCAAGATTGTCACTCATTCCTTCAACTTTTATTATAGAAATTGGTTTTAATTTTTTTATAACTTCTAAATCAAGGTCATAATCCTTAAGCAAATTTAAATCAGCTTGAATATGTTGAATTTCTACCAAATCTACAGGATCTTCTAATGCAGAATATACAATACCTGAACCAACATCTGCATCAATAAACCATGCAGGAACAGTATAAACTTCATATTCAACTAATGGAGCTTCACACCATTTTCCAATAATTTCTTTTGGTTTAATTTTTCTAATTATCTCAACCTTTGAATCATACTGATCTTTAATTTTTTGTACAACATTTTCTCCAACAACCCATTTTTCATCACTAACTTTTACAACAACATAATCGCCTTTAGGATCTATCCATATATGAGTTGTTGCAAGAACTGCGTCAGGTCTTGTTGTTCCAGTCATTAAAATCAAATCAGAATCTTTCATTCTATATTTTATCCAGATGAAATCTTTAGGTGTTTCTCCTTCTCCCTCTAATCTAGAGTGATCACCAATTGCGTTGTTTTCTTTTGAACACCAAATAACTGGAAATTTTCCTTTTATAACAAGGTTCTTTTCTTTTAATTTATTGAATTGCCATCTAATAAATTTATCATAATGTGGATTTAAATCTGTAGTGAAAAACTGTCTTCTCCAGTCAATGGAATATCCCATATCATTAAAATCATTTTGAGCTTCTGTTGGAAAAAATTTAACCCATTCAACAGGATCTTCAAATTTTTTAATTTGTTCATCACTAAACCCTTGCATTTTTAGTATAGAAATTTGTTTTTTCTCTTTTTCTTTGACTCTATTTGCAGCATTAACAATAGGACTTCCTGTGGCATGCCATGCTTGAGCATAAAGAACATTATGGCCGGTCATTCTTTTGAAACGTGAAAGTGCTTCTAATCTCATTGAAGAATAAAAATGACCAAGGTGAAGATATGAATTAACATAGGGATAAGGAAAAGTACCAAAGAACTTTTTTTTACCTTTAATAGGAGTTGCTTCAAACAATTTGGCGTCTTGCCATTTCTTGTTCCATTTTTCTTGAATCTTTTTGTATATCATTTAATCACCTTGAATATTATTTTATGAATCTTAAAGAATATTTATAGTTTTAGCCAATGAATGAGAATTACAGGAGAAGTTTGAGTTGGCTTAATATCATAATAAAAAGTAAAGTATTCTTATTTAAAAAACTTTTTTAAATTTTTATTAAATAATTTATTTAATGATTCAAGAAAGGCCTTTAATAATCAAGTTTATTACCTAGGTTATAATCATATTTTTATTTACGGAGGTAATACATATGAAATTTGAAAAAATAGGTCAAATTGGTGACATGTTAACAAGATTTGTTATTGGATTGATATTTATTCTAGCAGGTTATGGAAAATTATTTGCAACACCAGGGATTGCAGGTTTTACAGGAATGCTTACAGGTCTAGGAATCCCACTTCCAGGATTTTTTGCAATTCTTGTTGGAACAATTGAATTAGTTGGAGGAATATTTTTGTTACTAGGATTATTTACAACAATATCTGCAGCTTTGTTAAGTTTTATTATGGTTGTAGCAATTATTACAGTACATCTTAAGAATGGATGGGGAGATTATAAATACCCATTATTGTTATTAGTTGCAACATTAAGATATGTTGGAAATGCAGGATACTGCAATCTTAAAGAACATTTAAAAAAATTAAAAATGTAGTTTTATTTTTTCTTATTTTTTTATATTAAATTGGTAATCTTATTCTATGTTTAAATTCAAAAAGAACTCTTTTTTCTATAATTTCTTTTAATAAACCTGTGAAAGGAACATATATACTTTTTTCTCCAAATGTTATGTAGCCATTATTTTTTCCTAAAGCAATAGCTAAAATTTTCCAATCTCTTTTATTTATTACAGAGCTTTTTTTATTTTCCATTCTTGCTATGATATTTTTTGCAACAACTCTTCCTTCAATCATTGCGTTATGAGCAGTACTAATATTTCCAGATCTTGCAACATCACCACATAAATAGATATTTTTGTTTTTTTCTAAACATAAATCATCACATAAAACATTATCAGTAATTTCATTAGGAATAATTCCTGCACTCATAATAATTAAATTTGTGTCAATTTTTTTGCCATCACTTAGTTTTACAGAATTTTTATCACATGATTTTACATAAGTTCCTTTTATTATACTGACATTTTGTTTTTTTAGATAATTTTCAATTTTTTTACCAGTTAGTTTGTTATTTAATAAATCATTTCCTGCATGGATAAGAGTTATATTGTATTTTTGTTTTTGAGCTAGAATTCCAGTTATTTCTATTCCAGTATAACCTCCACCAATAATTGTTATTTTTTGATTTTTTTTAAGTTTAGAGTTAATTTTTTTTATATCATTTAATCTTTTAAATGGTAAAGTATATTTTTTGAATTCTAAATTTTTATAATAATTCGTGCTAGAACCTGTCGCAATAACTAAATAGTCGAAATTATATGTGTTTTTTTCTCCTATAATTTTAGAATTTTTTATTTCTTTTACTAAGTCTTGGATAAAAAATTCTTTATAATATTTTGTTAGATTTAATTTAATTTTTTTAATATAGTTTGGATTATCAATGCATAAATGCAATGATGGAGTATATTCAAAATAGTCATCTTTGTCAATTAAAGTTATATCAAATAATTTTCTTTTTTTTAATAAACCTAAAAGTACAGAAAGTCCAGCAAATCCTGCTCCAATTATTACAATTTTTTTCTTCATAAAAAATTAAGTTAAGAAAAGATGATTAAATAAGTTTGTTTTACATTAAAGATAGTATTTAAGAATGAAACATATTTTTCTTTTTTAATATGAAAAATTTAAAACTATATGTTCGAGCACTAAGACTACCATTTATCACAGCATCAGCACTTTTGGTTATTTTTACAGGATTATATGTTTATACATCACAAGGAATTTTTAATTGGAATTTATTTTTGTTAACTTTACTAGGTGTTTCTTTTGCACATTTAGCATCAAATACAATTAATGATTATTTTGATTGGGATAAGAGTGACAAAGTAAATGCTTTTGCAACAGAGTTCAATGGAGGATCTAGAAAAAATATTGAAGGAAATTTTTTCAAATTTGATTTTTTGAAGATGAGTATTGTGCTCTTTATATTATCATTAATTTTGTTTATGGGCATTGTTTTTAGTAAGAGGCCTCTAGCAATTTATTTTGGTTTAGCAGGACTAATTTTAGGAAGTCTTTATTCATTACCTCCATTTAGTTTACAATCAAGGGGGCTTGGAGAATCAGTGATATTTTTAGCATTTGGTCCATTAATAACTGCAGCAACAGGATATATTTTAACAGGAATGTTTAGTTTAAATCATGCATTAATAGGTATTCCTGCAGGATTATTTGTAACTGCAATAATTTGGATAAATGAATTTCCAGATTTTATTGCCGATCGAGAAGTAGGAAAAAAGACTTTAGTTGTAAGAATGGGTCTTAAAACATCAAGATATGCATACTTAACAATATTTTTTTTAGCTTATGCTTTTGTAGTTTATTTTGTTATTATAGAAATATTACCTTTATTATCATTAATTACTTTACTTGGAGTTCCTATAGCTCTAAGCAATATAGTAAAACTTTGGACTAAATTTGAGCAACCAAAAGAATTAGTACCTGTGCAAGCCAAAACAATTATGCTTCATGCATTAAGTATGGTTTTACTTATTATCTCAGTTTTGCCTTTTTTTAACTAATTTTGTCTTATTTATAATAAGCTTTTTAAATCTCTTGGATTTCCTTTGCTCTAGGTGATACTCATGGAAATTAATATTCTTGAAGATAAGAAAAAAAGACTTGTTTTTGAATTAAAAGGAGAAAAGCATACATTATGTAATGCAGTTAGAGATGAATTGTGGAATGATAAATCCGTAACTGTATCAGCTTATAATATTTCACATCCACTTGTTGGTGTTCCTAAGTTTATTGTTGAAACAGATGGAAAAAAAGAACCAAAAAAAGCATTAAAAGACGCTATTGCAAGACTAAAAAAGAAAAATAATGATCTAGCAAAAGAAGTCAAAAAAATCAAATGAATATAAAAGACGGTAAGTTATTAGTTAAACTTGCTCGTAATTCTATTCTTACTTATTTTTCAAATAAAAATATTTCTTTAGATGAAACTTCAAAGTTTCAAGATGAACAAGGGGTATTTATAACTTTAACCAAACATTCTAAGCTTAGAGGTTGTATTGGATTTCCTAAAGCAGTTTATCCACTACAAAGAGCAATAATTGAAGCAGCTAGATCTGCAGCATTTCAAGATCCAAGATTTCCTAATGTTGAAGAAAGTGAAATGGAAGATATATGTATTGAAGTGTCAGTTCTTACAGTTCCTAAACTAATTGAAGTTGAAGATTATAAAGAATATCTAAATAAAATTGAAATAGGTAAACATGGTTTAATTATAAGAAAAAATATTTTTTCAGGGCTTCTTTTACCTCAAGTTTTTATTGATCATGATTCATCTCCATTAGAAGCATTAGAAATGACCTGTCAAAAATCAGGACTGTTAAAAGATGCATGGAAAGAAAAAGATGCTCAAATATTTAGTTTTTCAGCACAAATTTTTAAGGAAATAGAACCTAATGGAGAAATAGTTGAAGAAGTAATTAAACATTAAGTCCTAAATTAACTAAATCTATTTTTAATTGATCAATATTTTTATAACAAATTCCGTGGATTCCAATTGATGATGCATTATCAGCATATTTTTGAACATCATCAATAAAAACTATTTCATTTGGTTTGAGATCCATTTCTTTAATTAAATGCTGAAAGATATCTAATTCATGTTTTGACATTTTTATTTCATGGGATAGAATTACTAATTCAAAATATTCAAATAATTCAAGTTTTCTTAGTTCAATTGCGTGTTCCTCAATAGTATTTGAAATTATTCCTAAGCGATAATTTTCTTTTAGTGATTTTATTAATTCTATGACACCATTATTAAATTTTAAATGTTTTTTTTCGATTAAAAATAGTTCTTTTAAAACTGAGTCAGGAATCTTAATATTTTTTTCTTTAGCAAATTCAGTCATGGTTTTATGCAGTGTTCCTTCACCTTTACAAAGAGGAGCAAGTTTAAGATTTAGTTCTTCCCAGAAAATTAAGTTGTCTTTAGGTTTGAACCATTTTTGTAAATCTTCAATAAGTGCATGTGCATCTAAAATTACACCGCCAATGTCAAACACAATTGCTTTTATCATTATCACAAATAATTTAAACTAATCTTATATTTTTTTCTATATGAAAAGCACAGCAGTAGCATATTCTAATATTGCATTTATTAAATATTGGGGAAGAAAAAATGAGGAACTTCGACTTCCTACAAACGGATCAATTTCCATGACTCTTGATAATTTATATACAACTACAACAATAGAGTTTTCTAGTAATTTTAAAGAAGATTCTTTTGAAATAGATGGACATAAAACAAATAATCCTAAACTTTCAAAACATTTGAACAGAATTAGAACTCTCGCAAAGTCAAATTTGAAAGCTAAAGTAGTTTCAAAAAATAATTTTCCAGCTTCAACAGGATTAAGTAGTAGTGCTTCAGGATTTGCCGCATTAACAATTGCAGCTTGTGATGCTCTAGATATAAAAATAAGTAAAAAAGAAATGTCCATACTTTCTAGACAAGGTTCAGGAAGTTCATGTAGGTCCATTTATGGAGGATTTGTTGAATGGAAAGATGCAGACACAAGTGAAGAAAGTTATGCTGAAAAATTACATAATAAAGATCATTGGAATTTAATTGATATTGTTTGTGTTGTGAGTCATGAAAAAAAATTGATTCCAACAAGTGAAGGTCAAACATATGCAAGAACAAGTCCTTTTTTTGAAAAAAGATTATCATATATTAATAGTAGAATTCAAGATTGTAAAGAAATAATTAAGAAAAAAGATTTTACAAAATTAGGAGAATTAATTGAACATGAAGCACTTGATTTACATTGTATAATGTTAAGTTCAACACCTGCATTAATTTATTGGAGTACTGGAACTCTTAAAATGATGAAATTAGTTCAACAGTGGAGACAAGAAGGTCTTGAAGTATATTTTACTGTAAATACCGGTCAAAATATTCATTTAATTTGTGAAGAAAAAAATAAAGAAAAATTAATTGAAAAGATTAAAAGTTTAAATTTTGTAAATAATTATTTTATTAATAATCCTGGATCAAGTCCAAAAATTACTCAAGAACATTTGTTTTAAAAAATGGAAACTCAAATTCGAACATATGGAAAATTACTCATTTTTGGTTCTTACGCAATTTTAGAACCTGGAAATATTGGGCTTGTTGTAAATGTAAATAAAGGAACAACAACAAAAATTGAAGAAACTAGAGAAGGTCAATTAGTTCTAGATATAAAAAACTTTGATATATCTGTTAGTGGAACTGTTCAAGGTCATAAAATTAATTTAAAAAAAGAACACGATGAAGTTTATTATGTGAAAAACGCTATAGAATATTCTTTTAAATATTTAAAAAATCAAGGAATAAAAATTAAAGATGTTAAAATTACAAGTATAAATGATCCAGAACTTTTTATTACTAGAAAACTTAAAACAGGATTTGGAAGTTCTGCAACATCAACTGTAGGAGTTGTGGCAGCAATTCTGGAACTTCATGGAATTGAAAATAGAAAACTTGTTTATAAAATTGCTAGATATGCTCATTATAAAAGTCAAGGAAGAATAGGTAGTGGGTTTGATATATCTGCAGCGTGCTACGGAAATCATTTTTTTATGGCAGAAAATCATAGTATGGATACTTTTGAAAAATATATGGAATCAGAACAAGGTTTGCTTAAAGAAGTATTTTACTGGCCTCAAAATTTAATTCCAATAATTATTTTTACTGGAAATTCAGCTTCAACTACTGAATTAGTTAAAAAAGTTTTTGAATATAGGGAAAAAAATCCTCAAGAATACAAATTACTTATGCAGGAATATAATTTTATTAATATTGCATGTAAAAAAGCTTTTGAATTAAATAATTTAGAATTGATTCGTAAACAACTTGAAAAATCTTGGGAATTTCGAAAATTGCTTGGAGAAAAAGCTAAAGTAGATATTGAATCAAAAAAGATTACAAGAATTCTTGAAAAATTAAAAAAACATGGAGCATTTGCAGCAGGTCTTTTAGGTGCTGGTGGGGGAGACTCAATAATTGCACTATGTACAAATAAATTAAATAGAAATACATTAATAGAATATGCTCAAAACTCAGGACTTACTGTTCTTGATAACGTAGAAATTGTTAATAAAGGCTATGAAGCAATTTGAGTAAAATTTATATTCTCTAAAAATTAGGGTTTTATCAGGAGGGGTCCTCATGAAAAAAAGTCAAGTTACAGTTTATGTTATAGTTGGTATTATAATTTTAGTTCTTACAGGTTTATTTATTGCAAAAATTAATTCACCTAAGGGAGATATTTTAAGAGAAAAAGATTCAAGTCAAGTTGGGTTGACTGCAAATACAGAAAGTCTACTTGAATATAGAGATGCGTGTATAAAAGAAGCGATTATTGATGCAATTACTTTGCATGGTTGTTCAGGAACAATTGGTCCAGATGCTTCGTGTGCTTCTAGCACTTGTGTAGGGTCAACATGCTCAGACAGTTGTGGAAATTCACATTCAGGAACCAAGCAACCAGATTGTAGTTGTGCAGCAAATACTTGTACAGATCAAACCTGTGGAGACGGGTGTGGAGGTAGTTGTCCAGGAACAAAGGATTGTTCAGGTTAAACATTTTTTTTTTCTTACTTTATCTTTCACAAGCTTTTTAAATAAGATTTTTCTCTAGTATAGTCGGGGGAATTAATGCAAGTAGGTATTATCAGTTGGGGTAGTTATATTCCTAGATTTAGGATTAAGGTAGAAGATATAGCAAAAGCTAACGGTTCTAATCCTGAACAAATTAAAAACGCATTAATGATATCTGAAAAAAGTCTTCCTGGAATTGATGAAGACACTATCACAATAAGTGTTGAAGCAGCTAGACAAGCAATAAAAAATATTGATTCTAAAAAAATTGGTGCAATTTATATTGGGTCTGAATCTCATCCTTATGCAGTTAAACCTACATCAACAGTTGTAGGAGAAGCTATTGAACTAGGAAATAATTATACTGCAGCAGATTTAGAATTTGCATGCAAAGCAGGAACAGCAGGAATTCAAATTTGTTTAGGTTTAGTTAAATCAGGAATGATGGATATGGCTCTAACAGGAGGAGCAGATACTGCGCAATCTAAACCTGGAGATCCATTAGAATATACAGCTGCAGCAGGCGGTGCAGTTTTTGTTATAGGTAAAGAAGATGTTGTTGCAGTAATTAATGAAACAGTTTCATTTACTTCTGATACTCCAGATTTTTGGAGAAGAGAAAAAGAAGAATATCCTTCACATGGTGGAGCTTTTACAGGTCAACCAGCATATTATAGGCATGTAATAAATGCAACAAAAAATTTAATGGAAAAAGCTAAAACTAGGCCAGAAAATTATGATTATGCAATTTTTCATCAACCTAATGGTAAATTTCCTAGACGTGTAGCAAAAATATTAGGATTTAATGAACAACAAATTTCACCAGGACTTCTTGTAGGTTATATTGGGAACACTTATTCGGGAGCGTCAATGTTAGGACTTGCAGCAGTATTAGATATTGCTAAACCTGGACAAAGAATTCTAGTTACATCATATGGGAGTGGTGCAGGGAGTGATAGTTTTGATATTACAGTAACAGATAAAATATTATTTAACCAAAAAAGAACTAAAAAAGTTTTGGATTTAATTAAAGATAAAATCTATGTTGATTATTCAAAATACTTACGAAATACACAATGAGAAAAGTAGCAGTTATTGGAATAGGAATGACTAAATTTGGTCAACTCTGGAAACGAGATTTAACTAGTTTATCAGTTGAAGCAGGTGTGAATGCTGTAAGAGATGCAGGAATTCATCAAAAAGATGTTGAAGTTCTTTACGGAGGAACAATGTCAGGTGGACTTTTTATCAACCAAGAACATTTAGGAAGCATGCTTCCAGATTATATGGGTTTTAAAAATATTCCTTCAGTTAGAGTTGAAGCTGCATGTGCATCAGGAGGTCTTGCATTAAGACAAGCGTATATTGATATTGCTTCAGGTATGCATGATATTGCAGTTGTTGGTGGAGTAGAAAAAATGACTGATATAGGAACCTATTCAATAACTAAAGCTTTAGCAACAGCAGCTGACACAGTTAATGAAAGTAATTTTGGAGCAACATTTCCTGGACTTTATGCTTTGATGGCAAAACTTCATATGCACAAATACAAAACAACTGAAGAACAATTAGCTAGTGTTGCAGTTAAAAATCATCTTAATGCACTAGATAATCCTAATGCACAATTTCATAAAAAAATTTCAATTCAAGATGTGATGGATAGTGCTAAAATAGCAGACCCATTAAAATTACTTGATGCTTCACCAATAACTGATGGTGCAGCAGCAATAGTCTTAGCTAGTGAAAAAAAAGCAAAAAAGTTATCAGATACACCAGTTTGGATTAAAGGATCAGGTCATGCAACTGACACAATTAGTTTACATGATAGAGATGATTTGCTTACACTAAGTGCAACAGTAAGCGCAGCTAAACAAGCATATTTACAAGCAAGACTTCAACCTAAAAATATTGATATGGCAGAAGTTCACGATTGTTTTACAATTGCGGAACTATTAGCAATTGAAGATTTAGGATTTGTGAAAAAAGGAAAATCTGGTAAATTTACAGAGGAAGGATACACAAAAATTGGAGGAAAAATTCCTATTAATCCAAGTGGAGGATTAAAAGCTAAAGGTCATCCTATTGGTGCAAGTGGTGTTGCGCAAGCTATTGAAGCAGTGCTTCAATTAAGAGGAGATGCAGGTAAAAGAAGTACAAATTCGGAAAATGCATTAACACATAATGTAGGAGGAAGTGGTGGAACATCAGTTGTTCACATATTTGAAAGATAAAATGGAGGTAAGAGAAGGAATCAATAAATTAGTAGGCTTGACTGAATCTAGTGAAGGAAACCTACTCGTTTTGATCAAACCTTTCTTAAAAGTTTGATGGCAGTACCTAAAATCTGGAGAAAAATTCCTGAATACTATAATCTAATTGGAAAACTTTGTCCAGAATGTAATGCAAAGTTTTTTCCTAAAAGAACTGTCTGCAAAAATTGTGGATGTACTAGAATGCAAGATTATAAATTTGAAGGGAAGGGAAAAATTGTCACATATACAATTATTAGAACATCAATGTCAGATCCAGAACAAGAAATTAATGAACAAGCAGCTAGAAATATTCCTTATGCATTAGCGATAATAAAACTTAAAGAAGGACCTATGCTTACAGCTCAAATAATTGATTGTGGTGATAGTGAATTAAATATTGGAAAAAAAGTAAAAAAAGTTTTTAGAAAAATATTAGAAAACGGACCAAGTGGAGTTATTCAATATGGATATAAATTCAAAATTGACAAATGAAGAGATTATTACAAAAATCTTGAATAAGGAGATTAAACTTAGACATCTCTCTATACTAGGAGAAAAAAGAGCAACAGAAATTAGGTTAAAATTTCTTGAAAAAAAATTAAATAGTGAATTTACAAATATTAATTTATCAATTCTTAATCCTGAAAAATGTAAACCTAATATTGAAAATATGGTTGGTTCAACTCAAATTCCGTTAGGAATAGCTGGACCAATCTTAATTAATTTTGAAAATAAAAGTAAAGAATATTATTTACCTTTAGCTACTACAGAAGGAGCTTTAGTTGCATCAGTAAATAGAGGTTGTTCAGTAATAAATAAGTCTGGAGGATGTGAAACAATTCTTCTTAAGAATTTTCAAACAAGATCTATTTTATTTAAAGTTAAATCAATTAATAAAATAAAAAAATTTCTTTTTTTTGTAAATGAGAATCTTGATGAATTAAAAAAAATAGGAAATTCTACTGATAAATTTATTGAACTTTTAGATATTGAACCTTATGTCGTAGGTCTAAATATTTGGCTTAGAATAAAAGCAAATACAAATGATGCTATGGGTATGAATATGGTAACTATTGCTGGAAAAAAAATTGCAGATTATATATTAAATAATTTTTCAGATGTAAAATTTGTTTCAGAATCAGGTAATTTATGTGTTGATAAAAAACCTAGTTCAATGAATTTAATTAATTCAAGAGGAAAAAAAGTAATAGCAAGTGTGAATATATCTAATGGCGTTATAAATAAGATACTTAAAACAACTGCAAATGAATTAGTAGATTTAAATTATAGAAAAAATCTTTTAGGAAGTGCAGCTTCAGGATCAATTGGATATAATGCACATTTTGCAAATATTATCGCTGCAATTTATATTGCAACAGGCCAAGATCCGGCTCATACAGTTTCGGGATCGATTGGATTTACAACAGTAGAGAAAATAAGAAATGGTGTTAATTTTAGTGTTACTCTACCTTCAATTCAAGTAGCAACAATAGGTGGTGGAACAAGTCTTCCAACTCAAAAAGAAGCATTATCAATAATGAATGTAGAAACTTCAGTTGAATTAAGTAGAGTAGTAGCATCAGCAGTTTTAGCAGGAGAAATCTCTTTGCTAGGAGCACTTTGTTCAAAAGAATTGACAAGTGCACATGAAAAACATAATAGATAATATTAATTTTAAGAATGAAAATTTTCACACTTAATTCGTGGATGTTACCTTTTGGTTTAGCAAGGGATCATAAAATCCGTTTTAATAGACTTATTAATTTTATAAAAAATGAAGAGCCAGATGTTGTAGCTCTTCAAGAAATTTGGTTTTCAAAATATGTCAAAAACCTTAAGAAATTAAATTATTATATTTTTTCCCAATCAAAAGGAATTTTTAATAGATCAGGTTTAGTTATAATGACTAAAAAAAAACATAAATGCAAATTCATTATGTTTCCTAAATATAAAAATGCAATGAGTGATTATATAATAAAAAGGGGATTTCAAATTATTGAAATTGAAGATCTAAGAATATTTAATGCGCATTTATATGTAAAACCTGGAGTAGAAAATATTAAGTATGCGAAAAAAGAACTTGAATTAATAAAAAAACATATGAGAGGAAAATCAATACTTTGCGGAGACTTAAATATTGAAAAAAAAGAATTTGATAAATTAAATAATAATTTTTTTAAGTATGCAGAAGACACAAAGAATACATTTTCATGGGATAATAAATATGTAAAAAAATGGTGGGATCCTAAAATGATTGCAAATAAAAAAATTGATTACATTTTAGTAAAGAATCCCGCAAGAATTAAATTTAAGTCAAGAATAATTAAAAAACAAATGTCTGATCATGAAGGAATATTAAGTGAGGTAAAATGGAAATTATAAATAGAATTTCCAAATATTTCAAATTTGTATTAAAAATAAATTTAAAATAAAATGGCAAAAGCATGTGGAAAAATAATTTTATTTGGTGAGCATGCTGTTGTTTATAATATGCCTGGAATAGCACTTCCAATATTAAATTATTTCACAAATGTTACTTCATATAAATCTGAATTATTCACATGTTGTAATGATAGAGTTCTATATGATTTTGAGAAAGAAAAATTAAACAAATTAATTGAATTTATATTTAAAGAATTAAAATTAGATCAAAAAATTCATTTACATATTGAGTCTAGTTTACCAATTTCTTCTGGACTAGGTTCAAGCGCATCACTTTCAATTGCATTAATTAGAGAACTTCACAATTTTTATAATTTAAATTTAACAAAAAAACAAATTAATAAACTTGCATACAAATGTGAAAAAATATTTCATGGAACACCTTCAGGTATTGATAATACAGTAATAAATTATGAACAACCTGTTTTTTTTCAGGATAAAACAAATTTTATTAAATTAAATAAGCCTTTAGATTTTGTTATTGCTAGTACAGGAAATCGACCAGACACAAAAGAAATAGTGCAAGAAGTTAGAAAAAAGTATGAAGAAAATAAAAACAAATATCAAAATATTATTGAGGATATTGGTTTAATAACTGTGAAAGCAAAAAAATCATTAGAACTAGGAAATTTAGAAAAAATTGGTAGTCTAATGAATCAAAATCATGAATTATTAAAAGAACTAGGTGTGTCATCAGCAAAACTTAATTTGTTTTGTGAAATATGTAGACAAAATGGAGCATATGGAGCAAAATTAAGTGGAGCAGGGAAAGGTGGCAATATGATTGCATTAGTTGATGGAAAAACAAAAGAAAAAATCATAGAAGAATTAAGTATATTATCAAACAATGTGTTTTATACAAGGGTGATTTAAGTTGAAGGTTATTGTCGGAAGTAAAAATCCTGTAAAAGTGAATGCAACTAAAGCTGCATTTTCAAAATTTTTTAGTGATGTAGAAGTTAAAGGAGAGAGTGTAGATTCTGGAGTTAGCGATATGCCTCTAACTGCAAAAGAAACTAGACTTGGTGCAATTAATAGAGCTAAAAGATCTTTAGAACTTGGCGCAGATTATGGTGTAGGTTTAGAAGGCGGGGTCGAAGACACAGACTATGGAATGTTTTTATTTGGCAGAGTAGCAATTATTGATAAAAATAATAATGTTGGATTATCTGGTGCTGAAGGATTTTTACTTCCAGAAATTATTGCAAAAAGAATTAGACAAGGAGAAGAATTAGGTCCAGTTATGGATGATGTAACCGGACTTCCAGATGTTAAGAAAAATGCAGGCGCAGTAGGAATTTTTACAAAAAATGAAATATCACGAACCGATAGTTTTGAAAAAAGTATAATTTTAGCACTTGTGAAATTTATTAATAAGGAGATATATGGATTAGAATGAGTTTTGTTGAAATAACTAAAAATTACAAACCTAAGATTGATAAAGAACTTGATATGTTTTTTAAAAAATATCAAGATAGATTTAGTGATCCTTTTTTTAGGTTTTGCTATGGATTAATTAGAACTTATTCAAAGAACGGAAAAAGGTTAAGACCAATAGGAACAATGTTATCTTATTTTGCATCAGGTAAAATAGATAAAAAGATTATTCTTCCAGCACTTTCAATTGAACTTTTGCAATCACATTCATTAATTTTAGATGATATTATGGATGAAGATGAATTTAGAAGAGGGAAAAAGACAATTTATCAAAGTATGAAAGAATATTTTATAGAAAATTATGGCGAAGAAAGTTACGAAGGTTCTTTATTTTCAAAAAAATCTAACAAATATGCTACTTCATTTGGAATGATGCTCGGAAATATTGTTTTAATTTTATCTGAATTAGCTGTTATAGATTCAGAATTTCCTGATTCTTATAAGATAAAGGCTCTTAGAGCAATTAATTTAGCAGACGAAATAATTTATCATGGTCAAATGAAAGATATTGATATGGAAACTCATCAGAATATAACTGAAACAGATTATTTAATGATGATTGAAAGAAAAACATCAGTATTTTTTGGAATGGCTTTACAAATTGGGTCTATACTTGCTGGAGATGACGAATCTAAATCTAATTTATATTATGAATTTGGAAAAACAGCAGCTTTAAGTTTTCAAATACAAGATGATATTATTGATATTGTTGGGAAAAAAGGTCATCAAGTTGGATCAGACATTAGAAAAGGCAAAAGAACCTTACTTTATATTAAATCATTAGAACTATCAAATGAATATCAAAAAAAAGATTTAATTAAGTATTATGGAAAAAATCATGATGAAACAGTTAAAAGAATAATTCAGATAATGCAAGATACAGGATCAATAAATTATTGTAAGAAACTTGCTAATTTAAAAAATAATAAAGCAAAAAAAATTCTTGAAAAAATAAATATGTCAAATGAACATAAAATAATATTTAGAGATATGACTGATTTTATGTTAAATAGGTCTGCTTAAGTTTTATTTATTTGTTCAATAATTCTAGGTAAAGATAGAATTAACCAAGGAGTATATTTGCTTGGTTCTTTTTCAACATCTATTTTTAATTGATTTAAAGAAATCCATCTCCAATCAGAAACTTCATTAGGATCTGGACTAGGTGTGATATTACATTTTCCAAAAAACACGTGGTCATATTCATGTTCAATTAAGTTATTTCCTACGTCAGCTTTGTAGATAAAACTAAACACTTCTTCTAGATCACAAAGAAAACCCATTTCCTCTTGGAGTCTGTTTTTAGCTTCTTCAATTAAATTTTTAGTTATAGGATGACTACAACAAGTATTAGTCCAAAGTCCAGGAGAATGATATTTACCTAGAGCTCTTTTTTGAATAAGAAGTTCGTTTTTTTCATTGAAAACAAAAATAGAAAATGCTCTATGTAAAATGCCTTTTTTATGAGCTTTTAATTTTTCTTCTTTTCCAATTACCTTGTTATTTTCATTAACTAACAAAACATCCATGATAATTTAATAGAAAAGGGACTTTTTAATAATTTCTATAAAATAAAAGCTATAAAAATTGGAAGAAAGAGTTTTATACCAATTAACAAGATGATATTTGAAACAATTTCAACAATTAAAGAGAGTTTTTCTTTTTTTGTTATAAGATAAGTAATAGTTGGTATAAGAAGATAAAATAGTAGTATGAAAAACATTGCTACCCCAAAAATTAAATTTGTCGACAGGATTCTAAAATAATTAAAACCTAAACTCAATACAAGATTAAATAAAATAATAATAATGAATTTAATCAAATTCAATTGTTTCTTAAATAAATCAAGTCCGTAGGATATAGATGAAGCAATAAAAAACAAGATTAATGCAAGTTTAAAACCATATAGATATGAAATAAATAATGTTAAAATAAAAAAATAATCTCCTGATATATTGATGTTAAAATATTCAAAAATTACTTTAGGTACAATCATCAAATAAAATAATGGAAGAAAAACAGTTGTAATAACTAAATACCTTTTTGAAATAAATCCAAAAAATACAAGAAAAACTGGAACAATCCCCAAAGTAACTATTTTAAAGATTAATTTTTTTGTTCTTGATTCCATTTTATATGACTGGAACTTTACTTAACATTTCTTTTACAACATCATCAGAGTCAAGGTTTTCTGCTTGTCCTTCGTAAGTTAAAATTAATCTATGTCTAAATACATTTAGAGCAACAGATTTAACATCATTAGGCGTAACATAGACATTTCCATTTAATAGAGCATGTGCTTTTGATGCAATGAATAAAGAAATAGAAGCTCTAGGAGAACTACCAAATTCAACATATTTTCCTAGTTCTAAATTGTATTTTTTTGGATTTCTTGTAGCATCAACAAGTCTAACAATATATTTTTCAATTTTTGGATCTGAATAAATTTTCATTGTATCGCTTTGTAATTCTAAAAGATCTCCAGGTTTCATTACAGGTCTAATATTATAATCTTCAAACTTTTGTAAACTAATGTTTTGTCTTAGAATTTTCTCTTCATCTTCCATGTTAGGATATTTCATAATAATTTTATAGATAAATCTATCAATTTGAGCTTCTGGAAGAGGATAAGTTCCCATTTGTTCAATTGGGTTTTGTGTTGCCATAACAAAAAAAGGCTTAGGTAAATGAAAACTATTATGTCCAATTGTAACTTGTTTTTCCTGCATAGCTTCTAATAAAGCAGATTGTACTTTTGGTGGTGCTCTGTTGATTTCATCTCCTAAAACAAAGTTTGCAAAAATAGGACCTTTAACAGTATAAAAACCCTTTTTTTTGTCATAAGCAGTAACTCCTACAATATCTGTAGGAAGTAAATCTGGAGTAAACTGAATTCTTTTAAATTCACATCCAGTAACTATAGATAATGTTCTAAGAAGTAAAGTTTTAGCAATTCCAGGAATACCTTCAACTAAACAATGTCCATTTGATAAAATTGCTTCCATTAAAAAATCTAAAATATCGCTTTGACCTACAACAATTTTTGATACTTCATAACGTAGTTCATCAAATAATTTTTGATAGTGTTTTACTTCTTGTTGAAATTTTTTATTAACTACTGGAGCTTTTTGAATATTAGAACTTGACAAATCCTCTTTTATTATATCGCCTACCATAAGAAAATGTAGATATAGGGTGGTATAAAAACTTTATGGATAAAGAAATAAAAAAATTATTTTAAAAGTCTATTTGCTTCAGTAATTGGTAAAATACCATCCATTTGCATATATATAACATCTGCATCAGGGTTGATACTTTGAATTGCTAAATATTGTAGATATTCAGGTGTCAAAGTTTTATCAATTATATTTTGTGCTTCTGCAATACCTCTTGCTTCAGTAACTCGAATATCTGCTTCTTTTTTAGCAACTTGCAGTTGAAACTCTTTTTGTAATACTTCTTGTTCTTTTGTTAATTTAAGTTCAATTGCTCTAGTTAATTCATCTGGAATAGTAATGTCTCTAAGAAGAACATCTTCAATTTGTATTCCTCTAGGTCCTAGTTTACTTATTAAGTAATCTCTCATTTCAACAGAAACTAGTTTTCTTCCAGTTTCTGAATAAAAATCTTCGACTTTATATTTTGAAGAAACATCTCTTATAGAATTTCTTAAATAAGGTCTAAGTAAAGTTTCAATGTAATTTTTTGATGTTGCTTTTCGCAGTTCAGCTACTTTTTCAGGTGTTAAATGATAAATAACACTAACATCTAATGTTACAATTAAACCTTCATTAGATGGAACAGTCGCAGTTTCTTTAATCTCTTTAGTTTTTACATCATATTTTGTTATGGTTGAGACTGGTGGAAAAGCTAGATGAACACCACTATATAATTCTTGGTCTCGAATTTTACCTAGTGTTTTTCTAACACCAACTTCACCGTCATTAATAATAACTATTGCGCTAAATAAAATAAATAGTGCAGCAAAAATTGCAATATATAAAAAAAATACTTTAGGAAATTTTTTTGGAATATTAATATCCATCGTTTTCATTTTTTGTCCACCTTTGAATGTTTTTTTCTTGAATTATGATTTAAAAAATATGTAATTATAAAATTAGTTTTATGCCTATATAAATTTTATCTTCTTATTTAGACCTCAAACTATTTAAAACAAATATGATTTCTGTTGAGTATGTATTTATATTCAAACATTATTGGAACTTTTGTATTTAATCAAAATATGCAAATTAGAGAAAAAATTTTGTTTTCTAAATCAGATCTTAAAAATAATTATAAAAAATTTCAAGAAAATGAATTGCTTAATTCAGAAGAAAAACTTCTTAAAAAATTTAAAAAAATTAGAAATTTAAGAACTGATCCTGATGAGAAATTACTTAGCAAAGTTTTTTTGGTCATGTCTGAATATGATAAAGAATTTTATGAAAATAATTTGTATGTAACTAAACTACAAATAAAAGATTCTATTACTCAAGATCTATTAATTGTTCAAACAATTGGGTCAGTTAATGAATTAAAAAAATCAATTAATTTACTTAGTAAAAGACTTAGAGAATGGTATTCTTATGTATTACCTGAAGTTGAAGAAATATTATATGATCACTTTAGTTTTGCAGAAAGGATAGCTGTTGATTCTCCTGAAAAGTTAATGAAAGATTTTAAACTTAAAATTACTATGGGGAGAGAATTTTCTAAAGAAGATTTAGCAGCAATTAAAAATTTAGCATCAACTATTTTAGATTTATTTGATGAAAAACAAGAAAAAGAAGATTATCTTGAAAAATTAATGGAAAAAACATGTCCAAATTTAACTGAAGTTGCAGGGTTTTTAACGGGTGCTAAATTAATGGCAATTGCCGGATCATTAAGAAAAATGGTTATGATGCCCGCGTCAACAATTCAATTGCTTGGAGCTGAAAAAGCATTATTTATGCATATGATTAAAGGAACAAAAAGTCCTAAACATGGTATTATTATTGAACATCCTTTAATTCAAAGGGTTGATAGAAAAGATAAAGGAAAAGCAAGTAGAGCTTTAGCTGATAAAATTTCTATAGCAGTTAAAATTGATTTTTTTAAAGGTGAATTTTTAGGAGATAAATTAAGAAAACAAGTTGAGGATCGTTTTAGATGAATATTATAAAATTTTTACAGGAATCAGGAAAGCTTAAAACTCTTAAAAGAGCTGGATGGGTGAAAAAAGAAGTAAAAGAAGTAGAGAGTGTTGCAGATCATACTTTTCAAGTTACTTTGATGGCATATTTACTTTGTCCTGAAGATATGGATAAGGAAAAAATGATTAAAATGTCTTTAGTTAATGAATTGCCTGAAGTAGTTACTGGAGATATTATTACAAAACACACAGATAAACAAGATTTCAAAGATGCTAAATTTCAAAAAGAGCAAACAGTAATTAGGGAAATGGTTAGTGGTTTAGATAATAAGGAAGAAATTATTAAATTATATGATGAATCTGAAGCACTTCAAACTAACGAATCAATTTTTTTAAAACAATTGGATAAACTTGAAATGGCGTTTCAAGCATTAGAATATGAAAAACAATCTGATGATATGGAAAAATTTAATGAATTTTGGGATACAGCAAGAAACACAATTAAACATCCTAATTTAGTTGAGATATTTAATGAACTGGAGAAAAAAAGATGAGATTATATAATCCTAAATTTCAAAATGTGTTTTCAGAAAAAGGTAAAAGAGGAATTAAATTATACACTGAAAATTTAACTCCAGGTATTCAATATTTTGATGAAGAAATTGTTAGAGAAAAAGGTAAAGAATACAGACAATGGGATGCTAGAAGAAGTAAACTTGCTGCAGGAATTTTAAAAGGTCTTTCTCAAACAGGAATAAAACCAGGACAAAAAGTATTATACTTAGGAGCAAGTCATGGTTATACACCAAGCTTTTTTTCAGATATTGTAGGAAGACAAGGGTTTATTTTTGCATTAGATTTTGCACCTCGAGTTGTTAGAGATTTAGTATTTTTATGTGAAAAAAGAAACAATATTACTCCGTTACTAGGAGACGCAAATCAACCAAAAACTTTTGCAAGTAGAATTCTTCCAGTAGATATTGTTTATATGGATGTTGCTCAAAAAAATCAAGCAGAGATATTCTTAAAAAATTGTAATATGTTTTTAAAAAGTGGAGGATTTGGCCTTTTAGCTGTAAAATCTAGATCTATAGATATAACAAAAAGACCTAAACAAATATTCCAACAAGTTAGAACAAAATTAGAAAAAGAAATAACAATAGTAGATTATAAAATTCTAGATCCTTTTGAAAGAGATCATTGTATGTATGTTGTTAAAAAGAATTAACTTCAATCTCAATTAAACTTTTCAACATATTTTTATATCTCATAGTTTCACTTTAATTTATGAAATCGAAAATTGTAGTGGTACTTACATTAATTATATTACTAGTTGGATGCACATCACCTAAACCTGTAACTGATGATACTGGAGTTACAAATGAAGATATTGAATCTGTTGTTAGAGCAAATAATAATTTTGCTTTTGATTTTTATAGAGCAATCAATAAACCTGAAGAAAACCTTTTTTTTTCACCTTATAGTTTGTCAACAGCTCTAGCTATGACATATGAAGGGGCAAAAGAACAAACAGCGCAGGAAATGCAAGCAGTATTTCATTATCCTTCAATTGATCAGTTACGAAAGGGTTCTGCATCAGTATATAATAAACTTAATTCAAAAGATAAAGAAGTAAAATTAAATACCGCTAATGCACTCTGGGCTCAGGAAAATTTCAAATTCTTAGATGAATATTTTACAAATATTGAAAAATATTATGGAGGTAAAGTAACTAATTTAGATTTTGCTCAGGACACAAAAGCCTCTAGAATAATAATTAATGATTGGGTTGAAGCTCAAACAATGAATAAAATAAAAAATATCATTCCCCCAGGGGTTCTTAACCAGGCAACAAGATTAGTTTTAACAAATGCAATTTATTTTAAAGGAAATTGGGTAAAAGAATTTGATAAAAAAGATACTCGTGAACAGGATTTTTGGCAAACCAAAGATTCTTCAATTAAATCTGAAATGATGAGACTTAAGGATGAAGAATTTAATTTTGCGGAAACAAAAGATGTTAAAATTCTGGAATTACCTTATGATGGGAATAAATATTCAATGCTTTTACTTTTACCAAAAGGGAAGACAGAAAAAGAAGATTATGAGAGAAATTATGGTTTAGAGCAAGCTGAAAAATATCTAACAAAGGAAGATTTATTAGAATTAAAAACCCAAATGACAAAACAAGAATTGTTAGTTATGATTCCTAAATTTAAGTTTGAGACAAAATATTTTTTAAAGGAAACTTTAAGTAGTATGGGAATGCCGACAGCGTTTAGTGATGTTGCAGATTTTTCAGGTATGACAGGATCTAAAGATTTAATGATAACAAGTGTGATTCATCAAGCATTTATTGAGGTTGATGAAAAAGGGACTGAAGCGGCAGCAGCAACTGTAGTAGCAGTAGGTTTAACTTCAGCAGGTCCAAGTGGACCAGTATTTGTAGCGGACCATCCTTTTATTTTTATGATCCAGGAAATAGAAACTGGAAACATATTATTTTTGGGAAAAGTTTATGATCCAACAAAATAATTTTTTTATTTTTCTTTTTTATCAACTAAACTCATAAAATATGCACTAATTACAACAATTAATCCACCAATAATTTCAGTTAATATTGGAATTTCTAAAAAAAATACAAATCCTATTACTAAAGCAAAAAAAGATTCTAATGAAATTAAGTTACTAGCTAAAACAACATGAACTCGTTTAAATCCATAATTGCTTAGATAGATAATTATTAAATTAAAAAAACCAGCAATAAAAATTACAGGTAAACTAGATGGAACAATTACAGGTAAGCCTTCTCCAATAATTAGTGAAGTTATAAAAATAAAAATGAATGCAAAAATAAAAATAATGATACTTAATTCTTTATCATTAAGTATATTTGAATGAAGTTTTCTAGTCACATGACCTAATGAGAAAAATACCACATGAATAAGTGCATAAATTTCTCCTAAACCAATAATTGACAAATTTGAAAAATCTTTTACAGTAAGTAAAATAACTCCAAGAAATGCTGCTGTTATCAAAAAAACTTTTTTGAATGTAAATTTTTCTTTAAACAATAAGAATCCCCAAAGGGCAGTAAGTGGGAGTGCACCAATAAATGATACATTAGCAATCTTAGTAATATTAACAGCTTTAACAAATAATGCAACTCCTATTAAATATATAAGAACTGCTCTAGCCATTAGTAAAAGCCATTCATTTAATGAAATTTTTTTTAATTTTTTAAAATTTAAATCTTTTTTAAAAATTATTAAACCTAAAAATATGGCTACAAAAAGTCTTAAGTAAATTTGTTGAAATATTTCATAACTATTATTTAGAAATCTAGCAAATAAACCCATAACAGCAAAGCAAAAAGCAACAATAATTATTGCTAAGAGACCTTTTTTATCTGTTTTCATTAAAAAATATGAATCAATGGAAATATATAAACCATTGCAACTAAAGTCTTATAAATTAATTTCAATTTATTCTTATTATGCAACCATGGACAACAAAATATCTTCCTAAAAATACGAATGGTATTCAAGGACAAAATAAAGCAGTTGAATCTTTAAAATTATTTTTAGATAATTTTCCTAAACAAAGAGCTGCGCTTTTATATGGTCCTCCTGGATGTGGGAAAACTTCTTTAGCACATGCTGTAGCAAAAGAAAGAGATCTGGAATTAATTGAAGTAAATGCTTCAGATGTAAGAAATGCTGAATCAATTAAACAAAAATTAGGTCCTGCAATGTTTCAAATGTCACTTTTTTCTAAAGGAAAAATAATTTTAGTTGACGAGATTGATGGAGTTTCAGGAAATAAAGATCGAGGAGGTCTTTCTGCATTAAGAAAACTCAATGAAAAAACTCAGTTTCCTGTTATTATGACTGCTAATAATCCTTTTGATAAAAAGTTTTCAGCTCTTAGAAAAAAATCTGAAATAATTCAGTTTCAAACTCTTAATTATTTGTCTGTTCAAAATGTTTTAAAGAGAATTGCGAAAAGTGAGGGAGTAGAATATGATGAGATTGCATTGTCTTCTCTAGCTAGAAGAGCTGGTGGGGATCTTAGGGGTGCAATAAATGATCTTCAAACATTAAGTGAATATAATAAAAAACTTTCAAAAGAAGATGTTGATGAATTATCAGGAAGAAGACAAAAAGATACTATGATTAATGCATTAATGAGAATATTTAAAACAACAAATCCAGATGTTGCTCTTCCAGCATTAGATGATGTTGATGAAGATATTAATGATGTATTTTTATGGATTGAAGAAAATTTACCTAAAGAATATAAAAAACCTAAAGACATTGCAAGAGCGTTTGATAATTTAAGTTTAGCAGATGTTTTTAGAGGAAGGATTAGAAAAAGACAACATTGGAGATTCTTAGTTTACATTAATAATTTACTTACAGCTGGAATTGCACTTTCAAAAGATGAAAAATATCCTGGATTTAACAAATACACAAGAACAACTAGAATTCTTAGAATGTGGCAATGGAATATGAAGACCGCAAAAAGAAAAGCAATTGTTTCAAAAATTGCAGCAAAAACTCACACAAGTTCAAAACGAGTACTTCAAGATACTTTTCCTTATGTTAAATCTATTTTTAAAAATAATAAAGAAGAAGCAGAAAAATTAGCTAATTATTTTGAATTAGATAAAGAAGAAGTTGCTTATTTGAGTGTTTGATTAATTTTATCTTGTAACCATACTTCCATCTTTTTCAAATTTGATGACATATTTTCTTATTAATTCATGGAATTTTATATATTCTAGAATTAATTTATCACCAAGTTCAACGCTATATTGTTTTAAAATATCTTTTTGTTTTTGGTCTTCTTTAACAGGATCAGGATCTTTACATTCTTTAACAATTTCAAAAGTTAATGTTATGAATAGTTTTTTTAAAAAATTACTATATTTGTCAAATTCTTTTACTTTGTTTATTCTAAAGAGTAAATCTTCTTCATAATATCTACTATATTTTTCATAATCCATTTTATGAATTGAAAGAGATACATCGTCTCCTGTGTCTAACTTTAATTCCCTTACTATTGAAAGAGGAATTCTAATACAAAGAGAATTTCCTTGTTTTACAACTTTATTTTTGAATTGAGGGAGGTTTGGTTCATTTTGCATGTAATTACATTGTAATTACATTTTATATTTAAATCTTTCTAAAAAACTATACTTTTAAATATAAATAGCTCGTACTCTTTTTCTATGTATTTAGACTGTTGTTGTTAATTTTTTGTCAGTGGTCTAGTTTATTCTCTAAATTTAAAATGAAAATAACTAATAACTTGAGGAACGTGTATGTTTTTTCTAGTTTTAAAATTCTATGTTGTTGTTGTTAATTTTTCATTGATCTTTTTTTAAAACTTTTTAGGAGGTTACTTAAAATGCTAATAAAAAATTTAATTGATAAAAATAAAAAAATACTCATAATTGGAGCGCATCCAGACGACGTGGAGTTTTCAACAGGAAGACTTATGTTAAAAAGAAAAGGAGAAAATACTCACGTAGTTGTTTTAACAGATGGACGAAAAGGACAAATAAATAATATTGAGATATCTGAAAAAGAATATGCAATAATTAGAATTAAAGAATCTATAAGAGCTTTACAAAAACTAGGAATAAAAAATGAAAATAGATATTTTTTAGGTTATCAAGATCAAGAACTTACATTTCAATCTTTTGCAATTAATAAAATAAAAAAAATAATTCAAAAAATTCAACCAGACTATATTTTAGTACATCCATATGAAGGAGCTCATCCAGATCATGATGCAGCTCATGTATTTACTTATATAGCTGCAAAAAAAGCAAAATATTCATTAAACAATATTATTGAGTATTCATCTTATAATCATTTTGGTGGAAAATATAATTTACAAGAATTTATTCCTAAAGAAACAAGAGAAATTATATTAAATCCAACAAAAAAAGAACAAACAAAATGGAGTACTATTATGCGAGAGTTTAAATCTCAAAAAACTTTACAAAAAATAGAGATTCCAAAAAGTAAATTTGAAAAATATAGAAAATTACCAAATTATAATTATACAAAATTACCTTATTCAAGCACTTTTTGTTTGATAATTAGACATTTGATATCACCAATTTATTCAATTGCAAAGATTATTTTACCTAAAAAAGATAAATTGTTTTATGAAAGATGGTCTAAAATTGATCCTTTAATAATTCATCGAAGAATTAAATCAATAGTAGAGGTTGAAACAAATTGAAATTTATTAAAAAAGCAAAAAAGCATTATAAAAAACAAAAGAAGATTCTTAAAGTAACAAATACAAAGAATTTGCTTTTTGTTTTTTTAATATTGATCTTATTTATTTTTAAAAAAGATTATTTTTTGTTTATTGGATTAACTGCATTTTCAGCAATATTTTCATTTTATCATTCAAAATATAATAGAACACCTATTGATTTTAAGTTAGCATTGGTACTTGGAATATTTATTACTAGATATTATAACCTTTTATTCACATTTATATTTTTTATTGTTAGTGATCTTGTTCCAGCTTTACTTGGAGGAGATTCTCTTAGAGGAGCTGATTTAATATTTATTTCATGGTATTTTATAATAAACTCTCTTGTTTTATTATTTCCGAGTACTAGTTTAGCTATATTAGGACCTATACTAGTTATAGTTGAAGCTATAGGATCTTTTTTTATCAATAATTACTTTGGAATACCAGGTTTTATGTCAATTATAATTTCAGGCATTGTTAGTATAGTTAGAGTAACTTATTTTTTAACTCTAGGAAGATTGCTTGAGCTATTATTTCAAATAATATAAAAATAAAGAAAAATAACTAAACAAGGTGAAACAAAAATGGTACTAAAATTTTATAACACATTATCAAAGAAAAAAGAAGAATTCAATGAAATTAATAAAGGAAAAATTAAGATTTACACTTGTGGACCTACGGTTTATAATTATGCACATATAGGAAACTGGAGAAGTTTTGTTTTTTCAGATATTCTTCGAAGATACTTAAAATACAAGGGATATGATGTAATGCATGTAATGAACCTTACAGATGTAGATGATAAAACAATTAGAGATAGTCAAAAACAGAGTATGTCATTAAAAGAATTTACAGAAAAATATTCAAAAATCTTTTTTGAAGATATGGATATATTAAATATTGAAAGAGTGGAAGAATATCCTAAAGCAACTGAATCAATTAAAGAAATGCTTGATATCACAAAAAAATTAATTGAAAAAGGAATTGCTTACAAAAGTGAAGATGGATCTGTTTATTATTCAGTTACAAAATTTAAAGATTATGGAAAATTAGCTGGACTTAAACTTGGTAATCTAAAAGCTGGTGCTAGAGTTAAACATGACGAATATGAAAAAGAATCTGCAAATGATTTTGCACTTTGGAAAGCATATGAAGAAACTGACGGAGATGTTTTTTGGGAAACTGAGTTTGGTAAAGGAAGGCCAGGTTGGCATATTGAATGTAGTGCAATGTCAAGTAAATTTTTAGGAAATCATTTTGATATTCATACAGGAGGAATTGATTTAAAATTTCCTCATCATGAAAATGAAATTGCTCAAAGTGAAGGATGTTCTGGAGAAAAATTTGTTAATTATTGGCTTCATTCAGAACATTTACTTATAGAAGGAGAAAAAATGTCTAAATCCAAAGGTAATTTTTACATTATTAAGGACCTTTTAGATAAAGGACATTCACCTAAGGCACTTAGATATATGCTACTTAGTACACATTATAGACAAAAAGTAAATTTTACTTTTGAATCATTTGATGCAGCTGAAAATATTATTAAGAGATTTAAAGAATTCTTACTAAAATTAAAATCTGTTAAAGGAAGTGAAGATAATTCAGATGTTGATGAAATAATCATAAATTCAAAAAAACAATTTGAAAATTCAATGGATGATGATTTAAATATTTCAGGAGGATTAGCTGCTTTATTTGAATTTATGACATCAATTAATAAATTAATGTCTGAAGAAAAATTATCTAGAAATGATGCACTAAAAGCTTTTAATCTAATGATGGAATTTGATACAGTCATTGGATTATTTGAGTTCAAAGAAGAAGATATTCCTAAAGAAATTCTTGAAATAGTTAAAAAAAGAGAAGAAGCTAGAAAAAACAAAGATTGGGCACTTTCAGATAAACTTAGAGATGAAGTTAAAGATAAAGGATTCGAAATAGAAGACACTAAAGAAGGAAGTGTTGTTAAGAAAATTTAAGCTTAATCAAAACGTTTAAATAATCACAATTCATTTATTAACAGTATGAAATATGTGTTGTTTTTTAGTGAGTGTGGTGAACAAGATTCTTCTGTTATAGGGCGAAAAGGAGTTAATTTAGCACTTTTGTTTAAAAAAGGGTTTAAAGTTCCACCAGGTTTTATTTTATCAAGTAATGTTTTTGATATAATTAAAGACGATAAAAGAATAAAATCAGCAATTAATAATTTGTTTTCAGGAAAAAAAGATTCAAGTTCTGATTTACAAAAATTACTTAGGGCATATGAATTTTCTGAAGAAATTGAAGATGAAATAACAGAAGCATATCTAAGTTTGTCAGTTGATCTAAATATGACTGCATCGTCATTATTAGAAACTAAAGAAGTATTTGTTGCTGTTAGAAGTAGTGCAATTGATCCTAAGAATTATTATAAAGATTTAGCACATAAAACAATACTTAATTCAAAAGGCAAAAAAAGAATTTTGAAGATAATATTAGAAATTTATTATCATATGATTATACAAGTAAGTAAAAAACATATGGATATTGGTGGAGTAGATGAACTTTCTTTAGCAATAATAGTTCAAAAAATGGTTAATTCTAAAAAATCAGGTATTGCCTGTTCAGTTGATGAAGAGAATGGACAAAAGAATTTAATCATAAAAGCGTGTTTTGGGCTTGGAGAAGGTATGAGTTCAGGAAGTGTTTTCCCTGATGTATATCAAGTAGATAAAAAATCACTTACAATAGATAATATGGAAATTGCAGAAAAACAATTTGAATTTGTTAGAGATATTGAAACAAATGAAACAATTAGACAAAGACTTGGAGAAAAATCTCATAAACAAGTTTTAAATGATAATGAAATAATAGAAATTGCTAGAATTGTTAAAAAAATTGTTCATTCTTTAGAAAAAGAGGTAAAAATTGAATGGGCTATAAGAGGAGAAGTAGTCTATATTTTACAATTAAAAGATGTTAATTATAATCAAAAGGAGACTGTTGAAATGGAAATTTTACCGCAAAAAGAAGATGATGTTACTCCAGAAATTATAGATGTGGAAGAAGCAGATTTAGATGATGATTTACAAATGCTTGATGAAATAGAAAAATATGAAAAACAAGAAGAATATGTTGAAATTCAAGAAAAAGAATCTGTTGAAGAAGAAGTTATCCCTATATCATTGGATGAATCTCCAGAAATAAAAGGAGAAGTAATTGAAGAAGATGAATCTCCAGAATATAATATTTTTCCAATGACTGAGGAAGTTGAAGAAAAGGATGATGCTGTTAAAGTTTCTGCAGAAGATTTAATTCAAGTACCTAAAGAAGAAGTTATACAATCTAATATTGAACCTGAAATTTATGATTCAAATGAAGTAATGTTTGATAAATCTGAAGAAGAAAAAATTGAAGAGGAAATTGGAGAAGAATCTAAAGATGAAGAAGTAAAAGAAGAATCAATTTTTGGAAATTTTGACACTTTTCAAGTTGAAGATGAACCTAAAGAATCATTAGTTCAAGCACCAGAAACATCAACTGAACAACCGGTAAATAAATATGTTGAGTTAGCAAAATTAAATGCTGCAAATACTTTAGTTTTTTGTCATATGGCTTTAAAAGATAAATTAAGGCAAAAATTAAGCAGGCATACATCAAACATTCCTGAAGAGTTTTTAGAAATAATAGATGGAATAAGAGAATTTGAATCAGTTCAAAATGAGGAAGAATTAAGAAGTTTAGATCAAGCTAGAAATGAATTTATATTTGAAAAAAAATATCCAAGTGCTGAATTAATTGCACTTGCTTTGAAGTTGGTTTGATTTAACCTTTATATTTTCCGTTTGGTTTTTTTATATTACCATAAGATTTTTTACAAACATTGTTCCAACTTGATTCAAGTCTTGATGCTCTTTGTGTTGGAAATAAATGAAGTGTGTTTGAATTTCTACAATGTGCCCAAATTTCCATATATTCATCTCGACAACTTTTACATGATTGTTGTAGGGCAGAATCATCATTAACTTGTCCGCCAGCAGTACTTTCTCCAGCTAGAGCTTTTTTGCTCCATGGTGCTAATCCGATAATATCACCTACTATATTTTATAATACAATAAAAGAATTCATAAGATATAAATCTTTACTTTAACGTAAAGATTTATCTTCTTCGTTTCATATTTTCCATATTGCCTGGACTTGTGATAAAGTCATGAATATCTATAACTAATCCTAAAATTACTCCTAAACTAATAAAAATTTTTCCTAGACCAATCCACGTAAAAAATACAGGAAATAAGAAGGTCATTGTGAATAATCTAAAAAAATCATCTACTACAAATAGAAATTTAAATAGTCCTTTTCCTCTTTTAAAAAGAGCAACTACCATTTTTCCTAAAACTCTAAATATTTGAGTTAGTGCTTGTACCATTCTAATATTGGAGAAATTACCTATATTTAAATGGATTGTATAATCTAAAAGTTATACTGCAGAAATTTTGTTATAAAGAGTTATAATTCTACCAAAATATTTTGGTTTATCTGTTTTAGGAAGTGTTTCATATTTTACTTGGAGAGCATTATAGATATTACTTGAAGCTTGCATATTTCCTTGAACAATAGAATTTTCAAAATCTTGTATTAACATGTCAATATTTTTATTTCCATATCCATTTGTCACATTTGTTGTGATACCTGGTCTAGTTTTAAAGACTTCAGTTATTTGAGGGTATAATTCTTCTCTATCAATTTCATTTAATTCATCAAATAATCTTTGAATTTCTAAATAACAGTCTCGGGACTGTTGTTTTTGATTTGCTTTGATAAAAAGTTTAGCTTTATTTATTAATCTTAAAATATCTAAGACATTAGGGTCACCAATTTCATTTTCAGGAAATTCATGAGTTATTGTTATTTCTTTAAGCATTAAATCATTTTCATTATTATATCCAGGTAAATCGAGTTGTCTAGCAGCTTTTAAAGATCCATCATAAACATCTTCAATTTTTTCAGTTTCTTTGATCTTATGATCAACATAATGGCCTTTACTTGTAAGTCTTTTACTAATTCTCTTAATAGCTTGTTTTTCCCTTGAAATACTTTTTTGAATTTCTTTTTTAATTCTTACATATGAATTATTTCTTTTTTCAAACTGTTTTTGTTTAATATCTATTCTTATTTCTTGATTTTTAATATCAAATTTTAACCTTTCAATATCTCTTTCAAGGGATTTTATTTCTACTTCTTTAACATCAACATCATGTCTTCTTTTTCTAACAAGAGCATTTGATTCATCAATTGTTTTTTCAAACTCATTTAATTGTGACTCAAGTTTTGCTAACTTTTCTTCTCTATTTGAGATATCTTCTTCTAATGCTTCGAATTCATCATCTCTACTTCTAAAATCTTGTTCAGCTTTTGTAAAATATTCTTTTTTTTGTTTTAGATCACTTACAAGTTCTTGTTTTAAAGTTTCAATTTCTTCATATTTAGGTTCATACTCTGCAATTGTTTTGTCTGCTTTTTTGATTTCATCTTTTAAAGATTCAACTTTCATTGAAGTATGTTCTAAATCTTGTTTAGCTAATTCTAAATGTTTATTAACTAAATTTGAGACTGCTTTGCCATATCTTCTTTTTTCATTAAGTAAGTTTTCTTCTTCAACAGATAATTTATTTTCTCTCTTAATAAAAAATTGTTGTAAACCTAAGAATTGTTCTTCTTTTTCTTTTAAATCTACTCTCATAGCTTCAATTTCTTTTAAAGCCTTTTCGTAATTTTTTTCAATATCTTTTTTAATTTTTTTTATTATAGTTTCTTTAGATTTTACGTATTCTTTTTGTTTTTTAACAGATTTATCGTCTTGCTTTAGGTTTTTAGAAAATTGAGTTAATTGCTTTTCAATTTTTCGAAGTTCAATTAATTTGGAATCAATAAGTTCTTCTTTTTTTAGAAGAATTTGTTTTTTATGTTCAAGTTCTCTAATCTCATCTTCTTTTTGTTTATTAAATATTTTAAAACTAGGAAGAACTTTTGTTTTAGTTTTTGATTTAACTAATTTTTTTTCTTTTTCTAAGAGTTTTTGTTCTTTGTTAATTAGTAAAATTTCTTTTTGAATTTCTTTTTTATTTGTTTTTAAATTTTTAAGTATTTCTTCTAAGTCTTGTTTCAAAGGTTCTTTGTTAATATTAAAAGTCGGTAGTGTTTCAAGTTTTTTTGGTTTAATTGTTTTTGTTTTTTTAATTTTAGGAATAATTTTTTTTAGAAGTTTGATTTTTTTAGATTTTTTTAGATTTCTTTCTTTTTCTATAGGTTTTTGTTTAATTTCTTTTACAAATTTCTCTTCTTCTTCTTCTTCTTCTTTTTGAGGTGGTGGAGGAATCGGTAGATCTGCATCAACAGCATCAAAAGAAAGAATTTCTTTATCTTTTTGTGTTATTGGCTCAGGGATATCAATTTTAAGAGGTTCAGGAATTTTTAATATATCTTCTTCTTTGAAGTCAATTCTTTCAACTTCTTTTTCTTGTTTAATTACTGGTTTCTTAGATATAGTTTTAGGTTTTTCTTCAATAATTTTTTCTTTTTTAAATATCTCTTTGACGGGTTCAGGTTCCTTTACTTCTTCAATTTTTTGTTCGGGTTCAAAGTCTGGTGGAGCAAAGTCTGGTGGAGCAAACATATCATCTGAAAAAGCGTTCATATCAATTTTCTTTTCTCCATTAGGAAGATATTCTTGGATTTTTACAATCGGAAGATGAGATACTTCTAAAAATTTGTCAGATAATTCCATCAAATTTTTTGAACTAATTTTTTCTTTATCAAATTCTAATTCATTTAAGCTATCACAAAAATTTGAAATAATTTCTTTTTGGTCTTCAGGTATTAATTCTAAAAGTTCGTATTTTAGATCTTCATATGTGAATTTATAATGAACATTGTATTTTTCTTCAAAAAATTTATTTATTATTTTTGTAAATACAGTATATTCTTTTTGAGGGTCTTTTGTTTTAATTATATGATGTTTAAGTTTCTCTATTTTTTTTACTATATCCCTACCATTATCTTTAGAATGTGAAAAAAGACCCATGACTAAGACTATAACCCCTAAGTTATTTAAATTTTACTGAATTTAACTGATAAATTTATATATTCTATATGATTCTATAGTCATTAAATATAATTTAAATATAGGTGTAAAAAAATATGAATGGAAATATGACTGCGCCAGTGAGTGAAGGCGAAGAGTTAGAAGTTACAATTGAAGCCATTGGAGACAAAGGCGATGGGATTGCTAAAAAAGACGGATTTGTCTTAGTTATTCCAGGAACTGAATTAAACCAAAAAGTTAGAATTAAGATAACTAAGGTTCTAAGAAAAGTTGGTTTTGCAGAAGTTGCTGGAGAAGCATCAGCATCAGAAGCTCCTGAAGAAGTACCAACAGATGAAGAATCAAATTCAGATGGATTAGATGATTTACCTGAACCAAATGATCCAACACCTGAATCAGATGATGCAGATCTTGAACCTGTTGAAGATTCTGAAGATTTTGGTGAAGAACTAGAAAAACAATAATTATATGTCGGGAATTTTCCACTAGTTTTAAATTTTATAGAAAACTAGGAATAAAAATTTTTTGGATATAAAATTCCTGATCATGATCAAGAACCATATTATAATACAAAGTACTTTTATTTTCTATCAGTTTTTAAATGATGGTTCTTGACAAAATTATTTATTCTTATTTTATTTCTACTTTCTTATGCGTTTATTTATTGCTATTGATATTCCTAAAAATATATTGAGCTATGTTAATGAAGTACAATCAAAACTAAAAGGAGTTAGATTAACAAAAAATTTTCATATAACATTGAATTTTATAGGTGAATTAGATAAGAAAAAATTACCTGATTTAATTTTTTTATTAAATAATATTACGTTTAATGAATTTGAATTAGAAACAACTAATCTTGGTGTTTTTCCGAGTACAGAAAATATTAAAGTTATTTGGATAGGATTAAAAAATAATAATAATACTTTAATGGAACTTCAAAAATCAATTGAAAAGACACTGATAGAATTTGATATTAAAAAAGATTTTGAGTTTCACCCACATATAACATTAGCAAGAGTTAGTCGATCAATAGAATTTCCTAATTTCAATTTAGAATCTAAATTATTTACAGTAAAGGAATTTGCTTTATATCAAAGTGTATTAACAAGTCAAGGACCTATATATAAAAAAATAAAAAAATGGAAAGCAAATTAACTACATAATTTTTAGTAGTTCAAATGTTAATCTTTCACTAGCTTTAATAGTGTCAAGAGGAGTAACTCCTTGAACAACAATACAGCCATTTTCACTGAAAATTTTTGTTTCATTTCCAAGTCTTAATTCAATAACTCTGATCATAGGGCCAATATCTTGACAAGTTCTAACTGGTGCATTTGTTCTATTATCTTCTTTTGTTAAAGCTGATTTGACATCTTTTTCGTAGACGTTTCCTAGAATTTTTGCAATTTCAACCCCACCTAAAACAACACTAGCAGGATATTTTGGATCAGTTGTTATATAGATTCTTTGAGCACTCATAATTAAATCAGGTGCACTTGATTCATTTCTTGAATTAACAATTGAAGGAATGTATTCTACTTCATAAGGTGTGTAATGAAATGAAATTTCATAAGGTTTATCCCATCCTTGTAGCCAGTCTTGTACTTGAAGTTGGGTTACCCAAGCATTACCATATTTTTCAAAAACAAACCCTTTATACGTAACAGTTTCAATTTCATCAGGATCATTATTATTAACAAACTTAGGCAATAAAATTAAAGCTAAGACACATGCAATAATAACTCCAATTGAAATTAATAAGAGTTTATCATTTTTTAAATTTGGTTTTTTTGTTGTTTTTTTTTCTTTTGTTATTTTTTTAGTTGTTTTTGAATTTGTTTTGTTTTTAGTTACCATAATCAACACCTGGTTTTATACCTTGCATCAAATAAATTAACATGTCTCTAGCTTGCATTGCCTGATGTGGCGCAAAATTCATTTCAAGACAATTATTTGATGAAGTGATATTTGTTACATTTGTATTTTTTAAAATTACAACTGGAATAGTTGTAGTAGCATTTTGACAATTAACTATTGGGAGTGTGTATCCTTCATATTCTGACGTCATCCCTTCAATAAAAAACTTACTTATAGGAAGGTTTTGTCTTATGTCCCATCTTAAATAATCAAGAAGATCCATATTTTCACTTTCTGGGTCAATTGAAAGATAAAAATAGGGTGAATTAATTAATGAGTCTTGCATATTTTCTTCTATATTCAAAAGTAAGTTTTGAGGAGGATAAAATGTAGTAAATTCTGAGTCTTTTGATTTAACAGAGTAGTATGCGTTTCCATTTTGGTCTGAAGTAACTTTAAACCTATATCTAGTCCCTTCTACATTAACTGTGAATGAACTTTGATCATCAGCTCCATAATAAACAACAACTCCACCAATACTGGATACTAAAAATAGGATTAGTACAATGACGATAAATGCTTTATTTCTTTTTTCTTTTTTTGCTCTTCTTGATTTTTTCATTTATGCGAAAAAAAGCATAAGAAATTTAAAAAGATTTGGAAAATTTTGAGGTTTTATTAAAAATCAAGATTTTTAAATTCATTAACTTTCCTTTTTTACATGGCAAAAGATTATATCTCAGTTCAAGAAGCAATTGACAAAGGACAAGGACAAGTTGATTTAAGGGGTTGGGTTTATAGAATTAGAAATTCTAATAAATTTGTTTTTATTGTTTTAAGGGATGAGTCTGAAATTATTCAGTGTATTATTAAAAAAGAAGAAAATCCAAAATTATACGAAGAAGCTATTAAATTAACTATGGAGTCTTCATTAAAATTATCAGGAGTTATTAAAAAAGATGAGAGAGCGCCTACAGGATTTGAAGTTTCTGTAAATGATTTAGAAATCGTGCAAATTTCTGAACCTTTTCCAATAACTAAAGATCAATCTACTGAATATTTACTTGATCAAAGACATTTATGGATAAGGAGTAGAAAAATGACCGCTATGCTTAAGATTAGACATACAGTTATAGGTGCAATTCACGAGTTTTTTAGAAAAAGAGGATTTTATGAATTTGAAGCGCCAATTTTTCAGCCTAATGCATGTGAAGGTGGATCAACATTATTTGACGTAAAATATTTTAATGATGTTGTATATTTAGCACAATCATGGCAATTATATGCAGAAGCAGCAGTATTTTCTTTAGGAAAAATTTACAATATGAGTCCAACATTTAGAAGTGAAAAATCTAAAACAAGTAGACATTTGGCAGAGTTTTGGATGGCTGAAATGGAAGCTGCTTGGATGGGTTTAGATGAAGTTACACAAGTGGCAAAAGATGAAATTAAATTTATTGTAAAAAGAGTTTTAGAAGATAATAAAAAAGATCTAGAAATTCTTGGGAGAGATATTGAAAAATTAAAACCTACTGTAGAGAAAGACATTCCTACAGTTTCATATACAGAGGTTCTTAAACTTCTTAAAGAAAAAAAAGGTATGGACATTGAGTGGGGAAAAGATCTAAGAACAATAGAAGAAGAAAAGGTAATGGAATTGTTTGATACACCTATTGTTGTTGTTGATTATCCTAAAGAAATAATGGCTTTTTACAAAGAACGAAAAAAGTTAAACTCTAAGGAAGAAAAGGAATTGCCTGGACCTGTTGCATTATGTTTTGATATGTTAGCTCCTGAAGCAATGGGTGAGATTATTGGTGGATCTCAAAGAGATACAGATATTAAAGAATTAGAAAAATATCTAAAAAAAGAAGGCGAAGATCCTAAAATGTATGACTGGTATTTAGATTTAAGAAAATATGGATCAGTTCCTCATTCTGGATATGGTGTAGGTGTTGAAAGAGTTGTTAGATGGATATGTGGATTAGAAAACATAAAAGATGCTATTCCGTTTCCAAGAACAATGATGAGAAAGAGGCCTTAATTCGAACTACTTTTTTAAAAAGTAGTTCTTAATTTGTTTTGATCAAACCTTATTAAAAGTTTGATGTTTATTCCGTTTCCAAGAACAATGATGAGAAAGAGACCGTAAACTATTTAATTTTACTTTTTAGATTTACTATTAATTATGAAAAAAGCACAAAGTACTTTATATATTATTCTTGCAATTTTATTAATCATTATGTTGGCGTTTCTTCTTATTAAGTGGAAAAAAGAAGATATTAAACTAATTGAACAAAAAGAAAAGGATTCAAAACAATTTTTAAATGAAATTGATACTTTTCAAAATTATTTTGATGAATGTGCAACTCTTACAATTAAGGAAGCAAATGTTAAATTTGGAATTTATTTAACAAGTCAAAAAGAATACGAATCATTTGTCAGTTATAAGATTAAACTTTGTATGTCAGATTTACTGATTTTACTTAAGGATCGAGGATACAAAATAGTGGAAGAGGAGACATCAACAAATGTGGAAATTAATGATAAAAATTTGTTAATAACAATTATATATCCAATACAATTGTCAAAAGAGGATCAAAAATTTACATTTGAAGATTATTCTATAAAGTTTGAAAAACATAATATTATAAAACTTAATAAAGTAGGAGATCAAGGATTAATTTCGTCTTCAGATAGAAATTTGAATATTGAATTACAAGATATTGAATTTGTTGATTATATGGGAAATGAAATTAATGAAATTAATTTATTAGTAGTTGATAGTAGATATTTTGAAAAAGAAGATTTAGAAAATTATCTAACTTATGGTATTCTTCCTTTAAATGTATATGCGAGTGATCCATTTGAATTAAGGTTTGATTTGAAATCAATGGGTTTTGATGAAGCTGAATATAATAATTTAGCAATTGCTTGGTGGGTGATAGGTACAAATCAATGGGGTACTTTGGAATCAAGAATCGAAGAAGGAGTTTTAGTTGCAAGTACAAGATATACTACTTTTTTTGGAATCGCAAAAAAGCAAGAGATTAACGGATTTAGCAATATAGAACCTCCAATAAATAATGGTATGCAAAGTGATCTTTTATTAAATTCAAATGCTTTAATACCAAAAATTAATTATGATATTTCTTCATTTTCAAAAAATACTAATGTTTATTCTGGTGAAGCAAATAAGATATTTAATACGATTAAACAAGAGATTTATGAAGAATACTCTATACCTGAAAAAGGATATGTATTAACGACAAATCAAGATTGCGTAAATAACTTCATAAGTTCAGGAGCATTGTGTGCAACAGGAAGTTCAACAGGGTGTGGAATATTAGGAGTACATTGTAAATCTTCAGTTTTAAGTTTATCAGAAGAAGATATTAATACACTGTTTAGACATGAAATTACACATTCAATTCAACAAATAAAAGAAGGTTGTCCTGTAGGAGATGTTGCAAGAAGGGAATGGGGTGCTGAATATATGTCAGACAGTGAGTATTATCAGTTTGTGTTGGATGGAGAAGGAGTTAAAGCAGCTCAAATATCTTCTGTAATGTTAGAATCCTGTTCAGAGTCTGAGCTTGTTCAAGTAGCAATATGTGAACCTAATGCAAATGATTTATGGCAAAAATGTTTATTATCAAAACATACTATAAGTTGGACTTAGAAAATTTAGTTTTTTTAATTTTAAAAAATATTTTTTAAAATTTATTTAACTAAACGTTTGATTAATTGAGGAACATATCCTCAGTTAATCTTTCATTAATTTCTCCACGAAGATTTTGTGAAATTAGTTTTTTAGTTTCCTCTTTAGAATAGTTTCCTAGAAGCCACGAAAGTTTTACAAATGCAGTATTTGCTAACATATCTTCTCCAGGTATAACTCCTAAACTAGTTAAATCAGTTCCTTTGTCATAAACATGCATATGAACCCGTCCAAAGATAGTTTGAGTGGTCATAATTACAACACAACCAGAATCAATTACTTTTTTTAGTGCAGGATAAATTTTTTTATGGATATTACTAATTTCATTAGGTGCTTGGCCAGGTGTGTGGCCTAAACCAGTTCCTTCAATAACTAGACCTTTATATCCTTTATAAAATTCAAATTGTTTAGGATCCATATGAACGTGAATTTTTAATAAACCAACTTTATTTTCCATATTTGATTTTAGATTTAATTTTCTTTTTAGATCTTTTTTCACATAATTTTTTTGTAAAAATTCAATTTTATTTGTATTAAAATTTATTTTTGCAATAGCAGTATCATTTACAGGCTGAAATGCGTCTCTTCTTGATGAATGCATTTTATAGGTTTTACATGCAGGTAAAATTGCGCAAGTATCATCACTTGAATGTTCATGCATACAAATGGCAACTCCAGAAAAATCAGTTTTAGTTATAAATTCAGCTGCACAAATTAAATTCATTGCAGCGTCACTACTTCCTCGATCTGAAGATCTTTGAGCACCTACAAATATTAAGGGAATTGGAATATCTTCCAAAATAAATGACATAGCAGCACTTGCAACAGCTAAATTATCTGTTCCCATTCCTAAAATTATTCCTTGACATCCTTTTTTAATTTCTTTTTGTACAGCTTTAGCTATAACTTCAAAATGTTTGAAACGTAAATCATCAGACCACATATTAGAAATTAAGTTTGATCTAAAATTAGCAATTTTAGAAAGTTCAGGAAACATTTTTAATAGATCTTCAGGGGAAAATGAACTGTAAACTGCACCAGTTCTATAATCAATTTTAGAAGCTATTGTTCCACCAGTATGAAGAATTGAAATTGTTGGTAGAGAATTGTCTTGCTCAATTTTATCTTTTTTGTTTTTAGCAGGAATGTATTCTTTTAATACAGTAGTTTTTTTTACTGTTTTTTTTTCTATACCTATATTGTATCCATTTTTTAATTTTAAAATATAAGTGTCTTTTCCTGTTTCTTGAAGTGAAGGCATTAAAGTTCCTTCATATTCTTTATCTTGTGTTAAGATTTTGACTTTATCTCCTGGTTTCATAATTATTATAGAATTATTTAAGTTTAATAAGTTTACGCTAGTAATTTTTTAATTTTTTCAATTCAATTTTTTGATAAATTAAAAAAATAATAACCATATAGACCAAATATGTAACAACTTCTAATAAATTTGGATTTCCATTATATCCAAATAGGCCTTTTGCTATTGATCCTATTGCTCCTTTTTCATGTAATGCTGGATATATTCCTTGATTTTCTAATGGGGTAGCAGGGTTGATGTCCCAAATATGTTCAACAAAAATAGGAAGAATTTTGGCTTCTTGAAATTCATGAACTCCATGTGCCATAAGTCCAGCTGCAAAAAAAATAAGCAATAAACTTGATGCATTGAAGAATTTTTTCACATTAACTTTAATTGAAGTTACAAAAATTAGATATCCTAAAAATGATGCAACAATTATTCCACTAAAAGCACCAACGATTCCATAATCTTGTGTGACTAGAGAAGCAGATCCTAAGAATATTACTGTTTCAATACCTTCTCGAAGAACTGATAAAAATACTAACATAAATAAACCAAATCTTTGGTTTTTGTCAATATTTACAGAAATTTTTTCTTGAAGTTCTTTAGTTACATGTTTTTGATTCATCATCCATAAAATCATTGAGCTTAAAAGTAGAGATCCAATTATCATTACAACCCCTTCAAAAATTTCTTCTGTTCTACCTGAAAACCCACCGGTTAGTGAATTAAATAATAATGCAGAAATAATACTTCCAATAATTCCAAATCCTAATCCAATATATACAATATTATTGTATTTCGTATTTTTAGTTTTAGATAAATATGCAAGAATAATTCCAATAATTATTGCGGCTTCAAGTGTTTCTCTAAATGTTATTAAAAAGTTTACAATCATATTATCACCAAAGTAAGGTTTACCTTATAAAAAGTTAGGATATCCTAACTATTTATAAATGTTTCTAGACGATATGTTTTGTTTAAAAATTAAATATTTTGTAATTTTTTTACAGTAGAATTTGAAAAAGCATGTTCTAAATTACATGCTTCAATATCCGCTTTATTTGGTTTTACACCCAATTTTTCAATTAGGAATTTTTTAATTATTCCAAATTTTTTACTAACACTTTTTGCTCGTTTAATACCTTTTTTTGTGAGAGTTATTTTTCCATAAGATTTATATGATAAGTATTTTTCATCTTCAAGTTTAGTTATCATTTCAGATACACTAGATTTAGATATATTAAGTATTTTGGAAAGGTGAACAGGTTTAGATTTTAAGTTATGATCTTTTTCATATTCATAGATTGTTTTTAGATACATATCAGTACTAATTAATTTTTTTTGATTTCCATGAATTTTTTGTTGAATCATGAAATTAAGTTAAGTGTTCAAGTATTTAAAATTAATTTTTAATGTATTCTAGATTATTATTTTAACATATGATTTTAATATCTGTTTATTTTTTTAATCTTTAAAATGGAAAATTTTCAATTTCAATGTGCAACAAAAATTATTTTTGGAAGAGACACTGAAAACTTAGTTGGTGAAGAGTTAAAAAATCACACAAAAAAAGTTTTACTACATTATGGATCTGGAAGTATTAAAAAAACAGGTCTTTATGATAAAATCATTAAATCACTAAATGATGCTGGAATTACATATGTTGAATTAAGTGGTGTTGTTCCTAATCCTCGCGCAGAATTAGTGTATGAAGGAATTGAACTTTGTAAAAAAGAAGGAATTAAATTTATTTTAGCAGTTGGTGGTGGTTCAGTAATTGATAGTGCAAAAGCTATTGCTGCAGGATATTATTATGAGGGAGATTTTTGGGATCAATTTGAGGGAAAATCTCAAGTTGAAAAAGCTTTACCTATAGCAACAATTTTAACTTTACCAGCCGCAGGAAGTGAAGCTAGCCCAGCATCTGTTGTTTCAAAGGGAAATAGAAAATTAGCAATAATGGCGGATTGTTTAAGACCTGTTTTTTCAATATTAAATCCAGAATTAACTTTTACATTACCTGCTTATCAAACAGCAGCTGGTGTAACAGATATGATGGCACATATTTTTGAAAGATATTTTACAAATACAAAAAATGTAGATGTAACCGATAAACTATGTGAAGCAGTTTTGCGATCAATAATTAAAAATGCAAAAATTGTATTAAAGGAAGAAAAAAATTATGATGCCAGAGCAGAAATAATGTGGGCTGGAACTTTAGCACATAATGGACTTCTTGGAACTGGAAGAGTTGAAGATTGGGCAACTCACAGAATTGAACATGAACTTTCAGCTTTTTATGATATAACTCACGGTGCTGGACTTGCTATTATATTTCCAGCATGGATGAAATATACATACAAACAAGATATGAATAAATTTATACAATTTGCAATTGAAGTTTGGGGAATACCTGGAAATGACGAAGAGACAGCTTTAGCAGGAATTGCAGCAACAAAAGAATTCTTTAGAAAAATTGGAATGCCTATAGCAATATCTGAATTAAATTTAGATGTAAAAGAAGAGGATATGCAAAAAATGGCAGAGTATGCAACTAAATTTGGAGAATTAGGTAGTTTTGTTAAGTTAGGAAGTAAAGAAGTGTTTGATATTTACAAATTAGCTGAGTAGAACATTCAAATAATGTTCGTCTGTGCCAATATTATTTTTATTGTGATTAAAAAATCACACATCTCAATAGAAAATTATATATAACTACTAACAATATTTTTCTATTATGAAAAAGAGGGGACAGGTTTCAGTAGAATTCATGGTAATAATTGCAATTTCTATGATGATTCTTCTTCCTAGTGTTTATATGTTTAGGAATTATGTTATGCAATCAAGTGATCAAATTTTAAAATCAAGATTAAATGAATTGTCTGACATGGTTTTATTAAAAGCAAAAAAAATGCATTATTATGGTCCTCCATCAAAATCTACAATTGAACTTGATATGCCTCCTCAAATTGATAATATGTATATAACAGCTGTTCCAGATAACAACGAATATTATTTAGGATTTACAATTTTAACTTCTCATGGAACTGAGGAAGTAACTTTTTATTCAGATATTCCAATTAGGGCTTTAGAAACTAAACCTTGTGATTTTTGTAATAGTTACAGTTTTTGTGAATGTATGATAGAAAGATATTATAATAAAGGACCAAAAAACATTCAAGTGACTTCAACAGTTGATTGTAATTATGGAGAAGATTTTTGTGTAAGTATTGGAGATTTTTCTCCAGATTTAAATTAGGTGTATATTATTGAGAAAGGCCCAGATAATTAGTATGGATTTTATTTTAACTTTTGTATTATATTTATTTGCACTTTCAGTTTTTTTCTTTGCAATTAATGATTCTTATTTTTCAACAAATAGAGAACTTGATGTAAATTCAGAAATTTTATTTTCTAAAATAAGTAATATCTATAATGAGTATTCTTTTTTAGATGATTCTAAAGTAATGAGTGTAAGTAAATTTGATATTTTTTTAGCTGGATATAATCCTTTGATTGCATATGAACATTATTTTCAATCATTTGAAAGTACAGCGTTTTCAGATATTGATTATTGTATATATTTGCAGAATGGATCTGATATTATTAGAAATTTTGAAGTATATAGTAAAAACTCTCAAGATTATTCTATTATAATTTTAAATGATGCAATTATTGGAGAAATTCCTTGTGGAACAAATAAAGTTTTAACTTATGAAGATGCTATCCCTTATTGCAAATCTGATGAATCAATTGTGGTTTCTAAACCTGTGTTATTTGAACAAGATATTGTACAATTAAAAGTTTTAATGTGTGGTGAAAGAGCGTGAATCGTCGAGCATATTTTTTTTTAATGGATGCAATATTTGCTCTAGTTATTTTAATGATTGGATTTATGATTATTTCTTCATCTAAACCTACAGAAACAGACGATATTCCTTTAGCATTAGCTGCAGAAAATTTTATGGATATAATGGCGTCAGTTAAATTAAATGAAATTTGTTATGGTTGTGAATGTTCAATTCAGGATGTACAACAACAGTGTAATAATGGAGATATCTTGAATATGGATCAAAGTATGCTTGATTATTTAGGTGAATTATATTATTTATATGATGAAGGTGATATTCTTAAAAGACAAGAACTTATTGATGTATTTACTGGAATTTCCGATGAAATATATAGAGAAGATTTGTATGGTGTAGAATTAATTATTGATAATCGTCAAATGTATATTGATGGTGATAAAATTAATACACCAAATTTAATAACATCAAAAAGAGTTTTGTTTGGATATATTGAAAATAGTGTTAATGGTCAAGTTACATATTGGGGACCTTATTCTTTAGAGGTGAACTTTTGGGAAAAATGAGAAAACATTTTTCTCAACTCCAACAAGATTTGGGAAAAATGAGAAGACAATTTTCTCAATCCTTACAAGGTTTGGGAAAAATAAAACTTAATCAAAAAGGAGTATTTTTTTCAATTGTTAGTGTTTTAATAATTGTATTATTTATGACTATGACTCAATTAGCTTCAGATATATCATCCAAAGAATCAGAAATTGAAGTTACACGAACTAGAATAAAAGTGTTAAATTCTTTAATTAAGGATATGGAAGAAAATTATTTTGAAAAAATGATTTATGTTTCAGGTAAGAATTCAATGAAAGGTTTATCAAAATATTATTATGATGAAAATTGGGATATTGATAAGACTTTATTTAAAGCAATGGAAGATACAATTGACGACGGAATTTTAATTGATAAATTTGGGTCACCAATTGATTTAATTGCAACAGGATATATGAAAAAAAAGTATACAAGCAATGAATTGATTCAAAATATTTCAGAACTTTTAGAAGACATGGGTATTGTTGTAAAAAAATTGGAAATTAATATTACAACAGGAAATATTAGTCAAGAAAATCCTTGGTTTATTGTTATTGAAGCAGATGCAATTTATGATTTAAGAGACAAAGATGGAATTGTTTCTTGGAGAGGAACATCAACAAAAAGTGTAAATATTAGTGTTATAGGGTTATACGCATATGATTATGAAGGACGATCAAGAGGAAATGATCAGAAAATTACAGCAGATTGGGTAGTTGATGAGCCTTCTTATTATACAGAAAACTCAATGTTAACAAAATTAGGTGAAGACAGACGACAGATTAATCCAGCAGGTGTTACAACAATTAAAGAACACGGACTTGGCTTATGTAGTCCTGATTATGAAGTTGGTTTAGAAGACCATACATGTAAAAATGATACACAAGGTGATCATGGATAATGCAAAATAAATCTCAAATTTCTTTTGAATTTATTATGATTTTTAGTTTAGTATTTTTTGCACTATCTGGTTTTATTTATGTAATAAATGACAGAATGAATGAAATTAGTGTTAAGCAAGAAGAGTTAATTATGAAAAGTTTAGCTGATAGTATAATTAATGAAATTGTTTTAGCATCATCATTTAATAATAATTATATGAGACGTTTTGATGTTCCAGTTAAGTTATTTGGTCAGGATTACAATATGTCTATTGAAGATAATTTTATACACATTGAAGTTATTGAAAATGGAAATGTAAGAATCGAACATTTTGCAGCATTTCCTATTCATGTAAAAGGAAGTTTTATTGATGAAATTAATTTAACAAACACAGAACATTGTGTTACAAAGAATGATTTTGATGGTGTTAGAATATCTAAAAATCAAGCAAGTTTAGATGTGCTTAGTTCTAGTGTTAGAGTTGGTGAGGAATTTGAATTATATGTAAGTCTACATTGTATTGAAGACGCAAAAAGTTTTACAGTTACTGTTGAATATGATCCAGATATGGTAGAATTTGTTGAAGCAAGACCAGTAATTAGAAGTATAGAATTTAAAGATAAAAATCCTCTTTTTGAAGATTACAAATTAATATTTAATTTTGAAAATTCTCCTGAACATATTGATGATAGTATAGGAAGATACAGTTATGGTTATTTAGGAAGTAATTGTGTGACTGGATCAGGAAATGTTGCAGTTTTAGTCTTTGAAGCAAAACAATCAGGAGACTCAAAAATTAAATTTGATGATAGAATAAATGAAAATTTAAAAATTTTAGATTGTAATACTAATAAATTTACAAAAGAAGGTTTGCCTGAAACAAGAAGTGATGCATTATTTTCAATAATGCTTGAAGGATGTGGTGATGGAATATTAGATTTTGGAGAGGAATGTGATGATGGTAACTGGGATAATACTGATTCATGTTTAAACACTTGTCAGGATGCAATTTGTGGTGACGGCTATTTATGGGATGGAGAAGAAATTTGTGATGATGGAAATGATAATGATAATGATGCTTGTAGAAATGATTGTACCATTGCTAATTGTGGTGACGGAGTTTTGGATTTTGGAGAAGAATGTGATGATGGTAATTTAGTAAACACTGATGCATGTTTAGATAATTGTCAGGATGCTGATTGTACAGATGGATATGTTTGGCAAGGAATTGAAACTTGTGATGATGGTAACACAGATCAAACAGATTTATGTAACAATATATGTGAATTAACATATTGTGGAGACACTATTACACAAAATCCAAATGGATTAGGTACAAATGGAGCAACAGGAATAGGTGATGAAATTTGTGATTCTGAAGTCGGAGCTGCTTGTACAACTGTTGATGGATACGTAGGAAATAATGATTGTTTGGCAGACTGTAGTACTTATACAACTTGTGTAACAACAGAATATTGTGGTGATGGAATTATAAATGGGAATGAAGATTGTGATGATGGAAATAATCTAAATGGAGATGGGTGTAGTGCAACATGTGAAAATCTGTGCATTAATCAAAATAGACAAATGATATTTTATGCACCTTTTGATGATGATCCACACGATCATTCTAGTTTAAACAATGGAGGAAATGCAGTAGGTGTTGATCCAACAAATAATGCAAAAATTGGTCAAGCTGTATTATTTGATGATATATTAGATGCAATTGTTTGGCCAGATTTACTAGAATATGACTTGAAAAATTGTTTTTCAGTGGAAACTTGGATTTATTTTGAGGATTTAGAAAATGCAAAAACAATCTTCTGTCAAAGATTTGGACCTCAAGATCATCAATCTTTTTGTTTAAGAAAACATACAAATGACTTAACGTCAAATAATAACACAATTATAATTGAAATTTGCGATGATGAAACTTGTTCAAATAGAAAACAATCAAAGAGTGTGACAATGATTGAAGAAGATACATGGTATTATTTAACTATAACTTACAATGGACATAGATTAAAAGTTTTTATAAATGGAATTCAAGAAGGTAATTCTCTTAGTTCTTTTGAATTATTTGATTCAGATGCAGCTTTATTTGTTGGAGATACAAAAGATATGGTAATTGATGAGTTAAAGATATACAATTATCCTTTATACGATGCAGAAATTTTATCTAATTTTAATTTACCTTAAATTTTTGACTTTATGTCTTGAAAAGTTAGATTTTTTCAAAACATTTATAAACCAGAATAAAACAAGTTTATGTATATAAAAATCGAATAATGAAAAGAGGGTTTATAAAATATGAAATTAAAAAATTTTTTGTCTTTAGGAATTATTTTAGCAATAATTTTTGTTTTTGGTGCAATGACAGCTGAAAATGTAAACGCAGATTGTTTGGATACTCATTCTTGTTGTTCAGGAGGTTGTACATCTGATGAAGTTCAAAGTAATAGTTATAATGTTCCAAGTTGGGGATCAAATGCACCTCAACCAGGATATTATTCATGGCCAGATGCAGAGGGGAAGGAGGTTTGGTACAATGTTTGTGTTAGTTGCAATAAAAACAAAAACAAAAACAAAAACAATCCTCCTCCTTGTAGACCTTCTTGTGGTGGAAAAGAATGTGGTGGTAATGGATGTGGAGGTTCATGTCCAGTAACTTGCGAAACACAATTTAAATCAGGATGTAGTGGGACAAGTTGTAGTTATTATGCAGCATCTATGACTAACGTTGCTTTAACAACACCATGTATAACTGAAGCAGATAGTTCAAGAACATTTACAGTTTCAGGACACAGTGGTTATTGCGGAGATGTTACTATTGATGTTGATTATGGTGGTGGTGTAACAGATACTTGGACTGATACATCAAACACACATGGAGATTATGATTTTACACATACTTTTTCAATTCCTCTTAGTGTTGATTTATCTCCTGAACCAACAATAACAATTGAAATTACAGGAAATAGAAATAGTATTAAAGCAGCTCAGGATGAAGGAGATTATTCAGCTGTTTGTTCAAAAACAAGAACTTTAAATTTAAAATATAAGAATTTATATTATTGTCCTAAAGAAAATTCTCAAGAAGGAATTGATGTTTCTGTTTATGATATTTATGATCAAGGAAAATATTTTGATTTCTATACTTACGATTATGAAACTTGGGATAGTTGTGTTTCATTAGATTCAGTTAATCATTGTTCAGATAATCCTACTGATTGTATTGATGAATCTGGAGATTCTTATGTAGAAGGAATTGCTATTGATTCTGATGGAGATAATGAATATGAGTATTGCTATACTGAAGATGGGATTCAAGGTGGATGGTTAGATCCTGATATTTTAGAAGAAGCATGTGAAGCAGTTGATGATGTTGTAGGAAGAACAGCATTATGGTTAGAATGCGCAGGAAATAAACAATGTGAAAACGCAATAGATGATGCTCCAAATGGAAAAAATGATGATCAAGTTTGTTGTGGAGATGATTATGGAGAATTAGCTCTAGGAACAAAATCAAGAGAAGAAGGTACAAGTAATTATTTAATTGTTAATGGTCAGGAAGTTGAATATAAAGCTTGTTGTGCAGGAAGTTCAAAATGTGTTGATGAATTAGGAATTTGTAGAGATGCAGGTTATGAATATTGTTTAGTTAGAGGCGGAGTAAAAGGTGTTTGTGAAAACAATGGTGGAGCCTATGAATGGACTTTGTATGCAGATAGTTCATGTACTTCTTTATGTGAAATTTGTGATGTAAATTCAGATGGACGAGTTGATTCAGAAGATATAACAGCTATTGATGTTGCAAGTTCAGCAGCTTATGATTCAGATTATGATATAAATTCAGATGGATACATTGATGACGCAGACATTGAGTTATGTAATTTATATTATGAAGAAGAATGTCTTTATTGTGGAGATAATATTTTTTCAACAGAAGAACCATATAATGAAGAATGTGAAGCAGTTAGTGGAACAACACAATATGTTTGTGATGACTTCACATGTTCAGGAGACGAAGGCAATAATACTAAATTTGTTAGGACAGGATGTAGTGGAATAATGTGTAATTGTCAATATGAAAATGGTGGTTGTGATGCAACTGCTTGTGGCGGTTGTGCAGTTGATGGAGATTGTTCAGCTGGAAATGAAGAATGTGATACAACTCTATGTTCATGTACAGATTATGTTATAGGTAAAGAATTATCCATGCATTTATTTGAGGTAAATTGTGGATATAAAATGTGTGTCAGTAGTGACGCAGATAATGGGAGAACTGATACTTTTAAAGGAACAATTACTTCAGTTACATCATTTAGTTCAATTAATTTAAATCTGCCTGGAAATGAGGCAATGGAATCAAGTGATTCAGTTATTGTTGATGATATTAATAATCCAACAGAAATAAATTTTGAATTAGATGTTACATCTGGTCAAGATTGTTTTACTTTTTATTCAGATGGAAATGTTGAATATGATTTTACAATTAATGATGTAGTACCAGATCCAGCAAAAGTTTATTTTGAATTAGAGACTGGAGATGAAAATCCAACGGTAGTTCCATTTTATTTTGCAACAAGTGATGAAAATGAATGTAGAGTATGTGTTCCTGATGAAATGCCAGAAACAAGTATTGATGGAAGAGATAATGATTGTGATGGATTAGTTGATGAACCTGATTTTACAGAAGAAGGTGTTTATATCTGGGATGCTAATTGTGAATATTTTTTATGTGTTTATGATGAAGACGGAGTTAGTGGGACAATTGTAACTGATGAATTCAAAGAATTAAGAGAAATTGATTGGGAATCTAATGATGGATTAACATTATCACCTGATCTAAAAACAATTGAATTTTCATCAAATATTGATGAGGATGATATGGATTGTTTTGCATTTAGATCAGAATATGTAATTAATTTTGATCTAGGAATTGATAAAGATGAAATATACATTGGATATGATTTTACAAATCCATATTTAAATCCATTTGACTATGCAAATCCTGTTTGTGCATTACAATGTGATGAACCAGGAAGTTGTGGTCAAGAAATATTTTTAATTGGACAAGCAAATTGTGATGCAGATATGTGTTTATTTGATTGTGGAGGATATTGGGTTGATACAGATTCTTCATATGATTTCCTTGGAAGTGCAATAAGTAATCCTGGAGATTATTGTGAAGATTGTGAAGACGATATGGAATGTTCAGAATATAATAATGATTATACTTGTTATTATGATCCTTGTGACGCAGCATCTTCAAGATTTGGGTGTGCATGGGATACAGATACTGAAACTTGTGGAGATCCATTTGAATTATGTGTTCCAGGAACTAGTTTATGTAGTGATGGAGTTTGTAGAGAATACTGTGAGGAACTTGCAACATGTATTGGAAATCCAGATGGTAAATGTGAACTAACCGAAGGATGTGGTTGTGAAGATTGTGATGATGAACAAGATAGTTGTACAAATGGAGCAGTGTGTGCAGAAGAAGTATGTGGTTGTCCAGATGGAACAACTCTTTGCACAGATGGAACTTGCGATTATACCTGTGAAAATAATGGTGGAAAAGCAGGGTGTAGTGGTCCAATTAATGGAGTTTGTGAACAAGGCGAAGGATGTGCATGTGAAGATTGTTCATACAATCAAGATAGTTGTGTTGCAGGAGCACTTTGTGATTACAATACTCAACTTTGTAGGGAATTAAGGGATTTTTCATGTCCCGAAGGAACAGCATTATGTGTAGATGGAACTTGTGATGATACTTGTGATGGTCACGGAGGAAAATCAGGTTGTATGGGAAATCCAGATGGTCTATGTACTAAACCAGAAGGATGTGCATGTGAAGACTGCTATGGAAAAAGAGATAGTTGTGATGTAGGATTAGTATGTGACGCAGATGATGAACTATGTGAAGATCCAGCAACAAGTGGTGGAGAAACAAGTGGTTGTGTTGACGCAGATGGTGATAGTTACTTTGAGATTGATAATGACTGTTATGGAAGTGAAGATTGTGATGATTCAGATTCAAATGTTAATCCAGGAGTATTGGAACAGTGTGACGGAATTGATAATGATTGTAATGGTTATATTGATGAAGTAGATTGTTCACAATTAGCACAGTTTGAAATTGAATCTCTAGATGTATTAAATGTTCTAGGAGAATTTGAATTTATTGTCCTTATATCAAATGGAAAATCTAATACTGAACAGTTATCAATTGAATTAGAAACTCCTGAAGGTATTGGTGCTATATCAAAAGATTATCATACTCTTGATTTAGAACCAGGAAAAGGAAGTGAAGTTAAATTTAATATGTTTGTAAAAGATTATCCTTATGAATCAGCAAACATCATATTAAAAGTTACAACAAGTGATGAAGAATTTATGGAAGAAATACCAGTTGAAATAAACTTCCCAGATTTTGCAATTGCTGCAGATCCATTGAGTAAAGGTAAGAGATGTAAAAATTTCTACTATGTATTAAATGATGAAAATTTAAACGACAAAGTAGATATTGAATTTAACATAGCAAAGAAAAATGGAGGAACTTTAATTGTTGATTATATGCCTGCATTAAGCACAAGTGGGATAAAGATTGGAGAACTTGTATCAAATCCTTATTGTATAAATTATAAAAGTGGATACAAAGCAAAAGGATTTGTCTATCAAATTGGTGGAAATGGACCTACCTTTGAACAAGATGTTGAAGGTAGCAAATCAAAATCAAAAATTAAAGTAAAGGTAAGGGTATAGAGGTGGAATAAATGATAGTATTTGGATTTTTAAATTTACCATTACCTGAAATATTTTTTTTACTAGTTATGCTTTTTTTAGTGTTACTAGTTTTAATTCTAAAGCAACTTCAAAAATTACAACAAATGACAGTTGAAGAGCAAAAAGAATTAGATGAATTAGAAAAATTGGCTCAAGTAACACAACATGATCTTGAAGATATTAAGAAGTTTGAAGAAATGGAAGCTTCAGATATTAAGAAATTTGAAAGAGATATTGTTGAGCTTGAACAAGATACAGATACAGTATATCTAAAAAGACTTGCACCAGATTTATACAAAGTTCAAAATTATACATTATGGGCAATTAAAAAAGGTATGAGTCCAGCACAAATTAGAGAAAATTTAGTTAGTAGAGGTTGGAAGGATCATAAATTAATTGAAAGTATAATTAATGATACATTAAAGTATACAACTTATTATAAATCTAAAAAAGGAAAAGTTGAAGTGCCTAGTGTTAAAATTCAAGAGACTACTAAAATAATTAAACCTGTAAAAGTGGTTAAAGTAGAAAAAACAAAAAAAGTTGTTACTAAAAAACCAGTAAAAAAAGTAACTAAAGCACCAGTAAAAAAACCAGCTAAGGTTACTAAGCCAGTAAAAAAACCAGTTAAAAAGGTTGAACCTAAAGTAGCAAAAAAACCTGGTAGAAAAGTTGATGATTTTGGTGACATTGAAAAGGAATTAGCTAAATTAGAAAAAGATTTAACTAAAGCCAATAAAAAGGTCAAAAAACCTGTTGTTAAAAAATCAACAAAAACAGCAGTTAAAAAGAAACCAACATCCAAAAAAGTGACTACAAAAACTGCTAAAACAAAAACAACAAAAAAAGTAATTGCTAAAAAACCAGCAACAAAAAAACCTGTTGCTAAGAAATCAACAAAAACAGCAGTTAAAAAGAAACCAGCAACAAAAAAGAAAGCACCTGCTAAAAAACCTACCAAAAAAAGTAAGGGAAAAAAGTCAAGTAAAAATGATGATGCAAGTGTAATTGTTGAAGCAAAAAAAGGTACTGATGTTACAATAAAATACAAATAATTTATTTCTTTTTTTTATATTAATTTTAATAGTTCTTTAGGAGAATCAAATATATAATCTGGAGTAGATTTTGCTAATCTTTCTTTATTATGGTAGCCCCATGAAGTTGCCACAGTTATAACATTCGCTTTTTTGCCTTCAAGAATATCACCAACAGTATCACCAATATAATAGTATTTTTCAGCATCATATTTTTCTTTTACATAAAGAATTTTTTTAACTTTACTAACATGATCTTCAGCTCCAAGTGTTTCACTAAACGCAGAAATTTTGTATTTTTTTAAAAAATATTCAACAATAGTTCTCATGTTTGAAGTAACTACAATAAGTGTGTATTTTTTTGATAATTCATCTAAAACTTCTTTAATATCTTCAAACAAAGGTATATGTTTTTGTTTATTTTTTAATTCTTGTTTGAATTCATCTATAATTTTAGTTATGTCAGTTTTTTTAACTCCTCTTTGAATTATTCCATCATAAAAATTATTATCAAAAATATCTTGAAGATCTTCTTTTGTTTTTACATTTTTTAATCCATACTTTGGACCAACTTTAACAAGAATTTCTAATACAACAGGTAGTGAGTTAATAATAACTCCATCATAATCAAAAATTAATACTTTTTTCATTATATAATTTGAATTTCTTTTAAGATTTAAATCTTGTTAGATCATAGATAAGCTTAAGATAGGTGCAAAACTAAAAATCATAATCATATTTGAAATAAAATGTGAAATTAAAAATATAATAATTTGATTTACTGGACTTCCCATTATTGAATAAACAACACTTGCATAGATTTCATATAATATTACTAAAATTACCATTGCAATTGTTAGTGGTAAAAATGATAAAAATGTAGAAACAAACACAACAAAAGTCATACCTAATAATGAAACAAGAGAATGGTGGTTTAATTTTGAAGCTAAATAATCTGAAATAATAACTGAACTATATCCTACAACATAACCAAGTAATTTATTATCATAAACTAGACTAGTTAACAGTGTTACAAATAAAACAAAATCAATAACAACAGTACTTTTGATGATTTTATGATATAATTTTGATATACTAGCAACAGCAATAAATACAACCATGAAAATAATTTTTTTTAATTGTTCAAAAAACATTATAGAAATAAAAAGTACAATTAGAGAAATAAGAACAATTCTCTTATGTTTTTTTAAAAAACTAAATGCTTTTTTCCACATAGTCATTAATTTCATTGAAGATTAGGTAACTTATTTGTTTTATAAAATTTGTCTAGAATTATGCAGGCATAGCATTTGTAACTAAATTATCTAAATTTGGAGTTGTAGATTTTTTGTTAATTTCTTTTTTTATGGCAGTAATACTTTTATTGTATAAATCAACTAATTTGTTTGCATAAGAACTTGTTTTAGGTATGAGGTTTGGATTTTGTCTAAAATAATCTCTAAATTCTCCAGGTAATTGTTTAAAAAATTCAGAGTTTCCAAAACTTTGAGCACTCCAAGAACTAGTTCTAGCTTGAATTGGACTATATATGCTTAACCTATATACGGCTCCATTTCCATCAAGAGTATTTAATCTATAGCTCATGGTGAGACAAAAATGTCAATTTGTATTTAAATGTTTCTTTTTTACTACTAAAAAGAAGTAAGAAAAAATAATTAAATCATTAATAAATCGTATTTTCTAGCCCAATAATCTACATTGTATCCATTAACAAAATATCTAGGGCCACAATATCCTTCAGCATCGTTATTATTATTACTATAATGAACACCAACAACACAAAGTTGATTTACACCTCTAGCAGGGTCAGGTATTTCAAGGATGTCACTACCTGATATTCTTTGGAATGAGCAATAATCTCCTTTTGGATAAACTGCTTCGACATCATATTGAATAGCACAACCATTTCCATTACCTTCTACTTCAACGCAGTGAATTGCGACAGGTGAAGAATATGTGCCTCCCATTCTTTGACCACTTACACAGGATTTTTTACAATATCCAAAAGATTTAGTTTCTCCTTCTGTTTTTGCTTTACATTCACAGACTCTTTTTGAGACAGTAATTGTTTTTTCATCTAGAGTTCCTTCATTTTCAATTATTTCAAAATCTTTTAATCCAAGAGACTGCCAATGAGAATTAGATGTTCCACAGGGATTATGTGTAACTGTTTCAATATTTGTTGGACAATCACTATCACCACAGATATCACATTTTTCAACAAGAGTTCCATCAACAGGTATTGTAAAATGAGTACCATCATTACATTTTTCTTCCATCATACAATCTTCAAAAGTTAAACTATATTGTCCTTCTTCAAAATTTACAGTATTGTGTCCCCATCTGATAGTTGAGCCAGGAAACCTTGAAAGATAATCATAATAATTTCCATTTTCAAATGGTTCAATAGCACCCATAGTTTCTGATTCGTCACTTATTAAAAACATATGGTTAGCAGTAAAGATATTGTTTGTATCAGCATATCTATGCATAAAAACCATATCAAGAGTGTTTAAACCAGGAGGTAAATCATATCCAATATCACAAATACCTGCGCCTTTTGGTGGAGAAAAATGTTTAATCATTCCTATCATCCTATTATCTTCAATTCTAGTAGGAACTCCTCTCCACATAAAGTGTTCAGGATCATATTCAACAAAAGCTAAATCTTCTAAATTAATTCCCTCAGGAATGTCTTGAGGTCTAAATTCAACTGCCATTTCAACAGGTTGAGAAAATTGAAGTCCATCAGGTAATCCTTCAAAAACTAAATTTCCAATAACAACACCATTTTCGAGTCCGTCAAAGTGTTTATCTCTAACCTTAATTCCCATTTTTTCAATAGGTTGACCATTTTGATCTTTCATTTTAACTCCTGCTGGTAGAACAATATATGCTCTTTTATCAGAGGAAAAAACTACAGTATCTTCCTCAATAGCTCCTCCTGGAAATTCAACCCAAGCAGTTTTTTTGAAAGTTTCTAAAAAAGAATCATACTCAACTTTACTATTGTCTTTTTTAAGAGTAATAGGGTAATTAATTTCAACAATTATTGTTTCTTCGTTTAGCTCAATTCTTGCCTTAATTTCTCCTGTAGAAACTTCGTATGTTTGATCTCTTAGTTTTGAAAACAATCCATCAATACATTCAACAACACCATCTTCAACATAAATTTCATACTCTTCTTTGGTAGAATCAGATAATCCAGTATCAGCCATATGTTTTTGAAGAGTTAAATCAATACAATTTCGAATATATGATTTTGTATCAACATTCATTTGGGAAGTTTGCATTGTTTCTTGAGCGACATCAAGACTTCCATCTTGAATATCTTTTTGTGTTAGAAAATAAAATGCCAGTAAAAAAACAAAAACCAAACTAATTATAATATAGATTGTAACCTGTGCTCTTTTTTTCATATTAAATATTTGAGATATACTACTTAATAATATTTTTGATTTGTCAAGAAGCTTTTTGCAGAAATTTTGATTATTGAAATACTAAGCTTATGAAAAAGTTTAAATAGATATTTCTCTAGGTTATTCTCTATATATAATGGGGATGGAAAAAACCATAAAAAAGGGGATTTTAGTAGTGATAATTTTATCATTAGTAGTTCCACTTACTTTTTCTGAAGAATATGATTACATATCAAGAAAAATATTTAATTCAAATGATTGTTTTGTCAGTAGTGATAATGGAGACACTTGGTCTCCTGCGATAAATCCTTGTAAAACCTGTATTGGTAATCCTAGTTATGATATAGGAATGTTTGATGGAGATGGAAGTGAAGCAGATCAATTAAGAAAAGCGTGTGAGCTTCCAGTCGTAAGCCCACCATTAATAACCGTAGATCCTGAAGTTTCTCCTGGTGATGAGAGCGTAGATCTTTGTCCAGATTCTGAAGGAATTTATGAAGGTTGTCCTTGTATTATGAATCAAAATTGTTTTTCTGATGCAAAATATGAAAAGTTTTGTAGTAATGGAATATGTGAACAAACTTTAAAGTCAGAATATTTGGAAGGAGAAGGTTCATCATTTGCAGACTGTTTAACTGATGAATTTATTACAGACAAATGTACTTGTTATGATTCTGGAAATATCAATTGTTTAGATTTTGATCAAAAAGCTTGTTTTTCTGAAACTTGTGATACAGAGTATGGAATTGTTGAATGTCCCCCAGATTTAGATTGTTCAGAATGGGGTGATTGTGTAGAGCTTTGGTCTTGCACTCCAACTTCAATATGTGTGGATGGTTTTCAATCACAAGAATGTGTTGATAAAGCAGGATGTGAAGAACCTCAAAATGTACCTAAAGAAATTATTCCTTGTAGTGGTCAAGAACCTCCAATAGAAGAACCAGATTGCGTTGAAGAAACAAAATTTGGAACAGATGGAAAAACATGTTATCATATTAAACCTCCTGAATGTGTAAAAAATCCAATAGGTGTTTGTGCTTGTGTTGATTCTAGTTACCCTAGTCAAGATTGTGATGATCTTACATGGAGAACTTGTGGAGGAGCATGTGTTGTTACAGAATGTGATGATACGGGATTTCATAGAGAAGGACATAATTCAGATTCTTGCTATACTTTTGAATTAAATATACAAACAAGTATATGTGAAAAGAAAAAAGTAGATAGGAGTAATTGTAGAGGAGTAGAAGGATCTGGTGAATGTCCTGGAGATGCAATAGAAGTTGGACTAGGTTTTTGTCCTGATATCCCTGAAGAATGTGATAAATCTGGCCCATATAGAAGTGGAAATAATGAGTATAATTGTTATGTTCAAGAAGTTGAAGATTTATGTGAACCTAAAAGTGTTAGTGTGTCGGATTGTTTAGGAACAATGGGTAGTGGAGATTGTGAAGATCCGATATTTTTAAACCAACCAGATAGTGGATGTGAAAAAACAGATACAGATGGTGATGGAATTGATGATTCAATTGATAAATGTCCTAGTGAAGGAAGTATTGGTGAAGTTGATGATTATGGATGTCCTTGTTCTGTAGAAAAATGTGATGATGGAAATTCATGTACAAAAGCAAGATGTGAAGCAGGAAAATGTGTATATGATAATATTGCTGGAAGTTGTGGAGAACATGTTGAATGTCCTGCTGACACATGTTCAACGAGCGCACCATATGAATTTTTAGATTATCCAGAAAGTGGTCAAGGTCAATGTCAAGCAGGAGTTTGTGTTGAAGTAAATTGCGAAGTTTTAAGTTCAAAAATTACTGAAGAATGTGAAACTTGTCAAGAAGAATCTGAAGTATGTGATGGAAAAGATAACAATTGTAATGGAGAAACAGACGAAGACTTAAGTAGACAATGTGGATCTTCGAGTTTAGGTATATGTTCATTTGGATCTGAAACATGTAATGATGGAAAATGGGTTGGTTGTAGTGCATCATTTCCAACACAAGAAGTATGTGATGGAGTAGATAATGATTGTGATGGGGCGGAAGACAATGGTGCAGGATGTGTTTGTAGAGATGGAGATAAAAAAGAATGTGGAATTAGTGAAGGGGCATGTGAACAAGGAGAACAAACATGTATAAATGGAGAAGATTGGTCTGGATGTAGAGGAGGAATTGGACCTGAGTTAGAAATATGTGATGGAATAGATAATGACTGTGACGGGTTGTTAGATGAAAATACAGATGAAGAAGGTTCAAATTCTATAATTGAACAATGTTCAATTAATTCTTGTGATGGTGAAAAATTTTGTGGATTAGAAACATGTACTTTATTTGATGATGAAGACAGTGATAATTTATGTTCTGAAATAGATAATTGTCCAATTGATTATAATCCTAATCAAGAAGACTCAGATTTAGATGGACTTGGAAATGCTTGTGATTTTTGTAAAAATGATCCAGATAATGATCTTGATAATGATGGAGTATGTGGAGATCAAGATAATTGTGTAAATATAGCAAATTCAATTCAAGAAGACTCTGATTTTGATGGACTAGGAGATATATGTGATTCATGTGTAAATGACCCACATAATGATGTTGATGCAGATAGTATTTGTGGAAACCTTGATAATTGTCCTGATAAAAATAATCCAAGTCAGGGAGATTGTGATTTTGATGGACTTGGAGATGCATGCGATATTGAATCTAGTTGTTCAACTGATAGTGATGATGACGGAATAATGGATTATTATGACAATTGCCCCGAAAGTTATAATTTTAACCAAGATGATTCAGATGGAGATTTAATTGGGGATAGATGTGATCCTTTTGTAAATGATAAGTATAACGATGTTGATAAAGATGGGGTTAGTGGAGAAATTGATAATTGTCCATTAATTTTTAATGAAAATCAACAAGACACAGATATTGATGGAATAGGAGATATTTGTGACACTTGTGATAGAGATAAAGAAAACGATAGAGATGCTGATAATTTTTGTAGTAATGTTGATAATTGTCCTGATCATCATAATCCAAGTCAAGGAGATTGTGATAAAGACAATATTGGAGATGCATGTGATTTTGATTCTATTTGTTCACTTGATTCTGATAAAGATGGAATAAATGATGCAAATGATAATTGTCCATCAATATCCAATTCAGGGCAAATTGACAGTGATAAAGATAATATTGGAGATGTATGTGATTTATGTCCAAAGGATTCATTTAATGATCAAGACAATGATGGGATTTGTGGAAATAATGATAATTGTCCAGGAGTTTTAAATTCAAATCAAGAGGATAAAGATGGTGATTCAATTGGTGACAGTTGTGACTTTTGTATAAATGACAAACAAAATGATATAGATCAAGATCATATATGTGCAGATCAAGATAATTGTGTTTTTAAAGCAAATCCTTCCCAAAGTGATTGTGATGAAGATGGACTTGGAGATGCATGTGATTTTGATTCAAAATGTGCAACAGATAAAGATGCTGATAATATTGATGATCTTTTTGATAACTGTCCTGAAAATTATAATCCTGGGCAATTAGATAAAGATGGTGATTCAATTGGTGACAGTTGTGATGTTTGTCCAAATGATCCTTCAAATGATCTTGACAATGATGGTTCTTGTGGGGATATTGACAATTGTCCAACTGTAGGAAATCTTAATCAGTTGAATTCAGATAATGATGGGTTTGGAGATGCATGTGATAAATGTCCTTTTGACACAGAAAATGATCTAGATAAAGACAATATTTGTGGAAATAATGATAATTGTAGATATAAACATAATCCTAATCAAAAAGATTGTGATTCAAATGAAATAGGAGATGCATGTGATTTTGATTCTGCTTGTGTTGAAGATAGTGATGGGGACGGAATAATTGATTATGAAGATAATTGTGCAACAATTTCAAATCAAGATCAAAAAGACGATGATATGGATAAAATTGGAAATGCATGTGATATTTGCCCAATTGACATATTAAATGATTTAGATTTAGATAGTGTTTGTGGAAACAATGACAATTGTCCAACATTGTTTAATCCAACTCAAAGTAATTATGATTTTGATAGATTTGGAGATAAGTGTGATTTATGTCCAAATGATGAAAATAATGATATAGATGAAGATGGAATTTGTGGTGATGTTGATACATGTCCAGAAATAAAAAATCCTAACCAAGAAGAAGATTGTAAAAAAATTGAAATTAAAGAAGAAAAATATGATGAAGAAATAACAGTTACTTCAAATTTGGAAGATATTGAATCTTTGGTTGAAGATTCCTATGGATCTTTAAATGTAAGTGAAGAAGAAATAGGTGAGTATGAAGACATTAAAGAATCTATTAAAATTGAAAAAAAAGAGTTTTATATTGATGGAGAATTATATACACGATACAAAATTACAATAGAAACAGATAATCCAATGCATGATTTTTCTTATTATCAAAATATTCCAAAATGTTTAGCTGAAAAAACAGATAATATATTTTTTAATGGTAAAAATTATCAAATTATAGAAGCAGATCCAATCATTGCTTGGCATTTTACAGATATTGAAGATAAAGTAGAAATGACTTATGATGTTAAAGGATCAATTAGTGAAAGTTGTTTAGAAGATTTGAAAGATTTTGCATATTCTACTTCGTTTGAAAAAAGTAAGAAACCTTTTGGCTTAATTTTACCAATAGCAGTTATTATAATTGTTGTCTTTGTATTTTTATTATTTGAGCACCATATAAGTGTTAGTGATAGTTATGAAGAGATGCTTCAAAGTAAGGTTAATGATATTAAAAAAAACTATGATATTTCTAACAAAGACAATTTAAGAACACAACTAAGAAACGAAGGAATGAATGAAAAATATATTCATGAAATAATGAAAAGAATATAATATGAAAATAAAAAAATTATTTTTTGATTTCAACTTCTAAATTATCAGATTTCCCAAATTCAATATCTTTTGATTTTGTTACAGATTTTAAATCTAAAATAACTGTTTCAAGAAGTTTTCTTTCATCGTCATTACATTTAATGATTAGTAAAGATAATTCTTCTTTTAGTGAAAGACTATTTTCAGATTTGAATTTTCTAACATGTGAAAGTATTTGAACTAATAAATCTCCAGTTTTTTCAGAATCTTCATTTACATAATTTTTATTATATGATGGCCAATTAGAAATATGGATACTTCTTGATTTATCTTTTTTTGCAAAATATAATTGATATATTTCTTCAGTTATATAAGGCATAATTGGAGCAAAGAGTTTTAAGATGTTTAAAACAATTTCATATAAACCAAATTGTGCAGATTCTCTAGCTCCTTTGTGATAATTCTCAGGATTATATAATCTATCTTTTACAATTTCTAAATAATTATCACAAAATATTTGCCAAAAAAAGATATCAGTTTCATGTTTTGCTTTTGAATATTCATATTTTTCAAAAGATTCTGTTGCAGATTTAATGAGTTTTTGTAATTTTGTTAAAGCCCATTTGTCCATAACTTCTAATTCATGTTTATCAAAATTATAATCTTTTAAATGCATTAAAGCAAATTTACTTGCATTCCAAAGTTTTGTAACTGTTTTGTTTCCAGTTAGTAAATCTTTTTCTTGGAAAGGCATATCATCTCCTAGTTTACTTCCTGATGACCAGTATCTTAGAGCATCAGCACTAAATTTTTCAATCATAACTTGAGGTGAAATTACATTTCCTTTTGATTTTGACATTTTTCTTCCATGTGGATCAAGAGCCCAACCTGAAATTGTTACATTTTCCCAAGGGTTAGTTTTGTGAAGTAATTGTGTTTTTGCTAAAGTGTAAAATAACCAAAAGTTGATAATATCATGAGATTGAGGTCTTAGACTCATTGGAAATAACCTTTTTTGTACATCTTTAGGCATAAGCCCTGTTGAGATAAAAGGGGTACTTCCAGAAGTAAACCAAGTATCAAAAACATCGTGTTCAGGAATTAATTCTAAATCTTTAGAAACACCTTTAGGTCTATCTTTTGTTGGGTCTACAGGTAATTGAGATTCATCAGCAAAATACATTTTTCCAGATTTATCATACCATACTGGAATGGGAACACCATAATGTCTTTGTCTAGATATGGACCAATCCCAATTTAAACCTTTAATCCAATTTTCAAGTCTATGCTTCATGTGAACTGGGTGCCATTTTAATTTGGAACCAGCAACTAAGAATTCTTCTTTTTGATCTAGGTATTTAATATACCATTGTTTTGAAACAATGTATTCAACTTCAGCACCTGATCTTTCACCAACATTAACAATATGTTCAATTTTTTCTTTTTTAATAACATGTCCTTGTTTTTCTAAATCTTCAGTTATTTTTTTTCTAGCTTCAGTTGTTAATAATCCCTCATAACTTTTGTTTTTTTCATTTAAAGTTCCATTTTTGTTTAATATGTTTATAGGTTCACATTTTGGTCTTCTAGTCATCCATTCAACGCATTCAATTCCACCATATGTGCAAAAATAAACTACGCCAGTTCCATAATCTGCAGCTACAGAAATATCATGATCAATTTCAACTAAATTATTTGAAATAGGGATTATAACTTTTTTTCCAATTAAGTCCTTACCTTTAAGTTCTCCTTCTAATTCATAATTAAGATCTTTAAATTTTTCTTCATATGTTTTTTTCCCAGTAACATAATATTCATTATCAATTTTAAGAGTAACATAATCTCCTTTTTCTTCAACACTCATTCCAACACAACCAAAAAGCATTTCAGGCCTAGTTGTAGCATATAACAAATATGTGTCTTTTGAATCTTCAAATCTTGCTTTAATATATACTAAATTTGATGAAAGTTTTTTATCTTCAAGTTCTGCTTGAGCAATTGCAGATTGAAAAACTCTATCCCACATAATAGGACCTTCTTTTCTATATGCCAGTCCTTTTTTAATAAGTTCTAAAAATGTTTTTTGAGATGTTTTTCTTGAATGATCATCGATTGTTGAGTATTTTAAATTAAAGTCACAACTCATACCAATATTTTTCCAATCTTGAATAAATTTAGGACGTTCTTCCTCTAAATATTCTAAACAAATTCTAATTGCTTCATCTCTAGGAATCTTTCTTAAATTTACTTTTTTATGTTTTTGAACAAGTTTTTCTGTTGGAAGTCCATTATCATCAGTTCCAAAAGGATAAAAAACATTTTTTCCTTTCATTCTTTGATATCTTATAACAAAATCTTGTTGAGAATATGAAAACGCATGACCAATATGCATTTTTCCTGAAATTGTAGGTGGAGGCGTATCTACAGAAAAAACTTCCTTTTTTTTATCATTAATGTCAAATTCATAAATCTTATTGTCTTCCCAGTATTTTTGCCATTTAGGTTCTGATATTTTTGAATCATATTTGCTTGGTAATTCCATTTTAATTATCTCCTTTTATTTTTGGTTTGTTTTTATTCATAAAAAGTTTTCTAAAGTCTTCTTTCTAAAAATAATCTTCAAAATTTTAGAAGAAAAAGACAATGAAATCTAATTAACCACTACTACAAAAACAGATTTCAAAATAATATTCATAAAAATAGTTAATGGATTTTTATATTTAAATTTTGCTCAAATTTAAGTCCAATAACCAACAAGCAATACTGAGAATAGACCAATAATTAAAATTAAAAGCATTGCAAGAACTTTAGGATGGAATAATGTTGCTCCAAAATTTGCAGCAAAACTATCTGTGGCAACATCACCTTGACCATTAGCAATAACATTATCTGGATCAATTATTGTTCCATTGACTCCGCCACCTACATAAGGGCCTGCAGTATCTCCAAATTTCATAGAAATATTAATTACAAATATGACTAATAAACTAACTAAAAGCCAAGTACCTAAATTTTTAGTTAGGCCTGTAGGAAGATCTAGACCAATAGATCTAGTTGCAAGAAAAACAGACATTATTATAACCATCATAACAACAGCCCAAGGAACAGTATCACTAATTATTCCAAGCATTTTTGGTTGAAATGCCATAATCATAGAGATTCCAAAAGCTAGTAATGCATTAAGACCTTTGTTTCCACCAAAAGGATTTTTGAATAATAAAATTGCATACACTGCAGTAAAGACAAATAAAATTACAAAGACGTCTGAAAAATGTCCAAGTAATGAAATGTCTAAAAGTGTAGCCATTTTACTTCATAGCACCTCCAAATACTTCTTTTACAGTTTCATTTAGAGTTCTTCGTTTTTCTTCAGGTTTTTCATCTTTAGTGATGAACCATACAATTATACCAAATACTAGGATTGATACTAAAAGTGATCTAGTATGTGGATCAACTATCCAACTTAACCAACCTGGAGGTCTTGCAAGTAATCCTGACGAAACTAAAAAAGTGTATGCTACAGCAATAATTGAAAATATAACAACCCAACCTTCAAGTCCAGATCCTGCAATGTTAACATCTTTTCCAAAGACTCCAATTAATAATAATACCATCATACTTGCTACCATTAATACTGAAACATTAGGTAATGCTTTATTTATAACAATAACAACATCGGGACCTCTACCTATAATATGAGGAATGATTGAAGACATGGCGAGGACAAACGCAATAATAATATTAAACCTTCGACCTCCATCACCAAGAATTTTAGATTTTTGCAAAACAGCAAAAGTTATTGTAAATATCAGTAAAAAAGGTAATAATACATCTAGTAAGCCCAAGCTTTCAAGACCCATAACCCATTGTTGAAATACACCCATTATAATCTCACCTAATCTTCATCTTTTGACTCTTTTTTTTCAGTACCTAAAAACCCATCTCCAGGTTTTCCAGTGATAAATCCCATCATACCTACGATAAACAATGTTAATACTAAAGCACCCATTGCACCTGTATTTAAATTATTGACTAAATAGCCCCACCCGAAATATAACCATGGTGTGCCACTTTCAGTTTTGATTGCATGTAAAAATATACCTAATATCCCTACAAAAATTATACCCATAAATACGTTTTTATATCCTTTAGTTATTTTTAGCTCATCTTTTCCAGTATGAAATACTCCAACTAAAAGTAAAAAGCAAAAACCAAGTAATAATAAAATAACCATATTACCAATAGCTTCATTTACTGTAGCAACTAATCTTGAACTAGCAACAACTATAAATGAAGTAACAAAAGCAAACATACTATTGAGGTTTTTTTTAGCCATTTCATGGCCATTTACTTCTTCAGTTCCAAACGCTCTTGTTTTCTCTAAAATAGCAAAAACTAAAGTGAAAATTAAAAGAAAAGGTAACAAAACTTCATAAACTCCTAATCTATCAAGAAATTGTATTCCTGTTGTAAACGGTGAAGTATAGTCTGCCATCTGTATTAAAACTAGATGATTCTTCCTATATAAATGTTTCTAAATGTTTATAAATTGTCCTCTATTACTTCAACATATGGAAAAAATATTTTTAAGACTTCGAAAAGATCTAAAAAAAAAAGATGAACTAAGAGAAAAGTCAATTATTAATTCTAGGCCTATTACAAAACATTCTAAGCAAGCAATTTATGCCATTCATAGAAATGATTTGGGTCAAGCAGAAATTTTAATTAAAGAAGCAAAAAAAGGTATTAGGGAATTAGAAAAATTAAATTATTTTACTGGAGCATACAATGCAGCTCTTCAAGAATATGCTGAAGCAATTACTTATTTTGATTATGTGAAAACTGGAAAATTAACATCAGATGAAACATTGAATATGGATGCTGAAAATTATTTGCTTGGTATATGTGATTTAACTGGAGAGTTAGGAAGAAGAGCTGTTTTTAGTGTTGTTAATGAAAAATATGAAGAAGTAGAAAAAATTTGGAAATTTTGTTCAAAAATATATGAGGAATTTTTAAAGTTTGAATTTAGAAATTCTGAACTTAGAAAAAAATCAGATTCAATAAAATGGAATTTAAAAAAAATAGAAGAAATATTGTATGAATTAAAATTAAGGGGAAAACTATGAAATTTTTAGAAGCATTAGAAAAACTAAAAGAGTCAGAAATATTCAAAAATTGGAATAAAGATCACAAAGATTCCTTTTTAGCTCATGGTTTTATTATGAGCTCAGAAAAAAGTGAAGGTGAATGGCAAATTGGATTTTTTAATCCTAAATCTTTGAAAGTTTTAACTTTTGTTATTTTGAATGAAATTACTATGAATCCAGAATCTGAAGTGATGAATAAGGAGATAATAGCTTTAGATATTAATTTAATTAAATCAACAGTAGATGAAGCATTTGAAAAAGCAGATGAAGTTCAAAAAGAAAAATATTCAACACATTTACCACTTAAGAAGATGGCCATACTTCAAAATTCACCAGAAGGTCAAGTTTGGAATATAACACTTATTACAAGAACATTTAAAACATTAAATATTCATGTTTCAACATTGAATGGAGAGGTTGTTAAGGATCAATTAGTTGAGATTTTTAGTTTTGATAAATAAACTTTTTTGTTTATTACCCCTTATCAATAATATCGATTTGAAATATATATATTTGAAATTGTTAATCTTTATAAAAGGTAAAATTAATTATAATTTTGTTCTAAGTTTATATGAAATTGGGGTTAAAAATGGTAGATGTACGAATATTAAAAATTGATAGCGAGATGACAACACCTCATTATGCACATGAAGGTGATGCAGCATTTGATTTAAGATCAGCTGAGGAAATTATTATTCCTGCAAAAGGTCGTTATACTGTGAAATCTGGAATTAAAATGGCAATTCCAGAAGGTTATTTTGGTCTTATAAAAGACAGATCTGGATATGCACATAAAAAAGGAATTCATTGTCTTGCAGGAGTTATTGATTCAGGATATAGGGGCGAGGTTGGAGTTGTTATGGTTAATTTAGGAGACGAGGATTTTGATATTACAAAGGATATGAGAATAGCTCAAATGTTAATTTTACCGGTTCCTAAAACAAATTTAATTTTATCAGAAGATTTAGATGATTCAGTTAGAAATGAAGGTGGGTTTGGTAGTACAGGCACACACTAAAAAGAGGTAATGAAGATGGAAAAACAAACAGTGAACAAAACAACAATAAGTTATAAAGCAATGCAGTCATGTAAGAAATTAGACTCTTTTTTTGAAGAGGAAGAAGACACTGAATAAATTTAAATAACAATTTTTTTTCTTTTGTAATTATAGTGATTGTTTTATGAGTATAGTAAATGAAATGGATAATACAGAGATCCCGCTCAAAGTGTTTTTTGCAGCTAGTCAAAAGTCAGGCGGTTGTAGTCATCTAGTTACATTTATGGGACAAAAAACTTGTAAACTTTATAATTATAAATTAGATTCAAATATGGACACATTATCATATTGTGCAAATTGTGTGGCTAATAAAAAAAAACCTACAAATAAATTAAATGTTAGAGGTCCTTAACAGCATTTTTTATTCTATCAAAAACATCATCTTGACTACCTTTTGCATCAATCATTTTCCAAATATCAAGGTACATTTTAGAAAGTTCAATATATCCTTGTTCAATTTTTTCAAAAAACTCAACACTTTCTTTTTCATGTTTGTCTCCACCTTGGTCAAATGTTCTAGATAATCCAATTTTAGGATCGAGTTTTAAAAATAATATAATGTCAGGTTCAAAACCTTTTGTAGCAGTTTTATTTATTTCAAACACTTTGTCCATACCTAAATTTTTAGCATAACCTTGATAAGCAATGCTACTAAGAAAACTTCTGTCAGCAATTACAATACCTCCTTTATCTAAAACAGGTTTAACAATTTTCCTTAATGATTGGGCTCTAGCGCTAGCATAAAGATATGCTTCACAAGTAGGTACCATTTCTTCTTCAAAATCTGTACCTTGAACAAGCTTTCTAATAGCTTCAGCAATTTCAGTGCCTCCAGGTTCTCTAGTCAGAATGACTTCTTTATTTGGATATTTTTTTTTTAAATGTTCAAAAAGTCTATCTGCTTGTGTTGTTTTTCCAGTACCAACAACCCCTTCAAGTATGATGTATGTCATCTAAAAAAGCAAATATGTAATGAGTATAAAAAAATTATGGGAAAAATTATAATAAGCTATTTAAATGAGAAATAACTTCTTTTGAGTACAATTATCATGGCGATAGTCGTATAACGGTTAGTATCTAGGCCTGTGGAGCCTGGGGAGGGAGTTCGACTCTCCCCTATCGCCCTTCTTTTTTATTGTGTGTTTGAGTGTTTTTTTAACAAACAAATTTATTTTAGACAAGACGTGTTAAAAGTTTGTGCATTACATTTGTTTATTATCTAGTAAATTATATATATCTTATAAATAAAACAGATTTTGGTGATGAATTATGTTAGCAGACACACAAATAATGTTATCAATAATTATAGGTTTACTAATGGCTGTAATTTATACTTTAAGAATAACAGTTATGATGGATAAAAAACTTAATAAAATTATAAAGCATATGGGAATTCGTGGTTTTGAGTAAAATTTTAATTATTTTTATTAGTTATTATATTTATATTTACTAAGTTTAGCAAAGATTAATAAATAAAAAAATCCTATATATTTTGGAAGATTTTTATGCAAGCTAGATTAAAGAATGAAAAACAAATGATTATTGATGCTGCAAAGCAAATGATTAAGATAGTTTTACCTTTAATTATACTTTTTATCTTGTTTAGATATAAACCCTTAATTTTATTAATTATATTTGAGATATTAGATTTATCAAAATTAATGATTTTAAGAAAACGATTTTTACAGTTTCCTTTAGATTTAGTGTTTGTGTTTGGAGTGACTGCAGCGTATTACTATTCTTTTTTAATTTCAGTAATAGTTTTTATTCTAGGAATAATTAATAGGATTGAAGTAGCTCATATTAAAGATAGACATGTAACAAAATGTATTAGGCATTTTACTTTGTTTTTTTTAACAACAATTTTGACAAATTATCCATTTTTTACTCTTGCAACATTTATTCTTCTTTTGAATTATGTAATTAAGTATTATGTTTCATTTATGTGGTTTGATGGAAAAATGTATTTGAAAAGCTTTTTTCATATTTTTAATTTTATTGTTTCATTAGTTCTTTTTTTTTAAATTGAAAAATTATTTTTGAGCTCTTTTCTTTTACTTTAATTAACAGTAACTTTTATAAATGACTCCTATTTCCTTTGGAAGTATTGCCCGAGTGGAGAGCGTTAGGGTTCGTATATTCTCGGTGCGTTTATGAAAAATGGCAGATGAAAAAATTAAACATATCATAAGGGTTGCAAATACAGATCTAAAAGGTCATAAGGCAGTAATTATAGCTATGACAAAGATTAAAGGAATCGGAATCATGTTTGCAAATGTTGTTTGTAAAAAAGCAAATGTTAGTATCACAAAAAAAGCAGGACTTCTAAATGAAAATGAAGTTAAAAATCTAACAGATGTAATTGAAAATCCTTCTAAATATAAAATTCCAATTTGGATGTATAATAGAAGAAGAGATTATGATACTGGTGAAGATACACACCTTATTACAAGTGATTTACACTTTACTCAACAGCAAGATGTAAGAAGACTTCAAAAAATTAAATCTAATAGAGGTTTAAGACATGCAGCAGGTCTTCCATTAAGAGGTCAAAGAACTAGATCTAACTTTAGAAGAAATAAAGGAAAAGCAGTTGGTGTTAAAAGAAAAAAAGGTAAGGGCGGTAGAGTATAAAAATGGGAGATCCAAGAAAACTTAGAAAAAAATATTCAACTCCAAGTCATCCTTGGCAAAAGGAGCGAATTGAAGAAGAAAAACTCCTAATGAGAGAATATGGTTTTAAGAATAAAAAAGAACTTTGGAAATTAAATTCTAAGCTTAAAGACTATAAATCTCAAGTTAAAGCACTTATTTCAAAACATGATGAAGTATCAGAAAAGAAAAAAGCAGATTTAATTAAAAGATTACAAGGATTTAATTTATTGTCTGAAAACGCTATTTTAGAAGATATTTTAAGTTTAGGTTTAAAAGATTTATGCGATAGAAGAATTCAAACAGTTGTTGTTAAGAAAAATTTAGCAAGATCAATTAGTCAAGCTAGACAATTTATCACACATGAACATGTGACTGTTGGAAATAGAAAAATAACTTCACCATCTTATTTAGTTAGTCATAGTGAAGAATTAATGATTAAATTATCAGATGATTCGCCTTTTAATTCAGAAGATCATCCAGAAAGATTTCCAGAAGAAAATCAGATTAAAAAAGAAATGAAAGAAGTAGGTTTAGTTCCAGCTGAAGAAAAAACAGAAAAAAAAGTAAAAGTGGAAAAACCAATTATTCCAGATGATGATACTGGAGATGATATAGTATTAGAGAAAAAAGAAGAACCTGTTGAAGTAAAAGAAGAAGTAAAAGAAGAAGTAAAAGAAAAATCTCCAAAGGATGAGGTGAAAAAAGAATGAGTGAAGAAAAAAAAGAACAACCTCCAAAAAGACCTATGAGACCAAGAAGAGAAATGAGATGGGGAGTATGTCATATTTATTCATCTTATAATAACACTATCATTCATATAACAGATGTTACAGGTAGCGAAACAATTGCAATATCTTCAGGTGGACAAGTTGTCAAAGCAGATAGACTTGAAAGTTCACCAACAGCAGCAATGGCTGCTTCAAAAAAAGCAGGAGAAGTAGCATTAGAAAAAGGACTTACTGGTTTACATGTGAAAATTAAAGCTCCTGGTGGACATAATGGTCCAAACAATCCAGGTCCTGGAGCACAAGCAGCAGTTAGGACATTATCAAGAATGGGTATAAGAATCGGAATAATTGAAGACGTAACACCAATTCCTCATGATGGATGTAGGAAAAAAGGTGGAAAAAGAGGAAGGAGAGTCTAGAAATGGTATCTTTTGAAAAATTATCTCTTAAAGGCAACAAAATGACTTTTTTATTAAAAAAAACAAGTCCTGCTTATAGCAATGCATTAAGAAGAATAATGTTAACTGAAGTTCCAGTTATGGCAATTGAAGATGTTGAAATTAAAAAGAATAGTTCAGCTCTTTATGATGAAGTGCTATCACATAGATTAGGATTAATTCCTTTAACTACAGATTTAAAATCATATGAACTTCCAAAATCACCAGAAGATATTGAAGAAAGAAAAGCAAAATGTACATTAACATTAACTTTGAAAGAAAAAGGACCAAAAACAGTTTATGCATCTGATCTAAAAACATCAGACCCAAAAGTTAAACCAGTTTTTCCTAAAACTCCAATTGTTATTTTACTAAAAAATCAAGAAGTTGAACTTTTAGCAGTAGCAGTAATGGGGAAAGGAAAAGATCATGCAAAATGGTCACCTGGACATATCTGGTATACATATAAACCAACTTTGAAGATTTCAAAGAATAAAGAATTATTGGAAAAAAATAGAGAAAATTATCCTCCTGAAATATATAATAAAAAAGGAGAAATTGATGAAAAAGCAATTTTGGAAAAAAACTTGGTTGATGCAGTTTCACACGTTTGTGAAGATTTAATCAAGGTAGAACATGATGATACTGAATTTGTTTTCCAGGTAGAAAGCTGGGGACAGTTGTCATGTAGTGAAATAGTATTAAAATCATTTGAAGTATTCAATGAAAAATTAGATGAATTGAATGCTTTAGTTAAATAAAGTTAAGTAAGCTCCCACTCCACGCGGGGGTGGCAGAGCCTGGTCAAATGCGCAAGGTTGAGGGCCTTGTCCCATAGAGGGTGCGCGTGTTCAAATCACGTCCCCCGCATCATAAATTAAAATGAAAAACCAACAACTAACATCACTGGTCATGGAATTAAAAGAAGTGTCCAGAAAAAACAATGTAAACATCTGGAAAAGAGTAGCATCAGATCTAGAAAGACCAAGTAGATTACTTAGAGAAGTCAATCTTACAAGGTTAAATAGATACTGTAAAGCTAACGATGTAGTTGTAGTTCCTGGAAAAGTATTATCCATGGGATTACTTGACAAGAAGATTACAATAGCAGCTTATAAATTTTCAAAATCAGCATTAATTAAGATTAAAGAATCTGGAAGTAGTGCAATTTCAATTTATGATTTAGCAAAAAAGAACCCAAAAGGGTCAAAAGTTAGAATTATAGGTTAAAAAAACAATGAAAATCAAAAATAATTTTCAAGCTTCAAATTTCGGAGAAATTTAAAATGATAATAATAGATGCAACCGATTTAATTGCTGGAAGACTTGCAACATTTGCAGCTAAAAAAGCAATCCTAGGTAACCAAGTAAGAATTATTAATAGTGAAAAAGCTGTTATTTCAGGTAAAAAAGAAAATACACTTCAAGATTATTTAGATAGAATGGCAAGGGGTATTCCAAGAAAAGGACCTTTTGTTCATAGAAGTCCTGAAAGAATTTTAAGAAGAGTAGTTAGAGGTATGATTGATTATAAAAAACCAAGAGGTAAAGACGCTTATCAAAGAGTTTTATGCTATGTTGGTGTTCCTAGAGAATTTGAAGGGAAAAAAACAGCAATTATTGAAGGAGCAAGTAAATCAAAATTACCAAATTTAAAATATATTACAATTTACGATATTTCAAAAAGACTAGGTGCTAAACTTGAGTAAAACTAAAGATAAATCAATAAATGCAACAGGAAAAAGAAAAACTGCTATTGCAAGAGCAACACTAAAAGCAGGAAAAGGAAGAGTTAAGATTAATAATGTTCCTTTAGCTTTATTAAAACCTAAGATGTATAGAATGAGAATCGAAGAACCTTTAGTTCTAGCAGAAGAAGTTGTAAATAAAGTTGATATATCTGTTAATATTAATGGTGGTGGAGTAATGAGCCAAAGTGATGCAGCAAGAACTGCAATTGCAAAAGCATTATCTATTCACGATCCTAAATTAAGACAAGTTTTCTTAGATTATGATAGAAACTTAATAGTTGCTGATGCTAGATTTAAAGAAGCTAGTAAACCAAACAAACATGGTTCAGCTAGAAGTAAAAAGCAAAAATCTTACAGATAGAAATTTTATTTTTTTTCTTAACTAATTTTTTTCCAAATTTTTTTATTGTATCTTATAGTTAGTAAAATTAATCCTGCTATAAATGAAGTTATAAAAATCAATAAAACAGTGGTTGACAATGAAATTACATCAATAAACTTACCGATTAGAATCATGGAAATTATAGTAAAAAAGGAAGCAGTCATTGAAAAAATACTTAAAACAGTAGCTCTAATTTTTTTTCTTAGATGATGATTAATATAGTTGCTTACGAGCAGTCCATTTAAACTAGTAAATCCACTAAATATTGCAGCAACAAATACAAATAAATACAGCCTCGTAAAATACATTAGAAATAAGGAAACTAAAATTGTACTAAATGTAATTAGTATTGACAATTTTTCTTTTAATCTTTTTTCAAAAATGTGAGAAAAATTCATTATTATTAACATGATGATAATAGAAAAAAATCCAACAATACCATACTGTGGAATTGTAAATCCTTTTGATAATGTATAAGGTGCATCGATTAATTCTCTAAATACCATAAGAAGTGTCATACCTAATGTTCCATACATAATTAACCATTTTATTTTGTTATGATTTTTAATGTATGTGAATCCATTCTTCATTTGCTTTAAATGTTTTTGAATTAAATTTTTAGTGTTCTTCTTTTTAGGTTTTTTCTCATACAAAGTATATGTAAATAACCATAAAAAAATTGAAAAAAAAGCACCTATATAAAAAGGATATTTAACATTTAGTGAGAACAAGTATGGACTAGCTAAAGAAGATATCATTAAAACAACCATAAACACCATTTGCTGTTTAGAGATATATTTCATGTATTGTTTCTCCAGATTATTATATTTTAAACTGTCAAATAGTATTGCTTCCCATGCACCTGATAAAAAAGCACCTCCAAGACCAATAATGGTACTTGCAATTAAAAATGGGACAAAACTCGAAAAAAATGTAAATATGAAAATGGAAATAGCATGACCCAGTAATCCTAAAACTATTGATTGTTTTCTACCGTACAAATCTGCAAATGCACCAGTAGGAACTTCAAACAGTAATGTTGTAAATGCTGACACAGCACTAAGAATTCCAATTTGAAAAAAAGTGAGATTATAGTGTTGATAATAAAATATCATCACAGGAATAAAAAACATTGCAAATCCAGCAAGACCATATAGGACAAATATTTTTAAAATATTTTTTTTGTATTTTTCCTTTATACTTCTAACCATTTTTTGTAATATATTTTTTTAATATTTTAGGATGATCAAAAGCCATTTTTTCTGGAATTTTATTTACATCAAACCATTTAACTTCAGATACTTCATTATCATGCACAGCAATTTTTTCTTTTAATTCTGCTGTAAAAAAGATTGTGACATTTTGTCTATTATCATCTCTTTTAGGGTCAGAACTTATTGTGAAAAATTCAACTTCACAGTCATATCCTGTTTCTTCTTTAACTTCTCTTCTAGCACATTCTTCAAGGGTTTCATCCCAATCTAAATAACCACCTGGAAAAGCCCAATATCCTTTTAATGGATGACCTGCTCTTTTAATTAATAATACTTTATTATTTTTGACAATTAAAACATCGCACGTAACATGTCTAGAATTATATCTTTTACATTCATTACAAAAACTATTTTTTGGGATATCTCCTTGAGGATAATTTAAAAATTCTAAAGCCATTTTCTTTTTTTAATAAGAAACAAGTTTATTATTTTATCTAATAATTTATAGATTTCTTTGAACTTTTAATTATCATAACTAAAACAAGACCCATAAAAAATGCAGAAGTCAATGGTAAAATTCCAGGAGCAAAATAACTTAAAACAAATCCTCCAATTAAAGGACCAATCATTTGAGCTAAACTCCCTAGTGAATTTGTTATACCTAGAATTGCACCTTGTTCTTTACCAGATACTTTTTTAGATACACCTCCAACTAAAAGAGGTCTTATAACTCCTGCACCTGTTGAAAAAAAAGTTATTGCAAAAACAAGCATCCATCCCTTATTAATTATAGAAGAAATAATTAGACCAATTATAACAGAAAATATTCCAAGATTCAAAAGTTTTTTTTCTCCAAAATAGTCAATTAATTTAGGTAGTACTACACCTCTTTGAATTATACTATTTAAACCTACATAAGCAAGAAGAAATCCAACTTCTTTAGATTTAAATCCAAATTGTTTGTTTGTAAATAATGCCATTTGACTTGTGAAGGTTATATGGCATATTAGATAGAAAAAAAATTGCCAAAGTAGTGATGAAACATCTTTATTTGAAAAATATTTTTTAAAATTATTAAAATGAAATAAATTTCTAAATATCATCTTCTTTTTTTTCTTTTTAACAGTTTCTTTGAGAAAAAAAGCAGTTAAAAATATTGTTAGCAGACTAATTCCTGCACTTATAAAACAAGGTAAACCAAATCCTAAGCTAGATATTTCTGCTAAATAACCTCCAATAGCTGGACCTACTAAAAATCCAAATCCAAAAGCAACACCACTTAATCCAAATACTTTGCTTCGATCCTTTTTTGATGATATATCACTTAAATATGCTTGAGCGATACTAAAATTGCTTCCTAGTAATCCATCAATTATTCGGGATAAAATAATTAGACCAATTGTATTTGCAAATCCTAAGACAATAAAACTAATAAAAGTTGAAAATTGAGAAATAATTAAAAGAGGTTTTCTTCCATAATGATCTGATAATTTCCCCATTATGGGAGATGTCCAAAATTGAAAAAATGAAAAAGAGAACAGTATGAATCCAATTAACATAGGTGTGGCTCCTAGAGATTCAGCGTATAAAGGTAAAAAAGGTAAAATTAGAGAAAACCCTAGTACTTCACTAACTTGAATTAAGAATATAATTAAATATTCTTTTTTAAATTTCATTAAGATTTGGATTCGGATTTTGTTTATATCTCTTGTGTAAGATTTTTATATAAGATATTCTGATAGATTTATAGTGGGGTGTTAAACTATAATTAACTTAGAGGATATAGCAACATGGACTATGCCAAATACCATGCATCCACATCCAGATAATTTAGTACTTGGACGAATAGTTCTCGAACCTAAGTACCTATTACCTATGCAATTACATTTTAAGCTTGGATTAATTGAACCCGAAATTGCTTATCCTCTTTCATATAATTCTAAAAATTATATCGTAGTAGAAAGAAGATCACTAAATGGATTTATTTTATATATTATAGGAGAAAAATCACCTCCTTTAGGTGCTTTTGAACAAATAGTATTTAATTCACCGATTCTTAATGGATTTTCTCAATCTTATAAAAATCCTTTACAAATTTTTAGTTCAGAAGGTCTTATAAATTTGACCAGAAAATATTATCCCTTACTTTCCCAATAGTTTTATATATTTTCTAAGAAATTAAAAATATTATATAAGACACATTCTAGTCTTGATTGTTTCTTGTATATGTGAGGTAAACAATATGGCAAAAAAAATTAAATTCAATTACACTGGAAAATTAGATGGTGGAGAAATTTTTGATACTTCTATGCATGAAGAACATGGTCATCCAATAGAATTTGAAGTAGGAAAAGGAACAATTATTCCAGGACTTGAAAAAGAATTAATTAGTATGAAAAAAGGTGACAAAAAAGAAATTTTAGTAAAAGCTGATGAAGCTTATGGACAACCTCAAGAAAATTTGGTTAGAGAACTTCCTAAAGGTCCTGTTCCAGAAGGTATGAAATTAGAAAAAGGAGCAGTTATTTATCTTAAAACACCAGAAGGACATCCATTTCCAGCTAAAGTTGTTGAAGTAAAAGAAGAAACAGTTCTTTTAGACTTAAATCATCCATTAGCAGGAAAAGACTTGACTTTTGAAGTTGAGGTTGTTGACATTAGTGAAGAAAAATAATTTTTTTTCTAAAGTTTTTTAAATAATTGTATATTACCTTTTTTTATGATTACTAAATGTAATAATGACGGTAATTGCTCTGTAATTGATTGTGATAACAATTAATTCATTGTTTTTTCTCCTAATTTTGTTAAAATACTTCAAAATCTTAAGGTGATAAAAATTAATATACCAAGGTCAATGTCAACACAACATCCGGATAATGTATCTCAACCCTTTTTTGTAGATAATTCTATTATTGCTGGAGATGATGAAATAAAAGAAGCATTTTATGCTTTTTCTCACCTTAAAATTACAGAACAATTGTGGGATTGTGAAGGAAAAGAAGTTGATAATTTTGTTATTGAAAAATTACTTACAAAATATCCAGACTTTTTTTCTAAAAAAACATTAGGTAAAGATGTTTTTATTACTTTACGAACACCTAATCCTAGAATAGAAAAAGATAAAGGAAAATTATTATTAGAAACATTAGAAAGTATTCCAAGAAACTTTGATATTTCTCGTGAGTTTTATAAAAATGGAAAAGCTCCAATTTTTGAAGTTACAGTACCAATGGTTAGTTCTGCTCAAGAAATTTTAATGGTAAAAAATTATTATGATCAACATGTTATTGGAAAAGCGCATACAAAATTAAGTGGAATGAAAATTAAAGATTGGGTAGGAGATTTTATGCCTAAAGAAATTAATGTAATTCCATTAATTGAAGATAAAAATAGTATGTTGAAAGCTGACAAAATTGTTAGAGAGTATGTTCAAAAAGCAAAAATAAAAAATTATCAAAGAGTATGGTTAGCTAGAAGTGATCCTGCATTAAATTATGGAAATATTTCTGCAGTTTTAATTAATAGAATCGCATTTCAAAAACTTTACAATCTTCAAAAAGAATTAGGAATTGATATATACCCAATTATAGGATGTGGTGGAGTTCCATTTAGAGGGAATTTTACTCCAAATACTGCGCAAAGAATTGTAAATGTTTATCCTTCGGTGCAAACATTTACTATGCAGTCAGCATTCAAATATGATTATCCCGAAGATAAAGTAAGAAAAGCTGTAAGATTAATAGAAAAAACAAAAAGAACACATCCTAATTATGTTGATGAGAAAAAAAGTTTAGAAATAATTGAAAAAGTCTCGAAAAATTATCAATCTCAAATTAAAGAACTTGCACCAATAGTTAATAAAATGTCTACACATATTCCACAAAGAAGAAAAAGAAAGCTTCATGTAGGATTGTTTGGATATTCTCGGGATGGATCAGGAGTTAAATTACCTAGAGCAATTAAATTTTGTGCATCACTATATTCATTAGGTTTACCTCCAGAAATACTCGGTATGAATGATTTAAATAAAGAAGATTGGAGATTTTTAAGAGAGAATTCAGGTTTAATTGAAGATATGAAAGATGCTATTCAATATTTTAACAAGGATTGTTTAACTTTACTTTCAGATCAATTAAAAGAACAAATAATTAAGTCATTAAAACCTTTTGAAATTGAAATAAATGAAGCTCATAAAAAAATTACATCAATAATAATTGAAGATTTTAAAAATAATAATCTAATATCCCTTTCAGAAAATATTGAAAGAGCAGCATCTATAAGGAGGTTTTTAGGGTAATAATGAATTCAGTTTTATGGAAAAAAGTTAAATTATAATTTTCTCACAAGACATTTTCTTGTGAGGTATTTAAACAAATTAAACAAAATTAATTACAATGATGGAATGAAAATAAGATAAAATGAATTCAATAAAATTTACCCAAAAAACACTTCGAAAGTTTCATTTAGATCAATTTCCAAAAAAAGAATTGTACTTAGTCATTAATAAATCTTTCAGAGATAGTTTTTTTGATGTGCTTTCCAACAAAATTGGAGGAACTACAATTCTTAGTAGGAAGTTAGGCGTTGGTTCAGAAACAGTAAGAAGATGGAAAGTTGGAGATAGAACTTTTCCAAATTGGGCATTGTTACAATTGAACAATCTACTTAGGAAAGAGAAATTTTCAGTTGAAGTAATTGAAAAGAACATTGAGATTTTCAGAGGCGAATCTTCAAGCTACAGAATTATTGATCTAGTTTTTCCGTTAGTTGAAGATGAAAGACTAATTAGAATTCTAACACATTTGATGTGTGATGGTTATAGTGGAGGTTCAAAACATCTTCCTACTTACGTAAACACTGAAAAGGAATTAATAAAATTATTTGTAAATGACTTGTCTGTTTTTGGTAATGTTTCTGTTAGTATAAGAAAAAGAAAAACACCAAAGGGAAATAAACATTATTACTCAGTTGAGTTTCCAAGAATCTTTAAACATATTCTTAAAGAAATTTATCAATCAGAATTTTATGCAAAAACAGCAAGACTCCCTAAACACTTTTTTAATTTAAATGAGAAATTATCTTCAGAAATAATAAAATGTTTTGGAGATGATGAAGGATCTGTTAGAGAAAGTTCAATTACGTTTGGATTATCTAATCGATATTTGTTGGAAGACTTTAGAAATATTTTAGTTAAAAACCTAAGAATGAATGATAAATTAATTTCGGAAGTAAAAAAGGTGCCAGAGAAAACTTTTTATAATTTTCAAGTTAACAGGAATTTATTAAAAAAATATTATGACTTGATAGGTTTTAACCACCCAGATAAAAGAAAGCGTCTTGAATTTATATTATCAAGAGAATCAAGATCTGGAAACAAGTATCCAAAAGGTGTTGCAAAGCAAAAAATTGTAGATCTTTTGGCTGAAAAACCGAGTTCAGCAATTAGTTTGGGTATGAAGGTTGGTATAAAACCAAAGAATATAAGATTTCATTTAAATAATCTTAAAAAAGAGAACAAGATTCATGTTTCTAGTTTAGGAGAAAATAATACAAAAATATGGAGTGTTACAAAATGATGAGAACAAATACATGTGGTGAATTAAGATCAAAAGATGTTGGAAATAAAGTAGAATTATGTGGGTGGACAAATAGTTATCGTGATCACGGTGGAGTTATATTCATAGATTTAAGAGATAAATATGGGTTAACACAAATTGTATTTGATCCAAGTCACGATAAAAAATCATACAAACTTGCAGATTCATTAAGGAGAGAATGGGTTATTAGAGTTGTAGGAAAAGTTAGATCAAGAGGAGATTTAGTTAATCCGAAATTAAAAACAGGCGAAATTGAAGTTTTAGCTGATAATCTTGAGATTTTAGGAAAAGCAAATACACCACCTTTAGAAATTGATGATGAAAAAGTAGCTGGTGAAGATGTTAGACTAAAATATAGATATTTAGATCTAAGAAGACCTGTTATGCAAAAAAATTTAGTTAATAGACATAAAGCTATGAAAGCTGCAATGAACTTTTTAGATAAAGAAGGATTTATTCATGTTGAAACTCCTGTTCTTATGAAATCTACTCCAGAAGGAGCTAGAGATTATGTTGTGCCTAGTAGAGTAAATATGGGTAAATTTTATGCTTTACCTCAAAGTCCGCAATTATATAAACAACTTTTAATGGTTAGTGGAGTGGACAAATATTTTCAGTTTGCGAAATGTTTACGAGATGAAGATTTAAGATCTGATAGACAACCTGAACACACTCAAATTGATCTTGAAATGAGTTTTGTAAAAAGAGAAGATGTTTTTGAAGTTGTTGAGGGACTTATGGCATCTATGTGGAAGGAAGTTTTAGGTGTTAAAATTAAAACTCCATTCCCAAAATTAAGTTGGCATGATGCTATGAATAAATATGGATCAGATAAACCAGATTTAAGATTTGGTCTAGAATTTATGGATGTATCTGAATTAATGAAAGAATCAGATTTTAATGTTTATAAAGAAGTTATAAAAAGCAACGGTGTTGTTAAATGCTTAAAAGTTCCTAAAGGATCAGACGTTTATTCAAGAAAAGAAATTGATAAGTTAATTGAATTAGCAAAAACACATCATGCAAAAGGTCTTTCATGGATGAAAATTAAGAATGGAAAACCTGAAAGTTCTGTTACAAAATTCTTTAGTGATAAATTACTTGAAAAACTTGTAAAGCAAGTTGATGCTAAAGAAAATGATATATTATTATTTGTAGCTGATAAATTTGAAATTGCATGTAATGCTTTAGGTCAAGTTAGACTTGAAGTTGGTAAAAAAATGGATCTAATTAAAGATACATGGCAATTTGCTTGGATTATTGATTTTCCATTATTTGAATGGAATGAAGATGAACAAAAGTGGGATCCTATGCATCATATGTTTTGTAGTCCTAGGGATGAATGGGTGGATAAATTAGAAAAAGATCCAGGTGCAGTTATTTGTAATCAGTATGATTTAACTCTTAATGGACTTGAACTTTGTTCAGGAAGTATAAGGATTACAGATACAGAACTTCAAAAAACAGTTATGAAAGTTGTTGGATTTCCTGAAGCTGAAGCAAAAAAAAGATTTGGATTTTTACTTGAAGCTTTTAAATATGGGGCACCTCCTCATGGTGGAGTTGGACTAGGATTTGATAGAATTGTTGCTTTAATGAATGGATATACAGATATTAGAGAAGTTATAGCATTTCCAAAAAACAAACAAGCACAATGTCCTATGGATGGTTCTCCAAGTGATATTACAGAGAGACAAATGAAAGAATTACATATTAAACTTGATTTTGTAAAAAAGAAAGAGGTAAAAAAACAATGAAAGCGAGATTTATACCCAACTTATTTGGTGGATTATTACTGACTGCAGGTTTTATTTTTGTAGGCGCAGTTCTTTACGCACTTCCTGTTTGGTTAATTTGGAATTATTTAATGCCTAGATTATTTAATCTTCCAGTATTGTCTTTACTAGATGCATTCTTACTAAATCTTTTGACAGGGATATTATTTAGAGGGAAAGAGAAGAAGGATTAAATAATTTTATTGGGCAGTTGCTACTGTTTTCAATTCATCAGGAATCAATATAACGTAGTTCATCTGTTGTCCGTTTTCTAGGACTTTATTTATTGTCATAGATTCTTCTGTAAAAATAATTTGAACATTTGAATAAGGATTTCCATCAAATTTTGCACTGAGTGTGTCAATAAATCTTTCATCAGCTGGGCTTGGAGCAGGTTTAACTACATCAGTTAAAGATGGATGAGTGTGAGCAGTAGAATAATATGGATGTTGGTAGTCTCTACCTCCTAACATTGCACAACTAGTTTCACTGCAATATGAAAATTTCGCAGATTCATCTCTTAAGCTTTGTTCTATCCATCCAAAAGGATCTTCTTCCATTCCTGCAGCTTTTGCACCGTCCATAATTTCATCATAAGAATCTGGGTGAAAAAAATCTTCAGGAGTTTTTCCCATTCTAGCAAGTCTATCCGCTATTGGATCGCTTTTATCAAAAAGCATAGTATTGAATGCATTAAAATCATCCCATCCAGAGTCTGCTATTCTTATATGAACGTCCGCTGGAGTTCCGGATTCTAAGAGAGAGAAAACATGATCTCCCTCAAGGTTAAAATTTCTAGTTAATATTTGAGACCTAACTTCAGCACTTAAAGTGTTTTGTTTTGCAATTGTATTAGCGAAATGCTCCATCATTTCATCTGTAATAACTACAAAAGAACCATCGGGAAATTTCAAAACTGTTGCAGTATCACTAATTTTATCAAGCATGCTTGCAGGTAATCCTGTAGGAAGATCATCCATTTTTGTACCTAATTCAAATATGGCATCAATTCCATGTCCATCTGCATAATTTAGAATATCAATATTTCTTCCACCATGACTTACACTAATAATTCTATAATTATCATCATTGAGCATGTTTGATGCTATTTCATCCATACTTAATCTTGTTACATCATCTATTAAATTATCAGCCATGCCAAAACCAAATAATTGAAACATATCTTTTCCCACACCAACAAATGTTTGAGAAGCAATATCAGCAAAATTAAGAGCAGTTTTACCAAATCTAACTGCACCAGTTGAAGTTTTTGCAATAATCGCTTCGCCAGCAAGAGCATAACCTCCTAAAGTCATGGCAAGTGCTGCAGCAACTTCCATTGTTGTATCAGGTATCATTTCAGCAACAAATGACGCAGCTTTCATTTTATCAAGCTCTGCTCTTCCTTCAATTGAAGCTGTAAACAAATTGATTAGTGTTTCATCATCAAATTTACCTAATAGTGGTGCTAGAGATCTAGGTACATTAAATATTTCATTTCCAATTTCAATATATTTATGTGTATATGTTGTTGAGCTAAAAACTCCACCATTGGTTCGACCAATAGTAGCTAAACTTCCTATTAACTCTTCATAGTTTTGTGCTGTGGCATCAACCATGTCAAGATGTATCATAAAACCTAATTTTTGTAATTCTAATTCCATAGATTTATCATATAAACCTGAGTCTAAATAACTCTGAGCAGCATTTCCAAGAAGATCCAATTTTGCATTATTTACAGCGGATTCATCTAATGTACGATCAAAGTTAGAATCTTTTACAAGAGGATAATAAATTTCACCAATTGTTACTCCTGTCATACCTTTTTCAATTGCATCATCAATTAAATCAAGTCCTAAAGTATACTTAACTTCAGGAAGTTGTAAAGCTGCTGCTATATTTGGATCTTCACCAAATTCTTTGTTTATTTCAATTAAAGATACGCCATTCATTCTTAAGGCATCAATAGTATCAAGACCCCTTAATGATTCTTGATAATCTCTTATTTCATCAAACATATCTTCTTCGTTTCCAAAACCCCATCTCTTGATGTCATCTGAGACAAGTCCACCAAAAAACATATCCAAATCTGATGCTTTATATGTACCACCTTCCATATCTACTCTATATGGACTATAAATATATTCAATTATTCCATTGAGTTCATGAATTTGACTTTCAACAAAAAGTTCAGAACTCATAAGTTTTTGTTTATCTAAAAAGAAATCTTGCATGTCTTCTAAAGAGCAATCAGCAGTACTACAATAAGTATATGTGTCTCTCCAAGCGTTTTTTTGAAATTTTGTGTTTAAGTAACTATCAAAAATACCACTAACTGCAACTTCTCTTTGTTCAAGAAGAACAGATGTTCCAGTACTAAAATATAAATTTTCTACATCAAGATCTTCGTCATTAAATTGATCATATCTAAATGATTCATGATGCATCCAAACATTTTCTTCTGGGGTTTCTGGGACCTCTTCAAGGTGGTCTAACCATCTTAAAAGGTATTTTTCATAATCTTCTATTGAAATCATATTTCCACTATTTGGAGGCATTTCTAGAATTCCATCTTCATCATACTGTTTTAATGTATTTATTTGAAGATTAACTGCATTGATATCCATATTATGAACATTTAATCCTCCATTTCTATGTATTTCAAACATTTTATCTTCGAGTTGAAGAAATGGATTAAATTCATTGAATATTCTATCTGTAGATGAGAAGGGAGCATCAGGTGTTCCAAATACATGAATACCGTCGTATCTTCCTTCTCTATATATAGAATCAAGATACATCTCTGTGTTTCCATTAGACATAGATCCTAAATATCCTTCAGGAGGGTTATCTCCATAAAATTCAAATTCAATATCATGGAGGTTTTCATCAAGGTTAAGCATTAAATAATCGTATTCTAAATCATAATGATTACCTTCAGTAATAGGTCCATTTTTTCCATATGTTGCAGTAACATATCCTCTTGAAACTGCAGCGTCAGTTAGACTTCCATCATAATTAATATCTTCTCCCCAAAAGACAAAACCATGAATCTGTCTAGCATCTAACTCTGAGTGAAGTGTTTCAAGGATGTCAGTTTCGCATTCCAAACAAAATTTAATTGGACCATCTGTAGATGGAGATGCACAATGTTCTTTTTCATCAACACAAACATAGCTTTTTTCACCTCGAAGTTCAATAGGTTTTGAGAAATCAATTTCACCAGCAGAGGTGAAAAAACTACCATGACCATATATTTCATCATCATCAATAGTTAGATATGCATCATTAAATTGAATTTCACTATCTGCAAATTTAATATTTCCTTCACCTAAAACTTCAATTTCAACATTTCCAGTTTGAAGGTTTCCATCATTATTAACAATTAAATTATCAAAATTACCTGTAATTTCAACAGAATTTTCGCCTTTAAAAAATGAAAAACCATAATATGTTTCTTCTTCAAATTCATATTGTAAAAATCCAATTCCTTCGAATTCAGTTAATAAAGAGGCATCAACCGTTTTTCCATTATTTTCAATTATACCTTCTTCTGAAATTGTAATACCTGAGGCTAAATCATCTGAAAAAGCAATAGTAAATCCTTCTTGAAGCCCAAACTTAGAGGTTAAAGCACTAGCTAATCTATCTGGTTTTTCAGAAAACATTGTAAGATCATTAAATCCATGTAAATTTTCACCTAATAATTCATCAGATAATTGATCTAGATTTTTCATAACAATACTATCAGGGACTTGGCTTAAATCCTTGAGTGCTTCATTCCAACTAAAATAGCACTCAAAATCACATTCTCCTAGAGTACATGCTTCATAAGACTCACAACTACATATTGGAGGATCACAAGAATCTTCTTCTTCTCCAGGAGGTAAATAAGCAATAATTGTTAAGTTGCATAGCAAAAAATAAATTAGAATTAAGAAAATACTCTTTTTCATTTTTGCACCGCAAACATTAAAGCATATTGTCTAAACTCAATTTTTTCAGATTCAGGATCTGTTATTACATAAATGTCTAATTTATTAGGTAGAGGTATTATTGAAATCAACACATCTTGATTTAAAATAAAGGTATAATCATATCTATCAGGATATTCTTCAACTAAATCTATTGCTTTTTTTGTAACATTCATCATATGACCTAGTCTAACATTATTTACAATTGTAAAATTATTTATTTCATTTTTAAAATTACTAACTTCAATTTGAAAAGGCATATCTAAGTGAAGTTGAACTTTATTTTCATTAATTTCTGCATCTGAATCAATTAATTCATATGTATATCTATCACCAAATTTTGTTGCGTCATTAATACATTTTTCAATATGATCTTCAAAATACAATTCAATTTGTCTTTCTAAAAGACTATTTTGTGGAACCTTACTATGGTCATTGTAGTAATAGGGTAAAGAATAGTTAGCTTCCTCAAAAATATCACTTGGTAAATTATAATATCCTCCTTGCCTTCCTAAAAAAAAAAGACCTTCTTTTAATATTGTCTCTCCACAAGCTTTAACTAATGATTTAATTCTTAGTCTATCACTATGGATTGATGCATATCCAGAAGGAAGTGTTATATCAATATTGCTTCTCCTTAAAACCGAAACAGCACCAATGATTGTGATTATCACCAAACCAATGATAATAAAAATAGTAATTTGCCCTTTTGATTTCATATATTACTCTTTATTATATTTCATATAAATATTTTTCTTAACAAACCAAATAATTTTTATACTTTATTTCTTTATTTTCATTTATGATAGAAGTTTACTACTTTGATAAAGCTAAAGATCAAATTAAAAAGTCATCAATTGATAATTTATCTAAAGAAATAAATTGGATTAGAGTTGTTGATTTAAATGAAGAAAAAATAAACATTTTATCTAAATATTTGGATATACCTAATGAAGAACTTAGAGAAACACTTGAAGAAGAAGAACGTCCTAAAATATCAGTAAAAAAATATTTAGAAATTATTTATAGAGCACCATATTATATTGATGATGAACTTGAAACACTTCCTATTTACTTTTATTTATTTCATGATAAAATTGTTACAATAGAAAAAAAACCATTGAAGATTATTGATTTAATTTCACAAAAAATGGAATTAAATAAAACAAAATTTCTGTTTAAAAAAGGTCTTCCTTATTTTATTTATTATATAATTGATAAAATAAATGATGATTTTTTATCAAGGATAGATAAAATTGGCGCTAAAATGGATATTTATGAAAATTTTTCTAAAAAAGAAATGACTGTTAAAGATGTTGAGAAAATTTATGATCAAAGTGTTGCCTTAAGTTTTTTTAATCAGGCGTTACTTGCTAATTTAGAAGTATTAAACACTTTGAAAAAAGGATATTTTAGAGCAATTCCTAAAAAAGATAATTCACTTTTTGAAGAAGCATATTATGATGTTCTACAAATTATTGATACTGAGAAAATTCAAAGAGAATCTGTTGCAAATTTAATTAATGTTCATTCAATTATTACATCAACTAGGCTAAATGAATTTATGAAACGATTGACAGTAATTGCACTAATTATGGCTGTCCCTACAATGCTCTCAGGATTATATGGTATGAATTTTATTCATATTCCTTTTAGAGATCATCCTTACGGGTTTTATATAACAACTGTAATGATTTTTATTTTTACATATAGTGTTTATTATTTTTTAACTAAAAGAGAATTACTATGATAACTACATATTTGTTTGATTTAGATGACACAATTGTTGATTCAACAATTTATACAAGAATGTATCATAAATTAATTGATGAATTACTTAATAGTTTAAAAATATCAAAGATTGAACTCCAACAAGCAATTACAAAACTAAAAAATGAAACAGGAGAACAAAAAATTGATACCTTTGATTTATGTAAAAGTTTAGGTGCAACAGATATTTATTACAAAGTTTTAGAACGACATATAAAACATACTTATACTTTAAAATATAAAGAAATACCTTCTATTTTTAAAAAAATTAAAGAATCAAATAAAATAATAGGAATCGTTACACAATCACAGGTTAAAACAGCAGAACTTTTTTTAAAAAGATTTAGACTTTTTTCATATATTGATTTTATTCAGTCAGGAAAAAAAGAAAATTTAGTTTTTTGGATGAATTTAGAAAAAAAACATGATTTAAAAAAAGAAAATTGTTTGATGATTGATGATAGTGATGATGTTTTAGAAATTGCTAAGCGTGTAGGTTACAACATTTTAAATGTTAAAAATTTAGATGATTTAAGTAAGTTTGATTATTAAAAATTATTCCCTATTTTATTATTTTTTCTCAGTAAGATTAAATTATTTTGCTAGCTTACTGAGGATTTTAAACTTAAATGTGGACTTTTCTAAGTAAATTATTTAAGCGAAAGATTAATACAATATTACAATGAAAATAGACAAAGAATTAATTACTCACGTTGCAAAAGTTTCTAGACTTAATTTAACAAAAAAAGAAACAGATGAATTTTTGCCACAATTAAAAGAAATATTAAATGCTTTTAGTGAAATCCAAGAAGTTGAGACTAAAAACACTAAACCAAGTTATCATAGTGTTGAATTAAAAAATGCACTCAGAGAGGACATTCCTGGAAAATGCTTAGATGTTAAAACTGCTTTAAAAAATACTAAAAATAAAAAAGATAATTATTTTGTTGGACCCAGAGTGATATGATTAGGATGGTAAAAAAAATCAAATATGATTACATAAGTTTCTCAGTTAGAATTATTGTTATGTTGTTTGTTTTTGGAATGCTTTATAATGCTTATCAAGATCATTTAGATTTTAACGATAGATTAAAAAAAATCAATCCAGAATTTGAACCCAAAGGACTTGATTGGTTTTCAGTTTTTATTTTTGGAATTATGGGATTTCCAGCATTAGTTTTTATTATTGTAGATTTAAAAGATAGAAATTCAATTAAGAAAACAAATAGTTATTTGGATAAATTTTCTAAATCGCTTGGTTTTAGAAAGGAATTAAATACATTTCAACAAATACTTAAACCTAAAAAATACATGTTAAAAGGTCATTATAAAAGTTATGAAGTAACCTTGTCAGCTTTTGAAGGAAATGCAACTTACTTACCTGTTAAATTTTCAAAGTTTTATTTTATGATTATGATGAAGTCAGGTCAAGGATTTATTGAAACTATATCTTTATGGCAAGATGAAAAAGGAATTAATACAAAAAGAATTTATCAATTAAAATCAGGTCAACAACCTTCTAAAGATAATGAAAAGGTATATGATTTTTCTGGTTTAAATCAATTACCAAAAAATTGCTCATTGCAATTTGCAAGAGATGGTTATATTATTTATACAGATGAGCTTGATATTTTTAAATTAAAAAATATATTGGAATTATCTACTGAATATGCTAAGAGGATAAAATGAAAAAAAAGAAAATAGATAAAGGAAAAATAATCGCTATAGGAATATTGACTATTGCATTTATATATTTTTTAGTATCATTTTTAAATAATGTTATGGGTGATAAAATGAAAACAGTTGTTATGCAAACAAATAAAGGAGAAATTGAAATAGAACTATATGAGGATAAAGCACCAATCTCAGTTGAGAATTTTTTATTGTACGTTGAATCTGGATTTTTTGAAGGAACAATTTTTCATCGAGTAATACCTGGATTTATGGTTCAATGTGGTGGATTTACTGAAGGTTTAGATAAAAAAGAAACTAGAGAACCAATAAAAAATGAAGCAGATAATGGTTTAAAAAATGAAAAATATACTTTAGCTATGGCTAGAACAAGTGAAGTTGATAGTGCAACATCTCAATTTTTTATTAACACAGCAAATAATGATTTTTTGGATAATGGAATTAGAGATTTTGGATACGCAGTATTTGGAAAAGTAGTATCTGGACAAGGAATTGTTGATGAAATAGAAAACGTGAAAACTACAACAAAAGGACCATATCAAAATGTTCCAGTAGAACCTATATTAATTACAAAAGTGTTTGTTAAATGAATAGCATAGATTATATTAAACTCGCAAAAAAAGGAGAGATTGATGTAATTAAGAATACAAAAGAAACAATAAATGAAATTAAAAAAATTGACAAAGACTATAATTATTTTTTAATCTTAGATGATAAATTAGATAAAAAAACTACAAAATTGAAAAAAGGAAAGTTATATGGTTTACCAATTTCAATTAAAGATTGTCTATGTGTTAAAGACATGGAAAGTAAAGCAGGTTCTAAAATATTAGAAGGATATGATCCTGTATTTGATTCTACTGTTGTAAAAAAAATTAGAGATGAAGGTGGACTAATTGCAGGTAAAACCTCTCAAGATGTGTTTGGTTTTGGTTCATTTAATACTAATGTAGGAATTGGATACAAAATTCCAAAAAATCCTTTTGATAAAAATAGAGCTACAGGAGGTAGTAGTGGTGGGGCTGCAGGAATAACTCAAAAATTAAGTAAACCTCATATTGCGATTTCTGAAAGTACAGGAGGAAGTATTGCTTGTCCTGCATCATATTGTGGTGTGTATGGTTTTACACCAACATATGGATTAGTTTCAAGATACGGACTTTTAGATTATGCAAACAGTATGGATAAGATTGGAATTATGGCAAAAGATATTGAAGATGTTGCTTTGATGCTTCAAGTTATTGCAGGTCATGATGATAAAGATTCTACTTCCTCTAATGTAAAAATTCATAATTATACAAAACAAGAAAAAAGTAAATTTAAAGTTGCAGTAATTAAAGAATCAATTGGAAAGGGAGTAGAAAAAGAAGTTATTGATAATCTTAAAGAGAAATTAGGAGATATAAAATATGATCTTGTATCACTTCCTCTTACTTTTAAATATAGTATTCAAACATATTATCTAATTTCAATGTCAGAAGCATCAACTAATTTAGCAAAATTATGTGGTATGAGATATGGGCAACATGGTAAGTTAGAGGAAGAGTTTAATGAATATTTTTCAAAAGTTAGAAGTAAGTATTTTTCCAAAGAAGCTAAAAGAAGGATAATTCTAGGAACCTTTGCAAGAATGTCAGGATATAGAGATGCATTTTATATAAAAGCGTTGAAAGTTAGAACAAAAATTATTGAAGAGTATAAAAAATTATTTTCAAAATATGATTTACTTGTCACACCAACAATGCCTAACATAGCTCCTAAATTTTCTGAAATAAATAAAATGACTCCACTTCAAAATTATATGATGGATATAATGACTGCAGGACCAAATTTAGCAGGCTTTCCACATTTATCAATACCTTCTGGTTTTTCTAATGAAATGCCAACAGGATTAATGATTGTTGCGAATCATTTTAATGAAAAAAATATGATTGATTTTGCGAGAGAAATAAAATGAAACATGTTGGACTAGCACTAGGAAGTGGAGGAGCAAGAGGTTATGCACATATAGGTGTAATAAAAATTTTACAAAAAAATAAAATTCCTATTGACTATGTGTCTGGAACAAGTATGGGCGCTGTTATTGGTGCATTTTATGCTTTAAATTTGGATGTAGAAAAAATTGAAAAAGTAAGTCTTGAATTTCGAAAACTAGATATTTTAAAAAATCTAGTTGATATAAATAAACCTCACGAGTCTTTGTTAAAAGGGAAAAGAATTAGAAAATTTCTTGAAAAATATTTTGGTGATAAAACTTTTGATGATACAAAAATACCTTTATTAATCGGTGCTACAAATTTAGCAGATGGTTCACAAGTTATTTTTAATAAGGGAAAAATTGTAGATGCAGTCATAGCTTCAGCATCAATTCCTGGAATACTTCCTCCATTTGAATACAAGAATAATCTTCTGATTGATGGAGGAGTTGCAGAAGGCTTGCCTGTTAGACTTGTTAAAAAAATGGGAGCAAAAATTGTAATTGGTGTTGATTTATATTCAGTTCCAGATTCAAAAGTAAAAAATAATCAAGCCTTTCATGTTTTAGAAAGAACTTATAATTTGCTTTTGTCAAAGCTTTCAGTTTATCAAGAATCTGAGTATAATGGTAAGATTGTAGTTTTAAGGCCAGATACAGGTAAAGGATTTCAAATGTTTTCATTTGATAAAGCAGAACAAAATATAAAAATTGGCGAAGAAGAAGCAAAGAAACATCTAAAGGAAATTAAGGCGATGTTAAAATGAGTTTTAAGAGTGAAGTGGTAATTGGACTCGAAATTCATGTTGAGTTAAATACAAAAACAAAATTGTTTTGTTCTTGTCCTACTCAAGGTAAAGAAGAGCCAAATACAAGAACGTGTGAAATTTGTTTAGGACATCCTGGAAGTAAACCTAGAGTTAACAAAAAGGCAATTCTTTTTTCAGTAAAGTTAGCAAAAGCTTTGAATTGTAAATTAGCAAATCAAATTATTTTTTCTAGAAAAAATTATTTTTATCCAGATATGTCAAAAAATTATCAAATAACTCAATATGAAACACCTTTAGGTGAAAATGGATTTATTTTACTTTCTGATAAAAAAGTAGGAATAACAAGAGTTCATATTGAAGAAGATCCTGCAGCACTTGTTCATCCAGGGGGTATAGGGAAAGCTAAACAAGTATTTGTTGATTATAATCGATCTGGGAACCCTCTTTGTGAAGTTGTAACTGAACCAGAAATTAATAATCCTAAAGAAGCAAGAGATTTTATGAAATCTCTTATAACAATTTTACAGTATCTAAATATTTTTGATCCAGATATTAATTTAATTAAGGCTGACGCAAATGTTTCAATTAAAGAATCAGGTTATAAAAGAGCTGAAATAAAAAATATTTCAGGATTTAAAGAAATACAAAGAGCTCTTGAATATGAAATATTAAGACAAAAACAAGCTGTTCAAGATGGAGTTTTATTAAAACAAGAAACTAGAGCTTGGGATGCTAAAAAAGGAGTAACTCAATTGCTTAGAACAAAAGAAACAGAAGATGATTATGGTTATATTTTTGATCCAGATTTGGTTCCTATTGATGTAGATTTATTTAAAGTTAAGGTTCCTGAATTACCTGTTGATAAACAAAAAAGATATATTAAGGAATACAAGATAAGTAAGGAAGATGCTTTTGTTTTAACAAATGAATTTAATTTAACAAATATTTTTGAAAAAGCTATAAAAAAAGTAGATCCAATTCTTGCTTCAAAATGGATTAGAAGAGAACTTGTTAGAGTACTAAATTATAACAAAATAGATGTTACTGAAATGAAATTAGATATTGAAGAATTTATTTCAATATTAGAATTTCTTCAAAAGAAAAAAATTACAGATAAAGTAGCTCAAAAAATTCTAGAAGAATTAGCTGTGAAAAAAATTAGTGTTAAAAAATATATTAAAGAAAATAAACTTGAAGCAGTATCTGATTCAGGATTAATTGAAAAATTATGTAAAGAAGCAATTAATGAAAACTCTAAAGCAGTAGAAGATTATAAATCAGGAAATGAAAATTCATTAAATTTTTTACTTGGACAAGTTATGAGAAAATCTAAAGGAAAAGCTAATCCTAAAGAAATAAAAGAAAAATTAAAAAAATTATTGGATTAACGATTTTTGTATCTTCTAATGTTTCCAATATTCTCTCCATTATCATTTTTAAGATGTGTGGGTCCATGTTCTAAAGCGTGGCAACTCATTTTTTCTAGAACTTCTAGAGCTTTTGGAGAAACATATTTTCCAGATGTTGAGATTCTATAGTTCTCATGTTTAAAGACTAGACCAATATTTCCCTTAAGGTTACCTCCATTTTGCCATGCACCTGGAAATGTTACAAGTTCAGTTTGGTCAATCATATCTTCTAATTCAAGAATCATTTTACTTGGATCCTTAGAGAATTTTTTAGTTGTCCAGTATAAATCAACATCATTAACTCCAGTTTTATTTGATCTGTGTAAAATTCTTTCTTTTGGTACGCTCACCATGCTTTTTAAATCTGTAAATTCTGAAATTGGATCCCATGAGTTATTATACCAAGTTAATTCATCATTCCATGGAGAAGCAACATAAATATCTCCTTGATGCAATCTCATAACTAAATCAAAATCAACTTCAGAAGGTTTTGTAGCGACAGGTGATAGGGTTGGAAAAGCAATGGTAGTATAAGGTCCAGGAAGTTTTAATTCAGGATCGTAAGCTAAACCTAATTCATTCACTTTTACAATGTCTGTTTTATTTACTGAATCACCAATTAGTAAAGTTAGACTTTCTTTTGATAATCCCTTTGGAATGGGAATTCTTCGTCTTATAATTCTATCTTTGTCCGTCTTTTTTTTTGTCAAATAGTCCGCATATATTTCTAGATATTCCATTTTACTACACCTTTTTGTATAGCCCAGACTCTACTTGTTTATTCTGAAAAGACAACTTAAAATTGAAGTCTTTTCAATCAAATAATAAAAAGCAGAATTAAGGCTAGATAGCTAAAGCTAATAACAAAACTTATTGAGTTATTAGTTTTTAGCATCTGAGGAGTTATGTTTTCTTAATATTTAAAAGTTTGCATTATGTTTTTATATTAGAGAATCATCCACTTTCAAATGAAATATCATAAACAGATTTATGAAGATAAACAAAGGATTACTAGTTTAGAAAAAAAAGATTCATTTTTGTTTATTGAAGTTGAAGATACCATTTTTTACCCAGGAGGAGGAGGTCAGCCTCATGATACTGGAGTAATTGAGAATAATAATTTTCAAGGAAAGGTAGTTGAAGTTTTTAAAAAAGAAGATAAAATAATTCATAAAGTAAAATCAGTAAAAGGAAGCTTGAAAGTTGGTGATAGTGTTATATTAAAAATTGATAAAGAAAAAAGAGAAAAAATAGTACGAATGCATACTGGAGAACATATATTTTACAAATGTTTGGAAAAAGAAATTAAAGGTTTAAAATTAAAAAAAATTGATCTTGATTCTAGTGAAAGTTCTTTTTTTGTTGAAGCATTAAATTTAACTTGGGAAGACGTTTTTAAAGCTGAAAAATTAGCAAATGAATTAATTGAAAAAGATTTACCAATAATCAAACATCATTATACTAAAGAAGAAGCAATTAAACTAGGAAAATTAAGAATTAAGCCTGAAAGAATTAAGTCAAATAATATTAGAGTTATTGAAGTTAAAGATTTTGATTGGTCTGCTTGCGCAGGATGTCATTCTAAATCTACGGGATTTATTGGAAATATTTTAATTACAAAGTTTGGTAAAGCAAAAGGTGGATATGAAATTAGGTTTAAAGTGAATGTAAAATCTGAATTATATGATTTAGCTAAAACAAGTAGAATAGTAGCATCATTTTTGGAAACAGATCATAATAACATTTTAGATAAAATAAAAAAAATAATTGATGATTCTGAAAACTATAAAAATAAATTTAGAGAATTATCCGCAAAATTATTAAGTAATTTTAGTGAAGAAATAATTAAAGATATTAATTTTATTTATGCACTAGTAGAAGAAGTTGAAAAAAAGCAATTAACAGATAAATCTAATGAATTGTTAAAAGAAAAAACAATAGTGTGTCTTATTTCAACAAATAACGATAGATCAACAGTGTTACTTAATTCTTCAAAAGACTTAAAATTAGATGCACCAACTCTTTTAAACACAATTCTTTCAAATTTTGATGGAAGAGGAGGAGGAAGAGATAATTTTGCAATGGGTAGTGTTGAATCTAAGTTCAAAGATAATGTTATAGTGGAATTCAAAAAAGAGCTTTCAAAATAATTATATATTACTTTTTCTTTATATATTAAATGAAGGTTAGAAAGTTTAGAAAAGAAGATACATCTAAAGTTTGTTATTTTGTTAGAAGAAATATGAAAGAAATTCTTCCTGATTTTTATCCTAAAGATGTGGTTGAATTTTTATATAAGCATGAAACACCTAAAAAATTTCTAAAAAGAGGAAAAAATAGAATTTATATTGTAGTAACAAAGAAAAAAAGAATTTTAGGAATAGCAGGGTTAGAAGAAAATGATGTTAAATCTTTTTTTGTGAATCCTAGTTACCATAAAAAAGGAATTGGAAATTTATTAATTAGTGAAATTGAAAAAATTGCAAAATTAAGAAAGTTAAAAACATTAACTGTTCATAGTTCTTTTAATGCTGAAGGTTTTTATGCTAAATGTGGTTTTAAGAAAATTAGAAAATTTGCAAATAAAGTAGGACCTATTATTCTTGAAGGTATATTTATGGAAAAAAAATTAAATTATGAATAAACCAATTGACATTTGTTTTCAACACATTTTGATCCTATTGGTTCTGATGGACCACAAGGTTCGCAAACAACATCATCACACATTAAAGTTGGTTGGTTGATGTTCCATTCATCTACATATGCTTTGTTCATTGGCATAGGACACGAACAACAACTATGCTCATATACAATTGAACAATCGTCATCTGTTTGACATGATGTTAAATCTTGTTCTTGATCAAAAGTTGCTTCACATTTATTATCAATACAATCTACACCTGTTGAAGGTCTACATTTATACATACAATTAGTTTCATAAGACTCAATTAGATCTTTTATTTTTGAACTTTGATCTTTATTAACAAAAATATTACATCCAAAAGGACATTTGCTTTCAACATCTATACAATCATCTTTTGTATCACAAAAATTTGCATTGTCAATTTCAACTTGAATGGAGCCTCCATCTATATTTTGGCTTATATTTCTAGAACATGCAGAAATAAGAAAAACAAGCACAATAAACAATACTGTTATTTTTTTCATTTTGATTATAAATTGTTTTTGAGAGTTAAATATTTTATTGTTTTTTCACTTGACACACACTCGTTTATTTCATTCATTCGTAATATCCAGGTCTTGTTCATTTTACTCACAAGACACTGGACATTTCCGTGTGAGATATATAAATAACATTTATCATTATATTGATTAGGTGATTTTAAATGAGAAGACCAACAGATGTTATATACCAAATTGAAATGGATTTAAATGAAGAAATAGTAGGAATCTTAAAAGACATTCGTGGATAGGTAGGATTTAAATATAAGATTTTTTTAAATTAGTTTTTAGGGGGTATTATTGAGTTTTTTAAGTATAGGTATAACTGGAATTAGTGGAGGAGGAAAAAGCACAATTGCCAGAACTATTTCTTTAGTTTTTGATGAAATTTTTGGGTCAGAAATTGGTTATATTGAACATGATGATTTATATCATGATAGATCTGTAGTTTTTGAGCTTCAAGGAATAAAACATGATGAAAACTTAGATCCTGGCGCAAAAGAAGCATTAAAACAAGTTACATGGGATAGGCTTGATAATTTAAATTATCCAGGAACAATTGATGCTATTGTGGCTGCACAAAGGGGTTCTGTTGAAGTTCCTAAATATATTAAAAAAACAGGGATTCATGAACCTAGAGAAGCTCCAATTCAAACAAGAGATGGGCTTGTTATGGAAGGATTGTTTTTATTATCTCCTGGTTATTCAGAATTCCCTCTTTATAATTCTAAAACTCAAGCAAAGGTTTCTCAGAAAGATATGCAAGAAGCAATTAATGCACAATTTGATTATAGAATTTTAATATGTTGCGAGGATAGAAAAGTTGCCAATCAAAGGAGAATTGATAGGGATGCTCATATGCAAAGATCTGATGAATTAACTGAAAGATTAATTGCTCAAGCAGATGAATTTTATACAAATTGTGTTTTACAATTACAAGTTGATGATCCTAAGTATTTTCAAGCCGAAATTGATTGTGTAGATACTGAATCATGTATAAAAGGAATTTATGAATTTTTTAAATTAGTTTCTCAAGATAGAGGAGAACAAGATGAAAGATATAAAATATCAAATCCTAAAGCATTGAAATCATCAATAGAAAAACATTACAAAGCAATTGTAGAAGAAAAATAATCATACTCTTAATAATTCTTTAAGTTCTAGCATTATTCTATTTTCAAACTCGTAAACTTTTTCACCGTCTTTTTTATCAGCACTTAATACAGTCATTAATTGTCTGATCATAGATTTTTCAATATCTTTATCCCAATTAGTTACATTAATTTGCCCAACATGTTCGTTTATAAGTTCAGTTTCAATATCTTTTCCAGTTTCAATTTTTATTTCTTCATATTCTCTAGTTTCCAATTTTGTTGTATTACGCATAACAAAATATGCACCTTTATCATAAGCAACATCATAAGCTTTTTTATAATCAATTTCAGATATTTTTCCTGATTCTAAGGTTCCTTTTATTCTTACTAAAACTAAAGCATCTTTAACATTAATATTATCAAATTGTTCAATTAATTCACTAGTTATATTTTCAGGAATTTTATGATTTGAATTTATTTTTATTGTAATCACAGGTTTGACAATAATATCTTTTCTAATAATTTGCCCATTATTATAAATGTAAAATCCACCACCTTTTAATTCTTCAAGTTCAAAAAAAGTGTTTGGAAATAAGGGTCCAGGATAAATAACATTTTTATATCCTGGTAAATCTTTTTTTTCAACAATATGTACATGTCCTCCAGCATAATAGTCAAAATTTTTAGGCAATAAAGAAATAGGTGCAGAGTCCATTCTTTCTAAGTGTTTAGGTTTTAATTCTGTGAGTGCTGTATGAAACATGAAAATTTTAAACCCAGGTTCTTTTTCTAAACTATCTCTATCAAGTTCTTCATAAAAACTTCTTTCAAGCATTCCTCTTTTTCCTAGCATTCCAGTAATCTTTGCATTGGTTTTTTTGTCAATAGTAAATTTTAATCTTAATTTTGAATTTTCTACAGTTCCTTTTACTACATTAATACAAAGTCCTGCTTGTTCAAGTACATCTAACATTGTTCTTCCACTTGGTGAAAAATCATGACTACCTGGAATTAAATAAACTGATATTTCTTTATCACTTAAATTTTTTAAAACTTTTACAACATCTTTTAATTTATCAATTCCTGGAAGTGCAGTGTTAAATAAATCTCCAGATATTAAAATAAAATCTACATTTTCTTTAATTGAAATGTCAATAGCTTCAAAGAATGCTTGAATATTAAGTTCTTTTAATTTAGGATCTCTCCATGCTCCAATGTGACAATCAGCTATATGTGAGAATTTCATCTTTATTAAATAGATTTTACGTATATTTAAAGGTTATCTAGAAGATACTAAAACTAAACTCGTTCTTCAAATTCATTTACAAATTTAATTACAGACATTCCAGGTTTAGGAACTTTTTTAGGAAATCCAAATCTAGAGATACCGTAATCTGTTTTTAAACGTGATACTGATCCAGGAGATACATATGAAAAAGTATCACCTAATTGTTTCGCACCACGAATATGATTGTTTATATTGTGATAAGCATCTGTAAACATTAATTTGAATATGGCATTAATTCCTAAAAAGTTGAATTCACCTGCATGAGTATGTCCTGAAAAGATGGCAAGAGGATTTTTAGTTATTTTGCCATTAAATCCATCTAGATTGTGAGCCATAACAAGAACATTATTTTCATCAGGAATAGCATCATTATAATCTTGAGATGAAGCATCATATATACTTTGCCACCAGTTAATTCTATTTTTATGTTCTTTTGGTTGTTGAGTTTTATAAAAATATAAATCTCTTAAACCAACAATATGAATAGGATTTTTTTGATAGTTTAATTTTGTAGATATATTATCTAAATAAGTTAGCCCATAACTTTCAAGTTCTTCTGCTAAACGTATCCATCTACCATTAAAATAATCATGATTTCCACAAATGAAATAGGTTGCAGGTCTTCCATTTACATCTGAAAGATTAGGAACATCAACAAGTTCTTCAAAAAAATGTTTATGTTCTTTGATATTTGATATTTTACCTTCTTTTGATAAATCTCCTCCTACTAAAACAACGTCAATTTTACCTTTTGTTCTTTCAAAATAAGCTCTGTACTGATCTATAAAATCTGGAACTGTATCATCAGGTTTTCTAATAAAAGGAAATATTTTTCTAAGTAAACTTGTGTGTCTTTCACCAAGATGTAAATCTGAGATTAAAGCAATAGTTAGACCTTCTAGATCTTGGGCATTTGGATGTTTTACTTGAATTTCATGAACACAATCACCGTTAGGAAACATACCTACCTGAGTTTTCCATTCGATATCAACAGAACTAGTTCCATTGTAGGGTTCAATTCCAATTCTTTCACGTAAATACCATTTTCTAAATGGAGAATTTAAAACAATTGTTCTTAATTTATTTCTTAAAGTTTCATTTTCTAATGTATGTTTAAAATTCATTAGCGAGTTTTACAATTTTTCTTATATTTAAAGGTTCAGTAAATAATTAAAGTCATAGAAATGTTTTTAAAGTTCATTTTATAAAAGAATAGTATAAATGGTTTTTTTAATTAAAAAGGAGTTGGTTTAAGTATGAAGAAAATTCTATTAGCTATTATTTTACTTGTGATAATGATTTTAAATGTTGGTGCTAATCAACCAGAATATGAGTTTAGTTATTGCAATTCACAATATAATTGTCCAACAGATTATGAATGTTATCAACCTCCTATGCCTCTTTGCCCTGAAGGAATGGGTTGTCCTCAAGTAATGCCACAAAAATATTGTAGGCCAATAGATTGTAGTAGTACAATTAGAACATTATGGTTACAGCATGATCAGCCTCTTACTTTTGAAGATCATACAATTGAAATTATTGGTTCGAATCCTGATGAAACTCAATGTGGTGTTATTGTTGACGGTGTTGCAAAATGGGTTAATGTTGATGAAAAAAAAGAATTTTCTGATTTAAGTATAAGGATTCTAGACACTATTTCTGTTCACACAGATCAAGATGTTGTAAATGATCCAGGTTATTGGATGTGTATTATTAACATTGCAAATCAAATTAATTTTACCTTTGAAAAAACAGATAATGAAGCAAAATTTCATTTTGGAGGTCATGATATTTCTGCTGTTGATGTAGGTAATGATTATACAAAATGTGGTATTGAAGTTGATGGTGTTGTTCAATGGATTGATCAAGGAGATAATGAATATTTTGGAGATCTTAAAATTGAAATTATGCATATTGAAGGGTATCCAGCGGATATAACTCCTTCTTATGACGCAGATGTATGTGAAATTGAAATAATTCCATGTAGATGTGATAAAGAAAATGATTGTTCGTTTTCTTGTAGTGATAGTGATGGTGGAAAAGACTATAATGAAAAAGGAACAACAACAGGATGGAATTCATATGGAGGAAATATTAACCAAATTGCAACTCACGTAGACAGATGTGATGGAAGTAATAGAGTTTTAGAATTTTATTGTAATTATATTAATGATCCTCGTGGTGGAGAAGGATATATTTCTATGCATAATTCTCCTTGTTCAAATGGATGTCAAGATGGAAAATGTGTTGATTCAATTAATACTTGTTCAGACACAGATGGAGGAATAAATTATTATGTGAAAGGACACGCACAATCATCAAATTCAAATGTAGAAGGAAGAATTGATTGTTGTAAAAATGAATTTTCAACAAATATGGGAAGTACAGTGGATCATATTGGTCCTGGTGGAGGACCTTGTGTAACAAGTGGAAAATATTTACATGAAGGTTATTGTGGTTCAGATAATAATCCAACATCTAAAATGTATGAATGTCCAGATGGATGTACTAATGGTGCATGTGTATCAGAGGGATACACTTGCGAACAAATTCAAGATTCATCTTTAGATTATTTTGAAACATGTAAAAAATCAGGTTATCAAGGTGTTTGTTTTGATAAGCTTACAAAAGAATATCAAGGATGTACAAATGATAATGGAAAAGGTTGTACATCAAGTAATTCTAATGCACAAAGAAATATCTTTTGTGAAGTTCCTAGTTCAATGTGTACAGAAACAGATGGCGGAATTAATCTAAATGTAAGAGGAGTTAATAGAAAAGGAAGTGAAATAAAAGAAGATCATTGTACTTATTGTACTGGTGCTTGTGTACCTGGAGAGATATGCGATTCTACATGTGGTGCAGTTGTAGAATATTATTGTAATTCAGCAGGAAATATTATTGAAAAATCACCTCAAACATGTAAGTATGGTTGTGAGTATGGTGAATGTAGGCATAGTTCAGATTATAGATGGAAATTAGTTCCAGATGTTTATTATGATAAATCAACATATGTTGAAACAGACAGTGGAAGAATTCAAGCAACTTATTTAGGAACCTGTGATAAATTTTGTGGTTCATTAGGATTAGATGCTAATCCAAAATGTATTGGTTGGCATGATAAAGCAACATATTGTAGAAAAACAGTTAGTTCAGATGGTCAACTAGCAAGTGCAGGTTCATCTTGTACAGAATCAGGATTAACAAGTCAAATAGGAGGAGATTATTGTTGTTGTGGTGAATCACAAAATATTAGAGACCCATATATTGCAGATATTTCAGGAGAAAAATCAAAATACTATGCAAAAGAACCAATTTCTTTAATTATTAAAGCAGTTGAGGGGGATGGAACACCTGCAGAATATAGTGAGGGATTTCATATACAATATTATTCTTATTCAACATTAAAAAAAGAAGATTATTTGCAAGAATATGTTCCAACAGGAAATTATAATGCAAGATATTCAAATGGTTATTGGTATATTGATTTTTGGGCACCTTCAATTCCTGGAAAATATTATACTGATATTGTCTTATATTGTTCTAGAGATAATACAAAATGTTCAAGAGAATATCCAAATTTACAAGTAGAAGAAAAATTGTATTATGAAGTGAATGAAAAAACTAATGAATGTTCAGTATCTGGTGAATGTGAAGCAGTATTTTCTCATTGTAGTTGTAGTTATTCATGTATGCCTAAAACAGATGAACCTAGAGTTGATTGTGCTAGAGCATGCCCTGAGATATATGTTAAACCACCAACTTGTGAATGTAAAAATGGTGAATGCGTAGAAAAATACGAAATTCTACCAGAAAAATGTTCATTTGGACCACAAATTTCTTGTGTAGATAAAGCTAAACTTTGTAGTGGAAATGACTTATCTTTAATTGCATTAAGAAATAATGTTGGTTTTCCAATTCAAATAAAAAATATTGAAATTACAAATTATAATCAAGAAGCAGTGATTTTCCCAGATAAAGTTCAACCAAATGAAATTTTCAAAGTAAAATTTCAAGATTTAAATTTAGCTTCAGGACAATATGCTCACTTTGAAGTAAAGATGGATTATGTAAATTTAGAAACTGGTTTACAACATTCATTAAATGGAGAAATTCAAGGAAAAGCAGTAAACTGTGGTGAAGATCTTTGTGAAATAGGAACAAGATGTGATAGTAATTATATTCAAAAATGCTATCCTGAAGAAGGATGGAGAAATGTTGAATATTGTTCTTATGGATGTGATGACGGAAAATGTAAAGGAGATTGTGGAGATGATAAATGCTATGCAGAAGAAATTTATTCATGTGCTGAAGATTGTAATATCTACGAAAATTTACTCATATTAAAAGATATTTGGCCATATCAATTCAAATATGCAAGTCATCAAATTGAAGATAATAATGATTATGGGAAACTCTTACTATATGAAGCCACATATATGCAAGGAAGTCATGATTTAGAAGTAGCTGTTGTTCAACTTGAAAATGAAGAAATTGCAAATGACGCATTTAAAAAAGAACTTCTAAGAGAAGGTAAATATACTATACAAAAAATTAATGGCTATTTAGTGTATTTAGTTGAAGATAGATATGTATGGGTAAATGATAATTATATTATCATGGTTGAAAAGGATGTTAGAAATGCTTATCCTGTGATTGTTGATGAGAAAATTGAAGTTGAAGTAAGCAAACCAAGTATGATTACTGGAAATGTTGTAAAAGGGGCAGTTTTAACAAAAGAGGCAATTGGAACTGCAGTTCAAAGACTTGAATCTCTAAAAAATAAATTAGTTGAACAATCAACTGAGAAAATGAGAAATATTAAAGCTGTTTCAAAGCCAATGCCAGGTAGACCTACATCAGTAGTTGAAGCTTATCTAATTAAATATCCTTCAACATATGCACATAGTAGTGTTTGTGGGGATGGTATTTGTGATTACTCTGAATTCCAAACATGCATAAAAGATTGTGTAACTCATACTTGTCCAAATTATATGCCTGTTAGCCCTGAAATAAAAAATAGGTGTATTGAGCTTGGAGGAACATGGGTTACAGGTGAAACTGTCAACGATTGTCCAGTCCCACCTTATTGTGTAAATGAAGAAAGAGACGATGAACTAACAGAAGTTGATAAATTAACAATAATTATGAAACTTGAAAGTTTAAATATTCGAATTTTGGAACTAAAAAATAAGGCTTTAGGTTTAGCCAATTATTATAATGATCTAGGAGAAACTAAAAGAGCAGAAGTTTGGGTACAAGCTGCATCAGATTTTGAGGAATTAGCAAACAAAATCACAGCAGTTCAAAAAGAAATTCAAAATTCTAATTTAGATAATACAAAAAAACTAATGAAAGAATTTGTTAAAGATGTCAAAGAAAGTCTCAAAGAGATTATTGGAACAATAATGATTGGTCTAACAGAGGAGGTTGGAAAATGAAACTAAAAACAATTTTATTTTTAACATTATTTTTAATAATAATAGGATGTTCTAGAGTTGAAGATCAAGTAGATCAACCTGTTGATATTGATAATTCTAAAGATGCAGTTGAAAATAGTGAAGATGTTGTTGATGGGCTTGATGAAGTAACAGATAGTTTAAATGACATTGAAAATTTAGTTAGTTAAGGTTTATACCTTCATAACTTAATTCTTTTTTTTTTACATTCATATCTTTTTTTGCATAAGTTTCAAATAATGGTATTTTAACAGGTAAAGCAAATCTTGTAAAATTACTTGTAATAATTGCTTCACCTTTATCTAGAGCAGCAATACTTCTTGAATCAGAACTTAAATCTTGAGATGCTGATTCAATTATTGCTTGACGTTCAGGTTGCATTTCAATACCTAAAATGATTTTAGTATTCATATTTGCTAATATTTGTCTAGGAATTAAACTAGGTAATTGAGTTATTGCAGTTAAACCAATTTTAAATTTTCTTCCTTCTCTAGCAATAGTTGAAAAAATGTTAGGTCCTTTTTCTAAAACTTCTTTACCTAAAACTCTAGGTGCTTCTTCCAATAAAATTGAAATAACTGGTTTATATTCCAATTCTCCTTTTGTTTTATATCTTTTATATCTAGAAAAGATTTCACTAGCAATTAAAGATCCAACAAGAATTTCAATACTTCCTGAAAAATTTGAGGTGTCAATTACAACAATTTTTCCTTGTTCTAAATTATTACATATATCTGCAATTGTTGTTTCACCTGCAGCTGTATCAAATATTCCTCTACAATAAATTTTATTATCAAAGAATTCTAAATTAAGAAGAGAAATTAATCTTCTTTTAAGAACTGAGATTGTTCCTTCATTAAATTTCATTCCAGTATCTTCTTCTCTAACAACAGCCTCAATCCATTTTTCTTTGAATCTTCTGTGATATGCTGTAAGCGCTTCTCTTTGAGCTGGGCTCCATTCAGTTGCTCCGTGAAAATGACTTGGTTTAATTTGTTTTAAGTTAATTTTTAAAGATCTTTGACCTGCAGGTGGATTTTTAGGTGTGTAATAAATTAAATTTTCTTTTTTTGGATGGTCTTTTAATCCTAATTTATTATGTCCATAATATTCATCATGTGGATCTAAAACTAATATTCCAGCATAATCTTGTTTCATCATAGACCATAGTATTACAGACGCTAAATTTGATTTTCCTCTACCTGTTGTAGCAGGAATTAAAATATGATGGCTAAAAACTTTTTTTCCAGGAAGAAAAATATCTACGTCAAGAGTTTTTGATCCAGATCTTAAATTTCCTACATATAAAGGGTTTTTTGGTGTGGTTAAAAAATTTAAATCTTCTTTATTTACTTCTCTAACATTTGAAAAAAATTTGGGAAGAGATTTTGAAGAAATTGTTTTAGTTTTATTTATTGTAATTAAATTTTTTAAAAGAGCTAAATTATAATGTCTAATTTTTTCATCCATTAAATTATATGAACTATCTTCTTCTAATTTCATTCCAGAAACTAGTTCTAGATTAGAGTCTGAAAGTTGAGAACCAAAAACTAAATCATATACTTGCATTAGATGTTTAGATTCTTTACTCTCAGAAATCATTAGTTCACCTAATTCAATATCTATTCCGTGTTTTTGTCTAACAACTATTTCAGAGAACTTTCCAGAGATAATAATACCTTTTTCTCCCATAAAAAGTAAAAAAGGAAAGTTATTTATATTGTTTGTTGAATAGTACTAATATGGGTAAAGGGCAAATCACAATGTATGTGATTTTTGGAATAGTGACTATTTTTATTTTGGGAATAAGTTTACATTTTATTAACAATCATAAGAAAAACGAAGTTTTAATTGATGTTGGTGATGAAACTCTAAATTCAGTTTTAGCTCAAGTAAAAAATTATGTTGAAGAGTGTGTATTAGTTTCTTTAGAATTAGGGATAGCGAATTTTACGAGTCCAAATGGGGGGTATATAGATCCAAAATATAATGAATACTATGGAGATGTAGATGTAGTCAATTATATTGAATACCAAGGACATAAAGTTCCTTTTTGGAATGAAGATGCAAAGGATATTAGTCTTAGTTTTGAATCAATAGAACAAAAGCTTTCAAATTTTGTTTATGTAGAAACAATGAATTGTATTAATAATATAGATAACGAAATTGAACAAGTGGAGATAAATTTTGCAAAGATTGGATTGATTGACCTTAATGATTTTCAAGACATAAACTTAAATGTGCAACTTAACGAAGATGATGTAGATGTTTTTTTTAATCTCCCAATTATTATAATCTCAGGCGAATCAGAAACTTTGATTAATGAATTTAGCGCAACATTACCATATAATATCAAACGAAATTTTGAACTAGCCAAGAGGATTTTAAATGAGATAATTGCATCTCAACCAAATTACTACGATATTCGAGAAAATTGTATTAATTATCCAGTAACAGGAATGCAAAAGATAATTACTCAGGATTATACTATGACACCTGAAGAACATATAACTATTGTGAAAATATATGATTATGAGACAATTAATTATTTGGAAAGAAAAGCGATTTCTTTAATATTTGCTGTGAAAAATTTCAATGTAAGAGGAATGTGTGTATGAAGAAAATATTAATTACTTTGTTTTTTTTGACTTTGATAAGTTTTTCTATAGCTGAAGAATGTCCGCCTGGACAAGAAAAAATTATTAGTTACAGTGCTGATAAAAGTGAAATCTTTGAAGGTTGTTGTGAAGATCTAGATAAACCAACATGCGTGTGGGGAGAAGGAACTTGTTATTATGGTTCTTTTTCAGCAGGGCCTTGGTATTTATGTTTTGAAAACAATTGGTATGATTGTAATAGGGAGAGATTAGTAGGAGACTATTATTGTGATTATGAACAAAGAGATGAAAATGGTTATCCTATATGGATACCTTTCGAGGATTATGAATCTGGTTGTTTTGGGGAAAATAGCTATTGTGGAATTTGTTTAGGAAAAAATGAATATTGTGGTTTACCATGTACGCCCAAGTGTGTTGATAACCCAATTTCAAACCCTGACTATGAAGGCACTCCATATAATCAAATTCAAGCAACGAGACAATATACTGGAAAATGTTCTGAAGGAATATGTGTCGAGAGAGATTGTAATTATAATAAATATAGCTATTCTAGTGATTGTTTCACAACAATTCAAGATACGGATTTAGATGGTGTGCCTGATGAATACGATAGATGTAAAACCCCGTTTGAACTAAGAAATTTTGAAGTGGATGAATATGGTTGTGCTCCATCAGATTATATTGTGGAAACTGAATGTTCTCATTTGTTTGGAACAGGGTCTAATATTAATTTTGTTGTGTTTCCTTGTGGTTTTGATGTTCATGAAAAAGTTGTTTTCGAATACTGGTCAAAAAAAATTTCTGATATTATTCAGCGAGCAGAGCCTTATAATTCTTATCCTAATGAATATTCAGTGTATTATGTTTGGTCAACAGAAAAAGAAGGTTTTAAAGGTTATTCAGGTTCATTAGGAAATCAGGTAGAAGATAGTTCTAAAAAATGTCATTCTGGAAAAGAAGCATCAAAATCAATGATTGACCAGGTATGTGGAAACCTAGAAAACCAAATAATTATTGATGTTGCTCATAATAGTGCAGAAGCAGGGGCAGATTATGAGTTTAGTTTTGCTATAGTAAGTGAAGGAACTCCATGGTGTTGTGGAATTTTAGAAAATTGTTGCTCTATATATGAGAAGAATGAATTACTTGGATATGGTGAAGGATCAGTTAGTGAAGATATGCCCTATATGGTTTTGCATGAAATAGGACACTTATTTAAACTGGGACACTCAACTGGGTTTGTTTCCGGAGAAAGTTTGATAGAAGGACAATTTAAAGATTATACAGAAGACTTATACTCTCCAATAGTATATCCAATTTCCGAAGATAATTATGTGAATGAACCTTGTCCGATTTGGGATTTTCCAGAGGTTCATTATTGGGCAGATTTATTTGGTCAGAGTGTAGGCTGTTATCAAGGATATTGGGATTATAAACATAGTTATTCAATATTAAATTATGAAATGGAATGGACAACAATGACTACTCCAAGAGAGCCACCTTTTATATATAGTCCGATTTCCGCTAGATTAATAGAAATAGCACTAACAGAAGGATATGAAAATTTCATTTCAATGGACTTTCCAAACAAGTGTGAGGATTTTGAAGATCAAACAATTCGAGAAGAATGTTTGGTTAAAGCATGTAAGTATGTTGAAGAAGATAGAAAAGAGGAATGTTGTAAAGGAACTCCAATTGAATTAGGAATTGATCCTGAAATAGATGAATCTGGAGAAGCCACAAACCCCTTATTTATTGACTGTATGAACTTATATAGTTAATAGCTAATATTTGAAATATCCATTTTCCAAAGACCATGGTTCATTAAACTTAAAACTAAATATTTGTTATCTGCAGTAATGCCTAAAACATTTGCAACATTATATCTAACTTGATTGTTTGTAGTAGGAAGTCCAGTGTTTAGTGGTTTCCAAAGTTCTCCAGAATTATAACTAATGTAATTACCTTTGTTGCTGCTTAAGAATAAAATATTTTCATTTTTTGGATGAATTATAATATTATAGAATTCACTTTTATTGTCAAGCCCATTCATAATGTATTCCCAACTATTACTACTGTTTATCGATTTCATAACAACTCCACAAAAATCATTTTTATTACAATGAGCTTTGTTTTGACCATTTTTAGTTGCAGTGTATAAAATATTTGTATTATTCTTATCAATAGCAATTGAAAAAGGCCATTGTTCAGAGGGCATACCTAAACTTTTATGTTCCCAAGTTTTTCCATAATTTACAGACTTAAATATGCTATTATAAGTTCCTGCATATAATATTGAAGAATTATTTTGATCTTGTGCTATACTCATAGGTCCATCATTTCCAAGTCCTAAACTACTATCTTCCCATGATTTTGCTCCATTTGTTGAAACATATAATCCACTTGGAAAATTTGCAAAAAATATTTTATTTGGATCTATTTGATCATACAATAATGAAATGGTTGAGTAAGTTCTTCTGTCCCAATGAGTCCAATATTCGTAACCAATTGGATATCCCAAGTTTTTCCAATATTTTGTTTTTTTATTTAGTTTAAAAACACCATAACCATTTGAACCTGCAAGGATATCTTCTCCAATAAATTCTAATGTTAGTATATCCTTTGAATCAAATCCTTTATTTAATTCAGACCAAGTTTTACCTTGGTTTTTTGAAAAATAGATTCCTGAATTTGATATTAAATATATATGGTCTGAATTATTAGGATCAACTCGAACTTCTCTAATTCCTAATTTCATTATTTTTTTATTTTGTCCAAATTTACCATAAAGACCTTGCCAGGTATTTCCACCATCAATAGATTTAAACACTCCTTTTTTGTATATTCCTAAGTATAAAATTTTGGAATTGTTGGGATCAATTTCTAAACTATAATATCCTTGTTTTAATGGATAATCAACTTCAAAAGAAGGAAGAGCAAAATTAATTTCAGACCAAGTTTCACCATTGTTTATTGATTTAAATACACCTCCAGGATATGATGAAGTGTATAAAATATCTGAGTCTTTTGGATCTGTTTTTATTATAATGTTATGAATTTTTGGTCTTGGTCCAGATGAATTATTCCAGGTAATTGAAAAATTATTATTTATTTTTCCAGAATATACTCCACCACCTAATGTTCCAACATAAACATAATTATTTGTAATAACCATATCCCCAATATTTAAAAAATTTAAATTTTTATTTTGTGAATTCCAAGTTTTTGTTTTATCAGTGCTAAGATAGATTCCTGTTTTAGTAGCAACATAAAATACACTAGAATTTTTAGGGTGCTGTTTTATTTTTTTAACTGATGAATTAAAGGGATTATTTTTTAAAGTAACATACCAGTTTTGTCCATCATTGTTTGAAACATATACTTCATTTATTATATTATCATCTTTAACTCTATTTTTAAGTTTAAAATCTAAATCACTTGCACCAGCAGCATATATATAATCATTTGTTATTAAAAGGTTATTAAAACCAATATCTGGCAATTTTTTTGAAATATCTATAAATTTTCCTTGTTTTAATTTATACATTCCTTTAATATGTGGGACAGCATATATATCATTATTAAAAGATTCAAAAGAAATGATAGTTCTTTTTTTGTCTCCTTTTATTTGATTTATAATCTTTCCATTTGATTTGAATGTTGTTCCAGAAATAGGACCTCTAAATATTACATCAAAAAACCCTCTTATTTTATTCATAACAGAAAAATACAACTCACCTTTGTGTAAAGTCATTGACATAATTCTATAGTATTTTTTATTATCAAGATTAATAATTTTGTTCCATGTTATTCCTTTGTCAATAGTTTCATAAATTACAGGTGTTGTTCTATCACTAATCAATATTCTATTTGAATTTGTTTTATCAATAATTATGTCACCGACAGAATAAATTGGAGAATTTATTTGAGTCCAAGTTTGTCCTGAATTAATAGATCTAAATAATCCACCACCCCAAGGAGCTGCATAAATAATTTTCTCATTTGAATGATCAACAGAAATTTTATGAATATTTGAAAAAGTTAAAAAAGGATTTAGATTTTTCCATGTTTTACCTAAATTATCACTGTAGATAATTTTAGAATTATTTCCAGTAATTCCTGCATATATTCTATTATTTATATCAAACTCAAGAGCAGTAATGCCTGTGGATTCTTCCTTAAAAACTAATGACCAATTAGCATCAATATTATTGTCATTAGTAAATTTGTAAATAGATGAATGATTTTCAAAGAATTTTGGTGAATTAGAAGCAAATAATATTGAATTGTTAGTTGGGTGAAATTCAAAATCATAGGAGTAATCAGGGGAACCTGAAAGCTGGTAAAAATGCTCAAAATCATAATAATCTTTAAATTTTATATTTGTAGAAGTTGATAATCCATATCCAAGAATTGATGAAAAAAATAAATCATTTTTGTAATGTTCAATATCATTTACTTTTGCAGCATTAAATAAAGGATTCATAAACGTGAGATTATGTCCAAAATTGTCTGATTTATGAATTTCACTTGATTCTGCAGCAAATAAAACTTCAGAAGGATTATGAGGATTGAATTTAATATCTTCAATAAATAATAATTTAAAATGTGTTGAAATCATTTCACTTGTATTTCCAAAGTTTTTTGTTAGGTAAGGGATTTGTCCAAAATTTGAAGCAGCAATAATTATATTAGGATCTGTTGGATGAAGTTCAATATGATTCATGAAGGGACTAATGATACCATTATCCTTTTTTTCCCATGTCTTCATATTGTCATTTGATTTCAAAAATTGATGATATTTAGATAAGCCATAAACCAAGTTGTTATCTTCAGTATCAGGTAGTAATTTATTCATTGCAAAGAATAAATTTTCATTACCTTTCATAATAGGATCAACACCATTAATGACTTTGGTAGTTAGATTGAATTCTTGTAAAGGTATTTCAATATAAGCAATAGTTAATAAATCATCTTTGAGAAATAAATTTGAAATTCCATTAGGAGATTCAACATTTATTTGTGAAATTGGTAACCATGTTAGTCCATTATCAAAAGATTCAAATAAAGAATCTTGAAAAGATACCATTTGACTAGTCCCATGTAATTTGTGCATAAATGATATAATTAAATGACCTGGTTTTTTTTCATCCTTAATTATATCAGATAAAATTAAATGTTTTTTTACAGGTAAATTAACCTTTGTCCAAGATTCACCTAAATCATGTGATACATAAAGAATTCCATTACTATATTGTCCACTCCCACCTAAATCTGTTTGTTTACCTGTAGGTCCTCCATTACCATGTTCTCCAGCTTCAATCATTACATAGGCAAAGATCTTATCATCTAAAACTAAAAACTTTGAAAGTTTAACAAAATGAGCAAAATCAAAATTATTAGGAGGGAGCACTAAATCTGAAAGTTCTTTTTCATTTGGTGAAATGTCAATTACTTTTTGATTGTTAAGATTAATTACAATAAATTTATTGTCTTCCTTTTTTGTATTTGAGTTAAAACTAACATAGATGAGGTTATCTTTAATACTAATTTCTTGACAACCTCTAGATTTATTCACAGAAAAAATTTGTTTAAAAATATTATTTTCATATTGAAAAACACCTAATCGACTGCATAAAAATAATTGATTATTTTGCATATCTAGTTGTGTGTATTCATAAGAATTATTAATTAAAGACCAAGATTCAGCCTTATTGTCTGATTTATAAACTCCTCTGTATGTTGTTAAGTATAGTTCATTTGGATTATTTTCATTTTGTACGAAATCAATTACATGTCCTCCTGGAGGCCAATCCATAGATTCCCATACTAATTCGTTACTATATACAATATTTATTAAGAAAAATAATAATAGAATGATGAGCATAGATTTTCTCATTACAAATAAGATATGTGTTTTATTTAAATACGTTTTGATAGATTTGTAAAGAAAAAGTAAAATAATAAAAAAATTTTAAATTTATTTTCTGCCTCTTGCCATTTTAGCTCTTGAGACATCTCCGTTTTTGTCAACAAAGTATAGGTAACCTGATTCTTTTTTGACTCCAACTTTTGAAACTTTTTCAGCTGAAGCTTTACCTTTTTTTCTTCCGCCTCTGCTCATTTTAGCTCTTGAGACATCTCCGTCTTTATCAACAAAGTATAGGTATCCTGCTTCTTTTTTAACTCCTGCACTAGCAACTTTTTCAGCCATTTTTTATTAACCTCCGTTATGGTTTAAAGGGGACTAATTATGATTAAATTGATTATCTTCCCCCTCTCCGTCTATAATTAGAGGGATCTTACTTTATAAATTTTTCGCGTTTTCTTTATAAAGAAAGCTAAAACTGCCGTCTATAACTTATAATATGAAAAATCACACATTCATGATTTTTAGAACTTTTTTTATCTCTTCTTCAGTTGAAGAGCAACCATTTAACTTAATAGCCCATAGAATTGCTTCAAGTAATGTTTTCTTTGGTTTTTGAATATTTAGATAATACTCTTCAAACAATCCCATTTCATAAGCAATTGAGACTAATTCTAAAGATCTAATAACTTTTACATTTTTTACTACGTCCTTAAAAATATCAACATTTTCTTTATCTACAAAAACTCTTTCATGTAGTTTTCTTTCCATTCTATCTTTTACTAAAAGAGTATTCTCAATAATCATTCTTGTCACAAATTCATCAATTACAACAGCATTAGCATTTAACAGTTGATATGCAACAATAACTTCAACTTCAGCATATTGAACATTTTTAATATAGTTATCATGGACTTTAAAAAGATTATTAGACATTTTTAGAAGATGTAATGTTCTAGGTTTAAGCTGAGGGTCATCATAAATTTTTATAACTCCTTCTTGCAATAATTTTAAAATTTGTAATGCTTCAAATTTGAATTTTTTGCTAGTTAGTGGTCTATCAATACATTCTCTTTTAACTGAATTAGTTATATAAAACTCTCCTTTAAATTTTTCTTTAAGAGGTTTTAAAATATGCAAGAGATTATTTAATGATAAATTAATAAGAGGTCCTGTATCAAAAACAAGAGCTTTCATAAATTCAACCTCTCTTTTTTGAAAACTCGTTTTACTCCGTTATCAAAAACAAGTGCTTTATTCATTTGAATAAACCTCTTGTAAATTCTAATCGTTTTTTCATATTTAGATTATGACCAAAATCATCAACAATTCTTGTTTTTCCAATATAATCCATTAGATCCCAAATAGATATTCCAATAGAATCAGCAACTTGACCCATTGAAATTCCATGTTCAAACATTCTTGATGCTTTTTTTATTTGAGCACGTTCAAGTACTTCTTGAATATAATATTTTGTTTTGTTATTAGTTTTAGATATATCTTTTATTATATGTTTTATCTCAGATTCATATAGATTGATCTTCCCTTCTTCAATATATTTAATAGCATCATCCAAGTGTGGGAGTAAAAATAAATCTACGTCTTTTTTAGATTGATAAATTTTTGACATAGAATAAATTGTAACAGCAATTGTTATTGAATATTTGTCTTGAAAGATTGTAGCATTATGAACAACATGATCACTTAATTCTCTAAGTTTGAAAAGTTCACCTTTTTTAATAATTGTAACAGCTTGTCTTAAAACATTTAAAATATCTTTTTTGACAATTGGATTCATAGTTTTTTTAAATGCTTAATTTTATATAAATATTCCTCTTCATGAATTTTATGAAAAGAGACTACCTTTTTCTTTTTTTAATCATTCTTTTTCAGTCTACACTTTTAATTAATTATACAATTAAAGATGATTCTGCTTATGGTTGGGATCAATCTTGGCATTTAATGATTACTGAACATAAATTAAATCAAATTAAGGGAGTTGATATTTCTACATATGAGGTAGAACAAAAATATCCAATCTTTGAATTCATAAATAATTATTATCCTCCTTTTTTTCATGTTGCAAGTTTGCCATTTTATGCTGTTTCAAAGTCACTAGATTCAGCTTTATTAGTTAATATCTTTTTTATGGCAATATTAGTTGTTAGTTGTTACTTTATCTCTAAGAAAAAAATTTATTTAAGCATTGCAGTGGCTTTTTTCCCCTTATATAATGTTTTAATGAGGCAATTTTTAATTGATTATGCATTAGTGTCTCTTATTGCTTTAGCATATTGGTTCTTATTGTATTCCAAGAATTTTAAAGATACTAAATATTCAATTTTATTTGCATTTGCATTTGCCATTGGTATGTTAACTAAATGGAGTTTTTTTGTATATTTATTGATTCCAACAAGTATTAGTATTCTTAAATCAAAAAAAATTAAGAATTTAATTTTATCTGGTTCAATTATTTTGCTTTTGATCTCACCATGGTACATTTCAAAATGGAATATTGGATTATTATTTAGAAATGTTATGATTTCAATGAATTCTCCTTTATTTTATTTTGGAGAATTATTAACAAATCTGAATATTGTTTTGTTTTTACTTTTAATTCCTGCTATTTTTGAAATTAAAAAGAGTTACAATTTGATTTTTTTGATAACAATTTTTTCAATAATTCCAAACAAAGATTCTAGATATATAGCACCACTTTATTTATTTGCTTTAAGTTTAATATTAAATAAATTTAAGAGATATCAAAAACATATTCTTATTTTTTTAATTGTTTTTAGTTTTGCGTTTAATTCATCTTGTATTAATTTAGATTTAGGATCTAAGAATGTTAAAATGATTAATACTAAAGGATATTATCCAAAGTATAATACTATGGATTTTACAATATTAAATGATGTGATTAGAGAAAATAATACTATTTGTATAATTGCAGAACATGATTCCATCAATGATGCATTTTTACCTTATTATGTTTATTCAAATAATTTACCAGTAAAAAAAATAATTGGGAATGGATGTAATCCTTTAAGTTATGATTTATCTATTGTAGGTCCAATCAAAGATACTTGGAGAAAAAAGCAATTTATGAGTTCATATAATTTTTTACAAGAAAATATGGATTCATTTGAAATACTTTTTGAAGGTAACTTTTCTATATATAAAAGGCGATAAATTTAATAATCACATATATCTAAATATTAAATATGTATGAAAAATTTAGAAATGCACTAAAAGATTCAACCAAAGAGGATTCATTTAAAACTAATTTTGGAGAAATTAAAAATTTAAAAGAACTTCGAACTCTTCTTTTTGCTAAAGGCAAAAAATTATTTAATCAATATGTTGATCATAATGAAAATCATTTTGCTAATTGGATTGAACATGCTTTTAGTGATGATGAACTAGCATCTTCTTTAAGATTAACAAATTCTTTTCATACAACTCTTAAAATTCTTGATAGTAGAATTAAATATTTAGAACTTTGGGTTGAACATAATAAAGATAAAGAGGAAATGTCTCAATTTTTGCTTAAAAATAAAGATTATCACATAAATTTTGAGCCTGAGTTTCATAAATTTGAGACTCTTCAAAACCATAATTTGAATTGGGTCAATGAATTCTTTCCAGAAAAAAATAATGAACCAACAAAGACTAATGAAACAAATGATTTTGAACAAAAATTAGGTAGAGAGGTTCAAATGCTTAAAGATCTTCAAACAAAATACCAATTTGAAACAAAACCTAGTTTATTCCAAAGAATATTTAAAAAAAAATAAACTTCTTTAGTTTATATGATACTTAAACAAATACCTGAAGATTTCATTGTTGAAGAAATTCCTAAAATTTCTAAATCAAAATTAGGAAGCTATTTTTATTATAAACTTAAAAAAACAAATTACAATACTGAAAAAATTATTCAGTTACTTTGTAAAAAACATAATTTACCTAGAAAATACTTTTCTTATGCAGGAAATAAAGATAAAATTGCAATAACAACCCAATATATATCAGTTAAACAAGAGATACCTGAATTGAAAACAGAAGGTTTTGAAATTAAAAAAATTGGAAGAGGTAAGAATCCAATATCACTTGGAGATTTAAATGGAAATAGATTTATAATTACTGTTAGAGATATAACTAAAAAGCCATTTGAAAAATCAGAATTTATTAATTATTTTGGAGAACAAAGGTTTGGTAAACATAATGTGGAAATTGGAATTGCTATTTTAAAAAAAGATTTTAAAAAAGCATCATCATTAATTGATTATTTTTTTGTTCAAGAACATTTAAAACAAAAACCTAATGACTATGTAGGTGCAATACAAAAGGTTCCATTTAAAATTTTAAAAATATATATTCATGCAGTTCAAAGTTATTTTTGGAATAAAGTTGCAAAACAAATTGTTGTAGATGAGATTCCTCTTATTGCTTTTGATACTGATTTTGAAAATAGTGAGATTGAAAAAGCTTATGACAAGATACTTTTAGAGGAAAAATTATTATTAAGAGATTTTGTTATTAGACAATTTCACAATTTAACTCCACACGGTACAATTAGAAAAAGAATAACTAAAGTTAAAGATTTAAAAATAGGAAATTTAGAAAACGATGAATTAAATAAAAAAAATAAAAAAATAAAAGTGGAGTTTGTCCTAAACAAAGGGAGCTATGCTACTGTTTTTATTAAATTTTTATTTAGCCAAATATAGCAGACAACCAGCTAAATATTTGTTTTATTAGTGAATTTGTTTCAGCTAAGTCTTCACTTAAATCAGCACATTTCCCACTCATACAAGTGTTACTTTGACACTCATAATTGTTTTGACATACTGAGTTTTTTCTTAGTTGAGATTCAAATTCTTTGCTAATTCCACAATATGAAGGTTCAGAGTTTTTAACTAATCTAGTTCCATATGGCAGGCAAGCTCCTTGATAAGTGCAGCCATCGCAATTAGGATCTACAGTTTGAGTGTTACATTTACCTTCATCACATCCAAATTCACAATCATAATATTTACTGGATGTTGAATCACCATTACAACTATATTCAAGTAATTTATAAGAATTGATACAGTAATCTGTTGCGCCATTTGGTGTTTCTTTAGATATAACAGTTCCTTTGTTCCAAGTATTAAATCCTCCATCTGAATCACTACAAACATTAGGAACAACACCTAAAGCTTCATTAATTTCTTTTTTGAAATTTTGATAAGGTTGAGCTCCTGAAACTAATTTTCCATTAATAAAAAATGCAGGAGTACCTTTAGCACCTTGTTGTTGTCCTTCGTTGAAATCATCGTTAACTTCTTTTTTGTATCTTTCTTCATCCATACAATTATTGAATCTACTTGATGATAATCCTAAATCTTTAGCCCATTTTTTGAAATTTTCATAACTTAAATCTGCTTGATTTTTAAACAATAAATCATGATAATCCCAAAACTCGCCTTGTTCATGTGCACACTCGGCTGCTTGCGCAGCCTTGTATGCATTTTGATGAAAACTGAGTGGGAAATTACTAAAAACAAATTTAACTTTTCCAGTATTTATGTATTCTTTTTTTATTTGATCAAAAGTATCATCATGGAACCTTTTACAAAATGGACATTCATAGTCAGCGTATTCAATAATGGTTACAGGAGCATTACTTTTTCCAAGGTATGGTTCTTCTAAATTATTACTAAGCGTACATTTACCCTCATAATCTTTAGAAACACTTGCACCTTTTCTAAAACAATCATTACTATATGTTTCTCCATTACATCCGCACACAGGATCATATTGTTCTGTGCAAACTTCGGGTTTGACTTCACAACTTCCAGACCTTGATCCGCAAGTGTTTAATTCACAAAATTCATTACTTTTACAATCACTGTTACTATAACATAAATCCTCATTTTTGTAAGAGTAAAAATTAGCAAAATCTGCTTTTGAATGACCACTGACTGTAGCAATTGATACCAAGTAATATTTTTCAATTGCATTTGCGTCTTCATTACCTGCGACAGCTACAGCTACAGCATCTGATTCTTCTTTTGCATCTTCAATAAAAACCTCTTCTGTATCACTATATAAATATCTGGAATAAGAATTTCCAACAACATATTTACCTTCATAAATACAAGTTTGCCATGTAACTCCAGGTCCTACAGCTGTTCCTACAGCAGTGTCACATGTTTGTTTATACATGTAAACTTTGTGAGCTTCGCCACTTGGAGAAATGACAATTGTTTTTACAGATCCTACAGCATTTTGACCTGAAATTTCACCAGTTACTTTTACTGTTTCACCTAAATTATAAATTGATTTATCGGTTTTAACATTGTAAGTGAAGTCATTGTTTTGTATACATTCGCCATTTAAGCAACCATTTGGACAAGTAACATAATCTCCATTCACATGAACATTATCTTCATGACAATAGTACTCTCTTAAATGATTGGTGTCTTCGCATTTATCATACCAATATCTAGGATTCTGGCTTGCATCAAGAGCATAGGTTTTACCTTTTTCATAGATTTCTCGCCCACCATCAGAATCTGTGCATGTTATAGTTGGTTGAAGTTTACATGCACCATTACTACATCCATAAGGACATTTGTAATATGTATTATCACCTTGATTATTTGAACAATAAGTTTCAATTAAATAACAATTATTTCCTGTACATTCTCTTGCATAATAGTTTCTTGAAGGATCATTAGGATTACCTCCTAATTGGCAGTAATCTTCATCATATCTAGTTACACCATTTCCAGTATAACCTTTTTCATAATAGTTTTTACCATTATCTGAATCAATACAAATATTGTTTCCTAGGTATCTATCAATAATTTTAATGAAATTTTCTAACGGCTGTGCACCTACAATTATTTCACTATTTATTAAAAATGTTGGAGTTCCTGAAACATCATCATCATTAGACATTTCAATATCATCTTCTAATTCTTGTTCAAAGATACCATTTTCAACACATTCTTCCATTTCATCGTCATTAGCACCAACATCTTCGGCATAATTATACGCGTCATTCATTGAGCTTGGAGGATTTTGCATCATTAAATCAACGAATTTAAAAAAATCATCTTCTCCTTCTTCATCTAAGATACATTCACCAAGCATTGCAAATTCATCACCATTTGAGTGAAAAGGCATTGGTTTATTTCTAAATTCAAAACTAATACTATCTCCATATTTATCAAATAATGAACTTATAGTTGTCCAAGATCTTTGTGAGAATGGACATTGAAATCCTAAATAACCAATTATTTTGACAGGAGCATTTTTAGATCCTTTAACTGGTTCAGGTTGCATTTTTTGAGTTGGTTCATCAGTGCATCTTCCGTCATTACATCCACTTGGACAAGCTCTATCAACATAAGTTGTTGTTACATAAGGATTTGTACAATAGTATTCTCTAATACCACATAAACTACCTTCACAATTGTTCCATGGTTGTTTTGTGTTCATGTTTTGACAGTAGTCTGTGTGCTGAGGACCTTCTTCAAATCTAGGTTCAGTAATTGTTCCTCTTTCATAAATATCAATTCCATCATCTGTTTCGTAACACATTCCTTTTTCATTTGTACATTTTCCTCGATTACAATAAGGGGCATTAGTTGGACAGTATACAGGTTTATGAACATTTTTACCATTTTCACAAACAGCTTCATAGAGTTTTCCATATGGTCTATTTGTTGAAAATGAACAATAATCTACTGATCCGGAGTTTCCTGATTGAGCTTTACCAACTTGATAATAATTGATTCCACCATCAGAATCTGTGCATGTTTCAGATACACAATCATCAGATAGTACAATACCATCATAATTCCAGTCTAAAGAATATACAAAAATTTGGTTATTATTAGCATCTTTAAATCTAATTGAATCATCACCAAAATAGATCCAAGTTCCAGTATTTGTTTGTGGAGTTTGTCCACCTTTATATTTATCAAAACCATAATTTACCTTATTTGGATTAATTGCTAATCTAATTTCACCTAAGGAACCTAATGAATATACATCAGATTGATATTCACAATTGTTATCAACTGTGTCTTCATAACTTTTTCCATATGTTAAATCCTTTATAGTAATTTCAGTTTCACCATTAACACATTTGTAATCATCAATTTCTAACATGTGTGTTACTCCATCGTATGTTGTGTATAAAAGTTTAACACCTTCAGGATCCATATAACCATTATGTCCTGATAAAAGAAGTGGTTCATCATAATCATCTCCAATTTGGATCTGACCATTGTAATAATAATAAGGAAAATTTACTTCATATCCTTGTTTATTTCTAAAATCTATTTGAAATTTATTTCCAAAATAATCGAATTCTAATTCTTCTTTAATATTTTCACAAGTAATAGCATTTGCACTTAATGCTAATAATATAAGTAATGCTGTAAATATAATATATTTTAATTTTAATTTCATTTTTTCGTTCACCTTTTAAATTATTAGTTTCATCATGATTTGTTAGCTGTTATGCTAACTATTTACATTATTGTTAAACCAGACCACCTTTTAAATCTTGGGCGGTCCAATAAGGTGTAATAAGAAGAAATAAGTCTTTATTTGATCTAAAAATAATAATAATTGGTCCAATTATATAGATTTACCTAAAAATCAGTTGGTTAGCTCTAATTTTTTGAATTTGCCTATTTTTTCAACATCTATGATATGTTTCTTCTCAAGGTTTTCAATAACTCTTATTAGCGAAGTTTTAGGAATTCCTACTTCCCTAGAAATCTCGTTTTGGGTTATTCTACAATTTTTTTCCATTAAATATTTGACAACATTTTGTTCTTTAAAATCAAGAGTTCTCATAATATCATTTGTTCTGTTTCCTGGTTGTGATAAATGAGGTTTTGTTTCAATTTTATTTTTTTCAAATTTTGCTTCTTTTTTGTTTGTAATTAAAAATATTGAAGCTCCAGCGATTAAAATAAAAACAATGAGAGGCCATAGACTTATTTTTCTTTTATAATTAATAATAGATTTATCTAATTTAACTTCAATTTGAGAAATTTGACCATGTCCAACAATAACATCTAAGAATCCTGCTCCATCATTAAAATTTGCAAAAACTCTACAATTTCCAATTGGTGAATATTCATAATTAAATGACCCAAATTTATCAGTTGTTCTTGGATAGTTTTCACCTAAATTATTTGTGCAATCAAATTTCATTTCAGCATTGTTAACTAAATTATCAAGATTATCAAGAACCAAACCTTTAATTGATCCAACTTTGAATAATTCAATCTCAACATCATTTATTAGACCATTTTCAAAAACATAGTCACCGTAATAATCTTTTCCAGGTGTTTCAAGTAAATCAGTTTTTAATGTCATAAAAATCTGATCTTCACCAAATGAATTTATAACAAATTCTCCTTGATTATTTGTAATTACTTCAAATGAATGCTCTTTTTGTTTAATTATAATGCTTAGTATGACAATAGCATTTGCAATTGGTTTTTTTGTTTCTTTTTCGAGCAGTGATATTTTTATAGTGTTTTTATCAGGAGGTAAATTTATTGTTGCTTCACTATCTTGAGAATAAGATGTGCTTAGTGAGATTAGAAATAAAAATAGGACAACAAGCACTCTTTTTTTCATAATAATTATTATTAATTCAACTTGTTCCTTTTATATTTTATTCTTTATCTTGTTATAATTCTAAAACTTCTTTTACTTTGCTGGCAATTTCATCAATGCTAGATAAAGCACTAACATTTAGAATTTTACCTTGATCTTTATAAAATTCAATCAAAGGTTCTGTTTGTTTTTTGTAAACCTCAAGTCTAACTTTTACAGATTCAGGTGCATCATCCGGTCTTTGTATTAGTCCGTTTGAACATTTATCACAAATTCCTTCTTTTTGAGGTTTTTTAAACATTAAATGAAACATTTCTCCACAAGTTTTACATGTTCTTCTTCCTGAAATTCTCTTTACAACTTCTTCTTCATTTAATTCAAAATTAACAACCTTGTCAATATTTTGAACTGTATCTAAAAACTTTGCTTGTGGAATTGTTCTAGGATAACCATCAAGAATGTAACCTGATTCACAATCATTTCTTTCAAGTCTTTCTTTTGCCATTCCATTAGTTACTTCGTCTGGAACTAGATAACCTTGATCCATAAAACTTTGAGCTTTTATTCCTAGTTCAGTTTTATTTTTTATATTTTCTCTAAATAAATCTCCAGTTGAAATTTGAGGAATATTTACGTTATTAGATAATATTTTTGCTTGTGTTCCTTTTCCTGATCCTGGTGGACCTAAAAATATTAATTTCATTTATTTATCACCCAAAATAGCTTAAATCATTTTTAATGTCAGTGTCTTTTTCCCATGCTGTTTTTAATTTCGCAACATGTGTTTTAATACTCGGTTTTAATTTCACATATGAGTTATAAGAATCAATAATGAATTTAGCATTTTCTTCTTCACCATTATTTATTGATACTAAATTAGAATTTCGTATAATGAGCATTAATTCCTTAAACAAAGTGTAAGCTGTCTCTTTTGTATTATCATTTACATATTTTGCTTCGTACAAATCTCTTAGATTAGTTTCAGGTTGAACTATAGTACTCATAATCTCTTTATAAAAATCAATCTTTTCAGTTATTTTAATTCTAATTTTTTGAAGAAAGATATAGGATAGTTCTTCAATATCGTCGATGTGAAAATCAATATTTAAATTTTCAAAATCAGGTAGATTATATGTTTTTTTTAATTTATTATATTCTTCTTTTGTTTTCATAACACGATTAGATAAGTGTAAGATATTAAAAGTTTTTGAAAAAGTTTATATAGAAATTATATAATTGAAATATTATGTGTTTTGCACCGTATGTTTCTTTATCAACATCTATGATTGAATTTTTATTATCAATATATTTTTTAACAAAAAATCCTAGGGATAAGTTAAATAGAATGATTGCTCTTATTTCATTTTTACTTGGGCTATATCAATTAAATGAATTTTTGATTTGCACAACAAGAGCACCAATTTTTACAATACTTGCTATGAGTGTAACAGCTATTTTACCAGCACTAGCAGTATCTTATGCATTAATTATGTGGAGAAAAAAATTAAACTTTGGTTGGAATGTTTTAATTTATTCACCTATCTTATTTTTTATTTTAATGTTTAGTTTGATGAAGTATTATCATGTTTCTGCTCAATGTATGAGTGTATTTATTTTGTATCCAGATACAGAACTGATCGGGAAATTTTTTGGATCATATTATTTTATTTATATACTTGGTTCAGTTTATTTATTTAATCTTAGCTCGTCAAGTGCAAAATCCAAACCTGAAAAAATATTAAACCAATTAGGAATGCTTGGGATGTTTATTTTTACAGTTCCTACGTTTATATTTTTAATATTTCTTCCATCATTAAAAATTCAGTTTGCAAGCGTTCTTTGTGAATTTGCTTTACTTTTGGCTATTGAGTTCATATTTGTTTTATGGTATAAGGATAAACATAAAATCTCTTTTTGAGATACAATTTCTCTTTCGAAATCCTTTTATACTAGAAAGCTAATTATTAAATTAAAAAAGGGGTTATTATGGTTTTAAGTGAAGAAGATCTTAAAAAAGAGATAGAAAGATTTACAAAAAACGAAACACAATCAGTTAAAACCTCAGAATTTACTCAATTTAAAGATGAGTTAATTCCAACACATTTTTCTCTATATGAAAAAGCATGTAATTTTACTGGTAATTTATTAGCAATAAAAACAGATCCAAAAAAAAGAATTGATTTAGAAGAATCTTTAGATACTTGTCATCTTAATACAACTCCTGATGGAGTTACATCATTTTCAATTTTATTTCCAATAGCATTTATATTAGCAGGAATTGGACTTTCTTTTGCAATTTCTTATCTTCTTTTAGATGGAGAAGGTTTAATGTTTTTTTTAGCTTCTTTTATTTTATTTGGTTTAGTTTTGATAGTACCTTTATCGACACTTCCAAATATTATGGCTAATAATTGGAGACTTAAAGCTAGTAATCAAATGGTTATGTCAATTTTTTATATTGTATCATATATGAGACATACTTCAAATTTAGAACTAGCAATTAAATTTACTTCGGATCATATTTCTGCACCACTTTCTTTGGATTTTAAAAAAATGATGTGGAATGTTGAATCAAATAAATATAATTCAATGAAAGAATCAATTGATGCATATTTACAAAAATGGAAAAAATATAATCCAGAGTTTTCAGAATGTATGCATTTAATTGAATCGTCATTATATGAAGCTACTGAGAAAAAAAGAGTAGATGCTTTGGAAAAAGCATTAGGGTTAATTTTGGAATCAACTTATGAAAAAATGCTTCATTTTGCACAGAATCTTAAAAGTCCTATAACAATGCTTCATATGCTTGGAGTTATTTTACCTATTTTAGGGTTAGTTATATTGCCTTTAGTTGTTAGTTTTATGGCGGGAGTTTATTGGTATCATATTTCGGTATTATATAATGTTTTTTTACCAATTGGAGTTTGGTATTTAGGAAAAGTTATTTTATCAAATAGGCCAACGGGGTATGGACAATCAGATGTGTCAGATATTAATCCAGAACTTAAAAAGTTTCAACTTGTAGATCTAAAAATAGGGAAAAAAACAATTAGTATGGATCCTAAATGGATAGCGATCGCAATCTTTGTTGTTTTTTTTATTTTAGGAACTCTTCCTATAACGTTAAACATGATCAATAAATGGAATGACGACCATTATGATTTAGTTTTTGATATGGATCGACTTGAATTTCATTATACAAATGATAAAGATGTAATAGAATTTGCTTCATTTCGATTTTTAGGTTATAAAGAGAATACAGAAGGTAAAATTATTGGACCTTATGGACTTGGATCAACCTTAATTAGTATTTGTGTTTCTTTAGGTTTAGGACTTTCTTTGGCATTTTATTATAATGCCAAGACTAAGAGACTTATGAATATTAGGAATAAAACAAGAGCATTGGAAGGTGAATTTGCAGCAGCATTATTTCAATTAGGAAATAGAGTTGGAGACGGACTTCCTCCTGAAGTTGCATTTCAAAAAGTTTCTGAAATAATGGAAAATTCACTTTCTGGGAAATTTTTTGATTTAGTTACAACAAATATAGCAACACTCGGAATGGGTGTTGAAGAAGCAATATTTGATAAAAGACATGGAGCTATTAACAAATTTCCTTCAGCTCTTATTAGAAGTTCTATGAAAGTATTTGTTGAAGGAGCAAAAAAAGGACCTGATGTTGCAGCTCAATCATTAATTAATGTTTCTACATATATTAAAGAGATGCATAGAGTTGATGAAAGATTAAAAGATTTAATGGCTGAAATTACAAGTAGTATGAAATCACAAATTAGTTTTTTAGCTCCATTAATTTCAGGAATTGTTATTGGACTAACTTCAATGATTACAACAATTATAAATAAATTAAGTACTCAACTTGGAACTTTTTCTGAGACCTCAGCGGGAGGAGATGGTGGGACAATGGCACCAAATTCAGAAATATTAAATATGTTTAGTGATAGTATTCCAACTTTTTATTTTCAAATTGTTGTAGGAATTTACGTTGTTCAAATTACATATATTTTAACAACAATGCTTAATACAATTGAAACAGGATATGATCCATTAAATGAGAAACATATGTTAGGTCTTTACCTTAAAAAAAGTGGAATGTTATACAGTTTAGTTTCGTTTGTCATAATAATGATATTTAATATGATAGCAAATATAGTTATCAATAATTTGGCAGTTATTTAATCTTAAAATAAATTAAAAAAAGCAAGTAGTCTAAAGAAAATTAATAAAAAAGCGCCCCGAGCCAGACTCGAACTGGCGACCTTGTGGTTAACAGCCACACGCTCTACCTACTAAGCTATCGAGGCATAGTTTTTTTGGATTGACTATGAATTTAAATAGTTTATTGTTTAAGGGTTGAAGTCGAAAGATTTATATATTCATTTTTGTGTTGAAATATTATTTGTGGGAGGGTTATTATGAAAGAAGAAGAAGATTTACCTAAATCAATTATTGTTATACTTGTTGTTTTGGCCGTGGCTATCTCAATTCTAGGAACTTTTACAGTCGTGAGTGAAGTTAGAAAAGTTAATAGTGCTCCGGAATATACTGGTTCACCTAGTCAATCAGCAAAAGTCGCTTTGGAAGTTGTGGATCCTAATGCAGGACTAACAACAGGAAAAGTCGCATTTGAGTTTACTATGCCGGAGGGAAGTTAAAAATGGATGATATTTCAAATAGAACATTAGCAGTTTTTTTAATCACAGCAATTGTTGTTTCTCTTGGAGCAACTTTGGGAGTATTAAATAAACTTTCAAGTGGTCCAACAGGACGAGCAACAACTGATCAAGGAAATGTTTCTTTGAGAGTCGCAACAGAAGCGAGTATTATTTTAAATCAAGCGATAGTTGATTTTGGGTCAGGGTTTGTAAATAATACAAATCCAGGGTGTACAAATAATGCTACTTTAGAAGCAGCAGCAGCATATGCAGATTCAGGTGGAACAGATTGCTGGACAGCAACAGAAACTCCAACATCACTTTTATTAGAAAATGACGGAAACGTTAATGTCACTTTAGACGTTACAGGTCCAAATGTTATTCAATTTTTTACTCATTCAGTAGAAGGAGCATATGCAGATTATAGTTCAAATGATTTTGAATATAATTTATCTTGGAAAGTTAGAGATGATGAAGCAGGAGCATGTAATGAAGTAGGAGACGCTGGCGCAGCATCATCATATAGACCTTTTACAGGATCAAGTCAAAATGTTTGTGATAATTTAGATTATTATGTAGCTGCAGGTCCAGATGGCCAAGATGAAATTGCTATTGATATTCAAGTTAAGATTCCTGCAGATATTCAACCAGGAACTTATGAAAACTCAACAATACTGTTTTCAGCAGCAGCAGCAAGTTAGGTGATAAAATGGTATCAAATAAAATTTTAGCAGTTTTGGTTGGATTTGCTATTTTATTAACTGCAGCAACCACACTTTTAACTTTAAGTAAGTTAGATGATATTGTTGGAAGAGAAATTCCAGTTAGTGGGAGAGCAACATCTCAAAATGGAAATGTAACCTTTGAAGTTTCTTCAGAAATTAGTATTATTCTAAATACAGGAACTATTGATTTTGGGTCTGGGTTTGTTAATACTAGTAATCCTGCTTGTGCTAATAATGCAACATTAGTTGCAGCAGAAGTCTACAATGATTCAGGAGGAAATGATTGTTGGACAGGTATAGAATTACCTAGAGCATTAACATTGGAAAATGATGGGAATGTTAATGTAACTTTAGATATTACTGGTCCTAATGTTATTCAGTTTTTTACACATTCAGTTCAAGGAGTATACACAGATTATAGTTCAAATGATTATGAATTTAATTTGTCTTGGAAAATGAGAAACAATGAAACAGGAGCTTGTAATGAATTTGGAGATGCAGGAGCTGCATTATTATACAGACCATTTACAGGATCAAGCCAGAATGTTTGTGATAACTTTGATTATTATGTTGCAGGTGGAGATGGAGATGGCCAAGATGAAATTGCTATTGACGTTGAAGTAAAAATTCCTTCAGATTTATACCCAGGATTATATGAAAACACATCAATAGTGTTTTCAGCAGCAGCAGCAAGTTAATTAGGTTGTTTAAATGAAATTGAAATATGTTTTTTTATTTTTATTACTCATTTTATTCTTTCAAGTAGTTAATGGAATTGCTATTTCTGGAGATAGATTAATTGTTGAAGAAAAGTTTCAACCAGGACTTAAAACAAGTGATTCTTATGTTGTTAAAAATGCAGAAGGATTCACAGTTGATTATAATATTATTACAGAAGTTAAAGAAGGACATGATTTAACTCCTTATTTTACATTTATACCTAATAGAATTGAAGGTGTTGAAAACGGTGGTTTTGCTTCTTTAACAATTGAGATGGAACTTCCTGAAAAAATTAGTACCCCAGGTATTAGTGAAACTTGGGTTATGGCTAGAATTGATAAGGAATCATCAGGAGTTTTAACTGCCCTTCCATCAATAGGAATAAGGTATATTATTTATGTTCTTTATCCAGATGAATATATTGATTCTCATTTGATTTCTCCTAATTTAAATATAAATGAAAAAAAAGATCTAGCTATATATGTACAAAACTTAGGTGAACCTACCATTGGTACAATGGAAGCAAAATTTGAAGTATATGATATTGATGATAAGTTGATTTTTGAAGGTGAATCTCAAAAAGAGATTGCTACAAATTCTTGGGAAATCAAACATTTATCAACTGAATTTGATAGTTTTGGTTTAGGTCCTGGAAATTATAAAACTAAAGCAAAATTATATTGGGATGAAAATATTGAAGAGTATGAAGCTAATTTTAGAATTGGAAGTAAACAAGTTGATATTTTGAATTTTACTGATAAATTTGAGTATGAATCAATTAATAGATTAAATATTGGGATAGAAAGTAAGTGGAACACAAAAATTGATGAAATAGATGCAAAAATCACAGTATATGACTTGGAAGACAATAAACTTTCTTCTTTTAAATCTTTAACAACAGAATTAAATCCCTGGCAAATAAAAGATTTAGAAGCATATTTTGATACAAGTGATCTAAATATTGGTACATATCAAATGCAAGTTGATTTGAAATATGATGGTCAGACAACAAGCTCTAAAAAAGAAATTGAAATAGGTAAAAATATTAACGCTGAAATTGTTGAGGAAATTCCAGGAACTTTTAATTTAATGGATGCATTAAGTGTTAAAAATTTATTAATTCTTACAATTTGTATATTTTTATTGCTTAATTTATATTTGCTTTCAACAATAGCACTAAAGAAAAGAAAAAAAGATCATGATATTGATGAAGACGTATTAAAAAAAGTTAAAGAATTGCAAAAAAATTACAAAGACGATTATATTAAAGAAATGATGATAAAAAAAGGATGGGAAAAAGAAAAAGTTGACAAAATTCTTAAATTATTAAAATGAAAAAAAAAACAATTTTAATGCTAATTTTAGTATTTATTTTTCTTAATGTTTTGTTAGGTATTGGAATAATGTACTATGATTCTACTTATGTTCATATGGAGAAAATATATATGCAAATCGGAGTCGCAGAAAAAGTTGGAATTAATGTTGATTCAGATGCAATTTATTTTGGAAAAGTTTATCCTGGTGGGGGATCATATAGAAAAATAAAAATAACTAATAATTTTGAAATACCTTTACAAGCTGAAATAAAATTAGAAGGAAATATAACTCCATTTGTATCAGTTTCACAAAATAATTTTATAATTGAACCTGGACAATCAGAAGATATGACCTTTTATGCTAAAACAAAAACTAATTCTCTTTATGGAAATTATACTGGAAATGCTACTGTGTATTATACTAGAGTTTTACCATTTAAATTTTTTAATTAATTTTAATCGAAACTTATAAAAAAGCATAGATGATTAATTTATTTATGATATATATAGGATCTGATCATGGAGGCTTTAAGTTTAAAGAAAAACTTAAAATTTTTTTAGAAAAACAAAATTATACGTTCACTGATTTAGGTAACAAAAAATATGATTCAATTGATGATTATCCTAAATTTGCTTTTAATGTAGCTATGAAAATTGGGGAATTGGATGATTCAAGTAAAGTTTGGGAAGAGAGACCTAAAGGAATTTTGCTTTGTAGATCTTCAGGTGGGATGGTTGTTGCAGCTAATAAAGTAAAAAATGTGAGTGCAATAAGTGTTTTTGATAAAAAGTCTGCAGAGCACGCAAGACTTCACAATGACTGTAATGTTATAGCATTATCAGGAGATTGGTTAAGTGAAGAAGAAATGTTTGATATTGTTAAGACATGGTTAACAACAGAATTTAGTAAAGAAGAAAGACATATTCGAAGAATTAATATGATTAAGGAGTTTGAATTAAAATGAAACAAATATATTACATGTTTTTATTATTAATTTTTCTTTTTGGATGTTCAAAATTAGTAGATGATAATGTAATTCCTCCATTTGAAACACCAGAAGATTTGGTGTATAGCATGGTTGAAGGAGCAATTAAAAATCAAGAAACAATAGTATTTGAAAGAATAGAAATTTTACTTTCTAAAGAATTAGAAATTGAAGAATATGTATATATTATATATAACCATGATGAAGTAGAACATACTTATGCTTTGAGTTTGGTTAATTGTGAAACAATTGGTCAAGATGATTGTTTAGTTGAGACACTTGAGGAGTTTTCACCACAGTTAATTCAATCAAAAGATTATGTTGCATTTTCTTTACCATTGAAAGCAAAAGATAGTGAAGGTATATCAAAATTATCTTTTGAATTAAAAGATGAAGAGGGTAGCACTTATATCGAATCATTAATAGTGGAAATAATATGAAAATAAAAATAGCTCCATCAATACTTTCAGCAGATTTTGGTAATTTGAATAGTGACATAAAATCTATTGAGAAACATGTTGATTTATTACACGTGGATGTTATGGATGGACATTTTGTAGATAATTTAACTATTGGACCTTGTGTTGTTAAAGATATAAAAACAAATCTTCCTATAGATGTTCATTTAATGATCTCAAATCCTTTGAAATATGCAAAAGAATTTGCCAAATTTTGTGATATGATTAGTTTTCATGCATCTTTATTTTCTAAAAACGAATTAAAAAAAGCTGTAGAAGAAATTAAAAAACTTAATGTAAAAGTTGGTTTGGCTTTAAATCCAGATGATCCTTTAGACCTAATAATAGAAGTTTTAGATGATATTGATTATGTTTTAATTATGTCTGTTTATGCTGGATTTGGAGGTCAAAAATTTATCTCAAAGGTATTAAGTAAGGTTGAAAATCTTAGAATCAAATATAGTTTTAAAAAAAATATTGAAATGGATGGTGGCATAAATGATTTTACAATTAAAAAAGCTAAAAAAGCTGGAGCAAATATTTTTGTAGCAGGATCATATATTTTTAAGAATAAAGATAGAATTGAAGCAATTAAAAAACTTCGAGGTGTAAATTCATGAGAGTATTAGATTTTTCAGGAGTAAAAGTTAAATGGTTAGGTCATGATTCTTATAGGTTTGAATTTGGTGATAAAATTCTTTATATAGATCCTTATGAAGTAAAAGTTCATGATAAAGCAGATATTATTTTAATTACACATGGACATTATGATCATTGTTCAATTCCGGATTTAAAAAAATTAGTAAAAGAAGACACAATAATAATTACAACACCAGATACTACAAGTAAATTGTCAGGTAAAGTTATTGGTGGTCATATGGAATTAGCTAAACCTGGTGCAAAGTTTGATGTTAAAGGTGTAAAAATTAAAGCAGTCCATGCATATAATATTGATAAGCCATTCCATCCTAAAGAAAATGAGTGGGTTGGATATATTTTTGAAATAAACAACATTAAATTTTATCATGCTGGAGACACAGACTTTATACCTGAGATGGCAGATGTGATAGCAGATGTTGCATTTTTACCGGTTTCAGGAACATATGTTATGACTGCTGATGAAGCAGTACAAGCTGTTAAAAAAATAAGGCCAAAAGTTGCAATTCCAATGCATTATGGAAAAATTGTAGGTGAAGAATCTGATGCTATTAGATTCAAGCAAAAAGCAGAAGGTTGTCGTGTTGAAATCATGGAATAGTTAATACTAAATTTTTTAAATATGTTTTACGTTCTTGAATTTATGAAATTACTTTTTGTTAATTTACCTCCTTGGTCAGTTGAGTCTCCTCCAATAATTGTTTCATATCTTGATGCAATAGTGAGTAAAGATAAAACAATTAAATCTGAGATTTATGATTTGAATTTAGAATTATTTTTGTTATCAGAAGAAGAAACAAAAACCATTTGGAAAAAACAAAAGTGTAAATATTGGGAAAAAGAAGTTTTTGATCATCCAAAACTTTCAGAACTTCTTAAGATATTAATTTCAAAAAAAGCAGATATTGTCTGTTTTGTTGGAACTATGTTTAGTATTTCTTTACTAAATAAAATTTCTTATGAACTAAAAAAACAAAATCAATCTATAAAAATTTTAATTGGTGGAAAAATAGCAAAAGAAGAATACTCAAATAAAATTGAAAAAAGTTTAATTGATTTTATAATTTATGGTGAAGCTGAAAATATTCTAATTGATGTAATAAAGGGTAATTTTAAATCAAATAAATTAAATGTTGTGCAAGAAAATAACTTAATAACTTTTTCTACAAAGGTTTCACCTAGTTTAAAAAATATTAACTTTCCTAATTATGAAAAATTTAGATTAGAGAAATATGAAGATCAAAAAAGACTTCCAATTTTTTTTAGTAGAGGGTGTAAAAAAAATTGTGCTTTTTGTTCAGATAAAAAAGAATATAATTTATTTAAAATAAGAGATCCTAAAAATGTTGTTGATGAAATTATTAATAATTATATTAAATATGAAAGAACTGATTACCATGTGTGTGATTTAATTATAAATGGAGATATGAGTTTTCTAGAGAGATTTTTAGACTTGTTAAATAAAAAAAACATTAAAATTTCTTGGGCAGGACAAGCAACAATAAGAAAAGAAATGACTCTGGATTTATTAAAAAAATTAAGAATGTCTGGATGTCATAATATTGCCTATGGAGTAGAATCATTTTCAGATAATGTATTAAAACATATGGACAAAGATTATTCTTCAAGTGAAGCAATAACAGTTATTAAAAATACAAAGTTTGCAGGAATTAATGTTGGAATTAATTTATTAGTTGGATTTCCAGGTGAAAAAAAAGAAGACATTGATATAACAATAGATTTATTGGAGAAATATTCAATGTTTATAGATCAAGTAAATAGTATTAATATTTTTTCAATTCAAGTGGGATGTTTTGTTTCAAAATATCCAGATAAATTTGATATTAAGTTTCAAAAAAACCTAGATTGGACAGCCAAATATAGTAATAATAAAGAATCAAGGGTAAAAAGACTTAATAAATTAGTTAATGTTTGTAAAAAAAATGGCCTTATCCCTGAATGGGTCTAGGACATTGAGTTTTCCAATATTTTTATAATTGTTAGTTATTTTTTTATTAATAATGAAAATACTTCTTATTCAATTACCTCCTTGGGACATAGAAACTCTACCATTAGGACTAGCATATATTGCAGGAGCTTTATCTAATAAAAACTATGAAGTAAAAATTTTTGACATGAATATTAGAATTTATGATGAAATGGAGTTAAAAGAGAGAAATGTCTGGAAAAAACAAGATCAATTGTTTTGGGAAAAAGAACTTCTTGAAAAATACAGTAATTTAATAGACAAATTTGTTGAAGAAATAACTTCTGAAAACTATGATTTAATTGGAATTTCAGCAAATATTTATTCAGTTAATATATTAAATTATGTTTTAAAGTCTTTAAAACAAAAAACTAATTCAAAAATAGTTGTTGACGGAGGATTAGCTTTTGAGAAAAATAGTCGATTAAGAATATTTGATGAGTTAATAGATTTTTTTATTGTAGATGAAGGAGAAGTTAGTATACAATATTTACTAAATAAGTTGGAAAGTAATACACCTGTAATAGAAAATAATGAATTTGAAGTATGGAAAGATAAAAAAAGAGACTATCTAATTTTAAAGTCAAAATCAAAATTAAAACCATTGCAAATTCCAGACCCAATATATGAATTGTTTCCAATTGATTTGTATGAGGATAAACATACATTACCAATAATGTTTTCAAGAGGATGCATAAGGAAATGTGCTTTTTGTTCAGATTCACCTCAACAATTTCCTTATAGAGTAAGGAACCCTAAAAATGTTGTGAAGGAGATGAAAAAACACATTGAGTTATTCAAAAGAAATGTTTTTAGAACGGTTGATTTAGTTATGAATGGGAATATTAAATTTTTAGAAGAATTATCAGACCTAATTATTGAAAATAAAATTAAATGTAATTGGAATGGACAAGGTATAATAAGAGAAGAAATGACACCAGAATTATTGATGAAAATAAGATTTTCTGGTTGTATGTCAATTTCATATGGAGTAGAATCTTTTTCAGATGCTGTTTTAAATTCTATGAGAAAAGGATATACTTCTAAAACAGCCCAAAAAGTAATTAATGATACTAAAGAATCTGGGATATCTGTAAGCATAAATTTAATTGTAGGTTTTCCAGGAGAAACTAGAGAAAATGTATATGAAACAATTCGAGTATTAGAAAGTTTGTCTTCACATATTGATTTAATTAATAGCCTGAATTTGTGTACAATTAACAAAGGATCGTCACTACATTTAGAACCTAAATTATTTAATATTTCTTCTAAAGAACAGATGCTTGGTGGCAACTGGTCGACAAAAAACAAATTAGATCTTAAAGAAAGAATAAAAAGATTTAAAATACTTTATGAAGCATGTTTAAAATTAAATTTAAAACCTAAATGGACAAATTATGAGTCTGTAAAATAAAGTTTATGACGTTAATATTTTAATCAAGTATTATTTATGTACATTAATTTAAAATAGATTTCTTTAAAATAAAGAAGTTTGGGAATATTTTAAAATAATTAATATAAAAAAGGATATTTAGACTAGAACTAATAGAATAATTAAGAAAGATAAATTTCAATTCTTTCTTTTCCTGATCCAATATTTTTTCTTTTTAGTTTTATTTGTCCTATTTCTTTTGTATTTTTCACATGAGTTCCGCCACATGGCATTTTCCATTCTTCACAGTTCCACCATTTTAAATCTGGTTTATTTTCATCAGGCTTTGTTATGATTTCATGACTTTCTGATAAGAATTCATTTACTACTTTTTCCATTTCGAGTAGTTTTTCTGTTAATGATTCATTATATATGAAATCAACTCGTGCCTTTTCTTTAGCAATATTACTACCAATAATTTTTTGTCTTCCAAGAGTATCAACAAAGAAATAATAAAACACATGAGCAGCACTATGCAGTTTTCTTAGGTTAGATCTTGTTTTTTCATTAATTTTTACTTTAATCTCTTCACCAACTTTAAATTTTGGAACAGTTTCAAGTTCATATTCAATATCAACAATGTTTTCTTTGTCACCTTCTTTTATAGCATTAATAACTTTGATTCCATTTATTGTTCCTTCATCACTTGCTTGGCCTCCTGAAAAAGCGAAAAAAATTGTTTGATCTAGTTTTATTTTATTTTCATTTATTGAAGTTACAATGGCATTACATTCAGTTTGATACGGATCTTCCCAAAATAGTTTTTTTGTCATGATTTTCACCTTTATTTTAATTATATGTCACTAGTATGTTGTAATTAATATATTTAATTTATACAGTCATATGACGGTCAATTTTGAGATTGGAGAAGTATTTTCATTAATTTACTCTCTGCCTTTCTTAGATGTTCTTGAAATGTGCTTCGAGGAGATTTTGATATTTTTGCTAATTCTTGAACAGAAATTTTTCGAGGATATTCATAATATCCTTTTTCAATAGCAAGTTCAACAGCAAATCTCTGTTTATTTGTTAATTTAGGAATAGTATGTTGAATAAAAACAGAAGGCATTTCTTGTTTTATACGAAGAATTTCAATACTTGCAATTTTTTTAACTTTATTATAGAATTTTATTAAACTTTCTCTATTCCATGAACCTAGTTCCCAATATTCATATCCTTTTTTTAAAAGAACAGGTTGAGTAAAAAATAAGGAAGCATCAAATGCATGTGTTATCGCGTCTTCTCCTTCAATTAAAACATATACTTGATTACCTTTAACATCAATATCCTTAATGAATTTGTCATGTTTTAAACTTTCAATAAACTTTTCTTTATCTTCTTTTTTACCATGCAAAAAAACCATACCTGAATGAAGTTTTTTTCCGTTTTTTTCATATGCATTTACTGGAATACCTGTTGCAGACACATCATATTTTAGTGTTTTAGGAAGAATCCAGTCATCATGTGTTATTTTGAATTTTGCTACCCACATGAAATTTAATTAGAGAGAATATTATTTATATTTTGTTAAAAAAAGTGAGGCACGCAAAAGAATGGATACACTGATCAAATAACAGCTACCTTGACTTTTCCTCCATCCCGCTACCCTGAAAGCACCAGCATTAATGATTAACGCTGCTTTGTTCCCAACCTGACGTGGTTCTCAAAAGCGCCAGTCAAACAGGACAGGACTTCAACGTACGAGCCAAGACCATTACTTAGCCAATATACCGCTTCTTAAGCTTCGACTCCTTCAACATCCGTTTAAGGTTACAGAGTAGGATGAGCACTCCAGTCTAGCCTCAGCTTAAAGAATAGAATATTTGTTTTTAAATGTTTTTAATAAAGAGTTATTTTGTAACAAATAATAATTATGCGCCGTTCCCCGCGCCCCCTTTTATTAATTTTATTTTAGTATGCTAAATATTGTAAGTAATGCCATAAAAGCCCCAAGAATATAATATGAAAACCTCATTAGAAAACACCTTTAGTAAATTATGGCAACAGTAATTCTTTTTATTTGATCAAATCGAACTTTTCCAGGATCTTGTTTTTTATTATTATCGCCCTTCATAATACAATACCAACCTTCTGTATCATATCCAATTTCAATAACTCTATGGATAATTATACCATCAGAGTATTTTGAATCATACGACACAATATCTCCAACGTGAATATCAGATATATCTTTAGGAATAATTTGAATAGCATTAGCTCCTTTGTCAATTACAGGGTCCATACTATTTGTGTCTGTAAATTTTGACCAGACTGCATTTTCTAAATCAATAACAATTTTATCTTTTAAAACAGAAATTTCGTGTTCTCCTATCCAATTATATGGGCTAACTTGTTCCTCATTAGTCATTCCTAAAATTTTTGTGACAAAATGCTCATTTTCTGATGCTTCTTCTCTAACAGTATTAGCGTTAGCAACAATATATGTTGTTGAGGAAACACTTGGAGAATTTGATTGAGCTGAGAAGGCAACTATAGAGATCAAAATACCTAGAATCATTCCAATAGCTAAAAAAAATATGGATTTGATACTCATATGTCACTGTGAAGTAGCTACTCTTTATAAATCTTACTCTTTTTAGTACTATTAAGTAGTTAATATAAATAAAAATCATTAAATAGTCCTATAATGTTGAGTTTATTAGGTGATTTAATGAAAAAAGCATTACTAATTGTTTTAATGTTATCAATTCTTATTACAGCATGTTCAACAGAGGAATATGATCCATTTGATGAACTGACTACGGATGAACTTGAAGAAAATCAAGATATTAATGATTCTGAAAATGTAGAAGAGGAATTTGATGAAGAACTTTATGAAGAAGGTGGACCTTTAGACGAACTTACTTATGAAGAAGATCAACAAATGAAAGATTCATTAAAATATCCAATTCAACTTAGTTTAGAAAAAACAGATTCTTCAGTAAAATTAACATGGACAGTATATGAAGGAGATCATGAATTTGCATCATATAAAGTTAGTAGATCTGTGACAGACGCAAATCCCACTTATCCAGGACAATCTTTACGAAAAACAATTACAGATATTAATGAAACAAGTTATGAAGATGTTTTACCTGAAGAAGGAATTAGTTATTATGTAATTAGTGCAATAAGTCCATTAAATGAAAAAACACATAGTAATCCAGTTAAAGTAGAATTTCCTAATCTTAAAGAAACACCAGATCAAGAAATTAGTTTAACAGTTGTTAAAACAGAAGATGGTGTTCAATTAAATTGGGATAAATACAATGGTGACTTTTTATTTTATAAAGTCGTTTGGACAACAGATCATCCATTTCCTAAATATCCAGATGATTCTGCAAAAGCTACTATTGCATATGTAAATCAAACAGAATATTTGCATCTTACTCCAGATCCAGGTGTGAATTATTATGCAGTCACAATTGTTAGACCTGATAAATCAAGATTTACATCGAGTAGAGCAGAAATAATAATAGAATAAAAAAGATTATTTTTTTTCTTTTTCTTTTGATGAGATTTGCCAAAGAGTCTCAAAAAGATTTTTATAAAAATTAGCAATACCGTGATTTGTTATTACGATTGCAAAAGGTTTGCCATCAAGTGATTCAATAGCAACTTTATTACCAACAATAGTTAAGTCTTTTCCTCCTGTGTCAAAACCTTTTGGTAAGTATCTATATGGCATTATTTTTTTTATTAGGAGTTTTTTATTTTTTACAGCATGATCAAGTAAAGCTCTGGATTTGATTTTTCCTTGTTTTACTTTTTTCATCAAACCGAGTTTTTTAGCTTTTTTTTCAAGGTTCGTTCTGTAATATTTCATTAGATGATCTTCCATTGAAATTTTTCTTCCTAATTGAAGTGTTTCAACATTATCTTGAATTAATACATAGTCAAATAAATCATTTAGGTAAGTTTTTAGTCCCTCCTTTCCTTCGAGAACTTCAATTTTGTATTCGGATTTTTCTTGTTTGTATATTTTTAATAAATCAGGTATAAGTTTGGTTATTTTTTCTTCCTTTTCTCTAATTATGTCTTTAAATTTACTTGGATTTACTCCTTTGAAATTTTTTTTACCAGATTTTGTTACATAACTTACTAAACCCTTATTGACCATTTTTGACAGTGTATCATATATATAACTTCTGTGCATTCCAGTTTTTTCTGAAATTGCATTTGCAGATGACGTACCATCTTGAATTAGTGTTAAATAGATTGTAGTTTCATTTTCAGTTAACCCTAATTCTTCAAGAATTTTTATGTTCATTATAACAGATTAACTATTCTAATATTTAAAATTGTCGTAATGTTAATTACGACTAGTATTTATTTATAACTTATTAACACTATTTATGATGACAATAGATAATAAAGTTGTGAAAAGAAATATTTGGTCATGGGGAATTTATGACTTAGCTAATTCAATAATGACAATTTGTTTTACTATGTATTTTTCTCAATGGATAATTATTGATAATGGAGTACATGACTTTTGGTATGGACTTGTGTTTTCTATTGCTACAGCTGCAGTTTTGATCACTAGTCCTTTTTTTGGTGCTTGGTCTGATAACATTAAACAACGAAAACCTTTTGTTACTTTATTTACAATTTTTATTAGTTTGTCATCAATAGTGTTAGGAATTATAGCACCGTCTAATTTACCGCAATACTTGAAAATTCCACTTTCATTATTAATGTTTTTCTTGTTCCAATATTGTTATCAATTAGTTTTAGTATTTTTTAATTCAATGTTGTATGATATTTCAAATAAAAATAATATTGGAATGCTATCAGGTATTGGAGAATTTTTTAATAATTTTGGAACACTTATTGGACTTTTTTTATTTCTTCCAATTGCAAACGGAAAATTTGCATTATTATCTGGTGAGATGGGCAGATCTCAGGTGTTTTTTGCAGGTGCATTGTTGTCAATATTATTATCTTTACCAATGTTATTTATTTACAAAGAAGAAAAGAAAAAAAGAGAAAAGAAATATAATATGCTAAATGTTAAATCAATATATCTTACTTTTTTTAAAGGATTAAAGAACATAATAAAACATGATAAGAATGTATTTAGATTTTTGATTTCATTTTATTTTATCTCAGATGCTGTACTTACTTTTGGCCTCTATATTGCAATATATTTTTCAGAAGTTTGGATGCTTTCGGATACTCTTAAAACTTTAGTATTAGGAGTAACTTTTATTAGTCTACTTCCAGGAACATATATTTTTGGACTTTTGTGTCAGAAATATTCTCCAAAAAAGCTTTATTTTTTTACAGCAAGTTCTCTGAGTATTATATTAATTGTTATTTCTTTAATTAAAGCTAATCTTGTTTTATTATTCATTATTTTTTTTATAATAGGTTTAACACAAGGTGGACTTTTTACAATATCTAGATTACTTTTTATTAACATTTCTCCAAAAGATAAACTTGGTGAATATTTCGGTTATTATTCAGTTTTTCAAAGATTTGCGTCGGTTATAGGTCCATTAATTTGGGGATTAACAGTTTTTGTCTTATCAAAATACCCAGTAATGAAATATAGAGTATCAGTTTTATTTTTAGGTCTAATTATACTTTTAGGAATTTACTTTTTGGTAAAAGTAAAAGAAGTAAAAAAATAATTTTATTTTTTATTTAATTCTAACACTATCTAAATTTCTAGGTACACTAGTTTCGAGTCTATAAGTTTTATGAAGTGAACTAGCTAAGTCAAGAGCTCTTGAATTTTCACCATGGTTAATTAAGATTTTTTTAGGTCGAGGATTAAGTCTTCCAACAAAATTCATTAGTTCTCTTCTATCAGAATGGTCCGAGATTTCAATTTTATGAACTTGCATTTTTATTTCACAAGTTTCTTTTTTTGAACCATTTTTAAAGATAATTTCACGTTCACCATTTCTAATTCTTCTACCTAGTGATCCTTCACCTTGATATGAACTAAAGATTAATGCGTTTTTTGGATTATCTGAAAGAGATCTTAGATATTCAACAGAAGGTCCACCAATAAGCATACCGGAGGTAGCTAGAATAATACAAGGTTTGCCTTCTTCAATAACTTCTTTTCTTTCTTTTCCAGATCCAACTCGTTTAAATATTTTAGATAAAAATGGATTATTGTCTTTATGAAATATTTGTTTTCTAATTGAACTATTTAAAAATTCAGGATATGCGGTATGAATAGCGGTTATATCCCAAACAATTCCATCAATGAATACATCAACTTCTTTTATTTGTTTAGTTCTAACAAGTTCTTCAATCATAATCATTAAATCTTGAGCTCTTCCAGAACCAAGAACCGGAATTAAACATTTTCCTTTGTTTTTAATTGTGTCATTAATAATATCTTTTAAGTAAGCATAAACTTCATTTTTACTTGGCAAAATATTATCTTTTCCACCATAAGTACCTTCTAAAAGTAAAGTTTCTAATCTAGGAAATCTTGTAGCAGCTGGACTAAGCATTACAGATTTTCCAAATTTCATATCAGCACTATAAAGTAGATTATGAAGACCATTTCCAATATGAAGATGACACATAGCACTTCCTAAAATATGACCTGCATTGTAAAATGTTAATCTAACGTCAGGAGTGATATCTGTTACTTCTTCAAAATTTAAAGTAATTGTATGCATAACCATTTCTTTAACTTCTTCACTAGTAAAAATAGGTTCTTGACCATTATTTCGCATAATTTTTACATAATCAAGTAATTGAAGTGACATAACATCTCTTGTTGGTTTTGTACAATATACTGGTCCTTTAAATCCATATTTGAATAAATATGGTACAAACCCACAATGATCTAAATGACTATGTGAAATAACAACAGCATCTAATTCCTCAATTTTAAATTCAGGAGCTTCTAAAAGTGGGTATGCATTGTTAACATCAGCGACATCAACACCAACATCCATTAAAATTCTCGACTCAGGAGTTTGTAAAAAAATACAACTTCTACCAACTTGTCTTCCGCTTCCTAAATATGAGAGTCTAATCCACTCGTCTCTTTTAGCTCTAATCCAACCATTATAAATTCTTTCACCTGTTTTATGTAAAAATTTTCTTCTTTCAGCTGAATTTGCATATAAAGTTGCTCTTATATTTTCAATAATTTGTGATCTTAAAGCGGGAGTTCTTTTAACAACAGGAACCCAAAGAGTTTTTTCTTTAATTTTTTTTAAATTTTCGCCTTGTTTACCAATAGCAACACCTGGTTTTTCAGCTTCAATTATAACAATTGATCTTTGAGGATCAAAAATTATTTGATCAATTTTAGCTTCTTCGGGAACTAGTTGTTGAATTTCTTTTTCAGCTATTTCTCTATCATGAGTAATACTTGGATCGGGTCTTAATTCAATCCTTTTTTTAATTTTGTTAACTATAGATCTAACTAAATCTGAGCTTTCTTTGAAAAATTTCTCATCTTTTGTATATAATACTATATTTGCGCCTTCAAAAACAGCGTCGCTAATTTTACCTGCTGGTAGTTCACTAAGAACTTCTTTTAATATTTGAGTCATTGAGAATACACCTTTTTAGATTTGTTTATTTAATTAAAATAAAATAATAAAAATTATTTTGATACTTTTATAAATAGTTCTTTACTAAAGACTTTTTTAACACCGTCTTTATTTATGACGACAACATCAATTCCGTCACCACTTGCACTATCTCTTTGTAATGCAGAGTTTATTGCAGTTACAGCTAGTTTAACTGCATCCTCTTGTTTTAAATCAGGTTTATACTGAGCATCAAAAACACCAAAAGCAAAACTTCCGCCACTTCCTGAGGTTACAAAATCATCAACACCAGTGATAGATCCATCTGGATATATATCATAAAGGTGAGGTCCATCTTCATCAAAACCTGCAAATAAGAAATGTACAATTCCAGGAATTGCTGAGTAATTTCTAATTTTTCCATATACAATTCCAGCAAGTAGATTTGCTGCTTCATTTGCACTATTAGTTCTTCCTGTTCTTAATTCTCTTAAACTTAATTCAGCTTTAATTAATTTAACAAGTAATTGAATATCAGAAACACTTCCCGCTGTTGTTACAGCCATAGAATCTGAGACTGGTAGAACTTTATCAACTTTTTTACCAGCAATAAAATGTCCTGCTGTAGCTCTTTTGTCTGCAGCTAACACTATACAATCTTTTGCAACTAAACCTACGGTTGTTGTACCTGTCTTCATAATATTATTTTCCATAATTTCACCCTAAGAAATCTAATGTATCTATGGAAGAGATTAATGTTTATAAAGTTTATTGTTTTAATTTGAAATGTCGCTTCGTGGATAATATTTATAAACCAAAACTTGTTCCCGAAATATTATGAAGAAGACGAGGGGTTTTTTAGACAATCTTAAAGAGTATTATTACAAAGAATACAAGAAATTATTTTGGATTCCAGTTATCTTGTTTTTACTTTCAGCACTAGTTATTTTTAATACTGCTAGAACAACTGGAGATTTTATTAATCGAGATGTTTCACTTAAAGGTGGAATCTCTATTACAATAGAAACTGGTTATTCAGATATTAATAATTTAGAAAATACTCTTAATTTAGCTTTCCCAACTTCTTCAATTAATTTAAGAACAGTTGAATCTTCTGGAGTTATTACTGGAATAATAATTGAAGCATCTGATATTTCTCAAAATGATTTGTTAGCAGAAATAACTAAATTAATACCGTTAACAAAAGAAAATTATAATGTTGAAACAATGGGTTCAACATTAGGCCAATCTTTTTTCAAACAAATGTTTGTAGCATTATTAATTGCATTTGTTAGTATGGGGATAGTATTTCAATTATATTTTAAAAATATTTATGGGACTGCAGCTGCTTTGTTTTCAGCTTTTATGGATATTTTTATTACAGTAGGAATAACAAATCTTATGGGTATAAAATTAACCGCTGGAGGAATTGCAGCATACTTAATGCTTATTGGGTATTCAATTGATACAAGTATTTTGCTTTCAACTAAACTTCTAAAAGAAAAAGGAGATTTAAAACAAGGTTTGTTTAACGCGATGACAACTGGATTCACAATGAGTGCAGCAGGAATTGCAGCAATGGGTGTGTCATTTTTACTTACAAACAATTCAACACTTAGACAAATTATGCTTATTTTAGTTATTGGATTAGTAATTGATTTGATCACAACATGGGTAGGAAATGTAGCGTTCCTAAGATATTATTTGGAGAGAAGAAAATGAGTAAAATAAAAAAAATATTTAGGAGTTGGAAAATTTGGGTATACATTGTTTTTTTTGTTTTGACAATTATTGCTATTAATCCTAATCCATATGTTAAAGGAGTTACAATAAGATCCGTTAGACAAAACACAAGTGCTTATGTTGCTGATATAGCAAGTCCTAGTCCTAAAGAAGCACCTCGAGCTAGAGAACGAATTATTGACGTTAATAATATGCCTATAACTTCAGTTATAGATTTTGAAAACATAATTAATACTTTTCCAGAAAACACAACAATGGTTATTAAAACAAGTAAGAATAAACAAGGTTATGTTCTTAATTTTATTAACAAAGAAACTTTAGGATTAACAGTTTATGACGCACCTAAAAGTAATATTATTTTGGGCCTTGATTTACAAGGTGGAACAAGAGTTGTGTTACAACCTGAAACCAAACTATCTAGTCAAGACACCGATATTCTTTTAGCAAATATGAAACAAAGAATTAATGTTTTTGGTTTAACTGATACAATTGTTAGAAGTGCAAATGATTTAGCAGGCAATCAGTTTATTATTGTTGAAGTTGCTGGAGCAAATGAAGAAGAAGTTAAAGAATTACTTGCTAAACAGGGAAAATTTGAAGCAAAAGTTGGAAACAAAACAGTGTTTCTAGGTGGTCAAGATGTTACTTATGTTTGTAGAACTGCAGACTGTTCAGGTATTGATCCACAATATGGTTGCCAAGCTTTTGCAGATGGATACTCATGTAGATTTAGATTTTCAATTACATTAAGTCCAGAAGCAGCGGAAAGACAAGCAAATGCAACTAGAGAATTAGATGTTGAATACAATGAATATGGACAAGCATATCTAAGTAAAAATATTGATTTATATTTAGATGACTTACTTGTTGATTCATTAAGAATTGGATCTGAACTTAAAGGGAATCCAGTAACTGATATTCAAATTAGTGGAAGCGGAATAGGAAGAGATAGAAGAGAAGCAATTGTTGACAGTCAAAAATCTATGAAGCAATTACAAACTGTATTAATTACAGGAAGTTTACCTGTCAAATTAGAAATAATTAAAACAGATACTTTAAGTCCTTCATTAGGTAAAGAGTTTTTAAGAAATGCTTTGCTTATTGGATTACTTTCAGAAATTGCAGTAACAGCGGTTGTACTTTTAAGATATAGAAAAATAAAAGTTGCGTTACCCATTATTTTAGTTATTACTTCAGAAATTATATTGATCTTAGGTATTTCTGCATTATTAAAACAAAATTTAGATATTGCAGGAATTGCAGGAATTATAATTGCAATAGGTACTGGGGTAGATGATCAGATAATTATTACTGATGAAATTCTTGATAATAAAAAAGACAAGCAAAAAAAATATACGACTTGGTCTCAAAGAATTAAAAAGGCATTTTTTATGGTATTCGCAGCATATTTTGCAACAATTGCAGCAATGATTCCATTATTATTTGCAGGTGCAGGACTTCTTAAAGGTTTTGCAGTTACAACAATTATTGGAGTAACCAACGGAGTATTTATTACAAGACCAGCATTCGCTGAAATAATGAAAGTAATACTTGAGCATGATTAAGAAATTAAAAATAATTTTTTCAAGTATTGCAGCCATTGCTCTAATTATTTTTATTTCTTTATTTTTAACTAATTATATTTTTTCAAATTTATTAGTTCCAAATTATTTATCTTTATATTTATTTTTTTCATTAGCATCAATTGCAATTCTTCCTACACCATTAGATGTAATATGTATAGATTTAATTAGATTGAATCCTTATTTCATTATTCCAGTTTTTTTGGGAGTTTTTACTGGCCAAAATATAAATTATTTTTTTGGAAGATATTTTGAGAATATAATTAATCCGTATGTAAAAAAATCTACAAGAAGATGGATTGAAAAACATCTCTTTAAATATGAAAGTTATGCAATTTTTTTTGGTAATTTGGCACCAATCCCATATACTGTTTTAAATTTCACAGTTGGTCTTACAAAATTTAAATATTTAAAATGGTTAGTTCTAACTTTTTTTGCATTGTCTCTAAAATTTGTAATTATATTATTTGTTTTTGGATAATAATACAAAATAGAATTTTTTTTATTAGCGTATTAATTGAAAAATAATTTACTATAAAAACAAAATGTTTAAATAGGACATTGACTCAAATTTTTTTATTAGATTTTTAAAAAGAGGTGCATAGATGAAAAGAGGTTTAAAAAGATTTTTCTTACTAGGGATGGGCATTGCAGCAGCTGGAGCAGCCGCAACACAAATTCCAAAAGTTAAGAGAGCAATTACTGAACAAGTAAAAAAAAGAAAACTTTCTAAAAAAGATGGTGAAGAACTTAAAGCAGAATTAGTAAAAGAACTTGAAAAAATTAGCAAGTCTGTAAAGAAATCTGCTAAGGTAGTTAAGAAATCTGCAAAGAAATTAAAGAAAGCTGTTAAAAAGAAAACAAAAAAAGTAGTTAAGAAAGTTAAAAAAGTAGCTAAAAGAAAACCAGTTAAAAAGGCAGCAAAGAAAGTTAAAGAAGCAGTTAAAAGGCCAGCTAGAAAAGTTAAACGAGTAGTTAAGAAAGCTGTTAAGAGACCAGTTAAAAAAGCAGTAAAGAAAAAACCAGTCAAGAAAGCTGTTAAGAAGCCTGTTAAAAAGAAAGCAGTCAAAAAAGTAGCAAAGAAAAGACCAACTAAGAAAAAAGTTGTTAGAAAAAAGAAATAATTTTTTCTAATTTTTTTATTCTATTAATTACAATTATTATTTATCCAGTCATTATATTTTTTATTTACTTTATCAGGAACCCATGAAAAAATTGCAGGTGTTTCATATGAATGCATTTTTTCAATTTCTTTTTGTACAATTTCATAATTTTCTTTTTTTGTTTTAATCAGAATTACAAATTCAATGTCTTCTTGTAGATCTCCTTCAAAAGAGTACATACTTTCAATAGGAAACATGTTAGCACATGCAATTAGTTTTTTTGAAAGCAAATGATTTGCAATTTTTTTAGCTTCTCCAACATTTCTTGTAGTTATATAGATTATTCTCATGAACTAAATAAGGAATTGAAAATATAAATAATTTTTGTAATAGATTTAAATATAAAATAATTGTACCTTCACAAATGACTGAATTATATACTGGAATAAGTGATGGACCAGGAGCAAAAGGATATAAAATTTCTGAAGTTGGAGGTAGTAGCTCACTAGGAAGATTTTGTTTTAGTGCAGAATTTGCTATGATTCATGAAAACAGAGTTGGGCCAATTTATGATCATCGTTTGTATTATAAAACATGTCATGATACAAAACTCTTGACCTAAATTATCTTCTTTTAACTGATGAAAAAACAGTGAAAATTAAAGGATTCCAAGATTTTAGATCATTTAGAACTAGTTCTGTTGATGATAAATTTCGAGTTTCTATTCCAGTTAATATTTTGGAAAACGCAGGGCTTGAGATTGGTGATTTGGTTGCGTTAGTAGGAAATGGAAATTATGTTGTAGCTGGTAAAAGAGAAGATTTGGAAAATTTAGTAAAAATTAATGTAAATCAAGAATAACATTTATATACCATTATTCTCTAAGAATTTTATATGGACACCTTGTCAATGCTAACAAATCTTACAGTAATTTTATTTATTGGTCTTTTAATGGGATTAATTTCTAAGAAATTAAAGATTCCAGCAATGCTTCTTTTAATGATTTCAGGAGCTGTTATTAAAAATATTACTTTGAATGGTAGTCCAGTATTTGTTTTTTCTGATGAATTTTTGATTAGTGTTAGTATTTTAGCTTTAGTTATGATTGTTTTTGAAGGTAGTTCAAATTTTACACTACATGATTTAGATACTTATACAACATACGCGTTAAAGACAGTTGTTATGTTTTTTGTTTTTAATATGTTATTTCTAAGTATAGCAACCTATTATTTATTTGGAGTTAGTAGTATGATTTTAAGTTTACTTTTTGCTGCAGTTATGGCAGGAACTGATCCAGGAAGTGTATTATCATTGTTTCAAACAAAATCAAATAAAATTACAGAATTATTGAAGTTTGAGTCTATTGTAAACACTCCAGTAATGGTTTTAATTCCATTTATTTTATTAGATTTAATGGAACTTGACGCAAATGTTATGAGTAATTTTTTAGAATATTTAACGCCGTTTATGCAACAAATAATTACAGGCATAGGAACTGGAGTATTTTTAGGAATTATAGTTTTTAGATTTATGAAGAAATTTTATTCAGATAAACTTTCACCATTAATGCTCCTTACAACATCACTTTTAACATATATTATGGCTGAAAGTATAGGTGGAAATGGAGTATTAGCAGTAACAGTTTTTGGAGTATTTTTTGGTAATACTAGAGTTAAGAAAAAAATTGAGTTAAAAGGATTTTCAAATTCAATATCAAATATTCTTGAAATAGTTGTTTTTGTTTTAATTGGATTTGTGTTACCAATACATCTACCAATTAGTTTTATTCTAAAATCAATATTGTTATTTGGGTTAATGATTATTTTAAGATTTATTGCAATTGAGCTTGTGTATTATAATGATCATTTAAATTTAAAAGAAAGAATTTTTATTTCTTTAAATTGTGCAAAAGGAATTGCTGTAGCAGTTATAGCATTTATTTTAAGTAATTATGTTCTTAATTTACCAATTTTAGTAGATGGTGTTAAACTAATTAATAGTATTCCTTTGATCCAATATCCAGGAGCTAAGACAATTATTGATTTAATGATACTTTTCATGCTCTACAGTATAATTTTATCTTCAATTATGGCTAGATTCTCACAAAAATTCATAAGATTAAAAGTAGAACAATAATAAAAAAAGAATTTTTATTTATTTTTATTAACTAGTGCGTAGCTTAAAACAAATAATCCCCAAATTAATACCATAAAAAGCATAACTGCGATGTATAATGGAACGCCAATTAATAATAAGATTATACAAATGACAAGATAAGTTAATAGATGAAGGCCAATTCCTTTAAGCAGAACTTCTTTTTTATGCTCGAGAACTTCTTGTTTTTTTGTTTCTGATTTTTTTGCCATAAAATTTCTTTTGTTAAAAGAGTATAAAAACTTTTTTGTTTCATAAATAACTATGTGAAAATTAATGTATCTTTCTCAAAATTTAAATACTAGAATAAACATTAGAAAATCTCTATGATAAATCCAGCCAATAGAACAAAAAAAATCACTTATGCTATTAGAGATGTAGTTGAAGCCGCAAAAAAACAAGAAAAATTAGGTAAAAAAGTTATTTATCTAAATATTGGAGATCCATTAAAATATGATTTTCATACACCTGAACATATGATTAAATCTGTGGAAAATAGTTGGAGCAAAAGTTCTAGTTATGCAGATTCAATGGGATTACTTGAAGCAAGAAGAGCAATATCTAAAGAAGCTAAAAGATTGAATATACCAAGTATTAGTGAAGAGGATGTAATAATTACTTCTGGAGGTTCTGAAGGAATAACAATGGCTATAGGAGCTCTTGTCAATAATGGTGAAAATATTTTAACTCCTAGTCCAGGATATCCATTGTATCAATCTACTCTGAATTATTTAGAAATTGAAATGAATGAATATTTTTTAGATGAAGAAAATGATTGGCAACCAGATATTGAGGATATGAAGTCAAAAATTAATGAAAAAACAAGAGGAATAGTCATAATTAATCCTAATAATCCAACTGGTTCAGTTTATTCTAAAGAAACACTCTTGAAAATTATTGATTTAGCAAAAGAACATAATTTACTTATTTTTTCAGATGAAACGTATGATAAACTTGTTTTAGATGATGATGAATTTTATGCAGTTGGATCGCTAACTAATGAAGTTCCTGTTGTTACAATTAATACACTTTCAAAATCTTATCTTTGTCCAGGTTGGAGAGTTGGATGGGTGGTGTTTTCAAATTGTAATATGGAATATGTTAATGCAGTAAAACAATTAGCAAGAGCAAGACTTTCAATTAATCATCCAATGCAATATGCAGTAAAACCAGCATTAGAAGGACCTCAAGATCATGTTGAATATATGAAAAATGAACTGCGAAAAAGAAGAGACATTACTTATAATAGATTAAATTCAATTCCAGGAATATCTTGTGTTAAACCTAAAGGTGCATTTTACGCATATCCTAAAATTAATGTGTCAATTGAATCAGATAAAGAGTTTGTTTTAGATTTTTTAAATGAATATCAAGTCTTATTTGTTAATGGCTCTGGATTTGGGCAAAAACCTAATACTTTTCATTTTAGAGTTGTATTTGCAGCAAGTGAAGAAGCATTAAATACTGCATTTGATAGACTTGAAAAATATATGAAAGAAAAATATAGTTAGTTTTTCTTTAATTTTTTCTTTTACCAGTTAGTCTTAATAGTTTTAAGAACAGGTTGATAAAATCTAAATATAATGTAAGAGCGCCAATAATTGCTTCTTTATGGTCTTCCTCTGTCCCTTCATTCCCAATTATATTTGTTTTTTTAATTCTTTGAATGTCGTATGCAGTTAATGCAGTAAAAATAATTACTCCAATAATTGTAACAATAAAATCCAACATTGAATTTCTAAGAAATAAATTTGCAAATCCGGCAATAATTATTCCAAGTAATCCCATAAAAAGAATTGGACCAAATTTTGTTAGATCCATTTTAGTTGTATAACCAATAAAACTCATTAAACCAAACATTCCTCCAGTTATAAAAAATACGAGATTGATTGATTCAATTGTATATACCAAGAATATTACCGAAAGGGTTAATCCAGTCACAAAAGAATATAATAAAAATAAGAATGTAGCTAAAGTAGCACTAACTTTTTTAATAAAAGCTGAAAGACTAATAACTAAAACCAGCTCAACAATTAAAAGACCAAAAAATACAATTTGGCTTGAAAAAATAATTGCTAAGATGGCTGGAGTAATAGATACATAATATGCAGTAAATCCTGAAAGTAAAAGACCTAAAAACATCCATCCAAATACTTTTGTAAAAAATCTTTGAGTTTCTTGTTCAATTTGAAGTTTGTGATGCATAATAAAAGTAATTGAAAAGAGATATTTAAAGATTTTCTATAATTTTAACAAAAATTTAAACACTTTTTTTTAAGTTCAGTATAAGAATGATCCATTAAAACTTTTAAATTTTCAATATCTTCAATATTGTATCTTATTAGTTTATCTAGTGCTTTTTCATCTCCTTTTTTTTTGTATGCATACCAAAGTCTGATAGCATCTCTTCCACTTAAATTAGATAAATCTGATTGTCTAGCAATTCCAAATTCTTTTTCAATTGATTTAAGTCCTCCAGCATAACCAAGTCTTCTTAGAACAAATCTTAAATCAGCATGTAGATGATTAAATTCTACGTCTGGAAACTTTGCTTTTAAAAAAGGTAGGTCAAAAGTTGCCCCATTAAATGTCACAATAAAAGAAAATTTAGCAATATCTTTTGCAAATTCATTCATATTTTTTCCTTTAATATAAACTTTTGATTTTTTACCATCATATAAACCTACAACAGTTAATTCATCTCTATGTTTACTCAGTCCAGTAGTTTCAATATCTAAAAAACAACAATTATCTTTAAAATCTTCATAAGCTCTCCATTGGTGTTTTGATATAATTTTATTTGAAAAAAATTCATGATTCTTTTTATTGTAATGCTCTTTAGAGAGTTTAAGAAATTTGGTTATAACATCTTGGTTTTTCACATGAGGTTGTATTTTTAAGAAATCATCCCAGCAATTGATACTATTTTGCCACAATTTTTTTTCTGTGTTTTCACTTACATAAGGAATATGAATGAAGGTATTTGTTAACATACTTTTTTTCTAAAATAAAAAGTATTTAAGAAGTTAATGGAGTCCTTTTTTAGTAGATAAAAAATAAAATAAAAAAATTTGAAGTATTTTTTCAATATAAAATAAGTAGAACATTATATAGCTTATTTGGATAAATTTTGGATATATTGGAAAAATAAACATATAACTTAAACTTAAAAATGAATCAATAATAATAATAATACCTGTTACAAGGCCAAGATTTCCTAATTCTTTTTTTGATAAAATTATTGAAGCACCAAGTAAAATGTAGAATATTGAAAAAAAGTTAAGGAATCTACCCATCATTAAAAAAGGATTATTAAAGAGTCCCGTACTAGTAAATTTCTGAAACAAAAAAGTTAGCAAGGTAAAAGATGAACTTACAACTAAAGAGAAAATAACAAGAATTGAAGAAATAACCATTAAAATATTATTATTTTGTTTTCCAAAGTAAATATAACCATAATAGAGCATTACACTAATAATAAGAGATGCAAAACTCATGGTAACAGTTGCTAAAGTTCCAGGATACATTAGATCAACAAGTTGTAGTCTACTAGCAAATATACGAAAAATCTGTAATAATATTAGTAAAGTTCCACCAATTGCAGCAATTTTGTATGGGTTAATTGATTCTTTTTTCATATTTTTTAATGAATTATCTAAGTATAAATATTTTTCTTAGAATATAACCTAAAGATTTAATTATATCATGATTTTTTTTAGAGTGATGAGTAAGGAAATTTTTGTTTCAACGTATAATATTCTAATGGGCTTTGATAATAAAGTTTATGATTCCATTGAAAATATAAAAAAATTGAGTAAAAATACAAATTATCAATTTTTTAATTTTCAAGAACTTAGAAATACAGATGAAAATAAAGATATGAAAAAGAAATTTCAATCATTATTTCCTAAATTAAAGGGAAGCTTCTACATTTATCCAAAAGTTACATGTGATAGACTTGGTTTAGGATCTTTTTCGAATTTAAAAAAGTTAAATGAAACTAGAGTTGAACTTCCAACAATAAATGGTCCATTTAATCCACATAAATATATTTGTACTGAAAGTGCAATATTTGGAGTAATATCTACGGTTTATGAATTACCTAATAAAAAAACAATTAGAATTTCAAATGCACATTTAGAAATTATTGGCAATATGAAATATAAAAAAAAGAAAATAAAACATATATTGTCACATTTTAAAGAAAAAGTAGATTATGAAATTTTTTGTGGTGACATGAATACTGTAGGTTTAGCTAATTTTTCAAAAAAGAAACTTATGGCTCATAAAAAACAGTTCTTAAACCTATTAGGTAAAGGATTTATTGATGTTAAATTGCCAAGAGGAAAGTATTGGACTAGTGACATTAAAAACAATGTTAGTCCAACTATGAAAGGTGCTACAACATTTAGAAAACTTTTTGTTCCTTTAGGAATTCATGTTAGGCAGCGGTTAGATTGGATCTTTGTTAAAAATCTTAAACCAACTTTTTGTGATGTTTTGTATGACTGTGTTGGGTCAGATCATTACCCACTTGTTGCTAAGTTAAAAATGGAGTAAGTTAAATATACTATTGAACCAATTATTAATCCAATAACAGAAAAAAACATTAAAAACATTTTCTTTAATAATGGAATATTTAATTTAGAATGATTTTTTAAAATCCACCTATCAAAAAAATTATTGAGTTTAATATAATCAATAAATTTCACATGAGATTTTTTAACAGGTTTATGATTAATATCTATAGATACAATTTTTATTTTATTTAGGTAACTTTCTAGAATCATTTCAAGATCTATTTCAAATCTATTAGATTTTAAATTAAATTTTTTTAGAGAACTTATGTCAATTGCTCTAAATCCACAGGAAAAATCTGCTTTTTTAATAATAAATCCAATCCAAAAATTCATCCAATTATTTAGAATTTTTCTTAGTGGAGATCTATATTGTCTTCTTTTTCCAATCACTAATCCTTGAAACTTATTTGATTTGAATTTATTAAGAAATTTTGGCAAATCTTTAGGATCATGTTCATTATCAGCATCCATAAAAATAATAATATCAGATTTACCAACAAATTTTATTGCTTTTCTTATTGAAAACCCTTTACCTTTATTTTTTATGTTTTTAATTATCGTACAATCTATTTTAATATTTTTTGAAGATCCATCGTCAATAATTATAATTTTGTCAACATATTTTTTTGATTTTTTAACTATTTGTTTTAAGATTTTAGGGTCTTCATTATATGCTGGAATTATTAAAGTAGTTTTCATTTTAATATACATCAAAAGATATTTTCAGGTTTTCTTTTTTCAAATTATTTATTATAGTTAAGTCTTTTTGAGATCCAATAATTGATTTTAATTTATTATAATGTTTTACAAAGATCCAAGGATGAAGTGCTAAAGTTCCTTTTTGATCTTTCCATGATTTAATGATTTTTTCAATACTCCAATTTTCTACTATAAGACCATGCCAGTCAGAGGGATATATCATGTAGGCTTGTTTAATTTTTGTTTTGATTTTATTTTTTTTAAATCTGTTTGAAGAATATGTAAATTTAAGTTCATCTAATACATCATACAATAATTTATTTTCAGATAAAAATGGGGATCTAAAACCTTTAACATTAATATCCATTTTTTTGAACTCTTTTTGAGATTTTTTTAGTTCATTTTGGATCCAAAATTTAGACTTATTGTTATATAAAACATGACTATGCCCATGAGAAGCTATTTCATGACCTCCTTTTTTAAGATTCTTGATTAAATATTTTTTATTTTTTAAATTATAAGATCTAACAAAAAAAGTAAATTTTAGATTATCTTTTGCAGCTAAATTTAGTAACTTATCTAGATAAATTTTTCTAAAATATAATTTATTTATTGCTATTAAATCGATAATAAAGACTCGTAATCCAAATCTTGATTCAAATTTTAAAAAATCAATAAACTCACTAATCATAAGCTTTTTATAATAAATTGTATTATTAAAACTTAATGAAAACAAGATTTTTTAGGTCCTTTTTTTCTTCAATTGGGTTTTTAATTAGTGGACTTTTAATTTATTTAAATCCAAAAATTCAAAATAAATCATTTAGTTATCCTGCTTTTATTATGTTTTTTTCCCTTTTCGTGATTTGCATAATGAATTATAAGAAAAAAGAATCTATTGACATTAAAATAATGCTTGGAGAAGGAGTATTTTTACTTTTTTTGTCAATTTATGTTTATTATTTTTTTGTATATTTATTAAGTGGGATTTAAGGAAATTTATATTAATAAAAATCTCTTTTAGTCATGAATGGTGGTGTGGGTATTAAGTCCTCCATATAAGAAGGACTTTATTAAAGAAGGACGATGTGAACAAGAAACATCATTGTTTGATACAACATATCCACCACTCTCTATGGCTCAAATAGCAGCTATTTTAAGACGAAAATTTGATATTAAGCTATATGATTGCATAGCTCAAAAGATTAATGAAAAAAGGATTATTCAATTGTTTAAGAACCAAAATCCTAAAATTGTTTTTATAAATACAACAACACCAACATTTGAAAATGATATTAATTTAACAAAACAATTATCAGAAATATCAAAAACAACTAAATTCTATGTATATGGAGTACATGCAAAATATTTTTCAAATGAAAAGTATGGGAAAAATATTATTTTATTATCAAAGGAACCTGAAGAAATTGCATATGAATTAATTGGAAAAAATTTTTCTTTTGAAGATTTACCTACTCCAGCTTGGGACTTAGTTGAAATAAAGAATTATAAATTACCAATTAAAAATAAATCTTTTTTACTTATTCAAACTTCAAGAGGGTGTCCCTATTCTTGCATTTTTTGTACAGCTCCATTTTATTATGGTAAAAAATATCGGAAAAAAAGAGTAACGAGTATAATTGAAGAAATAAAAGCCATTAAAAAATTAGGAATTGATGAGATTGTTTTTTATTCAGAAATATTTACATTTGACAAGGATTATGTAATTGAAATTTGTAATGAAATTATTAAACAAAATCTTAAAATTAATTGGATGTGTAATTCTCGAATTGATAGTGTTGATGAAAATCTCTTAAAACTAATGAAAAAATCAGGTTGCTATATGATTTCTTATGGTATAGAAAATTTCAACCAAAATATTTTAAATAAATCAAAAAAAGGAATAAATGCAAATAAAATAAGACATACAATTGGGATTACAAATAAGTCTGGAATACTTAGTTTTGGACATTTTATTTTAGGACTTCCTGGAGATTCCAACAAGAATCTAATTAAAAATATTAAAATATCAAGTAAAATTGGTTTAGATTTTGCATTTTATTACATAGCAACACCTTTTCCAGGATCTGCATTATTTGAATTTTTTAAAAATAAGAAAAATAAGTTTTCAAATATCCACTATAATAAAAATCAAGTTAATAAAAATCTTAACCTTGAAAAATACCAAAATAAAGCATACAAACATTTTTACTTTAATTTAAATATGATAAAAACAATAGTTCGGATAGTTAGTATCATGGGTATTAAGTATTTTCCAACAATGATAATTTCAGGAATTAAATCTACACTAAAAATATTAAAAAATGAAAACTGAGGTATTATTTATAAATTTAAATTTTCAAAGTAAAATTAAATCTATTTCTCAAATTACAGTAGGACCTCCTCTGGGATTAGGATACCTTGCAGCAGTTTTAGAAAAAGAGAATGTAAAAGTAAAAATATTGGATGCAAATGCTTTAGGTTTAAGTAAAAATGAGATATTAACTTATGTTAAGAAAATTAAACCTAGAATTATAGGTCTTTCTGCAGTTACTCCAACAATTAATCAAGTTCATAATTTAGCTCAAGAAATAAAAAAAATATTACCTTTAGTAAAAATCTTAATTGGTGGAGTTCATGCCAGTACATTACCTAAAGACACTTTAAAGAGGTTTAATTTTTTTGATATTGTTGTGTTATTTGAAGGTGAAGGAATAATTTCAGATTTAATTAAGAGTATTCTTCAAAATAAATCTCTCTTAAAGATAAATGGGATAGCGTATAGACAAAAAAAATCAATTAAATTAAACAAGTATAAAGGCTACATAAATGATTTAGATTTATTACCATTTCCAGCGAGGCATTTGTTACCTATGAGAAAGTATAGGTCTGTAGTTTCAAATCATTTTACAACGATCATTGCTATGAGGGGTTGTTATGCTAAATGTAATTATTGTGCTGTTCCTTTTTTTTCAGGACGAACTATTAGAAGAAGAAGTTCAAAAAATATTGTTCAAGAAATGATTGAGTGTTATAAAAAATATGGAACAAGACATTTCTCTTTTTTAGATGATACTTTTACAACTAATATTAAGTGGGTACATGAGTTTTGTGACGAAATTATGAATTCAATTCTTAATAAAAAAATAACTTGGATGTGTTTAACAAGAGTAGATAATGTTAATGAAGAAATGCTTCAACATATGAAAAATTCAGGATGTATGAAAATTGAGTTTGGAATAGAATCAGGATCACAAAAAATACTTGATTTTTCTAAAAAAGGATTAAAAAAAGATCAAATAAAAAAGGCATTTAGATTATCAAAGAAAGTTGGTTTACCAACATTAGGTTTCATTATTTTAAATATGCCACTTGAAACAAAAGAAACAATAAAACAAACAAAAAAATTTGTTCTTGATTTGGATCCAGATTTCTTACAAGTTTCTTTTGCAACACCTTATCCAGGCACAGATTTGGAAATGTATGCCAATAAAAATAAATTAAAAATAGATGATAATTGGTCAAAAATGATTTTTTTAAAAAATATTACAATGGAAAATAAAAATTTATCAAAAAAAGAACTTATGAAATTAAAAAAGGATTTAGAAAGATCTTTTTATTTAAGACCAAAATATTTAATGAATCTAATAAGGTTTACAATTAAACATAAAACATATAAGCCGATTTTACGCTCAGTATTTAATGGATTTAAAGAACTTATTTTTAATTAATTGAGATAAAAATGAAATCAAAAATTGCATTAATGTTTTCAGGTGGGGTTGATTCCACAATGGTAGCATATCTTTTAGCTAAAAAATATGATGAAATACATTTACTAACTTACAATAATGGATACGGTCACTTATTCAAAGGCAGAACAAAAAACAGATTTAATGAGTTAGAAGATATGTTTCCAGGCAAATTTAAATTTAAATTATCTTCTTCAAAAGATTTATTTGAAAAAATTACAATTAACAATGTTTTAAATGAATATAAAACTCATAAATCAGGTTTTGTTTGGTGTTTAGGATGTAAACTTGCAATGCATACATATAGTATAATTTATTGTTTAGAAAATGGAATTGCTTTAATGTCAGATGGATCTTCAAAGGATACAAATGAAATGGTTGAACAAAAAGAAATAACAGTTAAATTAATTCGAAAACTCTACAAAAAATATGGTATTTCTTTTGTTACACCAGTATATAATTTAAAAAGAAAAGAAGAGATTAAGAAATTAAAAGAATTAAAATTTAATATGGGTTATATGCAAATTATGGATAGATTCTTAGGAATTCAACCTAAATGTTTAGCTGGAGAGATATATTATTTACCTAATATTTTATTCAGAGAAAAACCTAAACATGATGATAAGCAAATTAAGTTATTTTTTAAAAGAAAATCTGATTTTGTTGATAAAACAATTAAATTACATTTAATGAATAATAATTTGAAATTTGATGATCAAAAAAATAAAATATTGAAAACATATAAATTACTTAAGAAAAATGGGATGCTGCAATATTAAAGATAAGAAAAAAAGAGATTCAAAGTTTGTAGTTCTTCTAAAACTGTTTTTTATTTTAGCAATGCAATTAATGTTTAAAATTTTTATTATATTTGCAAGTTTATTTAATAAAAAATATAAAAGAATTTCAAAAACATTTACAATTTATTGCAATGATTTAATTAATGATTTAAAGAAGAAACAATTAAAAACTTCTTAAGAAATATTTTTTAATAATTCATTTGCTTCAATACCCTCGGGATTATTTTCAAGTGATTTTAAAAGTAGTATTTTAGCATCAGTTATTTTTCCTTCTTTAATATAAATTTTAGCTAGAGTATTATATTTTTCAAAATCTAAATTTTGTTTTATTTCAATAGATTTTTCTAGATGTTCCTTTGCTTTTTCATTATCTCCTTCCATAAAATAAATTAATCCTAGTCCTTCATAAGGGCAAGAATAAGTATTATTATTATTACTAAGTGCTTGATTAAAATATTTTTTTGCTTGGTCTAAATTACCTAACTCTTGTTCAATTAAACCTAATTCACCATACATATATTCACTATTTGGGTAAATTTTTAGACCATCTAAAAGAATATCTCTAGCTTCATTATATTTTTTTAACCATCTTAAGGTATTTGCTTTATTAATAATGCCAAGTAAATGATCCGGATTATTGTCAAGAATTTTATCAAATTGTTTAAGAGCATTTTCAAAGTCATTATTTGCAAGATCACACCAACCTATTCCAAGCGAGTTCATCTGGCTAAGGTAATCAGAATTAATCTTATCAAATATTACTGTTTTTATATTTGTTTGATAATTATATTCAAAAAAAATTTCCTTTGCCTGTATACAATTATTTTCTTGCAATTTAATATGTCCAATACCTATTTTTGCAAGAGTTGAATTACTTTCTTTTAAAATATCTTGAAATATTTCTTTTGCTTCAACTGGTTTTTCTTGTAAGTTTAAGATAAACCCTTTGAGTTCTAAATAAGCAATATCATTTTTTAGTTCAAGAGCATTATTTACATATTCCATTGAACAAAAATAATCTCCAATAATAAAACAAGAATATGATGCAATAAATTGATGACTTGAATTATTAGGTGTTAAGCTAGCTATTTTTTTATTAGTTTCAACAAAAGCATAATATTTTTTTGAATTGTAGTATTCAATTGAAGATTTCTTTAAAATTGAAATATTTTGTTCATTATCATCTAAATTATTTAATGAACCAAATATAAATAGCAAGATTGATAGACCTAAAAAAATTAAACTTCCAATCAACAATAATTTGTTTTTTTTTCTTTTTTTCATTTTAGCTAATTTGTTCTAAAAGCAGTTTTGCTTCAGGATCATATGGATAGTTTTCAATAGATTTTAGTAAAAGAATTTTAGCATCCTTCCTTCTTCCTTCTTCAATATAAATTTTTGCAAGCAAATTGAATTTTTTATATTCAATATCTGGATTTATTTCAATTGATTTTTCAAAATTTTCTTTTGCTAAATCTAAATTTCCTTGTTTATAATAAACAAGACCTAAACCTTCATAAGGACAAGTATATGTTTCACTGTTTTGTTCAAGAGCTTGATTAAATTTATTTTGAGCTTCAGTTAAATTTCCTAAATTATATTCTAATAAACCTAGTTCAGCTAGTGCATATTCATTATTTGGATACAATTTTAGTATATAATCAAATATTTTTTTAGCTTCATCATATCTTTCTAACCAGAGTAATGCATTTCCCTTGCTAATTAAAGCTAAAAGGTGGTCAGGAGTTTTATTTAGAATCATATCATAATATTCTAAAGCATCTTTATGTTGGTTTTGATTTGAATATGACCAGGCTAAACCTAAAGGCACGGTTTCATACATATAATTATAATCAATATGTATGTTGTCATAAGAGTTTTTTAAACTTTGATTTAGTAATTCTTCAAATATTTGTTTAGATAATGTGTAATTTTTGTTAATTAAAGCAATATGTCCTAAACCTGATTTTGCGATTATTGATTCTTTCTCCCTTAGAATTTTATCAAAAATAACTTTTGCTTCGTGAGGTTTATTTTCCATAATAAGGATAAATCCTTTTAATTCCAAATATTCAATATTATCATTGAGATTTATCGCTTTATCAACATATTTATTTGCGCAATTATAATCTCCAGTTAAAAAACAAGAATAAGCTGCTAAAAATTGATCCCTTGAACTATAAGGTGTTAGATCAGCTCCATTTATATAATTAATAGTTGATTCTGTGTATTTTTGAGTTTTAGAATATAATACTCCTAGTCCTTGAAAGGAACATCCAATAACAGGATTTTTTTCTTTTAATTCATTAAAATAATTTTCAGATTCAGTAAAATTATTGTTATTGAGTGCAATATATCCTTTTGATTCGAGAATTTTTAATTCAATAGCTTTATTATGATAGAACCATTTATCAGAAAGTGAATTAATTTTTTCTATGAAATCATATGCTAAATCATATTGTTTTACTTTGATTATTGCTCTCAAAATTCGATCTATTTTATAGATTTCAAAATAATCAAAAGCATCTAAAGGACGGAGATCTATTGACCTTTCAAAACAATCATATGCTTTTTTATATTCACCTGTTTCTAAGTAATATTCACCTAATGGTAAATAGGACAAATCAGAGTGATTTGAGATTAAATCTAAGTGTTTTTTGGCTTTTAAAATATTGTTCGAATCAAGATAAATAAGACTTTTAAAGGTATTTTTTGTGTCAGAGTTAAATGTAGCAGAGTATTCTTCAAATAAATTAAGTGTTTTTTGTTTATTACCATAAATTGCAAAATATAAATATAATAATCGCATTGAACTATATTCGTGAAGTTGATTTAATTCTAATGAGTTAATATACTTTTTTTCAGCTTGTTCATAATCTCCATCTCTAAGTTTTTTTTCACCTTCAAAGAACATTTTATTAGATTCTTGAGCTATATCCGCAAAATTTTCTTTTTCAAGAGGTCCTAAATCAATGTGAGGTTTTTTTCCTTGTTTTAATTGGTTAATATAGTTTTCAATTTTATTTTTTTCATAATCTAAATAAGTTAAGTTTATCAATAAATTTAAAGTTGATATTGCTTCATTAGTTCTATTTTGTGAAACATATAGATTAGCTAAGGCACGACGATTTAAATCACTAACTTTTGGATTTAGTGCTATAGATTTTTTAAGATATTCTTCAGATTTTTCATGGTTTCCTTCCATATAATAAATTAATCCTAGTCCTTCATAAGGACAATTATATGTAGGAAGTGACCAACCATTATCAATTGCTTTAGAATAATATTCTTTAGCCAGTTCTATTTCTCCTTCAATAAGATAATTTCTTGCAAGTTCAGTTTTATAATGAGCAATATTTGGATTTGAATCAACTAATTTTTTTAAATATTCATTAGATTTTTTATAATTCCCTATTGATCGATAATATTCACTCCAACCTAAATAAAACGAGTAGTTATAACTACTTTTTTCTTTTCCTTGAATGAATGTAAAATTAGCTTTTTCAGGTTCATTAAGTTGTGAATAAACTATACCTAAGTTTTCATAATGTTGTGGATTATTAGGTTCTAAATTAATTGCTTTTTGATATGCTTCTAATGCTTTCTCAAATTCAAGTGAATTTTTGTAGCCTAAACTTTTATGTAAATTACCAATTTTATCATATAGTCTAGGACTATTAGGATATTCTTTTTTAGCATATTCATATACTTTTTTTGCTGAATCAAAATCTACTTGTTCATAATATTGACCTGCTAAACTTAAAAAAATATCTAAGTTAATTACACCGTGTTTAATTGCATTATTAAGAACATCTATTGACTGATTTATTTCACTATTATTTAAATAACACTCACTAATATTAAAAATTTCATCTGGATTATTAGAATTAAAATATTGTGAATTGCATGAGTATTTTGTAGGTGTAATGTCAAAAATATTATTATAAAATATTACTATAAAACAAATCCCACCAATCAAAAATAAGAAACTTAAAATTAGATTTAAGTTATCTAGTTTGAAATTTGATTTATTTGCTTTCATTTTAGTTTTTAATATCTACATAAATGTATTTCCAAATTACAAATACATTGATATTTTCTTTTTTTAATTCATTTGAAATATTAATTCTATTTTTTGATGGCATTTTTAAAAAAGGTAAATATGTTTTATCAAGAAATTCTTTTTGAGAATTTAGTTCTTTAATTGTTTCTTTTGATTGAAAAAATTTAAACTCATCTAAATCAATTTTGTTTTCATATTTGTTGTAAGAATCTGCTGCGGCTTTAGGAAATCTTTCGTACCATCGTTGGTCTAGTTCGTAATTTTGAGATATTGTAAAAGTAGATATTAAAACTAGTATAATAATTAAAATTCCGAGTTTAGTGTGATATATTGGATTTAGCCAATTTTTTTTCAATTCTTCCAAACCTTTTGATAAAAAAATTATGATTTGAGGGAAGCAAAGTAAAATAAAACTTGTTTTAGCTACTTCCCAATTTTCTTGAAACGAGAGTAATAAGAAAAGAGGAATAAAAAGTAGTCCAATAAAAAGAGTGTTTCTTTTGTTTTTTTTATAAAAATTAAAATAACCTAAAATAGGAAATACTAAAAATAATCCAAATGTTTTTTTTAATAGTAAAAATAGGTAAATATAAACTGGATAAGTATAATGAGGAGTTCTAATAATTTCATTATTTAAAGGAAAATTAAAGAGACCATTAAACATAAATTTTAGATTAAAAATGTTATGAGAAAATTCAGGTCTATAACCTTCAAAAAAAGAATATTGAGATGAGTGCATGAACATATTTCCAAAGGCAAAATTATTCCAATATAAAATTGGAATTATTCCTAATATTGTAGCTAGAGTAAATATTGTAATTTTTTTAATAGATTTTTCTTCTGTAATTAAATAAAAAAACATTCCAAACGAAAAAATTATAGCAATATTTCTAATGCTTCCTAGGATTCCAAAAAGTAAACCTATAATGAACCAATTTTTAACATTTAATAAAGAGAGGTAGATTATCAAAGTTAATAGAATCATTCCAAATAAATTTGGATTTAAGGTGTTTATCGAGAAGATGTATCCATTCATATAGCATAGTGCAGATGCAATTAGTGAAATTGTTTTGGACTTAGTAATTAGTTTTACTAAGAAATATAAGATAAAAAAACCACTTACAATAAAAAAAGAGTAAAATAATCTAAATCCAAATATTCCAAAAAATAGAAAAGGAACAGACATTAAAATTCCACTACTTATTCTTTGATCTTTAGAAATTATTCCATAAGATTTTTTATTAATCAAATCATTAGGTATTTTTTGTAAAAGTGTATAATTATATAATGTTTCATTGTTAATATCAACAAAATTTAATTGTGTTCCTGCCATAGTAATTGAAGGAGCTGCTATATATGTGTCCCAATAACCTAAAAAAGGACCTGAAAAATTAAAGAAATAAATAACAAAAATTAGAATTGAAAATATTAAGATTATCTTATTTCTCAAAATTTCTTTTAGAATATTTTTAAATCTTATTTTGGGGAGTTCACGTATGGACAAAAATACTATTAGAACAGAAATTAAAGTATTGAGAAAATTGATGTTTGAACCAAATATAATCGCAAGCATAAAAGCAATAAAAGCAATAATAAAATTCAAACAAATAAAACCAGAAACAACACTTTTGAGCCCTTTTAATTTAAAATATTTTTTTGAAAAAGATGATCCTAAATATAATGTTAAGAAAAGGTACATAATTCCTAGAATTATTCTTATAATCATTTTAGCTGAACATAGTAATCTCCAATAAACATATTTTTAGCTTTTGAATTAAGCATTGTATTGATCGCGTCTTTAGGAGAATTAACAATAGGTTCACCATGAATATTGAAACTTGTGTTTAAAACAATTCCTTGTCCAGTTTCTTTTTTAACTCTTTTAATTAATTTTTCATATCTTGGATTTTCATTGTGGAGAATTTGAGGTCTAATTGATTTATCAACATTCATCGTAGATCTAGCATGATCTACAGAACTTTTTTTTAGCATATAACCCATTGTCATGAATCTATTATATTCTTTTTCATTTACAAATTTTGTTGCTTCTTTTTCTAGCAAAGATGGACAGAAAGGTTGGAACCAAGATCTTTTTTTAATTCTAGTATTAAGTAAATTTTTAACTTCAATACTTGAGGCTGAAGCAAGAATACTTCGATTTCCTAGAGCTCTAGGACCAAATTCCATTTTTCCTTGATGATTAAATACTATTTTATTATTTGAAATAAGTTCTCCAGCATGATTTGACGAATCATTATCTTTTGTAAAATTAATTTTATCTTTATATTTTTGAAGAGTTTTTTTAATTTCAGTATTTGAATATTCAGGTCCTAGATATACATTTTTTAATTGGTAAGGTTTTGTTCCTAGTATTTTATTTGAAACATAAAGTGCAGCACCTGCACTTAGTCCAGTATCTACCATAGCAGGAAAAATATGACATTTATTAACACTATTTAAGTCTCTAATTTTCATATTCATCTTTATATTTGAAGCTATTCCTCCAGCTAAAACAACGTCTTTTATTCCTGTTTTTTTAACTGAATTATCAACAAGTTTTGTAGTAAAATGTTCAAGAGCATCTTGAGCCATATGAGCAAAGTTTTCAGACTTATTTCTCCAGTGTAGGTTTTTTTGCATTTGATATCTTTTTAATAATGAAAAATTAGAAGTTATCTTTGTACCATGAACTGTAAAATAATTAAGCATTGGATTATTTTTTTTGTTATCAACATATGCATAATCAGAAAGAGCCATAACCTTTCCTTCATCTTCTAAAATTCTTAGACCCATAATTGAAGTTACTTCTTGAAAAAAGAGTCCAAGTGAATCTTTTGTTTTATTTCTTGCAATTGTTTTAATTTCATTATTTTCGCAAATACTTATTGTTGAAGAATATCCGTCACCCAGAGCATCTAAAGTTACACAAGTGGCTTTTTTAAGTCCAGAAGTAAAATATGCTGAGGCAGCGTGAGCAGTATGATGATCTACTAAATGTATTTTAGTTTTTTTCATATTAAAACCTAAGTTTAATAGAATTTTTTTAATCGCAAATTTGGAGATTTTTCTAAACATTGAGTTTGATTTTATTTTACCTGTTTGATTTAATATTTGAAGATCAAGGTCCCAAGTTATTGGTTTATTTGTCAAATGTCTTCTTCTTTTATACCAAAAATCATTTTTTAACCAAGATAATGATCTAGAAAGTGTTACAGACCAGTCAGAAGTAGATATTGCAATATGATATATTTCATTAGGTTTTAGATTTTGACTTTTTAGACAGTATCTTATGGAATTAACAGGAAATAGTGGTTCAAGTTTTCTTCGAGTAAATCGTTCCTCAGAAACAGCAGCAATTAGTTTTCCTTTATTAACTAAACAAGCACTAGATTCATGTCCATCCCATATACCTAAAATCATTTTTTGTTTTTTTCATTAACCTTATCAGCTAATTTGTCTAATATTCTTAATAATTCTTTTTTTGTTTTCCTAACTTCAATTACAGCGTACACAATTGCTATGGCTATAGGTATTTGAGTTAGAATAATTGACCATGTTGTACTAATCATATTTTTCCACCTTTTTTCTAATTTTAACAAATAATGTTCTAATTGCAATTATCTCATAGATAATGTAAATAAGAACAAATAGGTACGGGATATGCGTATAAATAAGAGCTTGAGCTGTATCCATTATTTCCCCCACTCTCTTTAAATAGACGAGAGTTTATTAAGTTTTCTAAATATAACTTTCAGGTTCATTATATAAGAATTGGATAGATGGTTCGTCTTTACTAACATCAATAACCCATGAATCAATTTTAAAGGCTTGAGCATTTGCACCATTTATAAACCAATTTCGAATAATTATTTTGTGGTTTCTAGGAATATTTAAAGTAACAGAATTTGAATTATCAAGAGAAGGAAGAGCGGACATTGAAGACTTTAATGCAAAATCTTTAGATTCAGGATAAAAATTGTAATTAATGGAATTTATTTTATGAAAACCAAATTCATCTTTGCTGTAACTAATAAATGAATTTAGATCTAAATATATTTCATTTAAAAATATTGAATCTGAGTGTTTAGTAAAGACGGTTAAAGGTAATTTTTCATTTTGCCATGAAATATTAAATTCTTTATAATATACATCAATTAACTCTTCTTTGTTTTCAAAATCAATAAATAAATTATTTTCTCTAGAAAATTTAATAGCATTGCTTAGATTTGTTACAAGATTATCAAAATTTATTGAGACTTTCACATATTCATCATTAGTTTCTATAGGTTTTTGAATATTAAAATCATAATTTTTTTCTTGATAAAAATTTGATAAACTTTTTCTTTGAATTAAATTATAAATAACTGCTTTTTCCTCAAGTTTTTTTCTTGGAAATTTGATTTTATTTCCAAGTCTTTTAAAATAAGGAAAGAGTTTGATTTTGCTTAATTGTTGTTTTTGAAAATTATAGTAAGAATTAGTTTCTTTTTGATATAGAAATTTTCTATTGTAAAATTCATTTTCTTCTGAAAAATTAATTTGTTTAACTACATTAATAAAACCAAATAAAATAAAGAATATTATACTAAAATAAATAATGTTTTTTCTAAATCTTATAAATCTAAATGCCTGGGTGAGTGAAATTAATCCAAAAGAAAACCAAATAAATATTGGAAGAAAACTCATTAAGATTATTCGATTTTTTGGCATTTCAATAAAATCTCTTTGAATTGTAAGAGTAAAAAAAGGAATTAGAAAAATTAGTGAATAAATTAGAGTGTTTATTTTTGATTTTTTAAATAATCTAATAAACCCCAAAATTACTATTGAGGATATAAAATAGCCAAAATAACTTATGATTTGAATTAAAATATAAAATAAATTAGGATATGGAACAAAAGGAGTTCTTAGCCATTTTGTAAAAGCAAAAATAGCCAGAGAAAAATAGCTTTTTGATTCACCTAATGTGTTAAGTCCATGATAATTTAAATGAGGAAAATTGTAAGCAAAACAAAGAACTGCAATTATAATAAAAAACAGATAATTCCATACTTTTGTTTTTTCTTTAAAATATAAAATAAAAATTGGAATTATAAAAACAAGTGGAAGAAATCTTAATCCTAAACCTGACACTAGTCCGTATAAAAGACCATGTAAGAAATACTTTTTTTTATATTTGAATATAGAAAAAAATAGAATAGTACTAACTACTAAAGCCATAACATTTCTATCAAGAACTTCAATTGAAAGAATATAAGGATTAAAAATTGCAAATAGTGAAGTAATATAAGAAAAAAAAGAACTTTTTGTTAAAAATTTTATTATTAAATATGTAAAAATAAAAAGTAGGACTTGAAATATAATATAGATATATTTGAAAGTGTTATAGTCAAAAAATAAGTGCATTGGAGACACAAAAACAGAATTTCCAGGAGTTGATAATATGTCATAAGGTGTTTTTGTAGCTAATTTATCTTCTAAAGAAGGTTGAAGTGCAAAAGCTAACATGTAAAAACAATTTGTCTCACCTTTTTCTAAATACGAAGTTAATGAAAGATGATAAACAGAATTATTATAATAAAAAAATGAAAAGATAACAATAATGAGGATAAATAAAGAAAAAACCAAATCTGTTTTTTTAAATTTGGGAATATAAATATTAATTTGTTTTTTATACATTAAAAATAAAACCAACGAAATTAAGATAAAATTTATTTCTAATAGTAAATAAGGATTAGAGCTAAGATTAAGAAAGAAAATTAAATTTGCTAGAACTAATGAAGATAAACTGATTGCAAACAAAAGAGTGAATCCAAATAGTTCTTTAAAATTTAATTTATTAAAAATTAAAATTGAAAATAAATAGCCTAAAAAAATTAAGAGAATTAAGTTTAACCACATTAACATAAGATATACTAAATAAAGAATCTTAATATAAATTTTGCTTAAGCAATCTTTAAATATATTCTTTGAATATAAAATATCATGTCAATAATTCTTTTAGTTCCACCTAATGCAGAGGGATTTATTAGAGATACATATTACGGGTGTTGGCATAAAAAAAAATTTATTAATTATTCCTGGCCACCTTTATATTTAAGACAATTAAATACTTTGATTTCTAATTCAAAAATATTCGATTTATCAAAAAGAACTAGTGAGAAAGCAATAAATATTCTAATTAAAGAAAAACCAAAAATTATTATTGTGAATATTGGTACTTATACATTTCAAGAAGATCATTTATTTTTAAAAAAACTTAAACAAAAAATTTCATGTAAAATTATAGCTTTTGGACAACATTCAACGATTTTGCCTAACGACACATTAAAATCAGGAGTTATTGATTTTGCAATTAAAGGAGAACCTGAAGAAATAATTCAAAAAGTTGTTAAAAATATTAATGAATATGATAAATTAAAAAAAATAAATGGTGTTTGTTTAAAAAATCATATTTCTGAAGAGAAAGCTCAAATTAAAAACTTAGATAAAGTTCCAATTCCGAAAAGAAATCTTGAGTTTGATAATAAATATTTTAATCCTTTAGCTAGAAACTTACCTTATACCTCTATGACAATTACTAGAGGATGTCCTTATAGTTGCACTTTTTGTACAGTTCCTAGTTTGTATGGAAAAACATTTAGAAAAAGATCAATAAATATAGTTATTAAAGAGATCAAACAGATTAAAGAATTAGGGTATAAAGAAATATTTTTTAGAGATGAAAATTTAACATTGGATAAAAAATACATAAAAGAATTATGTGAGAAAATAATTAAAGAAAAAATAGAAATTTCATGGATAGGTAATTCAAGAGTTGATACTGTTGATTTTGAATTATTAAAAATAATGAAAAAAGCAGGATGTCATTTATTAAAATTTGGAGTTGAATCTTCAAATCAAAATATGCTTAATTTGTTAAAAAAAGGAACAACAATTAAGCAAGTTAAACAAACAGTAGAAAATTGTAAAAAAATTGGAATAGATACCTTGTGTCATTTTATGATTGGAAACCCAGGAGAAACAAGAAAGGATATTTTAAAGACAATTAATTTTGCAATTGAATTAGATCCTCGGTATGCTTCTTTTGATGTATTAATTAATTATCCAAAAACAAATATTTTAAATGAAAAACAAACAAAGATTTCAAAAGAAGAATTAAATAAATTACATAATTATGCTTTTAGAAAATTTTATTTAAGACTAGGATATATTTTTAGACATTTATTAAATACAAAATCATTTACTGAATTAATACTAAAAATTAAATCTACTATTCAACTTTGGAAGGGTTTATTAGTAAATGAGTAAGAAAATTATTTGGTTTTTTGATTAGAATTTGATTTCATAATTGAATAAATCTCTTGTTCAATTTTTTGAGGATTTTCAATGTATTTTAATGTTAAATTTTTAACATTATCTTCTGCAGTATATAATGTGATATCTCCAGCTCTACAAATTCTATCCCAAATAGAAATATCAGTTGAAATATTTGTTATTTGATTATATGGTGTTGAATGTTTTTTAATTATAAAAAATTCAAACTCACTTTCAACATGTGTTTTATAAAAATAATAATTACTATTAGCTAAAATTATTACACTAATAATAAGAGGAAGAACTGCTAGAGCAACTAAAATTACAATTGCTAAAAATATTTTATTTGAAATTGGATTTAAAATATTTAGAAATTCTAGAACAAAACTAAGACCATATAAAACAACTGTAATAATTCCTGAATAAATTAAATTTTTAACAAACATAGGAATTAATGCATTAAAAAAACTTGGTTTTAATGATAATAGAGGTTTATTCATATTAGCATTTAGAGAATCATTGTTATATATATTTTTTGATTTAGAATAAATAAAAAATTAAGAATACATTTTTTTAAACAATGGAGCTGAAAACACTATAAATAATATCAAATACCAATACCAATCAACTAAAAAAATTAGATCTTTAAATGTTGGCCAAGCAGTAATTAAACATAGTGTAGCAAAAAATACAGTTCCTTTTAGAAGTGAAAAATCATACCATTTCATTTTTTTACCTAAGTTTTCAACTCTATCAAAAAAGTTCAAATGAACCACCTCAACAATAAAATAGAGTTCTAAGTATATAATTATTTAGAAAAAAAAATAATAAGAACCAAGTTGAATTTCTATCTTTTTGGTTTTGCAATTGCCATACAAAGAAATCCTAGACCAAGTCCAATAAATAAACCACCAACAAGTTGGTTTGTATAAAATCCTACACCCATACCAATCATTAATCCAGCAGGAATAAATAAACCAGATCTGTCTTCGTTTTTTGTTTTTGTCATTTTTATAATTTGTATGTATGCATATTTATATTTTTTTAATTTTAAAGAGAAAACTATTTAATTTAAACTGTTGTTTAATTAATTATGAAAACAAAAATTATTTTTATAATTGGGTTAATTGTTGTTTTGTTCTTAATGACGGGTTGCCAACCTAAACTTAAAACATTTAGTGATAATTCTAGATCATGTGAAGCGAATGGAGGAACATGCATGCTTGAAGACACATGTATGAGACTTAGTAGTTGGACAACTATGAGGGGAATGACTTGCCAAGAACCTGATATGGTTTGTTGTGTTTCTTTACTTGAATAATTGTTTTCACTATTAAGTAACGAAACATTTAAATACTTTGAACACATAATACTATTCTATGAAACATAATATAAGTTCAAGTTCTGTATTTATTTTATCTAGTTATTATTATTTCTAAATTAGTCTGTTTTCAAATTAAAATTAATTGATTATTTGATTGCAGTCTAATTTTCATTGATATATTTGACTTACTTAATTTCTCTGTGCAGTTTACAGTAAAATAACCAGCACGTATTCTGGGAGATGTTGGTTCGTATCCTTCTAGAGAGCTCTATAAAAAAATAATGAGGTGAGAATAATGAAAGAACTAGAATTAACAATAGGAATGCAACGATTTAACGAAGAATCTTTTGAATCGTATGTTCATAAATCTGAACAAAAAAAAGTAAAGTCGGATTTAAGTTTAGGTGTACTTAATCCAGAAAATAGATCTAGTAGATACTCTGATCCAAATTTTACTAGGTTTAAGAATGAAGTTAGTAAATATTTAGATGTTAATATAAATCAAATTAGTATTGGATCAGGTATAGATTCAACTCTAGAAATATTACCTCAAATTTTTGTTGGAGATATTGTTATTTCTTCACCAGAGTTTCCTAGATTTAAAGAACTAGGAATTAGATACAATAGAGAAATACATGATGTATCTAGGAGTAATAATAATAATTTTGAATTTGATGATAGTACTATTGAAGGTATACTTGAACATATGAATGAAGAGCAAAAAATTGTAATGATTTCAACTTCAAATAATCCAACTGGTCAAGTGCTTTCTTTAGAGTACATTAGTCAATTAGTAGATAGAGCACAAGAAAGACATTTTTTAGTGCTGGATATGGCATATGGTGAATTTGCAGGTGTAGATTATGTAAATGAGGTTGCAAAAATTGCATCTGAGAATGAAAATGTGTTAGCACTTTTTACAATGTCTAAAGCAAGAGGACTTGCAGGAAAATGTAGACTAGGCTATGGAATTTCGAGTAAAGGAATTGCAAAACAAATAGAAGATTATAGACTTCCTTTTACACCTAGTGGTGAAAGTGTAGCTATAAGATCATTAAAAAATCCTTACAAACTAAATAGAGCAATAAAAGGAGCTAGAAAAAAACAACAATTTATTGAATCAATTGTTGATAGTAATTTTAATCTTGAAATGGTTAGAAACAGTAAAACAAATATTGCTTTAATTAGAGGCACTAGCTTTGACTTAGGAGACTATTTAATGACACATGGAATTAAGACTTCACCACATCCATGGATTAAAGATAGCAACAATGAAAGCTTAAGCTACACTAGGATTACTTTAGGAAATTGGTGGTCTGTAAGAAAACTAGGAAACAGACTCAAAAAAATTTAATTTTTTTTATTTTTCCCAAAAAACTTATATACCAATTTAACTCGGTTATTTTTAATGGAATTAAATTCTTTAATAAAATCGTTTGCCACAATTGCTTTAATCTTAATTGGATATTTTTTTAAGAAAAAAGGTCATTTTAACCATCAAACAATAAAGTCAATTAATAATTTAGTTTTTAGATTAATTTTACCAGCGTTTTTATTTATTGCTTTTTTAGGTGTAAAATTTGAAACCAGGTTAATTATTTTACCTGTAGTAGGTTTTTTACTTGCAGGTATGCTCCTTTTTATTGGACATATTTTGTCAAAAATTCTGAAAATTAAAAATGATTATTTTAAATTTTCAATGACAACTTTTGAAGGAGGTATGATTGCTTATCCAATATTTACAATGTTATTTGGTGTTGAAAAAATATTTATGGTTGCATTAATTGATCTAGGAAATGCGATTTTCTTTTTTACAGTTATAATGGTTTTATTATCTAAACATAATGATAAATCAATTAAAGACGCATTACTTGATAGTGCACCAATACTCATTGCAATGTTTTTAGGTTTAGGTTTAAATTTACTAGGAATTCATACTTTGATACAAGAATTCTTTATCTATAAAATAGCACTTGAAACTTTAACATTACTAAGTATTCCAATGGTGACATTAATTGCTCTTTCAATAGGAATAGATTTAGAATTTAAAATAAAAGATTTTATTGATCCAATTAAATTAATTTTTGTTAGATACTTATTTGCTACATCTTTTTCAATTATATTATTTAATTTAGTTTTAGTAAAACTTGGATTATCAACAGATTACAAACACGCATTAATGGTGTTTGCATTAGCACCTTCTTCATTGTTACTTCCAGCGTTAGTTCCAGATAAGGATAGAAAATATTTATCAAATTTGACTAGTTTGTTTGTTCCTATTTCAATAGGTGTTCTTTTGCTTTACGGAATTCTTGTTACATAATAATTAAAAACTTGTTCCACATTTCTTAAATTATGAAAAAATTATTTTTAACTTCAGTTACACCTAATGTAATGGGTGAATTTGTTAAATTTTTAGGTAAAGAACCTAGTAAAACTAAAGTAGCTTTTATTGCTAATGCAGCAGATCTTTATGAAAATAAATGGTTTATTGATGATGATAGAAAAAAATGGAAAGAATTGGGTTTTAATTTAATTGAAATTGATATTAGAAACAAAAATTATAGTGAATTAAAAAAAGAGCTTGAAACTTTTGATGTGATATATGTTGCAGGAGGAAACACATTTTATTTGTTGCAAGAAACACTAAAAAGTGGATTAAATAAAATAATTATTGAGCTTTTAGAAAAAGGAGTAATATATTGTGGAGGTAGTGCAGGTGCAGTATTAGTTTGTCCAAGTATTGAATCAGTTAAAGTTTTAGATGATCCAAAATTAGCACCAGAACTTGAAACCTATGATGCACTTAATTTAGTGGATTTTATTGTTCTTCCTCATTATAGTGAGAAATATAAAGATACATATAACAAAATTATTGCAGATTACAAAAACTGTGAATTTGTAAAAATTGATGACAATCAAGCAATTATAGTAGAAGGAGATAAATATAGAATTATTTGAGGAAATTATGAAAAATTATTTTAAAAAACATTGTAGTGTTTGTCCAACTGAAATTCATTGTTGTAAGTTTAAGGATAATAAAGGATTTACATTTGTTAGCATAAAAAATGCAAAAGAAATTAAAAAACACACTAAAAAAGATTATAGTTATTTTTTAGATTATTCACCATTACCGAAAAAAACTATTAGTTTTTTAAAAAAAGGAGATCCAGCACTTGAAGGGTTTTTAAGATACAATATGTTAGATAGTAATTATAGACTTCTCAGATTAAAAATTAAAGAAAATGGAAATTGTATTTTCTTAAATAATGACAATAAATGCGAGATATATGCGTTTAGACCGAGTGTTTGTAAAATATATCCTTTTTATGGTATACGACTTCTTAATAATAAGGTAAAAATAATTCCACATGATTCAGATCCAAAATGTTCTGTGATTACAGAGTTAAATTCAGAGGATGTTGAAGAGATACTTTTGGAAAAAGAAAATAAATCAATAAAAAATGAATTTATAAAAATTGAACAGGAATCAATAGAATATAAAAAAAATATTTTAAAGATTCAAAAATTATTTGATAAATAATTATTATGTAACTAAAAATTATTAAATTCTAAAAATTCTTATCAATTTATGAATCAAAATAAAAAAATCTATGATTATAAAAATTCTTTAACGTATGAACTTAGGAATTTGACATTATGTTTTCTCATAAAAGATAATCAAGTACTTTTAGGGATGAAAAAAACAGGGTTTGGAAAAGGAAAATATTTAGGAATTGGTGGGAAAGTTGAAGAAGGTGAAACAATTGAACAAGCAGCAATTAGAGAAGTACAAGAAGAAATTGGTGTTGTTGTAAAAAATATTAAAAAAGTAGGAACACTAAATTTTTATTTTCCTTTTGTAGAAAAACCTCAAAAATGGAATCAGAAAGTTCATATTTTTATTACAGAAAATTGGGAAGGAGAAATAATTGAGAGTGAAGAAATGAAACCAAGTTGGTTTAATAAAAAAGAATTACCTTTTGATTCTATGTGGTCAGATGCACCTTATTGGACTCCCTTAATTTTAGATAATAAAAAAATACATGCAGAATTTATGTTTAATAAAGAATTAGAAATAATTGAAAACATAGTTTTAATAAATTAAATTAATTTTTTTCTTTTTATGAAATTCAATAGCTTACTTCCTGAAATGGTTGTGCTAGATATCAAAGAATCCTTAAAATTTTATGTTGATTTATTAGGGTTTAAAATTGAATATAGTAGAGATAAATTTGTTTTTTTATCATTTCAAGGTTCACAAATAATGCTTTCAGAAAACCAAGATTGGTGGACTCAAACTAAATTGGAAAGGCCTTTTGGAAGAGGAATCAATTTTGAGATTAAGTCAAATAATGTAGAATTAATGGTTAAAAAACTAAATGAAAAAAATTATCCTCTTTTCAAAGAAATTGAAGAGAATTAGTATAGAGTTAATAATGACTTTACAGGAAACAAAGAATTCATTGTTTTAGATCCAGATGGGTACATGCTTAGGTTTTCAGAAAATCTAGGAATGAAACCTGTAATCTAAATTTTCTCACTAGACATCTTTACACAATTCTTTTAAAGAATTGTTATTTTATTTAATATTATGAAATATAAATTCACTCCTTCTAGAATTAATTTACTTAAAGACTGTCCAAGATGTTTTTGGTTGCAATATAATAAAGATTTTAAAAGACCAGATGGTATCTTTCCTAGTCTTCCTAGTGGAATGGATAGAATATTAAAACATCATTTTGATTTTTATGCTAAAAAAAAAGAAATGCCACCTGAAATTAAAGAGATTAAGGGTGTTAAATTATTTGAGGATTTAGAATTACTTGACAAATGGAGAACAAATTGGGTAGGAATAAAGTATGAATGCGATGAATTTATTTTAAAAGGAGCTGTAGACGCTATTTTAGTTAATAAAGAAAATGGAAAATTAATTGTTCTTGATTATAAAACAAGAGGATATCCATTAAAAGAAGACACACACAGTCATTATATTGATCAACAAGCTCTTTATAATTATCTTTTAAGAAAGATTGGATATGAAACTGAAGATTATTCATATTTATTATTTTATCATCCTGATAAAGTAATGGAAAACGTTTTTTTATTTCATAAAGATTTAGTAAAGATAAAAACAGATGAAGGTGTGGCTCAAAAAATAATTGATAATGCTTTAAATGTTTTAAGAGGACCAATTCCTGAGGCTGCTGAAAAATGCAATTATTGTAAATATAGAGAAACAAAAGTAAGTTTTGAGCCTCCAGAAATAGATGTAACAAAAAAAACAAGTTTGCTTGATTACTAATTTTACATATATATGCATATATACAATATTAGCTCTAGATTCATATCTAGATTTTTTTAAATTATATATATGTCTAGATTAGTTAATAGAGGAATCTATGAAGATGAAGTAAAAATAGATAAAACTCTATTTTCTGATCCAGAGGATTCTTATTCAATAATTCAAGAAGAAGTAGTTTTTTTACCAAATAATATTAAAATTAAGTGGAAAACAAAAGTTGATTTAAATTCAAAACCAAAAAAAAAGATAATTGGTGTTTTAGGTGGTATGAGTCCAGAAGCTACAGCTAATTTTTATCAAGAGTTAATTCAACAATGTAGAATAATTTATGGGGCAAAATATGATGTTGATTTTCCTGAAATTATAATTTTAAATTTACCAGTTCCAAACATGTTTAACAAAGCGCAAAAATCTAAAGAAGTGTTAGAATTATTAATTAATGGAGCAAAAAGACTTGAAAAAATAGGTGCAGATTTTATTGTTATGCCATGTAACACAGCTCATTTTTATTATCAAGATATAAAAAAACAAATATCGATTCCTTTTTTAAGTATAGCAACAGAAACTGCTAAAAAAATCAAATCTGAAAACATAGATTTTGTAGGAATACTAGCAACAAACACAACAATTAATGGAAAAATTTACAATCAAGACTTAAAAAAATTAGGAATAAAATTAATTGCTCCTAAAGACCAAGAAAAAGTGAATTCTATTGTTGATAATATATTACAGGGTAAAAAACTAAGGCAGGATAAACTTGATTTTAAAAAAATTATTTGGAAACTTGAAAAAAATAATGTAAAAGCAATTATTTTAGGATGTACTGATATTCCTCTTTTACTTAAACAAGAAGATGTAGATATTGAACTTTTTGACACTGCAAAAATTTTAGCAGAATCTGCTGTTAAATATGCTATTAATTAATTCAATTATGTTTCTAAACATTTAAATACAGATAACACCCATACTTGTTATATTGTTACAGTCACTAAGGAGGTATAGTAATGAGACGAGGACTTATTTTACTTTTGATAATTATTTTTTTAACAGCTTGTGCAACAACAAAGACTACAATAGAACTTGATAATGTTGATGTAAGACTTAAATGGTTACATCAAGCACAATTTTCAGGAAATTATATTGCTTTAGATAAAGGATTTTATGAACAAAATGGATTAAATGTTTCATTAAAAAAAGGAGGAGTGGATTTTTCATCATTGCAAGAAGTTTTATCAGGAGAATCAGATTTTGGAATTGTTGGAGCAGATGATTTAATTGTTGCTATTTCAAAAGGCGAACCAGTAAAAGCAGTTGCTGTAATATATAAATTAAGTCCAGTTTGTTATTTTGCTTTAAAGGAAAGTGGAATAAAAAGCCCTCATGATTTTGTGGGGAAAAAAATTGGGATCAAAAAAGGTTCTGGAACATTTTACTCTTATGTTTCTATGCTTGAATATTTGAATATTAATAGAAATGAAATTACTGAAGTAGAAATAGCATATGATTTAACTTCATTTTATAATAAAGAAATAGATGTCTGGCCAGGGTTTAGAATAAATGAACCAAATACTGCTATGGAAAATGGATATGAAGTTGAGATAATAGGACCAGAAGATTGGGGAGTTACTATGTATGCAGATGTAATAGTAACAACAGTAGATAATATCAATAATAATCCTAAGCAAGTTAGATCTTTTGTTGAAGCGACATTAAAAGGATGGCAATATGCTATTGAAAATGAAGAAGAAACTGTAGATATTATCATGAATTATGCAATTGATTCATCAAGGTCTCATCAACAAAATATGTTAGCTAGTTCAATTCCTTTAATTCATACAGGAGATTCAAGATTAGGAGTAATGGAACCTAAAGTTTGGGAAAACATGATAACAATATTATCAAACAATAACATTATTGAGACTGAGGTAAAAATTGAAGATATTTTTACAAATGAATTTGTTGGTTGAAATAAATAAAATATATATGTTCAAAAAACAAATAAATTAATGTTTAGATTCAGGAATAATAATCCAAGCAACAATATAAGCAAGAATTCCTGAGCCAGTTAGTGCAAATAATACCCAAATTAATCTAACTACTGTTGGATCAACTTCTAGATACTCTCCTAAACCTCCACAAACTCCTGCGATCATTTTATTTTTTTTACTTCTGAATAATTTTTTAGTATTTTTAGCCATTGTGATACCTCGTTTAGCAATCATAAAATATATAGCAACACCTATAACATTTAGTGAGAAAATGATAATAATCCAAATTAATTTTTCAATGTCTTTTCTTTTTGAATTTAAACAATCTATAATTGCCCATACAATAAGAACTACTGAAAAAACTCCAAACAAAACCATACTATATGAATAACTCATTTGTAGAGGTTTTAGATAATTCATCATTTTAATTAAAAGAATATTTGATTATTTAAATTATTCTATGAGTGTAAGAATAAAAAATAAAATTTTTTTATAAAACTATATTATCAAATCTCATTTTTGGACGAGGTTCGTCTGCAGCGTATCCAATTGGACAAATAACAGCAGGCATTAAGTTATCACTAAGATTTAACATTTCTTTATATTTCATTGGATCAAATCCACCCATAGGACAAGAATCAAATCCAAGTGCCTTAGCTCCGTTTAATGCATTACCTAAAGCAATAAAAACTTGGTCTCTAGCATATGAATTTTTTCCATTTTCATCTAAACTTGAAACATAACTTGTCATCATATCAATATAAGCTTTGATATCCTCTTCTTTAGCTCCACTATCCAGCATCATTTGTTTAATTCTATTTATTGAACCCATTAAATCACTGTCAGCACAAAAGACAAGTAAATGACTACAAGTAGTAATTTGTTCTTGATTAAATGAAACAGGTTTTAGATCAGCTAACATTTTAGGATCTGAAATAATTTTAAGTTTCCAAGTTTGCATATTAAAGCTTGAGGCTGAGTATCTAATTAATTCAATTAACTCATCAACTTTATCTTGAGGAATTTTTTCACCATTAAATTTTTTAGTTGCATATCTAGACATAACAATTTCTTTAAAATTCATAATAATCACCAAGATTAAAGATTAGATGAAATGTATTTAAAGATGTTGTTTAAGTAAAAAAAGAGTTTACTTTTTTTGTCTTATTGTTTCAAACATGGCAATTGATGCACTTACAGCCATATTCAAAGAATTCATTTTCCCATACATTGGAATTTTTAAGTATTCATCAATATATTTACTGCTTGATTCATTTAACCCAGAATCTTCTTTTCCTATAACTAATACAATAGGTTGATTTAAGTTAGCATTATATATTGTTGTTTTAGCTTCTTCATCTAAACCGTAAACAATTAATCCGATTTTTCTAAAATGTTTTAATGCAGTAAATAAATTTTCTTCAATTACAGGAATATGAGAAATTGCACCGGCACTTGATTTAATAACAAGTGGAGAAATTTTTGTTTTTCTAGGAACAATTATACAATTTGCTCCTGCAGCTTCAGCACTTCTAATTAATGTACCTAAATTCATATCATAATCAGATCCAGAAATTATAATTACTAATTGAGGATCTTTAATATCTTTTAATTTTAATTTGTCTTTTATAGCAATAGCAACGACACCTTGATGCCTTTCTGTTTCTGCAAAATTCTTAAGAAATTCTCTAATGACAATAGGTACATTCTTGTCTTTAGCTAGTTTAATGATTTTTTTAACTCGTTCATTGTTTTGTTTATTTTCTTCAACAAAAATTTTTGTAATCTTAACTTTGGATCTAAGAGCTTCATATACAGGATTTCTTCCTTCAATTTGATATTTTTCCATATTATTAAAAGAAATCGTTTGTTGGTTATAAAAGTTATTGAAGAAACAAAAAAAAGCCTGCTAATTAAGCAGGAATATAAATTCTAAGTTATTATACTTTCAATTTCACCAATTGCTATATGTGATAGTCCTGTTGCTGTGTTTTTATAAGTTACTTCAACATTATTAAATATAGGATCTGCATCAAATTCACATCCTTGCAACTTAATTCTATAGATTTCATTATTTGGTACTTCTTGATTATTTATTTGTTCATAGGGATCAGATGTTCCAACAGCAACTAAAGTAAATCCACTACAATATTCATCATTTACATGACTTATTTCAATTGTAAAACCAATATTATTTCTAAGAGCTATTTCCATACTATCGCTTGTTGTTGTAGCTTTGTCTACACAATCTGTTCCTGCAGGGAATTGACATCTTTCTATAAATTGTAAACATGCTCCATTTTCACAACCATATTTACAAGGAATTACTTCAAATTTCATTTCATCTCCTTCACAATATTTTTCGTATAATTCGTCTGAATCCTGATCACATAAATCATTATGTCTAGCACACATCATCCCAGGCTCGTCACCTGGTTCTTCAGCACCATACATGCAAACAGTTAGTTCACCGTTAACATATTGATCGACACCATTTTCATAATCTTTACAACTATTTTCATTTTCACTTTGGGTAGGTTCTATTGGATTGTTATTATTATTTGTTGATGGTGCATAACTTCTTGTGCAACCTGCAATAATAACAATACTTAATATTAACATAAAATATAATAAATTTTTTTTCAAATTAATCACCTTTGAAGTTTTAATTAAGAAATCCCCTTAATATATTTTTCTTTGACTGTTACATCAAATTAAATAATACAGGTGCAAGTGTAGTAAAGACCCAATAGTTGAAAAGAACGTGTGTTATAAAAAAAATTACACTTGAAATAATCCTACTTCCCATAAAAATATAGAGGGGAAGAACAATAGCGTCATACATCAATGTCATAATAAGACCAATTTGCCACAAACTTAAATTTGAGAATAATGGTGTAATTATGCCTATTAGTGGCATAGTTAAAACAGAAACAAAATATGTAGGTTTAAAATATCCGCTTACAATTAATGCAGAGGTTATAGAAATAAAACCGGTGATCATACCTAGAGTATGTCCATATTTTAATGATATTAAAACAGTTGCTAATGTGCAAAGTTCTAATCCAATATAATGAGCATGTTTTGAAATTTTTAAATACATCATAGAAACAGATGCAAGTAAATTTAGTAAAACAAAAAATAAAATACTTCGAAATTTTGTGATAACAATAAGACCAATAATTGAAAGAATAGCTACACCCATAACTTTTTTAGGATCATTTGCTAGTTTTTTTAAAAATGAATCCAGTTTATTTAAAAAATTATAAACTAAATTATCTTTTTTAAACTTCATAATTAATTGAAGAATAAATAGATATAAATATTCTATGAAAAATTAATTATTTAATGAGAATACCTAAACGATATGGAGAATCTAGAAATGATAGTTGTCCATTTTGTGATAAACAAGCATTAGCTAAAAATAAACAAGGACTTTTAGTTTGTTTGGCTCATAAAGAAACTAATCTTCCAGATATAAAATGTTTATGTGGTTCTTGGCTTGATATTAGAACAGGAAAATATGGTCCTTATTTTTTTTGTATTAATTGTGGAAATATTAATTTAAAAAAAGGTCTTGAAATGCTTGAATATAGTAAAAAAAAGCAAGAAAAAAATAATCCTGAAAAAAAAGAAGAAATACAAAAACCAAAAATCTCAAAAACAAATGTTTCTGACAAACCACTTCAAAAAAAGGAAAAAGTTCATTACAAAAAATCAAAAGATGAATTTATTGTTGATACTGGAAAATATGATAACTTTGATTATGGGATTGAATAATTAAACAATATTCTTTTAAACTTTTGAATTATATTTTTAATTGGTGATATTATGACATTAATGGGATCAAATGATGATAGATTACAAAAACAAAGCATTGCTCCAAGTTTTAAACTAGTTGGGACAGATGATAAAAAACATTCTTTAAATGAATTAAAAGGTGAAAAATTAACACTAGTTGTTTTTATGTGTAATCATTGTCCTTATGTTATTCCTAAAATTGAAGAGTTAAATCGAATTGCACGAGATTTTAAAGATAAAGGACTAAGTGTTATAGGAATTAATCCAAATAATAATCCTGAGTATCCTGAAGATAGTTTTGAAAATATGAAGAAGCTTAATTTGAGTTTTTCATATTTATTTGATGATACTCAAAAGATTGCTAAAGATTATGGGGCAGTTTGTACACCTGATCCATTTTTATTTGATAAAGATTTAAAGTTGGTTTTTCATAGTAGAATAGATGATGCTCATGGTTCTGAATCTGCACAAGTTCATGAATTATATGATGCAATTAAAGAATATTTTGAATCTGAACAAATAAGTAAACAAGAAAACCCCTCTATGGGTTGTAGTATTAAGTGGGTATATTAGTATTTTTTTTCTTTTTTTGAATTAATATTTATAAATAAGTTAGGGTTCTCGCGCTTCTATGCAAGAAATGAACTCAACTTTAATTGCTTATATAGGATCACTACCTGAAAAAATAGATCAAACAACTAGAGGTGTAAATTTAGAGAAAATTGTTTTAGGTAATGAAACAGAGTTTAAAGTAACAGTAACTAGAGGAGAAGATGTTTCTGAAATTGTTTTAGGACCTTCTAGGGGAGCAATTCTAGCATATTTTATGGCACATGATGAGGTTTCTGAAAGAGACATTTTTACAGATTTATATGGTGGAAAACCTGACGAAGAAATATTCTCTAAAGTTAGAACACATATAAATGAATTGAAGAGACAAATTAGAGATGTAACTCAGTTTGATATTATTGGTCAAGCAGCTGCAAAAAAATACAAATTTTATGGAGTTGTTGAAGACTTAGAATTTTGTGATCTTTTTTATAATCCAGTTACTCGAGTTTTAAGAACTGAATCTGAAGAAAACTTAAAATTAAATCCAATTGAAGGACTTGTTTTTGAATATTTAGTTGGTAGGGAAGGTCAAATTGTTGATTATCGGGATATCTATAATAAAATATATACAAAAACTAAAAACTCAATGAGTAGTCTTAGAAAAATAATTAATAGTGTTATAAAAAAAGTTGATACTTTGTCAAAAGAAGATGAACCAATATATAAAATATCTAAAAAGAGAAATGAGGTTGTTGTTGGAAAATTAAAAAGATCAGGAGATGTAAATATTCAAGATTTATTATATGATAATGAAAATAGGATTATTCATTTTCCTGAAAATAAAAATAAAAAACCTAGTTTTTTAACTGGAATAGAAAGTAAAGTATTAAATGTATTATTAAGATATTCTGGAGAAATAATTACACCAGATAAAATTAATCTTGAAGTATGGGGTGGGAACTATTCATATGTTCCTGTTGTTATAGCAAATATTAGAGATAAGTTAGGAGATTCTCTTCAAGAACAAAAATATATTCAAACAATAGGTAATGGGATAGGTTATAGTTTAATAAAAGAAATAAAAGAAAAAAAATAATCTTATCCTTTCAACATTACTGATGTTGGATAAGGCATTTCAATTTTGTTTTTATTAAATTCTTTAAGAATTTCCATATGAATTTCTGATTTTGTTCCACCAATATTTGCGCCTTTTTTAATGTAATAGGCAACAGAAATATCAAATGTAAAATCACCAAATCCTCCGAAATTAACTGAATACTTTTTTAAAATATTTTCATTTTTTTCAAGGATTTTTTCAATAAGTCCCATTGCTTTTTTAATTTGAAGTGGGGCTGTATCACATGAAATTCCTAGAGTTAATTTAACTTTTCTAGATGGTTCACTACTTATATTTTCAACAGCACTACTTGTAAACTTTGAATTAGGCATTGTGACAATTCTTCCATCATAAGTTCTAATTTTTGTAGATCTTAGACCAATATCTTCAACTTTACCTTCTACACCTGATACATTTACAACATCTTTAAGTTTGAATAATTTATCAGAAAATATTGTAAGTCCACCAAAAACATTGGCAACAGTGTCTTTAGCTGCCATAGCTAGAGCCAAACCACCTATACCTAGACCAGCTAATATAGTTCCTACATCATATCCAGCATTATCAAGACCAACAATAATACCTAAAGTCCAAACAATTCCTTTTACTCCTTTTTTGATTAGAGGAAATAATTGGTCATCTAAATCATTTTCAGATGCTTCAGCATAAGGAACCATGTATTCTTGATATAAAGCTTCAAATAATCTACTTATTAACCAAGTAACATTAATAACAATTAAGAATTGGAATGCATTATCAACAAATAATCTTCCAGTTTCTGTAAAATTTAAAGTGGTTAAAGCATACCAAATTCCGCCTAAAACCATGGCGAAAACTAATGGTTCTTCAATCATATCAATTAGAATGTCATCTAATTTTGTCTTTGTCTTTTTTGTAAAAGCTTTGATAATACTTGTTAGTACATAATATAATACTTTAGCAACAATTGCAACTCCTAATATAATTAAAAATGCAATTAACCATTCTTTTACAGTGTTTCCGTAATATGTTTTTATTAATAATTCATCAAACAATATTGTCACCTCAAGTGTATCTGTTTAATTATTATTTTAAGTGGTAGTGAGAAATATTTAAATATTTGGATAACAAAATGAAAAAATATGGGAAGAATTAATGATACACTAAATCTTTTAAAAAATACAACAAGTTTGGTTGCTCGTAACAAAGACATTTTAAAGCCAACATGGGCTCAAGTAAAAATTGCAGCATTTTTTTATTTTTTAATGATTGTTAGCATTGTTTTACTTTTTATTCCAAATTTAGGTGGAGTTGGACAAATAGGAATAATAGTTATGGCATTAGTTTTAATGTTAATATTTCCTTTTATTGAAGTTAAATATAAAGCTGCTCAGTCTTGGATAGTATATCAAACGTTTATTGGAGAAAAAACAGATTATGCGGACGGAATTAAAAGAGCAAAAGCAAATAGAGGAGATATTTTTGCATTAGGTGCGTTAGACATTTTACTTACACATTTTTCTAGACAATTAAAAAATAAGAGTAATTCAGGTGTAGGTATTTTTTTTAGAATTATTTTAGCAGGGTTATCAAAAATAATTGAAGAAGGTTGGGATTTAATTGGAAACTTTTTACTTCCTGCGTCAATTGTAACTGAGAAAACAATTACTGAAGCAGCAAAAGATCTTAAAGAATTAAAGAATAATGTTCCTGGAGCTCTTGCAGGAGTATTTGGTATTGATTTTGTAGGAAACACCTTAAAATCAATGGTTGGAGGAATATTATTTTTAGGAATATTAGTTGGTTTTGCATTATTATTTTTTACTGGAACTTGGTTGCCACTAGTTTTCATATTTTTAGTCATGATTGCATTTAATGTTGCAGCCAACATTACCGTTGAAATGATTAAGGTTGTTTATTTTACATTATTTTATGTGTCAATTGCAATGCCAATGAAGATGCCTAAAGAATTAAGAGATGAAGTTACTAGTTATCTTAACTATAAAGAACCAGATCAAAAAACTTTAGAGAAAAAAGCTTCTGATAAAACAAAAAAAGAAGATACAAAACATCATGAGAGACTTAAGCCATTTATTGAAAAATACAGAAAACAAGGATATGATGATAAAGATATAAAAAAAGTTTTAACAGATAACAAATGGCCAGCATCTGAAGTTGATAAAGCATTAAAAAAGATTTAATTTTATTTTTCTTTTTTATAAAATTCTAATGTGTCTTTGATAGATTCTTCAGCAGAATATTTAGTACTAAATCCTAATTTTCTAATTTTTGAATCATCATGAATTCTATCTTTAAAAGCTAAGACCATATTTTCATAATTGATTTTTGGATTTTTAGCTATTAATTCATATAAATATACTAAGTTCCAAATTATTGGTCCTAAGATTTTAGGAATAATGTATCTTGGTTTTTTTACACCTAATTGTGAAGCAATAATGCTATTGAATTCTTTTATTGAATAATTTCCACCAATAACTAAAAATTTTTGATTATCAAGTTTTTTTTTCATTAAAAATACCATAGATTCAGATAAATCTCTAACATCAATAAATGAATTTCTTCCACTTGTAGAAACTGACATTTTTCCTTTGTATATAGGTTCAATAAGTTTGAATATTTTTTTGTCTCCTGGACCTATAACCATAGGAGGATTAACAACAATAACATTCATACTGTCGTTTAGAAGAATATTTTCTGCAAGAAATTTTGAGTAAGAATATACACATTTTTTATGTTTTGACCAATTAAATTCAGTATTTTCAGTAATAATTTTTTTTGGAAATCCAAATGCCGCTGAAGAGCTTAGATGAATTAATTTTGAAACATTGTTAATTTTACATGCTTTTAGAACATTTATAGCACCAAGCTTATTGATTTTAATTAGTTTTAATTTATCTTTTTGATTATATGATACCATCGCAGCTAGATTAAAAACTATGTCTGCTCCTTTGAACTCTTTTGAAAGCTGATTTAAGTTACAGATATCAATACCATTTTTAAAACTAATATTTTTTTTTCCAGAGAAAGAATAGAATGAAGGGTTATGTTTTTTTCTTGATAAAATAAGGATTTGGTTTTTTTTATTTTTACTTAATTTATTGACTAAATGTTCACCAATAAAACCAGTTCCACCAGTAACAATAATTTTCATTTTAAATCATATTTAAAGATCTTAAAACTTCATTAAAACCTTGTTTTAAATTATTTTTTTGTTTATATCCTAATTTTTTTACTTTTGTGATTGAATAAGTAAATTGATTTGAAACAGCACCTTTCCAAACATCATAGTTAAGTTTTGTGTTTTTTTTAAAGATCTTGGAATATATATTAATAATACTAAATCCTATTGTTAAAAAAAATGAAGGAATGTAAATAATTTTATTTTTTATTTTGGTTATTTTTTGAAGCATTGATACTAATTCATGCATAGTTAAAGTTTCATTATCTTTAACAAAAAACACATGAGTTTTTTTGTTTGTTATTTTTAATGTAATTTTTATCATTTCAATGAGATTATGAACATTAATCATAGCAATTTTAGTTCGTCCTTTATTTACCATAGGGTAAAAAGATTTATTTAGCATGTTAACAATATTAAATATACCTGAATCTTTATGGGGACTAGGTCCATAGATAAGAGGTGCTCTAAATATAATTGAAGTAATATTTTTTTTTGATTTTTTTTTAATATATTTTTCAGCTCTATATTTTGTTATACCATATATACTCTTAGGTATTGGTTTTGTTGTTTCATCAAAAGGTATAGGCCTACTACCACTCATAACTGAAATTGTGCTCATAAAAAAAAACTTTGAAGCTTTATTTTCAATAGAAACATCTAGAATGTTTTTTGTTCCTATTACATTAATTTTTTCATAAATTTTAAATGGCATTTGCCTAGATCCACCTAGAGCAGCTAGGTGAAATACATGATCTCCTTTTTCTATAATCTTTTTTAGGGTTTGTTTTTTACAAATATCAGCACAAATAAATTCAATTTTTTTTGATTTAATCTATGAAGTATTTGATGTTTCGAGATCAATTAGAATTATTTTGGAATATTTGTTTTTTAAGCCTTGAGCAATTGTCCTACCAATGTACCCACATCCTCCTGTAATAACAGCTCTAACCATTATTTTATTTCAAAATTATTTAATATAAAAAATTTTTTGTTATATGGAAATTGAAGAATTTAAAACCCCTACATTTAGGTTGATTTCCATAGTTAAAAATCTAATTTTAAGAATGAGGGGAGTATGATACCTGTTTCATGTTAGATTTTTATTATCTAATCAGAAAACCTTTTTAATCTATTATCTATTCTTATTAGTCTATGGCAAAAGACAAAGAAGTTAAACACTGGGCAGACCAGATAGCAGATGAAGCAATAGCACGCGTTGAAAGCGATCCTTTTTTACAAGAAGTAGTAAAGAAGACTGGTTATTTTGTCTATGATGAAAAAACACCTTCAGGATTAATTCATATTGGATCTGGACGTGGTTGGGTTATTCATGATGCAATTGCTAAGGCTCTTCGAAGTAAAGGTGTTGACGCTAAATTCGTATTAAGTAGTGATGATATGGATCCACTTGATAAACCTTCCAAATTATTAACTGAAGATGAAAATGAAAGGTATTTAGGAGTTCCATTTAAGTATATTCCTAGTCCTAAACCAGGATATGATAGTTTTGGAGATTATTATTTCAAACTTTGTACTGATAAATTCGAAGAGTTTGGAATTGTTTGTGAACTTGAAAGTACTGGGGCAGAATATGAAAAAGGTACATTCAATAAACAAATTAAAATCATTCTTGATAATGCAGATAAGGTAAAAAAAATATTTGCCGATTTATATGGAGATGATGTAGGTGCTGCTAATAAACTTCCTTTTAACGTAAGATGTCCTAAATGTGGAAAGATTGCTACAACAAAAGCATTAGAATGGGATACAGAAAAAGAAGAAATAAAGTTTGAATGTAAAGATGGTGTTGTTGCTTGGGCAAAAGGATGCAATGAATCTGGATGGATTTCACCATATAATGGGAATGGGAAATTTCCTTGGAAAGTTGAATGGGCAGCAAAATGGCCAGCAAAAGGAGTTATTGTTGAGACAGCTGGAAAAGACCATTTTACAAAAGGAGGAAGCAGAACAGTTGCATGTAGGATTTGTGTTGATGTTTTAAATTATCCACCACCATATCCTTCTAAAGGATATTATACAGGTCCAGGATATGAATTTTTTACTGTTGGTGGTAAAAAGATGTCAACAAGTAAAGGAAGAGGTATAGGTTTTGCAAATTCAACAAGTATTGCACCTGCACCAATGCTTAGATTTTTACTAGTAAGAACTAGACCTAATGCAGTAATAGATTTTGATCCTTATGGAACTAATGACATTGTCTTGCTTTATGAAAGATATGACAAAGCAGAAAGAGCTTATTTTGGAGAAGAAGATTTTGGTGAAAAAGATAATATCAAGTTAAAAAGAATATATGAATTAAGTTATATTGGAAAAATTCCTGATAGAATTCCACCACAGTTTTCTTTAAGACATGCTTCGACACTTCTTCAAATTTATGAAGAGATAGATGATGTAATAAAAAATCTTCAAGAATCAGGACATGTGTATAAAGACGCATCTAAGCAAGAAATTGAGTATGTAAAAGAAAGATTATTATTTGCAAAAAAATGGATAGATGAATTTGCACCAGAGGACTATAAATTTGAATTACAAAAAAAAGTACCTGATGTTGAATTGAATGATAAACAAAGACAAGCACTAAAAATATTAGCTGAGAAACTTAAACATGGGAAATGGACTGAACAAACACTTTACAATGAATTTTATACTATTTGTAGAGATGAAGTTGATATTCCTACTGGAGAATTTTTTCAAGCAGCATATAAAGTTTTACTTAACAAAGAAAGAGGACCTAAATTAGCAGGGTTTTTATTATTAGTTAGGGAAAAAGCTGTAAAACTTTTTGATGCTGTTTAATATTATTCATAGTATTCAACACTTATTTCTTTTTTTAATATATTGTATGCTCTTGCAATATCTTTATCATGTAAAATAAATGTTGCTTCTGTTTCAGTGTTAACAACGTCTATAATAGAAATATTATTCAGAGCTAGAGTTTTTGTCATAACATAATAATATCCAGGAGTATCTATCATTTCATCAGGGATTGGTAAAGAAATTGATGCCATGTTTCTATTAATTGCTTTAACTTTTTCTCCTTTTAAAATTTTAATTATTTTTTTTTCATATTTTTCATTACTTACAATTAAAATTTCATAATTACCTTGAATAATATTAAGTGTATCACCTTTTTCAAAGTCTACAATCTTATAGAGTTTCATTAGTTTATCAAAAATAGTATTAGATTTTGATAATGAAATCTCACATAAATTTGACTTAATTAAAATATCAACTTTTTTTGTAATTTTGAATTTCTCGAATTTTTTTTTTGTTGATTCAATGTATCTACGAATAGCCATAGAAACAGCTGAAGTTTTTACTTGTCCAAGTTCTTTTTCAATTTCAGGTTTTATATGTTCTGCTAAAGCAATTATATTTATTAGATTTCTTTCTAATGCTTCATGAATAAAGGGTTTTTCTTGTAGAATTTGTTTTGTTAAATGTGCTATAGTTACCATAACATTTACTTATAATAAATGTTAGAATATATACTTTTTGTTAAGTTTTAATAATTAATTACTCTATAGTAGTAAAAATAACGAAACATTTATAAAGGGCGATTTATTAATTTATTAAAATGTATTTAAAAATCAAATCATTTCAAATTGATAATGATTATTCACTTAGAATTGTAAAGATTTTACTTCTAGTAATAGCACTTGTTTATTTATCAAATAAGATTGTTATTTTTGCATTGATATTTGGAATTCTCGAGCTTATCCGAGAGTATCTGAGAGTGAGTGGGATCTTTAATTTACTTTTCATTCCATTTATTGATATAGGGATAATTTTTGCATCGTATTATGATTATCCACAAATTTCTGTATTTATCTTACTATTTTTTATGTTTTTTTCAAAGGGTATATTTGGCAAATTTAGGTTCAAATATATTACAAAAGCATTAGTTTGGCTTGGTTTTTTTTATTTCTTTATACCTATTTTTAGAGGTTTTGAAATTTCTGTCATAGGTCCACTTATTTTATTATTTAGGTATATGTTTGATTATCTTATCCAGATTATAACTAAAAACTTAACTTTTAAAGATTTAATTACTCGAATTTTATGTCTTTTGTCGGCAGTCGTAATTTTTGGGGTGATTTGAGTTGATAACTAATGGACTTCAAAATATACTTTCAACACTAGTGGATGAGGGCGATCTTTTAGTTTCTTTAGGATTAACAAAACCTAATGTTGAAGGGGGAAATTATCAAGTAAAAGTTTTTGATAATCCTATCAAAAGTAGAAATAATGTTTACTTTTTTTCAATTAGTGCAGAAGAAGATTTAGATTCAGAAAGATTATTTGCAATTAAAGTTTTTGATTTTGAATTAGGTGAGTATAAAAGAGATGAATTTATTCAAGAAGAAGCAACATCTAATAATTTTACTTCTTTTCGCGCAGACCAGGTTTATTTAAGTGCAACTTTAGAAGATTTAGGTGTTGGAGTAATAGTGTCTGAAGCCTTACAATTGAATCAGCTTGGAACTTTATTTTTTGATATGGAAGAATTGGAAAATAGAATTAATCCTTCTGCTGACAGAGATAGTAGCCAATATAAGGCAATAGTTCATTCACTTGCTTCAAAGTTAGCTGATCTGCATAGTACTCCAACTGATTCAATAACTGCAACAGATGTTAAAACTGACTTTCATTTTGGATTTGAAGTAGCTAGTTATGTTGATATATTTAGAGATTTTTTTTTAAATTTTGTAATTGGATATTCTGAAAAAGATATCAATGAATTAGCTAACCAAACGTTGCAAGCATTCTCAGATCAGATTTTTATTAAATACTTAAGTGATGAAAGCCGCTATGTGTTATCCCATAGAGATCTTAATCATAATAATCTGTTTGTAAGTGACAATTTAACATTTGAATTTATTGATACAGGAAATTCAGGTTTGGCAAATCCTGAAGAAGATTTAGCAAGTGTAATTTTATCAATTACTTCAAACCCTTTACTACTTTGGTCAGCTGAAGATATTAAATTATTTGAAAGTGATTTAATTGATTCTTATAACTCTCAATTATCTGGTGATTCACCAAGAATTGATGAAGATATATATCTTGCAGCAAAAGTTCATTATGGTTTATTTCAATGTAGTACAAATATGAGGTTAAGCGAACGTCAAAAAAAGCATAATGCTAATTTGCCAATTTATAGAAATTCTAATCCTTATAATGTTGGATTTGCAGATAATTTATTAAGTTTTGCTGCAGAAGCTATAAGTGAACTTGCAAGAAGAAATAAAGATCCAAAGAAAGATTTAGTTGCTGAATTATACAAAGGTGAATTCAATGCATTTGGAAGGTTAGGTAATTTGTTAACAGAATCAAAACTAAGAGATTTAATAGATGCTCCTTGGTTAGAAATAGTTGAAAACATACCTATCAAAGCTAACTCAGGTTATCCTTATATTGCTGGTACTTTAGGTGAAATGCTTATGATTGAAAAGGAAAAGAAAATTTCTTTGCCAACAGTGTTTCATCCTTATCCAGATGGGGCAGTGAATACTGATGAAGTTATGCATCAATTTCAAATATATGTTGAGCCACCATTAACTTTTACTGAACAGCCTCGTCCTGAAGTAATTTATCAAGCAAGTGGCTCATTGCCAGTTCAAGATGCAGTATATGTTTAATAATTGATAGAAAGTAATGGGTTAGTAGGGGGTTGTTTCTATTTATGTTTTTTTTAATGCTAGAAAAAAGATTATCATTTTTATTATGTACTCCAAGAAGCTTTTTTTTATTGAAGGAATTAAACAGATCAAAACTGTCTGAGAACAAAATTAAAATATCTTCAAAAAAATCTTTTTCTGGCATTTTTTTTTCTTGCAAAATAATTTTGCTGAATTCATTAAGATCATCAGCAATTGCTTCTAAAGAATGTAATAAAGAGTGATAAAATCCTAAGTGTGATGTTTGCATAAATCCTTCTTTGTTTAAAATTCTTTTACAAAAAAAATATATTTTATTTGTGGATTTTTCCATTATGTTAATGTTTTGCAAAGAGTCAAAATCTTGATTTTTTGTGGCATTTATTATTTCTTTCATCATTTCTATTATTATAAAAAATAATCTTTTTAACATGATTTCAAATTTATCATCAAGCCCTTTACTAACATTTTCAATTACACAATAATTTTTTCCTTGCTCAATAATTTGGAATCCTGGAAGAGAATTTATTTCTTTATCTATTAAACCTAGAATTTTTTCTTCAACGTATGTTAGCTTTATCTCGTCGAATCCAAGCATATAGAATTTGTTGATATATCTTCTTAAAAACGGTTCACCTTCTTTAATTGTTATGTTGATGCTTTTTTTGTCTTGATTAAATTCATGTAATGAAAGAATCAAATTTTTGTTATTATCTTCTATATTGATCTCATCTCCCTTCTTTACACCATATTTTTTAACCCATCTTGCAGGTAAAGATACAACAAGTGTTGCAGGCCCAACTTTACATACTTTTCTTTTCATATTTATAGGGGATAATTTTGGAATATAAAAATATTTTGGAAATATAAATATATAATTATATATAATAATTATAATGTAAGAATATTCTTATATCAAGTATGTTTTACTACTTTTAAATAACTAATATTTTTTGATGAAAATAAAATAAGAAGGCGAAGAATTATGAGTGGAGTAGATGATTTGGAAGAAGGATGGTTTAAAGATTTAATGTTAAGACCTACTTCAAGGCGTGAATTTTTAAAAAAATTAGGGAAAACAGGGGCAGCATTAGTTGGTACAAAATTATTAACTTCTTGCGGAGCAAATGCACCACCAGTCGAAATTCTTCCAGATACAACTTCAGATGATGCAATGACTATTGCTAGAAGTGCATATAATCTTGCAAAAACCTTTGTTGATGAACCTGTTCTTTCAGGAATTCAAGGATTACCAACTGGGCAAGAAATGTATGATTGGTTAATAAACGCTGCTAAAATTCATCCAGAATATTATAGTCGACATAAACACCCAGATTCTAAAATTCATATAGATGAAAGATTAATGTTAGATCTTTCTTTTATTCAAGCATATTTTAGTGCAGATGATTTTTCTCAATGGAAAAATGATTTTACCCCGTTTGGAATAGATTTAGCAAATGAACATGTTCCTAAAGGAGTAATAAGTAGATACAAATCTGTTTGGGAAATTTACAAAACTAGTTTTTTAAAAGATTGTGTTGAAGGAAAGAACACAAACGGAGTGATAAATCCACAATCATTTACAGCATTAAAAGAGATTAGAGAAGCAGCAAACATGTTTAAAACAGAGGTTGGTACAAGTATTTTGGATAAGGGTACTCTTGAGGCAATTGCTGATCAACTTCCTACAGATATAAGGCAAGGAGGAATAGACTTGCCACTTGGGGTTTTTGATGATGTACATATTAGATTTTTAATAGCTCATATTAGTGAGATGTATAGACTTGAACATGATGTTATTGAAATTGAGAAACAAATTGAAAATATAATTTATGGAGAAGAAACAGCAGTTGGTAAAGTTCCTGGAATTGTAGATATTTGGAATTCAATGGCATTTACTGGTAAAACTATCTCAGGTGAATATGCTGAGTTTGTTAAACATGCTGATGCTTTTACTAATTATTATAATAACTTAGATATTGGGGAAAAAGTCAAAATCAAAACTAATATTGGTGTTTCTGAAGAACATAAAGAAAAGTTAAAACCCTTACAAGTTTCGCATTTAGCTATTAAAGAAAAAATGACTGAACTTTTTGGAGAGGAGTGGCAAACAGTGTGTTATGGCCATGAACTTGTTAAAAAAGATTCAAGTTGGTTAAAGGCATTTTCAGGTGAAAAAATGTCTATTTTAGAAGTTGAAGCATTACAAGATTATTCTTGGGCAACAGCAGAAGTACTAATTAAAGGAAGCTTTTCTGATGTTGTAAAAGGGAATAGGTTATATGAATTAGGCGGAAAGTATGGGGGATTACATACTAAATTTATAGAAAGACAAGAACCAATTAACCATTTATGGAACAATTTTATAAAGTATTTGGTATGCCTGAATATCCTTTGGATGGTGGATCAGAAGCATTGTTGAGTTCAAACGGTGATTTTGGTGAATATCAATATGCTGTGACCTCTGTTATGGATGTTCTTCATACAAATATTGGCATGATCAAAAGTTCAAAATTAATGCGTGAACAAACTCAAACTTTTATAGGTGAAGTTGTTAGAGTTGCAATTGAACACTGTTATGCAGCTCTAGAAAAAATACCTGGTAATTCAGAACTAGAAGGAATGAGAAATTATCTAGAAAATATTAATGGGGAAATGTGGGCTGATCCAACTTATTTAGTTTCAGATTCATTAGAAGGAAGAGCAATAAAAACATTAGGACTTCCATCCGCACCGATACCAGCAAATTATGAATAATAAGAAAGTAAAACTTAAACAAAAAGAAGAGGTAAGAAAATGACACAAAAAAGACTGTTACGTATGAATAGAATTGATTCAAATAGTTTGGTAAATGATACGAACATTTTTTTAGGAGTGATGGAAGAATTTGAAGAAAATATTGTGCATGTAGGAGTAGGTGATTATTAATGCTAAAAAAATCTATTGAACGAGTCATATTAAATCTATTCACAGGAGTATTATTTATGACAATTTTTACACTATTATTGTTATTATTGGCGTATTTGAGAGGTTTTTAACAAATATTAATTAATTTTGTTAATATTTTAACATTATGTTTAAATATAATCTAGAAATATCTTTTAGAAATGGAAATCAAAATTTATTCTAAGAAGCAGTAATTTATGCAGTGTGGTTTCCAAAAAAATTTTCTAAAAAATTTATGGAGGTAATAAAAAAATGACTGAATGTCCAGAATGTGGTGCGCAACTTGAAGTTGCAAAAGACACTGAAGTAGGTGAAATTATTAGTTGTCAGGATTGTGGAGCTGAATTAGAAGTAAAATCAGTTGATCCTGTTGCACTTGAACTTGCACCAGATGAAGAAGAAGATTGGGGAGAGTGAGGGTAAAAATAATGAAAACTTTCACTTTTCAATTTTTTATATTTTTCCTAATATATTAAAATGGTAAAAATTCTTGATACCACATTAAGAGAAGGAGAACAAACTCCAGGTGTTTATTTTGATAATCACATTAAACTAGCAATAGCTAGGTTGATTGAAAAAATTGGTGTAGATATTATTGAAACGGGTCATCCTGTTGTAAGTGAGGAAATAAAAAAAGCAGTTGCTCAAATATCAAATTCAAATTTGAATTTATTGGTTGGAGCACATGCTCGATCATTAAAAAAAGATGTAGATTTAGCTCTCGAATGTGGTGTTAATTTTTTAGGTATTTTTTTTTGTGTATCTGAAGATAGATTAAAAGGTGTTTTTAATAAAACTCTAATTGAAGCTATTGATCAAATTACAGATATAATTAAATATGCAAAACAAAAGAATTCTCATCTTTTAATTAGATTTACTCCTGAAGATACTGTTAGAAGCGAATTTAGTAATGTTGTAAAGGCTTCTGTTGCTGCTGTTAAATCTGGTGCAGATATAATTAGCATTGCTGATACAACTGGATACATGGTTCCAGGAGTAAGAAGCATGTATGATTATGTAAAAAATTTAAAACAAGAATTTAAAAATTATGGTATCAATCCAATGGTTGCTGTTCATTGTCATAATGATAAAGGATTAGCATTAGCAAATGCGTTAGATGCTTACAGAGCAGGAGTTGATATTATTGATGCATCAGTATTGGGTTTGGGTGAAAGAGCAGGTATAGTTGATCTAGCTCAATTACTTACAGTTCTTAGAACTGAGTATAATGAGGATTCAAGAAATTTAAAATTTCTTCCTGAGTTATATGATTTAGTAAGCAAACATTCAAATGTGAATATTGTTGCAAATTTTCCAATTGTTGGTAATAATGCATTTACACATTGTGCAGGTGTTCATACTCAGGCTGCTCTTAAAGACCCTATGCATTATCAAAGTCTTGATCCAAAAATAGTTGGTAGGGAATCAATAATTAGTTTGGATCACATGTCAGGAATGGCGTCTATTAGATATTCATTAGATAAAATTGATGAGAAAGTTGATAATAGGATTGCTCAAAAAATTTTAGCTAGAGTCAAAGAAGTAGGTCATAAAGGAAAAGTAATAGACCTTGAAGAGTTCAAGCATATTGTAAAATGGTGCAAAAATGGGAACAATAATTGAAGAAATATTTTCAAAAAAACTTGGAAGAAAAGTCAAAGCAGGAGAAATAGTTATTTGTGATATTGATTATATCATGAGTCATGATAATACAACACCTCTTGCAATCAAAGCATTTAGTGAAATAGGAAAACTAATTTTAAATAAAAATAAAATTGTAATTCATTTTGATCATGCTTATCCAGCACCTAATATTATTGTAGCTAATAATCATAAAAAAATTAGAGACTTTGTTAATGTTCAAGGTTTAAAGAATTTTTTTAGAAAAGGTGTTTGTCATCAAGTTATGATTGAAGAAGGATTTGTTACTCCAGGGAGTGTTATTATTGGAGGAGATTCACATTCAAATACTTATGGAGCTTTTACTGCATTAGGTGCAGGTTTTGGTTCAACTGAAATAGGTGTTTCTTGGATAACTGGTAAAACATGGTTTAAAGTTCCTCAAACAATTCATATAATATTGAGTGGATCACTGCAAAAAGGAGTATATGCAAAAGACGTTATGCTTCATATTGCAAAAATTTTAACAATGAACGGAGCTACTTACAAGTCTGTTGAATTTTCAGGTGAATTTATTGATAATTTACCAATGCATGAACGAATTATATTTCCAAACATGTCAACTGAAATTGGTGCAAAATGTGGTCTAATAAAAACTGATCAAACAACAATTAACTATTTAAAAAATCAAACAAATGCAAAAGGACCTTTTGAAATTATTGTACCTATTAATCCTATTTATGAACGAGAAATTGAAATTAATGTTTCAAAATTAGATCCACAAGTTGCATGTCATCCTAAAGTTGATATTGTTAAACCTATCTCTGAGTTAAATAATATCCAAATTGATGAAGTGTTTATTGGAACTTGTACAAATGGAAGATATGAAGATTTAGAAATTGTGGCAAGTATTTTGAAAGGAAAAAGAGTTAGTGAAAATACAAGAGTAATTATTACTCCAGCTTCAAAAAGGATTTATGATAAATGTTTAGAAAACGGATTAATAAAAATTTTTAATGAATCAGGTTGTATTGTAACTGGTTTTGGTTGTGGTGCTTGTATAGGTAGACATGGTGGAATTTTGGCAGATAATGAAAATGCGTTTACCACTATGAATAGAAATTTTACAGGTAGAATGGGAAGTCCAAAGGCAAAAATATTTTTAGGAAGCCCAGCAGCAGCAGCAGCAACTGCTCTTGCTGGAAAAATAACTGATCCAAGAATTATTGTAGGTGAGATAGATGAGTAGAGTCTGGAAATTTAGTGATGATGTAAATACAGATGAAATAATACCTGGAAGGTTTAATTTAACAATTAATCCTAAGGAGTTAGCAAAGAATGTATTTTGTGAAGTTAGACCTGAGTTTTCAAAAAATGTAAAGACAGGGGATGTGATTATAGCAGGATCTAATTTTGGTTGTGGGTCATCTAGAGAACATGCTCCTGTTGCAATTAAAGGATCAGGAGTTAAATGTGTAATTGCTAAATCTTATGCAAGAATTTTTTTTAGAAATGCAATTAATATTGGTCTTCCAGTTTTAGAATGCGATATTGATGCAAAACAAGGAGATGAAATTGAAGTTGATTTGAAAACAGGCAAAATTATAATTAATAATGATGAATACAAAGCTGAGCCTTTACCTGAATTTATTTTAAAAATTGTTGAAGCAGGTGGCATTGTTAATTATTTAAAAAATCATGATATTGAGGAATTACAATGAGTTACAAAATATGCATTTTACCTGGAGATGGAATTGGACCTGAAGTAGTTGAAAATACAATCAATTTACTTAAAACACTACCTATAGATTTGGAATTTATCTATGGGGATATTGGATATGATTGTTATGTAAAAACTGGAAATTCATTACCAAATGAAACTCTAGAAAAAGTAAAAAATAGTGATGCTACACTATTTGGAGCAGTTACAACTCCTCCAAATATTCCTAATTATAGTTCTCCCATTTTAAGACTTAGACAACATTTTGAATTATATGCTAATGTTAGACCATGTAAATCTATACCAAATAAAATTTCTAGACCAGGAATAAATTTAATCATGGTTAGAGAAAATACTGAAGGATTGTATTCTAGGTCTGAAAGAGTTGAAGATGAAGGTAATAGAGCTATAACTGAAATGATTATAACTAGAAAAGGAAGTGAACGAGTTATACGATATGCTTTTAATATTGCGAAAAAGAATAATATGAAAAAAGTTACAGTTGTTCATAAAGCAAATGTTCTACGAGAAACAACAGGACTATTTTTAAGAGTAGCACAAGAGGTAGCTAAAGAGTTTCCACAAATTGTTATGGAAGATATGATTGTTGATAATTGTGCTATGCAGCTTATAAAAAAACCTGAACAATTTGAAGTAATTGTTACAACTAATATGTTTGGAGATATCTTAAGTGATGAAGCTTCAGCATTAATAGGAGGACTCGGTTTAGCTAATTCAGGAAATATCGGAGAAAATTATGGAGTATTTGAACCAGTACATGGGTCAGCTCCTAAATATGTTGGATTAAATAAAGCAAATCCTGCTGCTACTTTTTTAGCTGCCAAATTAATGCTTGAATATTTAGGGGAAAATCGGTATGCAAAATTAATTGAAAAAGCAATGCTTAAAGCTATTAAAAATAATCAAACAACTAAGGATCTAGGTGGCTCATTAAATTCAATTGAATTTACAAATGTTGTTATTAATAATCTTAAGGAGATGTTATAAAATGAAAATTGGAATACTTTATGAAAGACTTAGAAAAGATGAAAAAGCTCTTATTGATGAAGCAAAAAAAAGAGGTCATAAAATAATTTTAATTAATGATCGTGAAATTTTTTTTAAGCTTGAAAAAAATGAACTTGATGTAGATATTGTTTTGGAACGTTGTATTAGTCATTCTAGGGCATACTATGCAATGAAAATATTAAATGAGTTTGGTATTCTTACTATAAATTCAAGTGAAACTGCTGAAATTTGTGGGAGTAAATTTCTTGTAACTGAAAATTTACTAAAAAATAATATTACAACACCTGAAACTGTTATTGCTTTCACTAGAGATTCTGCACTAGAAGCAATTGAGAAACTAGGATATCCAGTAGTATTAAAACCTGCAATTGGTACTTGGGGGGCTCTTTGTTCAAAAATAAATGATAGAGAAGCAGCTGAAGCAGTAATTGATCATAAAGAAAAATTAGGAAGTTATCATCATTCAGTTTACTATATACAAGA